>Ga0079224_100000010_pt1 | contig 112641 bp, 98 predicted proteins | sample Stecom2015_FD_80414 | JGI IMG/M metagenome (GOLD analysis project Ga0079224, IMG submission 80414) | Agricultural soil microbial communities from Utah to study Nitrogen management - Steer compost 2015 | ecosystem: Environmental > Terrestrial > Soil > Agricultural land | place: USA: Utah... | reverse complement strand
CTGGTAAAGCAACCTACCTTGGCTGCTACACACAAAGTGCCGCCTGTCCATGCAGGTCCAAAGTTTACTGTAACATTTTCTGTTGTTCCAGTTACGGTTGCATCTCCTGATATTGTCCACTCATAAGAGTCTGCACCTGATACCGGTGTACAACTGTATGCTACATTATTTGTGTTGGCACAGGCTACTGCATTTCCAATCACACTTGCAGGCGTTGAAACTGATCTGCGAACCATTACTGAACGATATGCACTTGTTCCACATGAATTACTGGCTTCTACTCGTATCACATAGGTTGAATTTACAGTAGTTCCAAACTCTACGTCTATGCTGCTGCTTCCGTCAGCAGTTAAGAAGTTTACGCCTGTTGTACTTGGATTCAAATACCAGTGGTAGCTGGTGGCTCCTGTTGCACTTGTACTTAAAGTATATGGTCCGTCTGTAGGATTTGGACACACACTTGTTGGTGCACCGGTAATTGGATCGGGTTGGGAAGGAACATCACCAACTGTGATAGTTGTTGTATTATTTACACTGATGGAATTGTCACAGCCTGCTTCCGTTAAATGTGTAACTGTAATATCACAATTTCCGGCTGAAGTAAGACCTGTAGCAGTAAATGTTCCGGTGCCGGCAGTAGTAACTGTCATCGAAGCTGTTAATCCTGTTGCTGCAGGCAAACTTCTGTCATAGGTAACAGTATAGCTGCCTACCGGAAGCATACCGTTGAGTGTAATATCGGACTGACCTGAAGATACACAAATTGGTGTTACTCCGCTAGTTGAGGTTAATGAATAGGTAACACAATAAGTAACTCTTACCTGCCCACGGAATCCGTTACCACCTTTTCTGTCTGTAGTATTACTTGAACGGCCACCGCTACCACCGGCAGAAAGTGCTGTAGCACCAGACCCATTTCCGGTAGCAAAAAACAATCCATTTGCTCCGGTTCCTCCACCTCCGGTACCTCCGGCACCTCCAGTCGTAGTTGATGCATCACCACCATTACCTGTACTACCGGCTCCTCCTCCTCCTCCTCCCGAATAACCGAAAAATCCTGTTGCAGCCGCAGCTCCATTTCCTCCATTATATGTACCGGTAGCTCCGGCACCTCCGGCACCGGCATTGGAACCGCTTTTACCGACTTTACCTCCGGCTCCACCATTGGCATTAACCAGTCCACCAAAGGACGACTGACCTCCGGGGTTTCCGTCAGCAGCAGTTACACCTGTACCTCCGGCACCTACTGTTACAGTTATATTATTACCCGGAGTCACACTTACTGAATTATTCAGTACAAAAGCGCCTCCGCCTCCACCTCCACCTGCACGATATGTGCCAGATGCACCATCAACTCCACCTCCGGCACCTCCGCCTCCCCAGGCTTCAACCTTTACAGAATAAACACCGGCAGGCACTGTAAAAGTTCCTGAAGATGTAAAAGTTTGTGTTGTCTGGGCAAGCAGGTTGTTAGCCCAGAAGATTAATGTCAGCACAAAGGCTGACCTCATAATTTGTTTGATTTTTCTCATAATCATTTGTTTTTGCTATTTAATTTCTATTATTTTTTAAAATCAATGTAAAATATAATTCACCGGATGACGTGGTGAAAACAACTTCGTAAACGAAAGATTTTTATGGGTGAACTATACCCGATAGAAGGTGATTGGGGTTATTTCCTTTATTCATATTTGTCAGTTATTAAGGTTTGCTAATGACCAAAATCATTTTACATTTCAAAAATACGTGAAAATCAACCAATTTAGCAAATAAAAATTTCACAAGTTTTCAACAAAATGACGGCTGGCAAAAAAAATCAGTCCGGCAGGTGGTCTTTCCAAACCGCACTTTCTGCTCTTGAAAACCTGAAGACGTATCCTGTTGCTGTTATTTTTTCTGATGATATCTTCTGGTTAGCAAGAAGCATTTCACTGCGGCTACCCATTATTAATTTGAGTATCCTTACGGGAATGTAAAATTTAACGCCACGCTTTTTACAAGTTAACTGAATCGCATTTATCAAATCTTTGGCTCTTACCGGATTTGGAGCTACTCCGTTATAAATTCCGCTGAGTTTGTGTTCAAACAGATGAATTATGATACCACAGAGGTCGTCAATATGTATCCAGCTTTGCCATTGATTGCCATTGCCAAATACAGGAGCTATTCCAAAACGTAATGGTTTCAGTATTTCTTTCAGCATTCCACCTTGAGGACTCATCACCAACCCAATTCTCACTACAGATGTACAAATGTTTAATTCATTCATTCGGTTTGATTCTTTCTCCCATTGCTCACACAAGCTACCTAAAAAAGAATGACTCACACTGCTTTCTTCTGTAAGATTTTCACCCTCATTATAAAACCCAATAGCCGATGCTCCAATATAACACTTTACATTGTGAGAGTGTGTTTTTAGTGTATCAAACAATAAGCGGCTGGAGTTTATCCGGCTATTAAATAAATCTCTTTTACGTTTTTCAGTCCACGGCTTTTCTGCAATATTACTCCCTGCCAGGTTAATTATAATGTCTGCATGCTCCAAACAAGCACTATCAATCCTTTTCTCTTGCGGATTCCAGTAAAAACTTTTTGCCTGCAACCCTTGATGTGGCTTTCTGCTCAATACTGCAACATCATAACCTTTATCTAAAAGAAGTTGTGTCAGTCTGCTTCCTATAAATCCGCTTCCTCCGGCTATTAAAACTGTTTGGTGCATGTTGTAATAAAGTTAGCGTGTAACAGTATAACACTCATTCTAAAGTTTAGTTGGGTCATCCAGATCATAATAATCCAACCGTTCATCATTCAGCAGAAAATTATCGCCATTACGCCTCCAGCGTGTATCGCCCAATAATATTCTGAATGCAAACTTGACATAAGGAGCAGAATGTAAATCCGACTTAAAAATATTTGACTTGTCACTGACCTCACCTTCGGTAAATGACAAACGTCTGTTCAGTGCCATTCCAACTTCAGGTTTTATGAGGAGTCTGTTGCTTAAACCAATTTCATAACTGGAACCTGTTTTAAAACTTCGGTAACGCATACGCAACGACAATGGATCGCTTGCTGCAAACATCGGTTCATTGTAACCTGAAAACATATACTGGTCGCCATCAGGTCTGATAAATACTGACAGCATATCATATTCATTTGTTTTGTAATAAAACGAAACACTTACTGGCAATGAAATTTTAAGTTTCGATTTATCTGAAGTTCTGATTACGCATCCCAGCAAAGGCAATAATGCAGGCTGTGCATACACATAAGAATACACCGCTCCCAGATGATAAGAAAAATTACCGCTTACTTTTCGTTTGAACAATGCATGACCTGTAAAACGTATGGTGATTTCAGAAAAAATATCCATATCCTGAGCAATGCCTGCAGCAAATCCCGCAAGCCAGGTGTTTTTATTTCCACTGTTGAAAATAAGTGACGGGCCTGCTGTAGCACTGAGAAACCTGTGTTTGTTTTCAAGAAATGTAATATTGGGCAATGTATAGTTTGCATTGGCATTCACCAGCAATACCAATGATTTGTAAGTTAAATCATTTGTAAGAGCATATCGTCTGCTGATAACCGGAAAAACAAAACCTGCATACGCTTTGGTCATACTGAACTTGCCCTCTGCAGAATCGCCTTTGAATTTTGACTGAGGAAGATACTCGGCACTGAACTTTAATTGTGGGTTCAGAAATTTTCTGTCCTGCGCAAAGGAGGCTGATACTCCCATCAACAAAATAACTATACAAAGAATTCTTATCATAACAGAAGACAAAGTAATTGCTCCATATAAAACGCTACAATCATTTTTATATTGAAAAATATCTATTTTTGAACACTTGGCATTAAGCAATATTTTCATCCACACACAATAATCAGAATTACAAAAATTATGGATCGTTTTTTCGGAATCTTTGGTTTCATTTTTATTCTCGGCATTGCCTTTCTGCTTTCGAATAACAGAAAGGCTATTAATTTAAGAGTCGTGTTGAGCGGATTGGCGTTGCAATTGGTACTTGCTGTTTTTATTCTGAAAACCACCATAGGCCAAATGATTTTTCATAAGATTGCTGACTTCATTACAAAAATTCTCGATTATGCTTTGAGTGGAGGAGAGTTTGTTTTCGGGGCACTGATAAAAAAAGAAATTATGGATCAGATATTCGGCCCTTCCAACAGTTTTATTTTTATGTTTCAGATAATGCCCACCATCATCTTTGTGGCTGTGCTGGTAAGTATTGCTTATCATATCGGACTGATGCAGCGCATTGTTTCCATTTTTGCAAAAGGAATGAAAGCCATTATGAATGTAAGTGGTGCTGAAGCTTTGAGTAATGTTTCGTCAGCATTTGTGGGACAGGTAGAAGCTCAGATTCTCATCAAACCATATATCAGCAAAATGACCATGAGTGAGTTGCTGGCATCTATGACAGGAAGTATGGCTTGCATTGCAGGTGGAGTGATGGCAGTATATATTTCAATGGGTGTGCCTGCAGAGTATCTTCTTGCAGCAAGTATAATGGCAGCACCTGCAGCTTTGGTAATTGCAAAGATTGTTTATCCCGAAACAGAGGAATCTGAAACAAAGGGAACCGTAAAACTGGAAGTTAAGAAAACACACAGTAACCTGATGGATGCTGTATCGCATGGTGCCAGCGATGGATTAAAAGTTTCACTTAATGTAATTGCCATGCTCATAGGTGTGATTGCATTGATTGCATTGATTGATGCCACACTAGGGTTTTGCGGACGACATCTGGCTGCATGGGGAATGAGCCTTAGTGCTATTCATATTGACCTGAACAATCTTAGTCTGAAAGAAATTCTCGGTGCATTATTTTCTGTGTTTGCTTATCTGATGGGAGTTCCTTCGCAGGATGTGCACACTGCAGGGCAACTGCTCGGAACTAAATTTGCCGTGAATGAGTTTGTGGCTTATGTTGATTTTACCACTGCAATGAAAAGCCTTTCTCCTAAATCCATCACCATATTGAGTATTGCGCTTTGCGGATTTGCGAACTTCAGTTCTGTAGCTATTCAAGTGGGTGGAATTGGTGAACTGGCTCCTTCGCGCAGAGCCGATTTGGCCAAGCTGGGACTTAAAGCTCTTGTATGCGGTACGCTTGCTTCATATCTTTCTGCAACACTTGCGGGAATTTTGATGTAATAATTGAATTTAATCTCAGCCAATAATTTTATCAGGGTTATCATCAACAAATGATTTCCATCCGCCTTTTTTAGTTCCTGAAATTTTACTGCCGTTAGTATTTTGAAAATGATGGCAAACAGCAACTGCAAGTCCGTCTGTAGCATCCAGATATTTTGGCATCTCTTCGAAATGCAGCAATTGTTGCAGCATAGCTGCAACCTGCTCCTTGGTAGCACTGCCATTTCCGGTAACAGATTGTTTTATTTTTTTGGGACTGTATTCAAATACAGGAATATTTTTAAACAAAGCTGCCGCAAGCGCTACACCCTGTGCACGTCCTAATTTCAGCATTGACTGTACATTCTTTCCGAAGAAAGGTGCTTCTATGGCCATTTCATCGGGAAGGTAACTTTCTATGAGACGCAAAGTTTTTTCAAAAATGTGTTTCAGTTTCAAAGGATGGTTTTCAATCTTTTCAAGGTGAATGATGCCTGCTGTTTCAAGTTTCATCTGAGAGCCTTTGATGTGAAGCACACCATAACCCATAACATTGGTTCCCGGGTCAATGCCCAGAACAATTTTTTCTGCTGATGTAATTTCGTGTGGAGCCAAAATAATTCTTTAATCTTGCAACAAATCCGTAGTGTTGCAACAACCAAAAGTACATATAAAAAAGTTGCTGTTGAATATTCTTAAAATTACAACAGCCCTGCTTGCCTTGTGGTTTATTTACAAACGGGTAATAGAGAAAGAACAATTTCATGTTTTCATAGACTTTATAAAGCAGAAATCACAATCGCCACAAACCATATTTTATATTTTGTTTGTTACGGTTATGATGTTTGTCAACTGGGGCATTGAAGCTATAAAATGGCGACTGCTGGTAATGCAGCTATGGCCTATTTCTTTTAAAGAAAGTTTCAAAGCAATATTTGCAGGAGCTACCATCAGTTTTTTTACACCAAACCGCGTAGGTGATTTTGCAGGCCGTATTTTCTTTTTGCCAAATAAAGTGAGGCTACCTTCTATTATTGCTACCTTTATAGGCAACCTTAGTCAGTTAATTATTACACTGAGTGCAGGACTTTTTTGCAGTGCTTTTTTTCTGTCTGAATATTTTCAATGGAGCGGTGCACTTATAACTTTTACAAAATTTGCTGCCTGCATTGCAGGTATTGGTTTACTTGCAGCATTTCCTTTCATCAAATACATTGCTTACCTGCCTCCATTGCAAAGATTAAAAAACAAATACAACAGTTATATCACACTCCTTGAGAACTACACTCCCCGACAACTGACCTATACTTTGTTCTTATCACTATTACGTTATTCGGTTTTCAGCATTCAGTATCTTATTCTTTTCTGCATTGCGGGCATCCACATTTCACCAACACTTGTTGCTGTTGTTTGTCTCATATTCTTTGTTCAGGCAGTTATCCCTACTGTTGCAATCACTGAATTCGCTTTCAGAGGCTCGGTAGCAATTTTGGTTGCAGCACCTTTTTTTACAGCCGATAATGAAATCATTACTGCTTCATTTGCTCTCTGGCTTATCAATCTTGCATTACCTGCAGCAATTGGTTCTCTGATGATACTGAATGCTAAATTTCAAAATAATTCCAATTGATTTTCCTGCTTGTCATACCTTTGATTTATTCAATTCTGTTGCTCAGGATTCTTGCGGGTTTTGAAAAAACCGAATTAACTTCTATTCCTTCAGAAATAAATGATTATGTCAGCATCAGTATTGTAATTGCAGCACGTAATGAAGAAAAAAATATTCCTGCTCTGATTAAGTCTTTAGCTTCGCTGAAATATCCATCATCTCATTTCGAAGTAATCATTGTAGATGATCATAGCGAAGACAAAACAGTAAAAATCTGCAATGGCTTATTCCAAGAATTTCAATTGCATGGCAAAGTAATTCATTCCTCAGGTGAGGGTAAGAAAATTGCTATTGCTAATGGAATAAAAGAAGCCACCGGTAAACTCATTGTTACAACAGATGCAGATTGCACTTTTCATCCCGACTGGCTTCAAACGATATTGAATTATTATAAAGTTACATCAGCAGGAATGATGTTGATGCCTGTTGTTTTAACCGGAGAAAATCTTTTTGCCCGATTACAGCATGTAGAATCTTTGGCACTTGCAGGAGTGGCTGCAGGATCGTTGCAAAATGGATATCCTTTGTTAAGTAATGGAGCTGCCATGGCTTTTGAAAAACAGGTTTATGCGCAATATAACAATAACGATTTGCGGTTTGATATTGCCAGTGGTGATGATATGTTTCTTATGTTAAACTACTATAAGCAATTTCCAAACAAAATTACCTTTATCAATCATCCGTCAGCCACAGTGAATGCGAATGCTCAAACTTCAATAGCTGATTTTTTACAACAACGAATACGATGGTCTGCAAAAACCAAACAATACACACAAAAATATATTGTACTCTTTGGGCTTCTTATTATTCTTTACGCCTTACTAATTATTTCAACTGTCGTATTATTTTTATACCAACCTTCCATATCAAATTTATGGTTGTTAAGTATTCCGTTGATTAAAATGCTTATTGACTATATTTTTCTGCAGAAAGTTTCCGAAAAACTTAAGCAGCCTTTTTACAGAATAGAATTTTTTGTATGGCAATTTGTATATCCTGTTTACATACTGATAACAGGGCTTCTGTCAATAGCAGGCGTTTATAAATGGAAAGGCCGAAGCTATCGAAATTAACAGTTTTATAATCGAAATATGGATTTGTAATTTTGAAAAAAAAATAAAATATGGCACTCATAAAATCAGTAAAAGGTATAAACCCTGTTTTTGGAGAAAACTTTTACGCTGCTGAAAATGCAACCATCGTTGGCAATGTGGTAATGGGAAACGATTGTACTGTATGGTTCAATGCCGTTGTGAGAGGTGATGTCAATTCAATTGTGATAGGCAATAAAGTAAACATACAGGACAATGCTGTTATTCACTGTACTTTTCAGAACCTTGAAGCAGGGCAGCAGGGAGCTAAGACAGTTATTGGAAACAATGTTTCAATTGGTCACAGTGCAATTGTTCATGGCTGCACACTCGAAGACAATGTACTGATAGGAATGGGAGCTATTGTGATGGATAATGCCATTATTAAAAAAAATTCAATTGTTGCAGCCGGAGCTGTTGTTTTGGAAAACACCATTGTTGAATCAGGTTGTATTTATGCAGGTGTACCTGCAAAAAAAGTCAAAGAAGTCAGCCCTGAACATTTCAGAGGTTTAAATGAACGCATCGCAAACAACTATGTAATGTATGCAAGTTGGTTTAAGTAAATTTTTTTCACTATACTTTTGAATAGAATCACAAACTTCAGTTCTATAATTTCTATAAAAATATTATCATGAAATATTTCGTATTACTATTAATAACTCCTATCATTTTTTCATGCAACAATAGTGTCAAAGAAAAATATGTAGAAGCCAAACAGGACACCTCGCAGCAAGTTATTGCTTATAATAAAATCAATTGCATTGCGGGTGAGTCGCTGAATGTTCAGTCACAAACAAATCCTGCAATTTCATTTTCAATTTATACACCAAAAAATTTCAGTGAATCTCATTCTCTTCCTGTTATATATTTTTTTGACCCACATGCTGATGGCAAATTACCTCTTGAAAAATACCGTTCATTAGCTGATGAAATGAATCTATTCTTAGTGGGATGCAACAGCTCACAAAACGGAATGAGTATGGAAGAATCAGGTGTTGCTGCCAGTGCAATGATAACTGATTGCAGCAAGCGAATGCCTATCAATACAGCCGTACAAATAGTTGCAGGTTTTTCGGGAGGCAGCAAGGTAGCTTGTGTAACAGCTATGCAGCATCATTTTCTATCAGGTTTAATTGCGTGCTCCGGTTCTGTTTTTGAAGAAAGTGCTTTCTCTGACTCACTCGCCATTGTATCAATGGCCGGTCAAAAAGATTTTAATTATCACGAAATGGTGGCCTTTAATAAAGCTGTATCATCTAACCCACATATTTATATTGAAACTTCCAACACACATGAATGGCCCCCCGCAGATGCTATGAAAATGGCTTTTCAATTTGAGCTACTTCATGCTCTATCACAAAACAAAATAACCCACGATGAAAAACTTATAAAGAAATGGCACCATGAATGGAATAATGTTATATCACATTACGAAACTAAAAAGGATGTGAATATGACGCATCAAACTTTATCCAACGCTGTTGAATCATTCAAGACAACCGGTGATATATCTGCATGGCAAAATAAATTAATGGCTATTGAAAAATCATCTGATTATAACAGATATGTTACCAAGCAACGCAACATTATTTATCAGGAAAAGGAAATGCAAAAAATGCTTAATGATGCATTTGTAAACCAGAATATAAGCTGGTGGGAGAAGGAAATATCAGATTTAAAAACAGGTGAAAAGCAGACAAATGATCCAATGATTTCAAGCCTCAACGGAAGATTATTAGGTTACATAGGAATAGCTGCATATTCTTATTCAAAACAACTGATAAACGAAAATCATCAGGAAGCAGGAAAAGTTCTTGCCATTTACAAAACTGCCGAACCGGATAATGCTGAGGCCTGGTTTCTGTCGGCAGTGTATGAAGCAAACAACAATCACAATGAACAGGCACTTCAGGATTTTCAAAAGGCGCTTGAAAAAGGCTTTAAAGAACAATCGCGGATAAATGATTACCCGCGATTGAAAAATCTGATTGCTCCTTAGAGCTTAAAAAAAATGTTTATCCTTTCAGCGCTTCGGCACCTGCTACAATTTCGAGAATCTCATTGGTAATAGCAGCCTGACGTGCTTTATTATATTGCAAGCGCAAATCTTTCAATAATTCACCTGCATTATCTGTTGCTTTATTCATAGCAGTCATACGCGCACCATGCTCACTGGCATGTGAGTCGAGCACTGCTTTGTACAGCTGTGTTTTTACTGCTGTAGGCAACAAATCATTTACAATAGATTCCTTATTAGGCTCGAAAATATAATCACTTACTGTTTTGTTTTTCTCTGTACTTGCAGGAGGTGCAATGGGCAACAACTGCTCTGTCTGCAGAATCTGAACGGCTGCATTCTTAAACTGGTTGTAAACTATAACAACCTTATCCCATTTTTCTTTGGCAAACTCATCCATAATACGTTCAGCAATAGCTGCGGTATGAGTAAAATCAAGATTGTTATACAGGCTATTCTCATTACCATAATATACAGAAGGATTCTTCGCAAAAAAATCGGCTGATTTCTTACCAATACCTAAAACCTTCACCTTACCTTCCTTAGCCTGCTTGCTGTAGGTATCATTTACCAATCTGGCAGTGGCTTTAATAACAGAAGAGTTAAATGCACCTGCCAAACCCCTGTTGGATGAAACAGAAATAATAAGCACGTTATTCACCGGACGTATTTTGGTAAAAGGACTACCGTCTGATGAAATACTTTGAGAGAGGTTTTCCAGTATTTCGCGTAGCTTAGCTGCATATGGTCTCATCTGCAGAATGGCATCCTGTGCTCTGCGCAGTTTGGCTGCCGAAACCATTTTCATGGCTTTGGTAATCTGCTGTGTAGAATTTACCGATGCAATGCGTAAACGTACTTCTTTTAAATTAGCCATTTCCTTCTGTTGTCTTAATCAATCTTAGCAGTGATTCTATAATTTAGTTACGCATATTTTGCAGTAAGGTCCTTAGCAACTTTTTCAAGTACTGAAGTAATGCTGTCATCATACTCACCTTTCTTCAGTCTGTCGAGAATCGGTTTTTGTGTTGCTTCAAGAACGCTCAGGTAGTTTGTTTCAAAGTCTTTAACTTTCTTAACATCCACATCACGAAGTAATCCTTTAGTACCTAAATATATGATTGCAATTTGTTGTTCAACACGAAGTGGTGAATACTGACCTTGCTTAAGCACTTCTACATTTCGTGCACCTTTGTCAATAACATTTTTAGTAGCTGCATCCAGGTCAGATCCAAACTTTGCAAAAGCTTCCAACTCGCGGTATTGTGCCTGATCGAGTTTTAATGTTCCTGCAACTTTTCTCATTGATTTAACCTGTGCATTACCCCCTACACGCGATACGGAAATACCTACGTTGATAGCAGGGCGCACACCACTGTTGAACAGGTTAGCCTCAAGGAATATCTGACCATCTGTAATTGAAATTACGTTGGTAGGAATATAAGCTGAAACGTCACCTGCCTGTGTTTCAATAATAGGAAGTGCTGTAAGAGATCCGCCTCCTTTAACTTTACCTTTGAGTGATTCAGGAAGGTCATTCATCTGCTGTGCAATATCATCAGAAGCATTTATTTTGGCAGCACGTTCAAGCAAACGGCTATGCAAATAGAATACATCACCCGGATAAGCTTCACGTCCGGGAGGTCTTCTCAAAAGAAGTGAAACCTCGCGGTAAGCTACTGCCTGTTTCGACAAATCATCATAAACAATAAGTGCAGGACGACCAGTGTCACGGAAATATTCTCCTATTGCAGCACCTGCGAATGGGGCATAGAACTGCATTGGTGCAGGGTCAGATGCAGATGCCGATACAATTACAGTATAAGGCATAGCACCTCGCTCTTCCAGTGTTTTTACAATATTAGCAACGGTTGAACCTTTTTGTCCGATGGCTACATAAATACAATATACCGGTTTGCCTGCATCATAGAACTCACGTTGATTGATAATCGTATCTATACAAACAGCAGTTTTTCCTGTCTGACGGTCGCCAATAACAAGCTCACGCTGTCCGCGACCAATAGGAATCATGGCATCAATAGCTTTGATACCTGTTTGAAGCGGTTCGTTTACCGGTTGACGGAAAATTACACCGGGAGCTTTACGCTCAAGTGGCATTTCAAAAGTTTCGCCCTGGATAGGACCTTTACCATCAATCGGATTTCCTAATGTGTCCACAACACGTCCAAGCATTCCTTCACCAACGTTGATAGATGCAATTAATCCGGTACGTTTTGCAGTGTCACCTTCTTTGATGTCGGTTGAAGCACCAAGTAATACTGCTCCAACATTATCTTCTTCAAGGTTTAATACAACACCTTTAAGTCCGTTTTCAAATTCAATAAGTTCACCGGACTGAACATTTGTTAAACCGTAAATACGGGCAATACCGTCACCAACCTGCAAAACAGTTCCTACTTCCTGCAAGTCGGATGATGTTTTAAATCCGGCTAATTGTTGTCTTAATATGGCTGATACCTCATCAGGTCTTATCTCTACCATTGTATTTTTGTGTTAAGTGTTTTTAAAATATTTATTAATAATTTTTTTCGTACAGGTTAATTTTTAATTCTCTTCTTATTTCTCTGAGTTTTGATTCAATACTGGTGTCCACCTGACGGTTATTCATTTTCAGAATAAATCCTCCAATCAGATCCTTATCAATTTGTTCAACAAGTTCCACTTTTCCTTTTACTGCTGCAGAAACAATTTTTAGTATTTCAGAGCGAAGTTTATCATCCAAAGCAAAGGGGGTAGTTACAAATGCTGTTTCAATTCCTACATGTGCTTTATACATTGTTATAAACTGACGTGAAATATCTTCCAGATAATACTCTCTTTTTTTATTGATGATAATATTCAAAAATGCAAGCGTGATTTCCGAAACTTTACCTTTAAACAAAGAGGCCACTATTTTCAGTTTTTTATCGGTATTTACAATAGGATTACGCAAAAGCAGTGCAAATTCTCTGCTTGCTCCTGCTGTTGAAGATATCAACTGCATATCTTCAAAAATTTTTGATTCAGCTTTCTGGTCAATGGCTAAACCAAGCAATGATTTAGCATAACGTCCTGCTACTTTTGATTCCATTCTTGTCCGATCAGTTCATTTTAACGTCTTTGAGCAAATCTGCTACAAGCGCTTTTTGTTTATCATCATTGGCAAGTTGCTGTTTCATTACTTTTTCTGCGATTTCAACAGAAAGAAGTGCAACCTGATTTTTCAAATCAGTAATAGCTGCCATTTTCTCATTATGAATACCTTCACGTGCCAAAGCAAGTAACCTGTCTGCTTCCGCAGTTGCTTTATTACGTGCTTCGTTAATGATGTTGTCTTTTGTAATTCTGGCCTCTTTGAGAATCTGATCGCGCTCCTGCTTTGCTTCAGCTAGCAGTTTTTCATTATCAGATTTAAGTCCTTCGATTTCTGCTTTAGCTTTCTTAGCAGCATTCAAAGCGTCTTCAATCGAATTTTCTCTTTCATGCAAAGCTTTCAGAATTGGTTTCCATGCAAATTTTGTTAAGAGAAACAGGACGATGAGAAATCCAAGCACCATCCAAAATGTAAGACCAAAGGCGGGTTTTACTAACTCCATATATTTTTATTTTTTAATTTCTTTTTTTGTAAACCGGTATGGATAACCAATCGTTGTCCATACCGGAAATTGTGTTTAGGATTACTTGAAAACAACAAGAAGTCCAACAACCATTGCAAAGAAGGCAGCACCTTCAACCAGTGCAGCAGTAAGGATCATGTTTGCGCGGATGTCGTTTGAAGCTTCAGGCTGACGAGCAATTGCTTCTACAGCGCTTCCGCCAATACGACCAATACCTACGCCTGCTCCTAATGCAGCAAGACCGGCACCTAATGCAGCAATACCCCAACCAATTCCGAGGTTGCCTGCCATTTCTAATAATACTGATGATAACATATTATATATATTTAGTTAATGAATTTCAATATTAAACTATTAAAGCTTCTTCTACATGTGCATCATAATCATGGGTATCATGATCATGCTCCTCAACTGCTGCACCAATGTAAATTGCAGAAAGTAATGCAAACACATAAGCCTGAAGAAATCCAACCAACAATTCAAGCATTGCCATGAATACCATAAACAACAATGAAACTACGCCTATCCCGGCCCCAACTGCTGCATGCATTTCGCCAAATATGAAAATGAGTGCAACAAATGAAAGTGCAATAATGTGACCTGCCATAATGTTGGCAAAAAGTCGAATCATAAGTACGAAAGGACGCAGAAAAACACCGAGTATTTCAATAGGCGTAAGAATAATTAATACCCAAACCGGAACACCCGGCATAGCAAAAACGTGATGCCAGTAATGTTTGTTTGCACTGAATACGGTAACCAACAAAGTCATTACTGCCAACGACATTGTGATTGCAATATTTCCGGTAAGATTTGCTCCTCCTGGAAATACAGGTATGAGCCCAAGTAAATTATTAAGCCAGATAAAGAAAAATATCGTTAAGATATAAGGCATATACTTTTGGTATTTAGGCCCAATGGATGATTTTGCAATATCATCGCGCACAAATAAAATCAAGGGTTCCATCCACGACTGTAATCCCTTAGGTGCCTGGTTGGGTCGTGCTTTATATGCTTTTGCCACACTTCCGAAAATGAGAAGTAACAGAATTATACTCACCGTTAATGATATAACATTCTTAGTTATTGAAATATCATAAATTCCTTCTGTAATTTGTTCATTAATGGTTGCTGAATGCGCATCTGTTTCTTCAAGTTCATTCACTGCAACAATTTTGTTGGCCTCATTGAGCATATAACCATTGTAAGTTTTATGACCATGCTCAAAATGAGAAGAAGAAAAAACTGACAATCCTCTGTCTTTAGAATAAACTATTACAGGAAGCGGTATTTCTGTATGACCCCACAAATGCCAACTGTGTGCATCACTGATGTGATCAATAATCATTTTACCCGGATCAAATTTATCCAGTCCGACCTCAGCTTCAGAATGATTAACAACAACTGAATCCTGGGCATTCATCAGGGCAGGTATGGTCATAAAAACCAACAGTAACAGTAGCAATATCGGAGACTTCTTCATTCGCATTTTGTCTAAGGCATTATGCCTTTTTAAAACGGCTGCAAAAGTAGAAAATAATCCTTAAAAAGCAATTTATGTTTTCAAAAGATATTGAACATCCTTTTTAACTTAATTTTGACCAAATTTTTGACATGAAATTAGATATTCTGGCCTTTGGAGCACATCCTGATGATGTGGAATTAGCCTGTTCAGGTACCTTGGCCAAACAAAAGGCGTTAGGGCAAAGAACAGGGGTAGTTGACCTCACGAGAGGCGAATTAGGAACGCGGGGGTCGGCAGAACTTCGCGATAAAGAAGCAGCGGCTGCAGCAGAGATTCTTGGATTGGATGTCCGTAAAAATCTTGGATTTAAGGATGGCTTTTTCCTGAATGACGAAAATCATCGTTTAAGAGTCATAGAAGTTATCAGAACATATCAGCCTGATATTGTTTTGACAAATGCCCCTTCAGATCGTCATCCCGATCATGGCAGAGGTTATCAATTGGTAAATGACGCTTGTTTTTTGGCAGGACTCAGCAAGATTATAACCAAGGCAAATGGACAATTACAGCAAGCCTGGCGACCAAAACTTGTTTTGCATTATATACAGGATAAATATTTCAAACCTGATGTGGTTATAGACATTTCCGATTTTTTTGAAACCCGCATGAATTCTATACTTGCTTATCAGTCACAGTTTCACAACCCATCCTCAGGCGAACCGGAAACTTACATTTCCAAACCTGAATTTCTTGATTCTCTTAAAACCCGACAGGCAGAGTGGGGTAGGTTGATTGGTGTAAAATACGCTGAAGGGTTTTTATTCAGCAGAATTACCGGAATCAGCAGTTTAACATCATTAATCTAAAATAAAAAGAGGCTATCATTTGATGATAGCCTCTTTTACCGGAAAAATTTCGTTTGTTATTATTTAACTACAAACAATCTTGTTAATCTGTTACCATCTGTTTTAATGGTATATAAATATGTGCCGCTTGATAAAGATGACACATCCAGTTTCAGAGTTTGATATCCTGAAAGTTTTCCAAAGTTAAATGTTGCAACTGTCTGACCAATGATATTGGTTACATCAACACTTACATTTGAAGAAGTAATAAAGTTTGCAGGAATGTTCAACATATCACTTGTTGGATTAGGATAAGCAACACCAACATCTACTCTGTCAATATTTTTAACAGCTGTAACTGTAGTAAGCTGAACAATATTACCCGGATCCACTGCTTCTGTAAAGGCAGCATCATCAACTTGTCCGCAAACATAATGATGGATACATGGAGTTCCTACACTTGGTGTTCCGGCAGTACCGTTTGAAAGTTCCTGATAAGTAATTGGAATATTGGTAGTTGTTCCATTTGTAACAACAACATTAGATACATTGGCAATTAAGCATGAACTTTCAGCCAAAGAACCTGCTGTAAGATTCATTAATGGAGTTTGCATATTAGTTGTTAAATCGTAACCGATACACCATGCATCAGGTAATGTATTAGCCTGTGCAGCAGTAGTAGTACTTGGGTCATAAGGGTTTGTAATGGTATCAGTATCGAAATAAGTATAGAATAATTTAGTGCCGGAAGCATTCTTGGTAACAGAAGTTCTCAATCTTTCACCTACTGTTCCACCAGCGTTATCATCAAATACTGCCATATAAGTTTGAGTAGTTGTTAAAAATTTTGCAAACCAGGTTGTTCCGCCATCAGTAGTGTAAACATCAGCAATACCAAATGATCCAGGACCAATTAAATACTGACCTGCTACCATATCTAACATGTGGATAGCCCCAACTATATGCAGGTTATTCTGATTATCTAATGTCATATCAACATCATAAACAAAAGACCATACATAACCTGTGTCAGGTGTTCCAAATAAAGCATCAAGGTTGTTAAAGCTAACCATGTAAGGATTACCCCATGTAGCACCACCATCGGTAGTTTTAATAATACATGGGAAATAACCATTCTGACTGGCAGCAAAATTCGGATCATTAACGTGTGACAGAGTAACCATATATCCGGTTAATCCATCTGCTGACCAATAAGACTGAACATCATTACGGAAGATTGGTGTACCATCATTTGGATCAAGATCGGCAGTGAATGGGAGATAGGTATGTGTATAATCATACTTATTGGCACCTGCATTCCATATACCTTTTGTAAGATTGAGATTTGTGTTTCCAAAACCCGGACCACCTACTACATCAGTTTGAAAATCGGCAACATAAACATTGCCTGCCTGATCATTTTCCATTGTAGAAGGAATATAACCCATAAAACCATTGGCAACAAAAGCTTCAACCTCCTGATTGGCATTGCTACCATCAAGTTTAGAAGTACAATGTGCCTGGCTTAACCAACCTGAACCTCCTGTACAAGCACCAAAACCGGCCACCCATGCATTTGCAGGGTCGGTATTACCGGTTGGGTTATAAATTACTCCCATTGGGTAACGCGCTAAATTTCCCGGTGAACCGGATACGGCATACGAAGGGCCTTGATTGATATTCCATGTGCTACCACCATCTGTTGAAATATCCCAGAAATAATCTCCGGAATTTGCTCCTACACCATTGGCAGGATCACCTCTGTGGATAAAAGAAATTGTATTAATATCCGGTGAGTAATAAACATTTGAACGTGGGCCATTAATAGCAGTAAAGCTATTTGCTGAACTTCCCAGGGTTGCTTCACATCCTGCTGTAAAAGTTGTATTAACTCCTGCACGCATTGGAGTAGGAGAATGAACCTTGGTGATTTTTGTACCACTTGGCACAGCCTGCAGTTGAACTGTAACAGGCATTCCATCTTGAGCATTGGCAGCAATTGCTGTGCTTAATGCCAATGTAATTAGTAAATTTCTTTTCATTTTATTTATTTTTAAATGATAATAGTTTATCAGACAAAATTAAAGATTCTACCTGAAATACAAATATTATTTTGTTATCTTTTTGAAATTATAGTGAGGAATAAATTTATAGTTTACAAACATCTTATTTACAGAACCTCTTAAAATAAAAAAAGAGGATGCCTGAAAAAGGCATCCTCCTCAATTCATTTAAATGAAGTTTTTATTTTACAATAAACATTCTTGTAAACTGAGATCCATCGGTATTGATGGTATAAAGATAAGTTCCTGATGCTAATGAAGAAATATCTAGTTTAAGGGTTTGCAATCCTGACAATTTACCGAAATTAAATTCAGCAACATTTTGTCCAACTAAACTGGTTATTGAAACTTTAACATTAGACGAATTTGTGAAATTAACAGGGATATTCAGCATATCAGCTGTTGGGTTAGGGTAGGCTACGCCAACAACAGCATTTTCAAAATTGTTTATTCCTGTAGTCACAGTAGAAAGTGGTGTGATTGTTAACGGATCAATAGGTTCTGTAAACGCAGCATCATCTACTTGTCCACAAACATAATGATGCGTAGCAGGCGTACCAAAACTTGGAGTTCCGGCACTTCCGTTTGACAATTCCTGATAAGTGATAGGAATAGATGTTGTAGTTCCGTTGGTAATGCATAAATCAGCTACGTTACCAACAATACAAGATGCTTCTGCCAAAGAACCGGCTGTAAGATTCATTAATGGTGTTTGCATATTTGTTGTAAGGTCATAGCCGATACACCATGCATCCGGCAACACATTTTCTGAACCTGGGTTCGCAATTGTATCTGTATCAAAAAACACATAGTACAATTTATCTCCTGCTACATTTTTTGTTACTGCAGTGCGGTTTCTTTCAGCAACTGTGCCTCCTGCATTGTCATCCCAAACACCTTGATAAGTTTGAGTTGTAGCAAGGAATTTACCATTCCATGTTGCTCCACCATCTGTTGTATAAATATCACAAATTCCGAATGCACCTGCTCCGGCAAGATATTGTCCTGCTACAGGGTCTAACATATATACAGCACCTACCACATGCGGATTTCCTGCATTGTCAAGTGTTAATGCAAATTCAAACAACATAGTCCAGTTGTAGCCTGCCTGAGGAGCACCTAAAACTGCATCAAAATTGTTAAAGCTTATCATCGTAGGAGTACTCCATGTAAGACCACCATCGGTAGTTTTGATAAAACATGGAAGATAAGCATTTTGACTTGATGTAAAGTTAGGATCATTCACGTGTGAAATAGTAAATACCCAACCTGTAAGTCCATCAGCTGACCATGCAGTTTTAACTTCATTATGGAATAACGGTGTACCGTCATTCGGGTCAAGATCTGCAACAAAAGGTACTGCAATATTTGTATAATCGTATTTATTGGCACCACCGTTCCAAACTCCTTTAGTTACCCAAAGATTCACGTTGCCATAAGCCTGAGAGTTTACAGCGTCATCCTGAAAGTCGGCTACATATGCATTACCAACATTATCAGATGTCATGCTTGAAGGAATATCACCCATAAAACCACCTGTAACAAAACTTTCTACTTCCTGATTGGCATTGCTTCCGTCAAGTTTAGAAGTACAGTGTGGTTGACTTAACCAACCTGCACCATCCGTTGCAGTTCCAAAACCTGCAACCCATGCATTCGCTGGGTCAGTGTTACCTGCCGGGTTATAAATTACACCCATTGGATAACGACCTAAATTACCTGGCGATCCTGAAACTGAATAAGCAGGTCCCTGATTGATATTCCAGGTACTTCCTCCATCAGTAGAAATATCCCAGAAATAATCTCCTGAATTTGCTCCTACTCCACCTGAAGGATTTCCACGATGTATAAAAGCAATTGTATTAATTGAAGGATTATAAACAAGATTTGCACGCACACCATTGATAGATGTATAACTGTTGCCTGAACTTCCCAAAGTATTTTCACAACCTGCTGTAAAAGTTGAATTGCTGCCTCCTGCTCTTAATATAGCATTGTGATGTACACTTGTAAGTTTAACACCATTATAAACGGGGTTCAGTTTAACATCCGGTCGTCTTGCTTCCTGGGCGTTGGCTATTATTGCACTGCCCAATGCTAAAGTAATTAGTAAACTTTTTCTCATTTTTTTATAATTTTAATTATGATATGATTAACTCGACAAAAATAAGTATTTTATTTATTATAAAAAATTTGGAATTCGTGTTATGCAACTCGTTTCGTTTTATGACAAGACAAATACAATCTTCATTCATATTGTTAATTTATCCTGATGTTTGATGAAATCATTTTTTCATTATTTTTGCACCTCGTTTTCAAGACCATGATATTAATTTTATAGTTCTATATCATTCTGAAAACAATATGGTGAATGTAGCTCAGTTGGTTAGAGCATCAGATTGTGGTTCTGAGGGTCGTGGGTTCGAGCCCCATCTTTCACCCTGATTTTTACAACTAACGGATTTTAAGACATCGGATTTCTTTTTCCGAATCACCAGTTTAAACAATAATTTTATTTCATGGAATACAATACCCAGAGGCCTGAATTAATCATTTCAGAATACGGACGAAACATTCAGCGTATGGTTGACCATGCACTACAATTAGAAACACGTGAGGAAAGAACCAAGGCTGCACATGCCATAGTTAATGCCATGGTAGTACTCAATCCTCAAATAAAAGAATATAATGATTACAGACTGAAACTCTGGGATCACTTATTCATCATGTCAGATTATAAACTGGATTGTGAATCACCTTATCCGATGCCTTCCCCTGAAAAAAGAACCCTTAAGCCTGAGAAAGTTCCATATCCAACCTACAATATTAAATATCGTCATTACGGAACAATTGTCATCAAGATGATTGAAGAAGCCTGCAAGTTGGAAGACGGACCTGCAAAAGATCAGGTCGCACTTATGATTGCCAATTTCATGAAACAATCGTATGTGAATTACAACCGCGATAATGTAAATGATGAAGTAATTATCGAACAGTTGAGGAAAATTTCCAATGGAAAAATCAGTCTTCAAGATGATGTTCGTTTACGTTATGTATCAGACGTAAAACCAGCCGGCTTTTCATCAGGTGGGAAAAAGAAAAAGAAAAAGAAGAAAAAACATTCTACACAGTAACAGATGGCAAACAGTTTTGAAATCATTGGTGGACAACCTTTGCATGGTGAGATTGAACCACAGGGAGCCAAAAATGAAGCATTGCAGATACTTTGTGCTGTTCTCTTAACTGATGAACAGGTTACTATTCATAATATTCCTGATATAAGGGATGTAAATAAACTTATTGAGTTATTACAAAGTCTTGGTGTAAAGATTGAAAAAGTAAAACCGGGTAGTTATACATTTAAAGCAGATGAGGTAAATCTCGATTTTATGAAAACCGAAGATTTCCTTAAACAAGCAGGCTCTTTACGAGGTTCTATTATGATTGCAGGTCCGTTGCTATCGCGATTTGGAATTGCTTATGTGCCAAAGCCCGGTGGAGATAAAATAGGACGCAGAAGATTAGATACACACTTCATAGGTTTTCAAAATCTGGGAGCTAAATTTGATTTCGATTCCAACACCAAAATTTTCAGTGTTTCGGCAAAAAAACTGAAGGGAAGTTATATGCTACTTGATGAGGCATCTGTTACAGGAACTGCCAACATCATCATGGCAGCCGTTTTGGCCGATGGCATAACAACCATTTATAATGCTGCTTGCGAACCCTACATTCAGCAGCTTTGTAAAATGCTCATCAGTATGGGTGCCGATATCAGTGGTGTCGGATCCAATCTTCTCACCATTAAAGGTGTGACTAAACTAAAAGGCTGCACTCACACCATGTTACCCGACATGATTGAAGTAGGAAGTTTTATTGGATTGGCAGCCATGACACAATCTGACATTACCATTAAAAACTGCAGCATTGCCAATCTCGGAGTTATTCCTTCTACCTTTCAAAGGTTAGGTATTAAACTCAATATTAAAGGTGATGATATTCATGTTCCGGCTCAAAAAAATTATGAGATTGATACATTCATTGATGGCTCAATACTGACAATAGCCGATGCCATCTGGCCCGGACTTACACCTGATTTGCTCAGCGTCATCCTGGTAACGGCAACGCAGGCAAATGGTACGGTATTGATTCATCAGAAAATGTTTGAAAGTCGTTTGTTCTTCGTGGACAAACTCATTGATATGGGAGCGCAGATTATACTTTGCGATCCACACCGCGCCACTGTTATCGGACTTAACCGCAAAAACTCACTTAAAGGTATTCAGATGACCTCCCCTGATATACGTGCCGGAGTTGCCTTGCTGATAGCAGCTCTCTCTGCCAAAGGAAAGAGCGTTATACATAACATTGAACAGATAGACAGAGGTTATGAAAAAATTGATGAACGCTTGATAAAGTTAGGCGCAAAAATCAAACGCATTTAAAACATTTTTCTATTTTAGCGTTAATTAAAATTCAAGTGAAGGCGTTGGTTTATGGTATATAAATTGACAAACTTGTAAAAACAAAAAAAATAACATGAACAAAAAAATCAAAGCTTTATTCGTTTTACTTGCTCTAACGGGCTCTGCATTTTATGCTCAGGCACAAAAGCTCATTGAAGGTACTGCCATTGGCAACAAAGCTCCCGAACTGGCATTCACTTCACCCGAAGGAAAAACAATTGCATTATCTTCACTTAAAGGCAAGGTGGTGCTGATTGATTTTTGGGCATCGTGGTGTGGCCCATGTCGTATGGAAAACCCCAATGTTGTTGCAGCGTTCAATAAATACAAGGACAAAAAATTCAAAGGTGCCAAAGGTGGATTTACCATCTACAGCGTTTCATTAGACCAGGATAAAAACCGCTGGATGCAGGCTATCAAACAAGATAACCTGAGCTGGCCATATCATGTAAGCGATCTAGCCGGATGGTACAGTAAGGCTGCACAGATTTACAAGGTTAATTCCATTCCTTCCAACTGGCTGATTGATGCTAACGGGGTGATTGTAGGAAGTAATCTGAGAGGTCAGGCATTAAGCGATGCATTGGAAAAATTAGTCGCAAATTAATTGAATGTATTAGTGGATAAAAAACAGCCGGTAATTCCGGCTGTTTTTGTTTTTGGTACGAGGTAAAATGTCGCTATAAAGCATATTATAGCTACCTTTGCCTGCCAATTTGACCCTTTTATGGCAATGGCAGTGTTTTTGAAAAACAATAATGAAATTTTTTAAGAAAAATAAAATGCAGAGTAATAAAGAAGTGACCGACACCAATGAACCTACCCCTCAGGATGAACTACTGAATTCAACCGAAGAGCAGAATGTGGAGGAACAACAAAATACAGAAGAAAACCCCGCAGATTTGTTGAAAGAGGAATTGGCTATTGCCAATGATAAATATATTCGTTTGTACAGCGATTTCGAAAACTATAAAAAACGAATGATGCGCGAACGGGTTGATTTAATCAAAACAGCCGGAGCCGATGTAATTGCTTCTTTACTTCCGGTTTTAGATGATTTAGAGCGTGCGTTGAAATCAATGGAAAACTCTGCTACCGATGTAAATGCACTCAAAGACGGAGTAATATTGATACAAACCAAACTCAAAAATCAACTTTCGCAGCACGGACTTCAACCAATTGACTCCTTAAACAAACCTTTTGATACCGACTTGCATGAAGCAATAACCAACTTGCCTGTTGATGATGAAAGCAAAAAGGGAATGGTGATTGACGAGATAGAAAAAGGCTATATGCTGAATGATAAAGTTCTGCGTCATGCCAAAGTAGTAGTAGGCGGATAAAAGTATTCACAGAAATGGCAAAGAGAGATTATTACGAAATACTTGGAGTATCGCGCAACGCTACAGAAGCAGAAATAAAAAAGGCTTACCGGCAGATGGCAATCAAATACCATCCTGATAAAAATCCGGGCAATAAAGAAGCTGAAGAAAAATTTAAAGAAGCTGCTGAAGCGTATGAGGTATTGAGTAATGCAGAAAAGAAAAGCAGATATGACCAGTTTGGTCATCAGGGAATGAATAGTGGCGGATATGGCGGTGGCAGCCACATGAACATGGAAGACATCTTCAGTCAGTTTGGAGATATTTTTGGCGGACATAATCCATTCGAAAGTTTTTTTGGAGGTGGAGGAGGTCAGCGTGCAGGTGGCCGAAGAGTAAATCGTGGAACCAACCTTCGTATTAAAGTAAAACTCGACCTGAAAGAAATAGCCAATGGCGTTGAGAAAAAAATCAAAGTCAGCAAAAAAGTGGCCTGCCATACCTGCCACGGAAGTGGTGCTCAGGGTAGCAACTCTTTCAGCAAGTGTCCTAATTGTAAAGGCTCAGGGCAAGTCAGGCGAGTAACAAATACCATACTCGGACAAATGCAAACCGTAACCACATGCAATGTATGTAACGGTGAGGGGCAAGTTATTGCCAACATTTGCAAAACATGTCATGGCAGTGGTATTGAACAGGGCGAAGAAACCATCAACATTCCAATTCCGGCAGGTGTAGCTGATGGCATGCAACTCAATGTAAGCGGCAAGGGTAATATGGGTGAAAGAAACGGAGTGCCCGGTGACTTATTAATTGTTATTGATGAAATTGAGGACCCTCAGCTAAAACGAGATGGCGATAATCTCCTTTTTGATTTATATATCACTTTTGTGGATGCTGCTTTAGGCACGCAGGCAGAAGTTCCTACTGTTGACGGTAAAGCAAAAATTAAAATTGAACCCGGCACACAAGGCGGAAAAGTATTAAGACTGAAAGGAAAAGGACTTCCGCGAGTGAACAGTTATCACAAAGGCGATTTGCTCGTAAATATCAATGTGTGGACACCTCAGCAGCTTTCTGCCGAAGAGAAAAAAATACTCGAAAAATTGCGCGACTCTGAAAACTTCAAACCCAAACCCGGAAAAGGCGACAAGAGTTTTTTTGAGAAAATGAAAGAGTTCTTTAACTGATGTCTCCTTCTTTTTGCACTCTCAATTACACCTTAGTTTCTTGCCTTTATAAGAATACAGATACAATGTATCAATACATCCAATATCAATAGTTTATTTTTATCGGATGAAGGTTGTACATTACATGTGGTCAGGCAATATGGGAGGAATTGAAAAACTTACCCTCTGGCTTGCCGAAAATCAACTTAAACGTAAAGACTTATCTAACCTCATCCTCATTGGGACAAATAAAGGTACCCTGTTTGAAACCCTTCAACAAAAAAATATTTCGTATGATATCCTCGGATTGAAAAATGGTTGGGGATTTAATCTGAAATCCTGGAGAAAACTTCGTCATCACTTCAAATCAACCGATATTATCCATATACACACCTTTAATCCTTGGGTATTATTTGCAGCAATTATTTCAGGTAAAAAAATTGTTTATACGCTGCACGGTAACTTTGTATATGGCCGCAAAGTAAAATTAACCGACAAAATAAATCAGTACTGTATTGGTCTTATGCTAAACCATTTTACTGACATGGTAACTTTTAATTCGAAGTTTACGGAAGCAACAGCGCATAAAAGATATGGATTGAATTCTGTAAAAAAACAATTAGTATATAATGGTGTAGATTTTTCGAATTTAACACTTACTGAGAATGACGATGTAAAACGTTTCAGAGAACAACATAAAGACAAATTCATTATTGGCACTGTTGCACGGTTTGCCGGTGTAAAACGGATTGACAGACTTATTGATGCCTTTAAAATATTTTCAAAAGATAAAAATGATGCATTGCTTCTTCTTACCGGTGATGGGCCATTAAGACAATCGCTGGAGCAAAAAGTAAAAGATGATAAACTGGAAGATAAAATTGTGTTTACCGGGTTTCAAAAAAATGCAGCTGACTGGGAATCACTGATGGATGTTTGTGTTTTTCCATCGCAAAATGAATCATTCGGATTAGTAGCCATAGAGGCAATGTATCTCGGAAAACAGGTGATTGTATTTAATGACGGTGGCGGATTGGTTGAAATTACGGAAGGCATTTCACCTGATGATATTGTGGATTCTGTTGATAAAGCTGCTGAAAGATTGAACCTCTGTTATCATCTGAAAAATCAAACCCAACAAAATGAAGTCATTCAGAAAAGAAAAATTTATGCATCAATCTTTTCTATTGAGAACATGGAAACGAATTTTTACAATATCTATCAGCAATTACTGAAAAAATAATACAGTCAGTAGGCATGATTAAAATTGCTTTGCGATTTAGTATTTTAGTTAATGCTGATTTGTTGGTGAACTAAAAATCAAGGCCAATTTTTTCTGAGTTGAAATAAATTCAATTGCCCTTAAACGAATTTTCCACGTCAAGGTTACATTTATTTATTCAATTCTATTTACAGAATGAACTGCATGTAACCCTATTGCCAAAAGTGAAGTATAGATAGGCAAAAATTAAGGGAAGATGACAACTACATTCTGGTCACAACGCATGATGTTGCGCATTAAAGCACATCGCAGATTTTTAATCTTATGCCTTGCTGCAGGTTCATTAGGTGCAGGTGCTTATTTGTATTTTACTCCAAAAGAGTATGAATCAAAAGCACTGCTGAAACCTATTTCAGAATCGTCTGATAATATGTATGCCGAAGCTGCAGTCATTCAGTCACCGGCTACCATTCGCCATGCAATTCATGGCAAAGGGTTGAATACAGAATATTACCGCAACCGTTTGTTCAAAACGCAGGAACTGTTTACCGAAACTCCGGTGAAAGTTTCTTTCCAGCAGAAAGATGACAGTTTCAGCAAACAGGCTTTTGGTATCACTTTCGAAAACGACAAAACGTATTTACTTAATTATGAATACAACAATTCTGTCGTTCAAAAACGAGGCAACTATGATGAACCGCTTGATTTGAATTTTGCAGAAGTTACCATCAGCAAAACACCTTACATGAATACGGTGCAGCCTCACGACAATTATTCATTCATCATTTACTCTGATAATGCATTGGCTCAAAAAATTGCTGAAGGAAAACTTGTATCGCAACCTGTTCGAAGTGATAATTTGGTCGAAATTTCTTACCGCAACGAAAACCCTGTAAAAGCTTATCGTGTGGTTCATGCTCTCTCAAACGGCTACGGACAAAACGGTACGGTAATGAATGAGGAAAAAATGCAGGCAAATGTTTCGCTGATCAACCAGCAACTGGCACGTGTATCACAGGATTTGGATGATGCACAACAGCAGTTATCAAAATTTCAGGCTGAGAATAATGCTTTTGAAATTCCGCAACAGGCAGGTGCAGCACTGCAAACAGTAAGTCAGCTGCAAATACAAAAAGTAGAAGCCGACATGCAATTAGCGGCACTCGACAACCTGAGTGACTATTTACGCAAAAACAGAAATGTAAATACCATATCGCCTGAATATGGAACCATCAACGATATTGTTTACACCGAAACTTATCTGAAATTAAATGATAAAGTAGCCGAGCGTCAACAGTTAAAAGAACAAGGTGCTGATGTAAGCCATGTTGACAGAGAGATAAACAGCCTGAAGGATATGTTGGCTGAAAGCATTCGAAACACCCGCAAAAAATTAGTTATAAAACAGGAGACGCTTGCTGATGCAATTGTAAATGCAAAGCTGCGTATGCAAAACCTGCCCGAAGCTGAAAGCAAAATGCAGCAACTGAGCAGAAACATTTATCTGTACAACAAGCTGTACGATTTTCTGATTGAGAAACGTGCCGAAGCAATGGTAACGGCACCTGCCATACCTGCATCATCTTATCTGGTAAACGATGCCTCCATGCCACTCGCACCCATCAGCCCCAATCCTGTTAAAGTATGGCTTGTGGCGCTTGCACTGTCACTTGCAGCAGGCATGAGCTACATCAGCCTTAAACCATACTTCCGTACCAAAATTTCCAATCGCAAAGATCTGCAGCAGCATTGCAACATACCATTCCTTGCTACCATCGAAAACAGTGGCCGCAGAAATGAATTGTCGGAATCGTTTATGAACTTATGCACCAAGGTGCTGATGCTGGGCAACAGTCAGCCGGTGAAAATGATTACCATTACTTCCATAAAAGCTGAAGAAGGAAAAACTACCATCTCGCAAAATCTGGCAAAAACATTAGGCTCACTAGGCAAAAAAGTGCTGTTGGTGGACATGAATCCGGTGAATCCTACGCTCCGAAACAATCTTTCTTCCGAAAATGAACATACCATGGCCGAAGTGTATGCCGAAGAAAAAAATCTTCATCAGGCTGTTCAGATTACTCCTGATGCCAATGTAGATTTGCTCACTGCCGGTTATCTGCCTCATGGCATCAACACCCTGCTCGTTTCTGACAAAACTGGCAATATTCTTGCAGAGATAAAATCGTTGTATGATTTTGTAATTTTTGATACCCCTGAAACAAGCAATTACATGGATGCCGTACCTTTAATGAAAACCAGCGACCTAAGCTTTTATGTACTGAAAGCCAACGAATCTTCTCTGGAACAACTGGAACAGGCATCAGTAATCAAACAGGATTACAGCATCGAAAATCTTTACATCATCATCAACGCAACACAAAAGATTGAGAATTTCTCAGGTTTGCAAACTACAGGTCAATACAGAGTATTGAAAAACCGCGAGCAGGCCGATGCAGAAATTAAATTTATTCCACGAGTGATGAAAAAAGCAGCATTGTGGTTCTATTAGCAGTAACATGAGTGAAAGAGTATCGTTTTTAACCCATTTTTTCAGCAAGATTGCAAATCTGAATTATGCAGCATTAGGATTTACTGCTTCATCCATTGAAGAGTGTAATGATGAAACTATTCAAATGGTTGTGGCAAAAAATGATATTCGAAAAATTTTAAATGTTATTGAACTGTCGCCATATCTGCGAAGAATAAGTTATCATGAAAAACCTTTTATCTCCACGCTGAGATTAACACTGAGCAATGGGCATCATTTGAACATACATTTGATAAACCGGTTTGTGCGCAAAGGAGTTTGTTACATCAACGAAAACGAAGTTTTAAAAACTTCAATATTGAATTCATTAAATATAAAAGTAGCAGAACCCAGTTACAACTTTGAATATGTATGGCTCATACACTGCCTCAATCAAAGAGGTGTACCTGAAAATCAAAGTCAGTTTTTTGCACAATACGACCGTGAAACCCGATCCAAAATATTTGCTCACATCAGGGGCCGCTATTTTCTTGAACTGAACACATTAGATGAACTATTTCCTTTTCACCGAAAGTTTTATAAAAAAATAACTGAAAAAATTTTAAGAAGAAAAGAGAATAAATGGTTCAGGCAGTGGATGCGAAAATCGCTCTATGTATTTTATGCCGCTGCCAACACTGTGCGCAACAACAAACTCAAAGTGCAGTTTCAGCCTAAGGGTTATGCAAAGGCGCTTGGCACCGAAGAGCCTATACGGCTGTTGTAATCAGGCAGGACGGTTCGTCTCCACCCATTTACGTATATAATCTATTACCTCATCGGTATTGGTACCCGGAATAAACAACTTCCCTACCCCCATCTCATTCAGCTTTTTCATATCCGCATCGGGTATAATTCCTCCTCCGGTAAGCAACACATCTGTCATCCCTTTTTCTTTCAGTAATTCTATCAACTTACTGAAAACCGTCATGTGTGCCCCCGATAAAATAGAAACACCTATCACATCCACATCTTCCTGCAGGGCAGTGTTTACCACCATCTGAGGAGTCTGGCGTAGCCCCGAATAAATAACTTCCATTCCGGCATCGCGCAAAAACGATGCAATAACTTTGGCACCACGGTCGTGTCCGTCAAGGCCCACCTTGGCAATCAGTACTCTGATAGGTCTGTTCATAGATTACAAAAATAGAAAACCAATGCAACAAAAATAAATTCACTTATACATCGCACAGGACTGCGGGATGAAGGGTTTCAGGACAAGACATAAATCTATAAGTCCTAACACCCGGCAGGAGCTAACGCGACATGCCGGGTCGTTTACGTTTTAATCTGCAACCCGACACGAGGCATTTAGTTTTTACACCCAGCAGGAATCTTCGATAACCTGCCGGGTGTCAGGATTGAGCGAGGGCAGAATTGTTATAAAATAACACTGCAATGGTGATTTTAAGAATTAATTTTTGTTTAGAATTTTTCATATTGTCTTTAATTTAAAATTATTTTTTTTATTAATGTTTGTTGCGCATCAACTATTTTAAGTAAATAAATACCTCGAGGCAGGTAAGCAAGATTTAAATATGCGGTTGAATCATGATTAATTTCTTTTCTAAGAATAACTTCTCCCAAAATATTATATATATCTACAAGATGTAAACGGTTTCCTTCAATGGATAATAAATCAGCAATAATTGATGTATGTATTGAATTATTGTCCAAATCTAATAAGCCCGTAGTGCATGTTACATTGGGTGCGCTATCCAAATAAAAGTCTGATGGAAAATTCGGAATATCTACAGTGGGATTAATCAAATAGACACTAAATATATTTAAGTTGCATGCCAAGCCATAATTATTGGGTGAATCTATGGTGCTTATTGAATCTCTATATTGAGGAGAAATATAGATTTTTCCATCCGGCCCCTTAGCTAAACTACGAAATGTGGAATTGTCAAGGGTGATTGCAATAATTATTTTACTATTATTTATGGTAGTTTCATCATTAGAGGAAATATCAAATTGATAAAGAATATTTCCACTTGTTGTAAAATATAACTTTGTGTCATCAAAGGAAAATTCAGGGCAATATTCACCTGAATATCCATCCAATTGTATTTTGTTAGATATTGTACCTGTTTCTGAATCAAAATCGAATAGTTCGTTATAAGGTAAAATATTATAAAAGGAAGCAGCTAATTTGTTACCATTAGATGAAAATCTAAGCCATCCATAATAGTAATTATGATTGGTTCCAATTGAAGTAATATTGGGACCGCTTATTCCATTACTGTCTATTAAGAAAACCATAAAGTTATTATTACCTAATTGATGGGTTACGACCCAATAAAAAGAGTTATTGCAATGACGCACAGCGGCCAATGCCTCAGTGCAGGGTGCAAATAATAAAACATTCTTATTTGTAACATCACCGAACCCATTATTTAATGTCATATCAACAATAGAATAATTGAGGCCATTTATACACGAGTTCTCGCCACAATCATTGGTGATTATATAAAAAAGGTTTGCATTCCCAGGTTTCGGAATTATTAAAGCACCTTGTGCAGTACTACCTCCATAGTTTCCACATCCTAATAGTCCGGTACCATTAGGCATTGGGTTATGCAATTTATCCCAAACCGTATCACCATCGGTATAAAACAATAAATTACCTGAGGTATCGCTTATAGCAGCACCCCCTTCAAATGTATTTAAATGACCTGTTGTATCAGCAACTGCTACTCCACTTGAGAAGTCAAGACCTGCATTGTAGCCAAAGTACCAGTGCCATGTGCGTTTTATATTAGGATTTTGAGCAAAAGAAACCTGTACAGTAAAAAAAAGTAGGAGTATAGTAGTGAGGCATGATTTTGGAGTTATCATAACGCAGTAGGTTTTTACAATTATAAGAATTAGTTTTTAATTTATTTTTATACCCGGCAGGTCGCGTTAGCTCCTGCTGGGTTGTTTACGTTTTACTCCCGGCAGTCCCGCAGTACTGCGGGATGCCGGGAGTCAGTTTACTGATTGTAGTTTTCATTTGGGACCTTAAAGGTAGGTGATTTTTTACACCCAGCAGGAATCTTCGATAACCTGCCGGGTGTCAGGAACATGTTTTATACCCAACAATATTATTGCTATTAAGCATACGATGTGTTTTGATGTCCTTGCCATTTTGATAATGATTTAAATAATGATTAATTTATAATTATATGTATTAATGTTAGATTCAATTTTTAAAAAATATATTCCTTGAGAAAGGCTTTTTCGTTTTAACTCAACTCTATAATTAATCTCAATATTGGGAATTATTATTTTTTCTTTAATATTTCCATTTAAATCAATAACATTTATTGTCTTAAGGAACTCATGCGTTGAAATAAAATTTAATACAGTGGATTTATTCATTGGGTTTGGAGACACACTTATTGTAGTTTTACTGCTTGGATTATTTAATGAGGTTAACGAACATGTATCACATCTGTAAACAAAAACATCATCTACATAATAATAGGCACCATTATAATGTGCATTGGAATCTACTATTAAGACTGTTGTATTAGCACTGTCCCTGAAATTCCCAATCACTAAAAATTGTTCTCCTCCAACCGCAAGAAAGGTCTGGGTAATTAATGTCCAATTTGCTGTATCACTTAAAATATTACCTGAAGCATTTTCCACCTGCGGAATAAAATACAGTTGCCCAGCCGGATTACCATAAAAACCTGCAGTATCAGCGCAAAAATAAATCCCTATTCTATCAGTAGCATGCCTGAACCCCTCTGCACGAGATACATAAAATCCAGCTTTATACTTAATATTAGACTGAAGTGTAGAATCAAGTCTAACACCATAGTACTCTCGTGATTTACCTAACCATGCATAACCACCCATATAAGCTACTCCTGAATGTGGCAATTGAAATCCGAAAGGATTGTAACCGCAATTGTTGTTTGCAGAAAAATAATCGGGACTACTCTTATAAGTTGCCGTAAACCATGGAAAAGCTGCCTCAGTTAATCCAAAATGTTGAGCACAATTTAGAGTATCTTCAAAGCTCGGGTTGGGTACAAGATTTTGTGCAAGTACATTGCTTACTCTCCAAAAGGGAGATGTGAGAAAAAGGAGAGTGATGAGGAGAATGTTTTTCATGATGAAGGTTTTTAATAATGGTGAATGGAGAATTGAGAATGGAGAATTGAAATGGGTGGAAGGAGTTTTGGTGTGGAGAATGTTTTTCATGATGGTGGTATTTAAGTTGTTTTTTAAATCATGTTTTTGGCTGACTGATTGTAGTTTTCATTTGGGACTTTAAAGGTAGGTGATTTTAGGATTAAGATACAAAATATGTTGTCATTTTTTAGAATGATTCGCATCGCTCGCGCTCACCCCCTGCCCCTGAAGAGGTGACAACACACATCGTATTTGAAGCGCGTCTGCGACATTTAGGACTATGGGTGAGCGGTGTGATGTGGTGTTCTTTTTGTTGTGTTGTAAGTTTTTTCAGTGTCATCGCTCGCGCTCACACCCTGCCACTGAAGGGGTGACTGCGCGCAACGTTGTTTAAGTGCGACAGTGAGATTTCCAAAATTTTAGAAAGTTATCATTATCTTTGAATAAAAAAATTATGGCAGTTTCAAAACAGAGAAGGAGCCTGTTTAACTATATACGTTTTGCAGATGATAAGAAAGTAAAAGCTCTATATACCCTTGTCGAAAATGAAATTTCTGAAAAAGAGAATCAATGGACTAAGGAATATTCCAAAGAGCTCGAAAGACGAGAATCTGAACTGATTAAAGATGTAAAAAAAGGTGTGACACGAAAGCAAGTGCAGGATAAACTGCATAAACTTCTTAAAAATGGATATGAAATTTAATTTGATATTCCATCAGGAAGCAGAAAAAGAATATGTTAATGCAGTAAAATGGTATGAAGAAATTTCAAAAGGACTTGGTTTTGAATTAGTACTTGAAGTCGAAAAAATTCTGGATTTGATTTAAAAGAATCCATATTTATTTTCTGTTAAAACCGCAGCTTTCAGAGAAGCCATGATAGAAAAATTTCCATTTATTGTTATTTATACCATTCAAAAACGAAAGAAAGAGATTTTTGTTCTTTCTCTTTTTCATACCAGCAGGCACCCTAAAACCAAACGTAAAAAATAATTTGCGCTCACCCCCTGCTGCCCCTGAAGGTTTGACTGCGCGTAACTTATTTTAGGACAAGACATGATAAATCTATAAGTATCTGACTACGCAGGAGTCGAATATTTCTTTTAATTTATCTTTCTTAAACAAATCCAATACTCCCCCATTCACTCTTTTAATTTATTTTTGCGCCACAAAATTCCAACAATGGCAAAAGACAGATTTCAGGCACCCGACTATTATTTAATTGACGAACTGCTCACAGACGAACACAAACTCATAAGAGACAGTGCGCGCGAGTGGGTCAAACGCGAAGTTTCTCCCATCATAGAAGATGCCTGTCAGAAGGCTGAATTTCCTAAACACCTCATCAAAGGACTTGCCGAAGTAGGTGCCTTTGGGCCTTATATCCCCACCGAATATGGTGGTGGTGGCCTCGACCAGATCAGCTACGGACTCATTATGCAGGAGCTTGAACGTGGCGACAGTGGCATCCGCTCCACTGCATCCGTGCAAAGTTCACTGGTTATGTATCCTATTTATACCTACGGAACCGAAGAACAGCGCAAAAAATATCTCCCTAAACTTGCCACCGGCCAGTGGATGGGATGTTTCGGCCTCACCGAACCCGACCATGGCTCCAACCCTGGCGGCATGGTCACCAATATCAAAGACAAAGGAAGCCACTACCTCCTCAACGGTGCCAAAATGTGGATCAGCAATGCACCTTTTGCCGATGTAGCTGTTGTATGGGCCAAAGACGAAGAAGGCATCATCAGGGGATTGATTGTTGAACGTGGAATGAAAGGTTTCACCACGCCCGAAACGCATGGCAAATGGAGCCTCAGAGCCAGTGCCACTGGCGAGTTGGTTTTTGATAATGTAGAAGTACCCAAAGAAAATTTATTGCCCAACGTAAAAGGTCTTAAAGGTCCATTAGGCTGCCTCAACAGTGCACGTTATGGCATAGCATGGGGAGCACTTGGTGCAGCCATGGATTGCTACGACAGCGCACTGCGCTACTCCAAAGAGCGCAAACAATTCGGAAGACCCATAGGAGGATTTCAGCTGCAACAGAAAAAATTAGCTGAAATGCTTACTGAAATCACCAAAGGCCAGTTGCTCGTATGGCGTTTGGGCAAACTGAAAAATGAAAACAGAGCTACTCCTGCTCAGATAAGCATGGCCAAACGCAACAACGTTTACACTGCACTTTGGTGTGCCCGCGAAGCACGACAAATACATGGCGGCATGGGCATCACCGGAGAATATCCAATCATGCGCCACATGATGAACCTTGAGTCAGTGATTACTTACGAAGGAACGCATGACATACACCTGCTCATCACCGGTATGGACATCACCGGGGAAAATGCTTTTGGAGGATAATTACTTAAAAAAATGTTGCGCAGCAGCAGTAATCTTTTTAGTCTGCTTATTCTGAATGTAAGCTACCATCGTAAATCCATTTCCGGGTTTTAATTTCTTTACAGGAAACTTTATTTCACCTTTTGCGATATTGATTGGAAATATCTGCAACAGCCGCACCACATTTTCCTGCTCTAATGTTTTTCCGATATTTTCGCCTTTGGTAATGTGTGTAGAAGTTTTGTTTTCCGAAATCACAATCACCAGGCTGCTGTTACGATCAGCTTTGGAAGCAGCATAACCAACCGTCATTGTATCATTCACCACCGCTGAAACATGCGTCAGCGCAATGGTTTGTTTAGGAGATGATTTTAAAGCCTTATTTATTTCTGCATTGAGTTTAGTTTTGTCTGAGCCAACAAAACCACCGGCACCATTTACAAAAACCTGTGGTGTAAAAACTTCATCACTGCTTGTTGCACTCACATAGTTACTTTGTCTGCGCGTATATCGCATAGCACTGTATGGGTCGTTCCATCCATATTTATTCCAGTAGTCCACATGATAGGCCAGCGAAATCACCTGTTTCCCTTCTGCATCTGCTTTATCGGTTATCTGTTTAATAACATTTTCAGCAGCAGGACTTTTGCCGCAACCCTGTGACGTAAAAAGCTCTACAACAGCAAAACCATGAGGCTCTTTACTGTTCTGCGCTGCTGCCGAACCTGCCCATATCAAAATACTTGCAGATAGTAAAAACTTTATCATCAGATGGTACTTAAACGCAAAAGTGATTAAAAAATGCTATGCAACAATGAAAAAAACATAACGATTCACCAAAGGTTTAAACAACAAAACTGTTTACAACACCTATTATTTTGAATCGCGCCATCTCCACAAATACATGCAGGCATAAGTGCGGTAGGGTGCCCACGCTTCTGAAATTTTTAAAATTTTCACCTTTAATTTCTTTTTGTCTTTCACTCTGATGTTATACAATCCGATAACGGCCTGCTGAATTCCATAATCATCAAACGAAAAAACATCTTCGCGGGCCATAGTAAACATCAATATCATTTCAGCAGTCCAGCGCCCTACTCCTTTTATCTGCGTTACATATTCAATAAACTCCTCATTGGACATTTTGTTGAGTTTTGAATAGCCCAGTCCTGATGCAATTGCAAATGCTGCAACATTCTTAATGTAGCTTGCTTTTGAATTACTAAGACCAATACTGCGCAATTTATCCGTGTTGATGTCAACTAATTTTTGAGGAGTAGGTTTGCCGTCAAACAAATCATAAAATCGCTGATGAATAACTGCAGCTACCTTGGTTGACAGTTGTTGCGACATGATGGAACCACACAAACTCAAAAAAACATCATTCCTTTTTTTCAGTTCTATTCGTCCGATATGTTTTATCACAGGAGCTAATTTTTTATCGCGCTTTAAATGTTTAATGTAAGGCATAAGCTGATCAATGTTAGAAAACGCTAAGGTACTTTATTCGTAATTTTACACAGTCGGAATATCATCCTGTTCCAATAAATTTAACATTTACAAAAAATAAGTTCCTGCATGCAGATACATAAATTCACCTTCAACCCTTTTGATGAAAATACCTACATTGTGTATGACAACACCGGGGAATGTATCATCATTGACCCGGGCTGTTATATGCCTGAAGAAAAAGAAGAGTTGTTGTCGTTCATCAACAGTCAACAACTAACTCCCGTAATGCTTGTTAACACACATTGCCATGTAGATCACATTTTCGGCAACAAACTTATTTACGATACTTTTGGTTTAAAACCTGTATTTCACCGCAATGAACTGGTACTCCTCGAAGCAGCAGGAGAATACAGCAAACAATGGGGCATTTATCTGGAACCATCACCCCTTGCCGAAAAATATATTGACGAAGGTGATGTAATCCGTTTCGGCAACACTGCATTTGAATTGTTGTTTACTCCCGGTCACAGTCCCGGCAGTTTGTGCCTGTATAATGCCGAAGAAAAAGTTATCATCTCCGGTGATGTACTTTTTCAGATGAGCATAGGACGTTATGATTTGCCCGGTGGTGATGAACAAACATTGCTTGACAGCATCCGCCAAAAACTATTAGTACTTCCTGCTGATGTAAAAGTTTATCCGGGTCATGGGTCATCCACAACCATTGGCTTCGAAAAAATGTACAATCCTTTTTTGGTGTAATTACTTCTTGCACTCTTCAAGCAGCGACATAGCACGCTCTTTGCCCCAGTTTGGCATCAGCTTGTTTTTTGGTTTAAAGCTGTTGAATTTCTCTACTGCTTTTTCCAAAACTTTCTGCGCTTTATCCTTTCCTCCGCCAAACTGTTCAGGTGTGTAAAACAATCCTGTACCCTGCAACAGATATGGTCTGGGATTTTCAGGATCAAGTTCAATAGCACGCGAAGTAAGTACGGATGCTTCCATTCCCAACTTCTGACCACGGTTCATTGGGTCAACAGAAATTTTCATTGACGTAATCCACGACTGTAGTGTAACAATTTCAGAATTGTCAGGAGAAATTGCTTCAGCAGCTTTAGCTACTTCCATTGCTTTATCCAACACAGCGTCTTTCTTTGCAGCATCACTCACATCATTAGCCGACAGGATTAAAGCAAATGCCTCATAGTAGGATGGCAACCATTCTTTGGTTTCTGCTTTTGCAATACGTTCAAATGCATTGGCTGCGTTGGTATAATCATCTCCGGTTTTTGCATCTTTGAGCAATGTGAGATTTTTTTCCATTGCTTTTTCAAACTTTTTATTTTCCTGTGCAAAACCGCTTGTGGTGATAAACAGTAACAGTACGAGATACTTTTTCATTTTATATGGTTTTAATGATTTGAAATTTATTCTGTGTCATCGTCTCTTCCGATGTTTATAAACACTCCCAGAAATATCGTTCGTTTAGAAGTTGGCCCAATTGCATTTCTTCGCAAACCATCACTGCTGTAGTTATAGGTAAATACATTGTCGAAACCGGCAACATTGCCAACAGTAAGCGAAACAACCGTAAAATATTTATAAATTGTAGTGAGATAATTGGCAGTAATACTCAGGTTATGATAGTCGCGGGTACGGTCAGAAAGAATATTGCTTTCATCAACTTTATTTGGATTGAAATATGGTCTTCCTGAAGCATAAGCATAAGTAAAACCAAAGCTGCTCCTCAATTTTGGAAACCATCTTTTCCAAACTACATTTACTATATGATTGGATGTGAATGTGGGCTGTAACTCTTCTGAATAGTAATAAAGTGTACTGCGTTTTGCATCAATATAAGAATAAGAAATCCAGTAGTCGGTATATTTCAACGTTTTCTTATCTCGCCAGAAAACATCTACTCCTCTTGCATAACCTTTGCCTTTGGAATCTTCGGCCAACACCGGCTGATAAGGGTTGCTCACCGGATTTGATGTTCTCACTAAATTCTGATAAAGTTTGTAATATCCTTCAATACGAAATGTCCGTTTTTCATCCACATACTGATAGTTGAGAATGTAGTGCGTAGCTTTTTCGAAATGGTCGAGATTTGTTTGAATGAGATAATTGCGATCAGGAGTCTGATAAAAATCGCCATAAGCAAAATTCAGCTGGTCGTATTTACCCAGTTTATATGCCACACTCAATCGCGGTGCGATGTTACTTGCGCGCAGCAGATATGAATTTTCTACTCTCAGTCCTGCACGTGCAACAAGTTTGCGGGTAATGTAAGCATCACCTTCCAGAAATACTGCTGAATACAATTCAGTACTGTCCAGGCGATGATTGTTATATAAATTACTGAAAGGATTGTATTGCACTTCAGCACCGGCACGTATAACACTTAACTCACCTAATGTATGAGAAACAGAACCTCTTGCCTGCCAAAGCTGATTACTAAAAACCAAACTTTGCGGTGAGGGTCTTACTCGTGACAAATCTTTGCTGTAAGATCCTGCAAGATTCAGTGTCCACTTTTTATCCAAAACTTCTTTATAAGACAACATGGAAAAGATGTTATAATTGTTCAACCCAAAATGCATTTTAGAATTATTGGTCACATCATCAATATTGGGATAATTAAGAGATAAATCACTGTACTGATAATTCATAAAAGCTTTGAGCATTCCTGTTTCCGAAGTTTTTTGCCGGAATACCAGAGAGCCGCTGAATGATTGTGGTGGTGCATCCCAGTCGCGGTTTTGTTTATTCATTGCAAAATAGGGAGTGAGATTGATATACGTTGCATTGGCACCTAAAGAAGTGTTTTCCCAACGCTTGGTATATCCGCCTCCTCCACCTACAGTCATCAATGCAATGTTACCCATTGAACGCGGAGGTAAATCTTCACTTTCCAAAACAAGAACAGAAGACATTGCCTGACCATACTGTGCTGAATATCCACCGGTGCTGAAGTTAGTACCTTTAAACAAAAATGGAGAAAACCTTCCGCGCTGCGGCACATCAGGCACGCTTGAAAAATAAGGATTGGCAACAAGCATTCCATCAATAAGAGTTTTAGCTTCCGAAGCATCACCACCTCTTACAAACAATCCTTCCTGCTCCTGTGTGGGTTGAGCTCCGGGTAGTGTTTGTAATGCTCCATAAATATCACCCACTGCACTTGCTGTAGTAACAATATCGAGTGGAGAGAGTATCACCATCTTTTTTTCATCGCTTGCTTCAAAAACTCCGGCAGTAATAGTTACTGTATTCAGTTCATTGCTTGCTTCCTTCAGATTGAAATTAACAACTACTTCTCCTCCTGATAAATGCAACCGTTTTTCAGCAGAAGTAAAACCCACCATGGATGCCACAATTATTACATCACCCTCATCACTTGTAGAAAATTTATAAGCACCGTTGGCATCGGCACTGGCACCGTCATACGAATCCTTGATGGTTACATTAGCTCCGGCAACAGGTTGATTTTTTGCATCAGTTATACGGCCGCTGATGGTTGTTTGACAGAATGAAATTACCGGAAATAATATGAGTAAAGAGAAAAGATTTAAGATAGGACGCATAACTGAAAGTTTGAAAGGGCAGTCAAAAGTAACATTCAGTTATTGTAATGTCAATATAAATAATCAGTTTTTATCCTTCATACTTTCTATAAATTCACCTGCAGCCCGATCAAGTTTGTTAAACCAGATTTTTCCGTATTTTCTAATCAGTGCTGATTTTAAAAATTCATACACTCTGACTTTCTTTCTTTTTCCAAGTTTGCAGGCCGGATTGCAAACTTCCCAACGGTGATAATTCAATGCATCACCTGCACGCATTTTCTCAATACGTATAGGATAAAGATGACAACTGATTGGTTTTTGAAATTTAAATTTTCCGTCACGCCACGCTTTCTCAATACCGCAAAGTGCAATACCGTTTTCGAAAACAGTGTATGCACATGGGCCACCGGGCCACATCAGCGGAGTGACCCATTCATCATCAGCGTCCTTTACATACAAGCCCTGCTCATCAATGGCACGTTTTCCTTCCTCTGTCAAATATGGTTTTACCTTAGGATAAATTTTGTTCAGTTCTGTCAGTTCTTTGTCGTCCAGTGGAGCTCCAGACTCACCTTCAACACAACATGCGCCTTTACATTTTTCAAGGTCGCAGATAAAATTTTCTGTAACCAGTTCGTCCGACACCAATACTTTATCAACCTTTATCACTTTAATTTTTTTTTGCAAAGGTAATGAATGTCTGACAGCAGGAGTGCGATACAGTGAAGTACTCCATCAGTGTAATAACAATGAAAATTCAGAAAAATTTCCTTCTGTGCTGTAATAATCAACTGAGAGTACTTTTCATTTGCTATATCTTTGCCTTCATGAAACATATTATTACCGTCAGCAACCTGATAAAAAATTACGATTCATTTCAGGCAGTAAAAGGAATATCTTTTGAAGTAGAAGAAGGGGAAATATTCGGTTTGCTTGGGCCCAATGGTGCAGGCAAAACAACTACTCTTGAAATTATGGAAACACTTCGTGAAAAAACATCAGGTGAAATTTATATCAATGGATTTAAAGTCGGTAAGGAAGATAATGAAATAAAAAAAATAATCGGGGTTCAGTTACAGTCTGCCGGATATTATCCTAGCTTAACCTTACTTGAACTGATTGAACTTTTTGCCGGCTTGTATTGCCAGCCTGTAAATGGTCGTGAACTATTACACAAAGTAGGTCTTCAGGATAAAGCCAATGCAAAATATAAAGAACTTTCGGGAGGACAGAAACAACGTTTTTCTATTGCGACTACTCTAATCAATAAACCATTGATTATTTTTCTGGATGAGCCAACAACAGGCCTCGACCCTCAGGCAAGAAGGAATCTTTGGGAACTGATACGCAATATCAGAGATGAAGGTACTACGGTAGTTATTACAACACATTATATGGATGAAGCAGAAGAATTATGTAATCGTGTAGCTATAGTTGAGAGCGGAAAAATAATTGCACTTGCAACACCTGATCAGTTGATTGATGATCTCATTGCTAAAGGTTTTGAAAGAAAAAAAGAAGTTAAAAAAGCAAATCTGGAAGATGTATTTCTAAGCCTTACCGGTCAGGAATGGCGCGAATAAACTTTCTTAACGCTGATGTGGTAAATAGTTTTTTGTGATTTTGATGGTAATGCTGAAATCAACCAGAATAATCCAGTATATACCTTTGTTTGTGTAAACATCGTAATTAAGAATTCCGTTTTTCTTATAAAATATCGGCTCTTCTGTTTTGGCATAATAAACTCCTGCATTACCTCCGTACCTTATACCAATTCTGTCGGTTAACTCAGTTTGAATATTAAATCCGGGCATCAATGCAGCACCATTATATTGAGAAGGATACAAATTGCCGGGATAATCAACCTTTTTATAGGTAAAATTTACATATCCACCGAAAAGTGTAGCTCTGAAATCGAGTTTGTTTTTGAAGAGGGTAAACACCCTTGCCGAAATACAGGGGCCTATTGCGTAATTTGTCACTTCCTGGTTGCTCTCCGAACGAAAGTTATACATGCCTCTGATCGAGTAAATCATCTTCTGACTGCGTTTGTTCACACTGTAGTTGAGCCAGAAATTCTGTGAACCTTTAAACGAAGGATAATATCCAAAACCTATTCTTTGCTCTTTAAAAATGGATTCGCGTGCCAGAAGTGGATACGACAATACTAAAAGAAAGGAGAAAAAAATAATGCGTTTGGCCACTCTGTTCGAAATTGACGACCAATATATAAAGATAGAATCAATTAAAGAACCTAAGGTTTAAAATAATTATAAAAAATTAGTAGCTCACTTAGCTTTACCTTTGCCACATGGAGCTTGCGCCACGAAACACCTTTCGAAAAGGTGAAAGAATATACAAAAAGTCAGAACTGGAAAATCTGGTAAAGACCGGGAATTCATTTGTCGTAGCTCCTTTTCGTGTTGTTTGGTCCGTAAGAGAAGGTTCATTAAAGTATGCAGTAAAAATTGCCATCAGTGTTCCAAAAAGAAGAATCAGAAATGCAACTGACAGAAACCGAATTAAGCGGCTCATCAGAGAAAGTTACCGAATTCATAAACATACACTGGCTGAACATTTCATTTCCAGACAGCAGACACTCCATATCCTGTTAATTTATAATGGAAACCTTAACCCTTCGTTCACAGAAGTTGAAAGGAAAATAATGCTAATTTTACAACGTTTAAAAGAAATTGCATGAGCAAACTTTTAGGGCGTTTGATGATAGCATTGATTTCAGTTTACAAAAAAGGGATATCACCTCTGTTACCGGCATCCTGTCGTTATTACCCTACATGCAGTGAGTACGGAATAGAAGCGATAAGAAAATATGGTCCGTTTAAAGGAGGTTACCTCACTATCAAACGCATTCTCTCATGCAATCCGTTTGGCGGTCACGGACATGATCCTGTACCATAAATTTTAAGTTAAATCAATTATACTGTTTAAATATGTTTAAAAAATTAGGGAAGAAAATCAGGTGGATTATTGTAGTTTGCCTGATATCAACAGCAGGACTTTCAGTTTACAGTTTCAGTGAAGACTACTTCGAGATATCACGCAACCTCGACATTTTTGCAACTATGTTTCGCGAGTTGAATATCTACTACGTAGATGATATAAAGCCGGGAGAACTGATGAAAAAAGGGATGGACTCCATGCTTGAATCATTAGACCCGTACACCAATTACATTCCTGAGAGTGAAATAGAAGATTATCGTTTTATGACTACAGGCCAATACGGAGGTATTGGCGCTTTGATTGGTCAGAGAAATAACGAAGTCATCATTACCGATCCTTACGAAGGATTTCCTGCGCAGAAAGCTGACCTTCGTGCCGGTGATGTAATCATAGCACTTGACGGAAAAAGTATTGAAGGGAAAAAATATGATGAAATAAGTAAACTTTTAAAAGGTCAGCCAAAGACTCCGGTAAAAATTACCGTTAAGCGTGAAGGTGAACCTAATCCGATTGAAAAAAATCTGGTGCGCGAAGAAATTAAAATCAGCAGTGTGCCATATAGCGGAATTGTAAGTGACAGTATTGGATATATCAGACTTACAGGGTTCACCGAAAATGCAGGTATGGAAGTTAAAAGTGCTCTCACCACACTTGAAGGTAAAACAAAACTTAAAGGTGTAATTCTCGACCTGAGAGGAAACCCTGGAGGGTTGCTTAATGAAGCTGTGAATATTGTAAATATTTTCGTGAATAAGGGATCAGAAGTAGTAAGTACCAAGGGTAAGGCGAAAGAATGGGACAAAACTTATCATGCACTCAATAATCCTGTTGACACTGAAATACCTGTTGCGGTATTGGTTAACAGCAGCAGTGCATCAGCCTCTGAAATTGTATCAGGCAGCATTCAGGATTTCGACAGAGGAATCATTATAGGTCAAAGAACATTTGGCAAAGGACTTGTTCAAACTACGCGTCCGTTGAGTTATGGTGCGCAGCTAAAAGTAACAACAGCCAAATATTATATTCCGAGTGGCCGCTGTATTCAGGCGCTTGACTATTCGCACAGAAACGAAGATGGCAGCGTAGGAAAAATTCCCGATTCGCTGATTACGCAGTTTAAAACAAAGAGCGGACGTATTGTATTTGACGGTGGTGGTGTGATGCCGGATTATGTTACGGAAATTCGTATGCTGAGTCCTATCACACAAAGTTTGATTACCAAATATCTGATTTTTGATTATGCAACTTACTACAGAATAAATCATCCAACCATTGCTCCGCCAAAAGAATTTCACTTAAGCGATGCAGAATATAATGATTTCGTAAAGTGGTTATCCGGAAAAGATTATGACTACACAACCAAAAGCGAAAAATTGTTAGATGATTTTAAAACTGCATCTGAAAAGGAAAAATATTTTTCATCAGCAGAAAAAGAATATGATATGTTGAAAAAGAAAGTTGCTCATGATAAAGTAGCCGATCTTCAGAAATTTAAAGATGAGATAAAAGAAGTTCTGGAAAATGAAATTGTATCACGTTATTATTTCCAAAACGGACAAATTGAAGTTTCATTCAATGATGATGTGGAAATTAAGAAAGCCATTGAAGCACTTAATAACAAAGCTGTTTATGATTCTATTCTCACCCACTCCATGGCATCAATGAGAGAAAAGCACTGATTTGTCAGTAAAAAGTTTTTTATCTGAAATGAATAATCCGGCAAAAAACATCTTTGAGCAAATGTTTTTTGCCGGATTGTTATTGTTTGCAGCATCATTACCGCTCTCCATGTTTATGATGAGCATATCGCAATTTATAATTCTTGGTGGCTGGTTATTGCAAGGTAATTTTTCGATAAGACTCAGGCAGGCATTTTCCAACAAAGCGGTTTGGTTATTATGTTCCGTCTATGTTTTGCATTTAATCGGATTAATCTATTCTGCTGACTATGCTTATGCCTTCAAAGATTTACGTGTAAAATTACCCTTGCTTTTGCTTCCTGTTTTATTTGCTTCTTCAACTCCTCTCACCAACAGGCAACTGAACATCTTACTCACAGTTTTTATCAGCGCAACATTTATTTCAACATTTATCAGTTATCTCATTTATCTGGATGTAATTCACAAACCCATTCGTGATATTCGGGATATTTCTGTTTTCATTTCTCATATTCGATTATCACTATTTGTATGTATCGCTGTCTATTCAGCACTGTGGTTATTGAAACAATCATCATTGTTATTCAAAATACTTCTTTTAACTGTCATTGTTTGGTTCATCTTTTTCCTTATATTGATAGAATCTATGACCGGGCTTGGAATATTGACAATTACTTTAGTTGTTGTCTTTTTAAAATATACAATAAGTAATACTTCCCTGGCTTTAAAAATCATTACAGTTTTAATTTTCATTGCTGCAGGAATTTTTTCTTATCAGTATATTGATAAAATATGGATTAGAATAAATACTTTAAATAAAGACGAGTTGTTTCACCTGAAAAAAAATACTGCCGAAGGCAATGTTTATCTGCATGATACATTGAAAACAGATTCTGAAAACGGACATCTGATTTGGATTAATCTTTGCGAAAACGAGATGCGACCTGCATGGAATAAAAGAAGTCATTTGCCTTATGACAGTCTCAATCTTAAAGGTGATGAATTAAGAATGACTATCATTCGTTACCTCACTTCCAAAGGGGCTGCTAAAGATGGTGCAGCAATTGATAATCTTTCCAAAAAAGAAATTACAGCAATAGAAAAAGGCGTTGCCAATGTAGATGATTTACACACATTCGGCATACGTTCAAGAATACGGGCTACACTGTGGGAAATTTATCAGTATCAGCATTTCAATAATCCGGGTGGACATTCATTGGCTATGCGTTTTGAATTCTGGAAAACTGCATTCAGTATTATCAGCGACCATCCTTTCACAGGAGTAGGAACAGGTGATGTTCCAACCGCTTTTAAAAACAAATACGATGAACTTAAAAGTCCACTTGCACCACAATACCGCTTGAGAGCACATAACCAGTATCTCACAGTTGCAATAGCTCTCGGCATTCCTGTTTTAGTTTGGTTTTTGCTTTCGCTCATTCTACCCGGCATTATTTTAAATCGCTATAATTATTTTCTTTATTTTACTTTTTGGCTAACAGCCATAATGTCCATGATTTCAGAAGATACTCTTGAAACTCAGGCAGGTGTAAGCTTCTTCGCTTTCTTTAATGGTGTGTATTTGTTTCTATTAGCAAAAAATGACAAATAATTTTATTTAGAACCATTCTAAATAAAAAAATCTATGTATTTTTGCCATCCAATTTTTAATAGCAACGATGAAGCATTTAGTTTGGTTGTTACTCTTGGTAACAACTACGCCACTGATGGCGCAAACAGCAGAAGATTCTCTTCAAAATAGCACAGCTAAGGAAAAGCAAACCTATATTTCTGGTTATGGTGAGGCCAAGGTTTCGTACAACACACGTTATCGCACAGCACAGGCAAACCTGACACGTGCAGTAGTTTTTATCGGACATAAATTTAATTCAAGGATTTCATTTTTTTCTGAAACCGAACTTGAAAGTGCCCGTGTGGAAGGCGGCAAACCGGGTGGAGAAATTTCAATGGAACAAGCCTACCTTCGTTTCGACTTAAACCGTACACATTATCTGCAGGCAGGTTTATTTATACCACGAATCGGAATCATCAACGAAAACCATTTGCCCACAACTTTTAATGGCAATGACAGACCTTTTACAGAAACTTTTTTGATTCCATCTACATGGCGCGAAATTGGAATTGGTTTTTATGGATCATCCGATCGTCTGCAAGGTCTTAGTTATTCTTTAGCTTTAGTTAACGGACTTAATTCAGGTGATTTTGTCAATGGAAGTGGTATAAGAGAAGGGAGGTTTGAAGGAAGCAATGCAACAGCCTCCAATATTGCACTGACTGGTTCTGTTACTTACCTCATTCGTGATTTCACTGTTCAAATGTCAGCTTATTACGGAGGTAGTGCCGGACTCAATAACCGCGAAGCAGACAGTCTTCAACTAAACTCAGGTCTCTTTGGTACTCCAGTGTCATTAGGCGAAATTAATATTAGGTACAATCATAACCGTTTTGCATTTCGTGCACTGGGTGCAGCATTATATATTCCGGATGCACAAAAAATAAACCGCGCTTATGCAAATAATACTGCTGAACTGGCAGTAGGTGGCTATGGCGAAGTTTCGTATCGAGTTTTTACTAAAACTAAAACAACAGCGTTTCTGCGTTATGAAGCATTTAATCTTAATCAGGAAATTCCTGAAAATGGTATTCGCAACAACACATTAAATCAACAGTATATTATTGCAGGGTTCTCCGTATTTCCGGCTCCCGGTGTAGTGATAAAAGCTGACTATGTTTACAAACAAACAGGAAAGTTAAATCCTGCACTCAACCTGAATCCGTTTCCGAATGCTCCACCCTACTATACGTCAAACAGTTTTATCAATCTTGGTTTAGGTTATAGTTTCTAATGGGCAGCAGAAGAACATTTATTAAAAATGGTTGCGCCTTATGTGGTGCACTGGCAATCGGAATTCCCGCAATGAATTTTTTACAAGCCTGCAAAACCGGTTCAGGTGTCATGCATGCCGACCTTTATCAGAATAAAATTGTAATCCCTGCAATAACACTTGCAGATAAATCTGTTCAGGTGATAAGAAGCAAAGGGCTCGAATACGATATTTTGCTTGTGAAAGAAAACGAAAAAAAATATCATGCATTACTTATGAAGTGTACGCATCAGTCAAATCCGCTGATTGCAACTCAAACAGGTTTGTACTGCAACCTTCATGGCAGCAGGTTTGACCTCAATGGTAATGTGGTAGAAGAACCGGCAACACGACCACTTGAAAAATACACTGTTACTATAGAAAACGAAAATATTATTATTCATATTTAAATATATCTGACATGATCAAATTAAAAACAACTTTAGCATTATTTATTCTAAGCATCGCTTTTGTAAGCTGCAAAAAAGATGATTCATCCGATAAAGATTTTACGAATAAGGAAATACTAAATGATTTTTCTATCAATGTAGCTCAGGGCACCTACAACGACTTAAATGAAAAGGCAAATCTGTTATACAATGGAATAGATGCACTTGCATCAAATCCAACATCTACGCAATTAGAGCAATGTCGTCAGCTTTGGAAAGACAGCCGTAAAGCATGGGAACAATCAGAAGGATTTTTGTTCGGACCTGTTTCAACTGAAAATATAGACCCACGTATTGACACTTGGCCTGTTGATTATAATTCACTTGATTCGGTGTTGAACAGTTCTGCCATATTCGATGATGCTTATATTAATTCTTTAGATGATGCACTCAAAGGTTTCCATCCGATTGAATATTTATTGTGGGGGAATAACGGAACAAAAACTACTGCAGAATTTACACCGCGTCAGTTTGAATATCTTAAAGCATTAGCTGCTAATTTAAAAAATCTTTCACAGGAATTGAGTAATTCTTGGGCTCCCGGTGCATATCATGATGTGTTTACAGAAGCCGGTAACGGAAGCGCTGAATACAGCACTGAACAAGCTGCATTCCTTGAGATGGTAAGTGGAATGGCAGCCATTTGCGAAGAAGTTGCAGATGGAAAAATAAATGATCCGTTTACAGCTCAGGATGCATCATTAGAAGAATCTCCTTTCTCCGGTAACTCTATTACTGATTTCACAAACAATATTATCAGCGTAGAAAATGTATATTCAGGAAAATATATAACGCAAGGAAAATCACTGGAAGATTTTGTTAAATTTTATAATCTTTCTCTGGATTCTGACATAAAGCTTAAAATCAACAATGCAAAATCAGCATTGCAGTCTATTACTGTTCCATTTGGACAGGCCATTTTTACACAACAAACACAGGTTACCAATGCACAACAGGCAATTAATGATTTAAGAAGTGTATTGGAAAATGACCTTACACAATTAGTAAAGCAACGCATTCAGTAGTGAAAACAAATAAGTTTAGCATACTTGCAGGAATAGTAACGGTTGTGGCATTGCTGCACTCCTGCAGAAAAGCAGAGCTGCTTTCAGAATCTGACTGGAACGAGTGGCTCTCCGGTGGCAAACAAACATTGTTTGATGAATCTGCAAGAGCATTTTCATCTATGTTTCCTGATATGTCACCTGCTAATCAAAGCATACATGGTATGGGAGATAAGGCCTTTTCCGCAACTCATGTGAGTGCACCTGCACCAATTAATCCGGGATTAGGTCCGATATTTAACAATGTTTCCTGTTCGTCTTGCCACATTGCTGACGGAAGAGGCAGACCTCCATTGAATGCTTCTGAACCAATAAGTGCTATGCTGATCAGATTAAGTATACCGGGTGTGGGTGCTCATGGTGAACCACTGAATGTTCCGGGATTTGGAACACAATTGCAACAACGGGCTATAACGGGAAGCGTAAAAGAAGCAGATGTATTGGTTACATATACCGATCAGAATTATTCTTTTCCTGATGGAGAAACATACTCATTACGCTCTCCACACTATCAGCTTACCAATCCTTATATGGCATTGCCGTCCAACGTTATGATCTCACCGCGTATGGCTCCGCCAGTTTTCGGGCTGGGTTTACTGGAAGCAGTTGACGAATCAACCATACTGACTTATGCGGATGAGAATGATGCCAACGGTGACGGCATTTCCGGCAAGCCCAACTATGTTTGGGATGTTCTTAGCAACAGCACTCAACTTGGTCGCTTTGGTTGGAAAGCGAATAACCCAACTATTCTGCAACAATCAGCAGGAGCTTACAATGAAGATATGGGGATTACAAATTATGTTTTCCCAACAGAATCTTCGCATGGACAAATACAATACGATAACCGTAATGATGATCCTGAATTACCGGACAGTGTATTAAGATCTGTATCATTCTACGTTCAGACATTAGCTGTTCCTGTGCGCAGAAATGCATCAGACCCTGAAGTGTTACACGGAAAAGAATTATTTACCAAAGCGTCATGCGCATCATGCCACCGACCTTCTATGGTTACCGGTGTTCATGTTGAGTTGCCTGAAGTGAGCAATACAAGAATTTTTCCTTATACAGATTTATTGCTGCACGACATGGGTGAAGGATTAGCTGATCATCGTCCGGATTTTGAAGCTGACGGACGTGAATGGCGCACGCCACCACTGTGGGGAATTGGTTTAACACAAAAAGTAAATGGTCACAATTTTTTCCTGCATGATGGTCGTGCACGTTCACTTGAAGAAGCAATATTGTGGCATGGTGGTGAAGCTGAAAATTCTGTTCAATATTATAAGAATCTGTCAAAATCTGACAGGCAAGCAATACTGAAGTTTCTTCAATCGCTTTAATCAGATAATTAAAACTGCAGATAAACAGGCATTACAGGAGCTGCCTGTTTGAGAAAAATAATGATTATGATAATTGCCGAAGCAAAAGATGCTTTGGCTATCCAGTGCATGGAAGTAGTTTTTTGAATAATCATTTCATCTGTCTTCAAAGGAATAAAATGCAGTATGTAACCCAGCAGCATAACACCAAGCACAGAAGCATAGTTAGCATAAAATAGTGACCATCCCTCAGGGTAAAAATCAAAAACAATCTGATGAATCATATTAAAACTATCGCTGAAGGTTGCACATTTGAAAAATATCCAGCAAAAACATACAAAGTGAAAAACAATAAACACTTTGACCGGCCGAAGCCAATGTACTACTCTTTGCTTAGGAAAACTCTCCATCCACAATTTATGAAAAGCTAATGCCAGTCCATGCATACCACCCCAAGCCACAAAATTTAAACTTGCTCCGTGCCACAAGCCTCCAAGCAACATGGTAATAAGCAAATTTATATAAGTGCGAAAATGACCTTTACGATTACCTCCTAAAGGAATGTATAAATAATCGCGTAACCAACTTGAAAGCGAAATATGCCATCTTCTCCAGAACTCTGTAATGGAAGCTGACTGATAAGGAGCAAGAAAATTTATATTGATATCAATACCCATCCACTTGGCAATACCGATAGCCATATCGCTATATCCGGAAAAATCACAATAGATAACCATGGCATATGCATATATAGCAAACAAACATTCCAACCCTGTATGCCGTGATGGATCATCAAACACATATTGTACTAAATTCAAATAGAGATAATCTGATATAACTACTTTCTTAAACAGTCCTGTTATTATCAAAAACAATCCTTTAGTTACATCATAAGCATTAAGCACTACCTGTTTTCTAATCTGAGGAATAAAATCAGCTGCTCTGACAATCGGACCCATCATCAGCTTTGGAAAAAATGAAAGGAAAAACAAATAGTCAATGAATCTTCTGACAGGAACAAAAGTTCCGCGATAAACATCAATCGTATAACTTAAATTCTCAAAAGTGTAAAATGAAATACCTATTGGCAAGTAAAGATCTATCGGCTGAACTGATCCGTCTGCAATAGAATTGAACAAATCAATCAGCAGATTGGTATATTTGAAATAACTCAGCAGTCCAAGATTGATTATAATACTAAAAACCAATAAAGCTGTTTTTTGCGACTTGGCTTTACTTTTGTAAATCAGGTTACTCAGATTGAAATCTACAACAGCCGCAAGTAATACAAGTAATACATAAATACCCGAAGCTTTGTAGAAAAAATAAAGTGAAAAAAGTATTACTGCGACAATCCGCAATGTGCCGGTGCGATACAACAATCGGTAAACTGCCATGAATGCCAACAGAAAAAACAGAAAAAAAGAACTGTTGAATAAAAGCGGATCACTTTTATCGTATAAAAACTGATTTAAAAAACTGTTCCAGTCAATACTCATTATTGCTCAGTATTTTTCATCAGTGCATCCAGCAGCATGAGGCCCTGTATTTCATATCCCAATCTTGTAAAATGTATTCTTCTAGCATCAGTCATGTGCGCTCTTGCAAATTTGAGCATGCTACCCTTTCCGCCAACACATTCATACAAGTCGAAAAAAGCTATGGCTTTTGAATCACAATAATTTTTCAGAGCATTTCTAATCAACAACACTTTAGGGTTAGAGGCATACCTTCCTCTTCTGATTCTGACACATGATTCTGCTGGACTTGTAATAAGAAATTCAGCATTGGGTGATACCTTTTTCAACATTTGAATGGTTGAGTCAATGGTCTGAATAAACACATTTACATCGAATGATTTGCTGAAAGCTTCATTAGTTCCAAAAGACAAGATGTATAAATCAGTATTCAGGTTTTTTAACTGCGTTGGCAAAAGTGGCTGATGCAGAAAATGACTACATTCTGCACCATTTACACCGATTGTATGATATACAATTCCTGAACTATCATTCAACAAATTCATTCCATATAATTTAAATGCACCTGAATTATTCTGAACATTCATTTCAAGGTTTGTGACCTGAGACGGAAAAACATATTTGTCTGAGTCAAATGAATCGCATTTGGCACTAATCAAACCAACGCTATCAGTTACACTTACTTTTGCTGAACCCAAATCACCTGAATATAATTCTACATTATTAAAAGTATAATTAACACCCTCATTATTTCGCAGGCTTATTCCAACAGAAACTGAAGAGTCATTTGAAGTAACAACAAAACCCATTAAACCTGTAGCTATGGTATCGGGATTATTTACATTGCGGTAGCCTTTCCACTGATTGGATGAGAACGAAACATAATCATGAGGGCCATTTGACTTTGCCAGACGATACGGAAAAACCAAACCTCTTCCGGCATTGCCGAAGTACTGTTGTAAACTACGTCTTACTATTCCGCTGGAATATCCTGCCTGAATATGCGAGTCACCAAGATGTACAATATTTACAGTTCCTTTGTTTTGGGTTTTCAGCAAACTAAGTTTCCTGAAAAAACTCTTCAGCTCTTCGTGATGTTGGATGACTGCTTTGTCAGCTTCAAGAAAGTTTAAGTTTTGTGCTTTTTGTCTGATATAGGAATTGTAATTTTCAACCGAAAGAACAGTATCCTTAATCTGAGCATCACATACAGAACAAATAAACAGAAGTATCAGAGCAATAATAAATCTCATATCAGAGGTGCTTTGTTTTAAGTGAATCAATTACTACTTCATTACCCATTGTTTCCTTTAAATAACGTTCGTAGCTTTTCATTATGTCATCAAACACAAGTTGTGCAATTTTTCTGCCACCAGCAAAATTCGGGTGCGTATAATCCAAATTAGCGAGTTTAGGATTTCCTTCAGCCCATTTCACCATGCTGTTATATCCTCCCATTGCTTCGTACAAATTCCAAAACGCAACACCTCCTGATGCTGCCAATTGCTTTTGCATATTTACAAAAATGGGAATATCGGGTTCAGTTTTATATCCATCTTCGTCACGATAACTTTTATCACCTACACTCATTAATAAAACAGATGCATCAGGAAAAGCAGCTTTAATATATGCAAGCGTCTTTGCAAACGAGGCCTTATACCATGAATATTTTTTCACATCGTGCGCTACTACATTCAATCCATAACTCAATATGACTAAACGATAATTTTCTTTTTTTCCGATTTCAGACAATTCACTGAAAGGAATTGATGACAGCGGGATTCCGGAGTTACCGCGAAATGAAAAATTATCTACGTAAATTCCATCCCCGTTATCAAGATAAATTCCATGTATTTCACAATTGCTTTTCTCAAACTGAAACTTAATACTTTTAAGCGGTTTTGTTACCGGCATAGTGATATCCTGAAGATTGCCAACAGTGCGTTCCGGCAACAAAAGGTTTAATGAATCTGCAGTAACCATTAAACTGTTTTGTTCGCACTGACGGCATATCAATCTTACTTCACTGAACAATGGGTACATTCTTGTTCCTTTAAACTCCACCCAACTTTTTTCGCCTGAGATAAATGTATTACCCGAAATTCCCAGCTTGATGCCATCAGGTGGTCGTTTTATAAAATTGTAAACTGTCCAGTCGTCAGAGAATGTTTGCCTTATGGTTTGTCTGAACTGAGCAACAGGAGAAGTTACAGGTACATAACCAACTCCATTTCCTCCAAACTGTTTCTGCATTAATTTTCTGAAATCCTGAGTTACCAAATCACCTTCAATCATGGAATCACCAAACCATGCAACTCTTATTTTTTGTTTGCCTTTACTAAGATTTTTCAAATCAACAAAAAAAGAATCGAGATTCAGTTCTCCCGGTTTCCACATTATTATATTCTGTGCAGCAGTATCTGTTATTGATTGCATGTTTGCTAAAGTGTCTTCAGCAATTGAATCTGTCAGCTGAACATTGTCTGTTGAATCATCAGCTGATGTCAGATTCTCTTTAGTCACAATGTCAGAAAAGAGATTAATTTTCTTTTGAAGATTGGGGAAAATGAATCCTAATGAAATTACAACCAGAACAGTTGTAATAAACAACATGATAAACAGAGGCTCATTATTTCTTCCTGTTGATGCCACGTATTAATTTCAGTTCGTCCTGACTCTAACTTGTTTTAAAACGTTAATATAGTTCTTAGCTCTTGCATATCGGATGCGTTTCAAAAACAAATAATAATCTTCTTTATCGTTAGTGTAAAACTTGTCTTGCCAATTCTTATAATAGTCAACACTTTTTTTCCAGTGACTAAATCTCATGTAATGTTTAGTAAATCTAAATGCAAACAGATTATTCCTGTCCATCAATAGTCTTGCACGAAAATGTCCTGTCTCAAGCAATGCCTGTTTTATCACCACTTCGGAATGTTTTATTCCAATACTGTCCATATATGCAATGACATCATTCGCATCAATTCTTGGTTTAGAGTAATACTTATTATGCGAATGAGTGATTTTTCGCTTAGCAACAACTGAATCTTTTTGTCCAAAACAAGAAAAAGAAAAAGCAAGACAGAAAACCACAAACGCAGCCTTCTTCATACATCTATAGTTCATCCATTGCATGCTATTTTCCGTTCATTGATTTTGTTCTTACACTCTTATACTTTAAAAAGAAAACGCCTCCAGGCTCTGTGCAAGGAGGCGTATATAAAGTTTTGTTAATGTCATTCTTCTCCCGGAAGATTCGAACTTTTCGTTTCCGAGAATGGAACAGTCTGCGGAATAAAGTCCTTTTCTGCACCAGGTTTACTATAATCATAAGGCCAGCGATAAACTGTTGGTGTTGGACCAGCCCAGTTACCATGAATGCCCGGGCCAACAGGAGACGTCCATTCAATTGTAGTACTGTTCCAGGGATTTTGTGTTGCTTTTTTCCCTTTGAAAATTGAATAAATAAAGTTGAACAGGAATATGAACTGAGCAGCTCCACCAATTATGGCAAAGATTGTTATGAGATGATTTACACTAAGGAAGTAGTCAAAACCTTCATAAGCGCTGTTTGCATAATATCTGCGTGGAATTCCGGCAAGTCCAACAAAGTGCATTGGGAAGAATACGCCATACACACTTACAATCGTAAACCAGAAATGAACATACCCCAATGTTTTATTCATCATGCGTCCGAACATTCGCGGAAACCAGTGATAAACACCTGCCAGCATACCAAACACTGCTACAGCTCCCATCACAACGTGGAAGTGAGCAACCACAAAGTATGTATCGTGTACATTGATGTCTAATGCTGAATCACCGAGAATAATACCGGTAAGTCCACCCGAAATAAACAACGATACCAGTCCTACAGCAAAACACATTGCCGGTGAAAACTGAATGTTGGCGCGCCAAAGTGTTGCAATATAGTTAAACACTTTTACTGCTGATGGAATAGCAACCATAAGAGTAGTGATGGTAAATACTGTTCCAAGGAATGGATTCATACCTGTAACAAACATGTGGTGTCCCCAAACGATACAGGAAAGAAATGCAATTGCACATAGAGAACCAACCATGGCCTTGTAACCAAAGATTGGTTTGCGTGACATGGTGGAGATAATCTCAGAAGTAAGACCTAATGCGGGTAAAAGTACAATATACACTTCCGGATGTCCGAGGAACCAGAATAAGTGCTCATACAAAATCGGGCTACCTCCTGTTTGAGGAAGTGGTGCACCACCGATAAATATGTCAGATAAATAAAAACTTGTACCAAAACTTCTGTCAAAAATCAACAATAATACTGCAGCAAGTAATACAGGGAAAGTCAATAATCCTAAGATTGCTGTAATTAAAAATGCCCAAATGGTAAGTGGCAATCTTGACATGGCCATTCCCTTTGTTCTGAGATTAAGAACTGTGACAATATAATTAATTCCACCCATTAACGCCTGAACGATAAAGAAAGCCATACTTAACAACCACAGCGACATACCTAACCCTGACCCGGGCATCGCTTGCGGCAAGGCACTTAACGGAGGATAAACTGTCCAACCTCCTGCAGCAGGTCCGGTTTCAATAAATACAGACCATACCATAACTACACTGCTTAAAAAGAAAAACCAGAAGCTGAGCATATTCAGAAATCCTGATGCCATATCTCTGGCACCTACCTGAAACGGTATAAGTAAATTACTAAACGTACCACTTAATCCTGCCGTTAAAACAAAAAACACCATGATGGTACCATGTATAGTAACTAAAGCGAGATAAAATCCGGGATCTAATTTTCCACCCTTTCCCCACTTACCAAGCAATGTTTCAAAAAAGCCGAATTTGGTATCAGGAAATCCTAACTGCAAACGGAATATTATTGACATAAACATTCCGATAAAAGCCATAACAATTGCAAGTGTCAGATATTGTTTTGCAATCATTTTATGATCCTGACTGAAAATATACTTTGTCCAGAATGATTCGTGGTGATGTTCATCTGCATGATGTTCTACATGGTGAACATCCTCTGCCGTAACTGTATTTTTAACTTCCATTATAAATTATTCTTAGCCTAAAATTATAGCAAACAATTAATAGTTTCAAATTTTTGTTAAAGTGTAGCTGTAACTTCTTTATTGACAGTGGTGTTTTCAGCTACTGTAGGTGTCGAAGATATTTCTCTGGCTTTTTTCTGTTTTCTCAACCATTTTTTAAAATCTTCAGGAGTATCAACAACTACTGTCATTTTCATTGTATAATGTGCCACACCACAAACTTTATTACACAACAACACATAATCAAACTTATCATTCTTGGTAATCTTGCGCATTTCTTCAGTTGTAATAGTTGGCTTAAAGGTGAAAAACGTATTCATACCCGGAACCAGATTCATTTGTGCTCTGAAGTGAGGGAAATACGCGCTATGAATAACATCGCGTGCATTAAACTGAAACTTTATTTCCTGACCCACCGGAATATGCATTTCATTGCCTGTAGTGTAAACATCATCTTTCATGGCAGGATCTGAAGTCTCCAGTCCAAGAGGATTTTCATCTGTAATCAATTTATAGTTTGATTTACCTAACGTATTATCCTTACCACTATATCTGGTTATCCATGCAAACTGATAACCGTACACCTGAACATTTACTGCGTCTTTCTTTTCAGTCATTAAAATCTTATGCCATTCCTGTAAACCGGTTACAATAAGTATAGACAATACAATTGTGGGAATTGCTGTCCAAACGATTTCCAGTTTGTGGTTCATCGGGTAGAAATAAGCAACTTTTCCTTTGGTATGACGATACTTATGAGCAAAATAAAACAAAGTTATTTGGGTAATGAAAAACACGAACCCAATTACAATCCAGTTAATATTAAGCAATTTATCTAAACCTACACCGTGTTCAGAAGCGGCAACAGGAAGTAAATGTGGACGATATGAAACAATCATCAGGACAGTTAAGGAAAGACCAATAATCATGAATAACATGAGGCCTATTCCGGCATAGTTATTTTCTTTTATCTGGTCATCTTCTGTTTCTTCATATCCGGAAACCTGTGTGGAGAGTTGAACTATATTCATCAACTTTACCAGAACCATTATTCCCAGAATTACCGCTATTAATATTAAAATTGTCATATCTCTAAGAAGCTATTTTTATTGAATAAAATTTTTTAACCTGTCTTTATTATTATAATGTAAAATGTTCGCTCTCCACTAACATTGGATGTCGGGAAGGCAATAATGATAACTTAGTTAATGCATTAAACACAACGAAAATAAATAATCCGATAAATCCGATAGTTGTTCCAATTTCATAAACCCCTATTGTCCAGTGTTCTCCACTAATTCCGGGTATCACCATTAAAAAGGTATCAATCCAGTGACCGATAAATAATGTAATACCCAATGCAGACATCCAGAATAACTGACGTTTAGAATCACGAGTCATTAATATCAGGAATGGCAGAACAAAGTTTATCAGAAAATTAACTATAAATAATGTTTTATAATAATCCTGGCGTAACATAAAATAAACTACTTCTTCAGGAAGGTTGGCATACCAGATAAGCAAAAACTGAGCAAACCACAGATATGTCCAGAAGATACTGAATGCAAACATAAACTTGCTTATATCATGCAAATGATTTTGATTCAGATGATGTAAATAACCCTGCTTGCGCAGATATGCAACAATTAAGGCCATAACACACAGTGAGCTGATGAAAATACCTGCAAATGTGTACCATCCAAACAATGTGCTAAACCAGTGAGATTCGATTGACATTACAAAATCCCAGGCTGAGGTTGATGATGTGATTGCAAATAATACAAGGAAAATAATACTAAGTCTGCGACTGCGTAAATGATGTTGCAAAGCTCCACTCATATCTTCAGCACTTGCATGTTTGCGCAACATATATGCAAAGCCATACCAAATTACAAAGTACAATATCATTCTGGTGAGGAAAAACGGCACATTCAGATAAGCACTTTTTCCGGCAAGCACTTCGTCATAATCAGGGTTCGGTTTTCCGTCAGGTAATGTTTCAACAATTAACTCATGATGCATCCAATGCCATATATGATGACCTGCTGCAAAAAATATTATCAGCATAATGGCCCCGCTTACCCACAAAAACTGCGACATGGCCAGCGGAACACGAATTATATATACGCTCCATCCCACTTCTGCAGCATATTGTATTGCATAAAAAAACAAGGCACCTAATGCTATAGTAAGAAAATAAAAATTGTTGTGCATTAAGTTTGCCCAGGTCTGTTCATGATTTGTTGCAAATCCAACAGCTATGGCAACTACACCAATAGCCATCATTATGAATGAAAGCGTCTTTAGCTTACCTGAAAATGTATAGTTTAAATTGTCTTGCATATTATATTATTAAGTAGGCTGCGTCTTTATGATTTCAACTTTTTAGTTAGATGCAGTAGTAGTTTCACTTGCTGCATGCTCTTTTTGTAAATTCTTGATATATAAAATGATTTTCCAGCGATCTTCAGGGCTCACCTGAGATGCATGAGATCCCATCAGGTTTTTTCCATATGTTATAGAGAAAAACATTTTTCCTTCAGGTAAATCTTTATGTGTTTCATCAAAATATGACGGAACAGGAAATTTATCTCCCTTAATTTTTAACCAGCCATTACCATCGCCATGCTCTCCGTGGCAATGAGCACAATAAGTCATGAACTCTTCCTTGCCATAAGCCAGCAATTCAGGCGTTGGTGTAAATGGATTTTTCAATTCAGCTCCTGCTGCTTCATATCCTTCATTGGTGTTTGGATAATTAAAATCAACATACTGTCCACGGGCAACAGTACCTGTAACAGGTGGTAATGCGGATACGCTATCTTTATATACTGTGGAAGGAGAATATGCTACAATAGCAGGAGTCCTATACATATCAGGCATATATTCCAGTCCTGGCGACTGCTTGTCACCACAAGCAGAAAGAAGCATTAACCCTGCTCCGGTTAAAAAGGAAATGTTATATATTCTTTTCATTTGTTCAAATTCTAATTTAAGATCTTATCTCTACAGCTCCGTTTTGTGTCAATGCTTCACGTATTTGTGCTTCGTCACTTTCTTTACCTTCTACAGTAAGCACAAAATGATCATCATGCATACGTTCATGAATTACATTAGGCTCAACACCCGGCAGAATTTTACTTCGCAGATAAAAAGTAAGAACCATTCCATGTGCAGCACACAATACCGTGAACTCAAATGTTACAGGGATGAATGAAGGAATATTTTTATATAAATTCCAACTGGGTTTACCACCAATATCCATTGGCCAATCCCAAATATCCATGTACCACATCATCAGAAGTGCAAGACAGGTGCCTGTGGCACCATAAAGAAAACTCGCTATTGAAATTCGGGTACGTTTCAATCCCAATGCTTCATCCAATCCATGTACAGGATAAGGGGAGTAAGCATTACTACACTTAATTCCTTTAGCTTTTAAATTTCTTATGGCATTTAAAAGCACTTCATCATCGTTGAAAATGCCATGCAATTTCTTACTCATGGTTTGCTCCTTTCTTTGATTGTGATCCTGAAGATTTCAATATTGTTTTTAATTCACTCATAGCAATTACAGGGAAAAATCTCGTGAAAAGTAAAAATGGAACGAAAAACAATCCTATGGAACCTATAAACAAACCTATTTCAACCCATGTAGGATGAAACATATTCCAACTGGAAGGAACATAATCACGATGTAATGAAGTAACTATAATAACAAAACGCTCGAACCACATTCCAATGTTTACAATGATTGAAAGGAAGAATGTCACAAAAAGATTATTTCTGAGTTTGGTGCTCCAAAACAACTGAGGTGAAACAACATTACAGGTCATCATGGTAGCATAAGCCCACCAGTAAGGTCCGGTTGCACGATTTATAAAAGTATATTGTTCATATTCCACTCCTGAATACCATGCAATAAAAAATTCTGTGAGGTAAGCACATCCTACTATAGAACCGGTAATAAGAATAATACGGTTCATCATGTCGATGTGATACATGGTGATATAATCTTCCAGATTAAGTACTTTCCGTGTTATTAAAAGCAGTGTCTGCACCATTGCAAAACCTGAGAAAATAGCTCCGGCAACAAAGTAAGGTGGGAAAATGGTGGCATGCCATCCCGGAATCAATGATGTGGCAAAGTCCATAGATACTACTGAGTGTACAGAGAGTACCAGTGGTGTTGCTAATCCTACAAGTACTAATGATACTTCTTCAAAACGTTGCCAGTTTTTTGCTGAGCCTACCCAACCGAAACTTAGAATTGTATAACAGAATTTTCTAAACTTAGTCTTTGCACGATCGCGAACAATAGCAAAGTCAGGAATAAGGCCTGTGTACCAGAATACAAGTGATACCGAAAAATAAGTTGAGATTGCAAATACGTCCCAAACCAACGGTGAGTTGAAATTAATCCATAACGAACCAAACTGGTTAGCAAAGGGGAAAGGCCAGTAAGCAACCCATGGGCGACCCATGTGAACAACAATGAATGAAGCAGCACAGATAACGGCAAAAATTGTCATAGCCTCTGCTGAGCGGTTGATGGACAGTCTCCATTTTTGTCTGAATAATAAAAGGATTGCAGAAATCAGTGTTCCGGCATGACCGATACCTACCCACCATACAAAGTTGGTGATATCCCATGCCCATCCTATTGTTTTATTAAGCCCCCAGACTCCAATACCAGTACCAATTGTATAAGTAACTGACAAGAGCCACCATAAAAATATAGCCAATGAAAGGCCAAATGCCATCCACCAGTATTTATTAGGCTTGTCTTCTATCGGACGACATACATCTTCCGTAATATCATGCAGGGTTTTATCACCCAAGATGAGTGCCGGCCTGATTGATGATTCTACATTCGACATAGTGATGAAAAATTTCTGTTAGATCGTTATAATATTATGCTTCTTTATTTGAGTTTGTTTGGTGTGTATTTCTAACTTTAGTCAGATAATTTACTGATGGTTGAACATTCAGTTCTTCAAGCAGATGATACATACGCTCATTTTTACTTTGCTTAGACAGTGTACTTTCCTTATCATTATAATCACCGAAAGTGATGGCATGAGTTGGGCAAGTCTGAGCACAGGCTGTCTGAATTTCTCCGTCTTTCAGTTTTCTGCCTTGTTTCTTCGCCTCAAGTTTTCCGTACTGAATACGCTGAATACACATGGTACATTTTTCCATGACACCGCGTGAACGAACAATCACATCCGGATTCAGAACCATTTTACCATATTCGTTATTCATGTAGTAATTAAACTGTGGGTTATCAGAATATTTAAACCAGTTAAATCTCCTGACTTTATACGGACAGTTATTAGCGCAATAACGTGTTCCAACACAACGGTTATAAGCCATCATGTTCAATCCATCTGAACTATGTGTTGTAGCCAATACCGGACATACCGTTTCGCAAGGAGCATGATTACAGTGCTGACACATTACCGGTTGAAATACTACTTTAGGATTCTCAGCAGGAATTTCCATCAGGCCATACATACTGAGTTTACCTACACCTTCCTCCTTAGCTTTCTCTTTATCCATGTCGCTGGTATAGTATCTGTCAATTCGAATCCAGTGCATTTCGCGACTGCGATGAATTTCATCCTTACCAACTACAGGTACATTATTTTCTGCTGAGCAAGCTACTACACAAGCACCACATCCGATACATGCATTCAGGTCTACAGACATTCCCCAGTGATTAAGAGGAGCTTCAAATCCGGGATGTTTGGCTGTTGCCCATACATCCAACTCCTTGGCTAAGGCTTTGCCCTTATATGTTGAAAATTTCTCATGCTCGTTTCCTGCCTGAGGGTCTTTAACATATTCTTCAAGCGTAGTTTCTTTTACTATGGCACGTCCCATCATGGTATGATGGGTTTGTGTACTTGCTAATAAATAATCGTCATCACTTGTCTTATTAACGGTTGCACCTGATGCGATATAGTTCAGACTCCCCTCATTGAAGTTTACAAATGGATATGCATTGAAACCAATATTATTACCTGCTTTACCCACATGTGTCCGTCCATATCCATAGGCAACAGTTATAGTATCATCGGCCTGACCGGGCTGCAAAGCTACAGGACCTTTAACCGATACATTTCCTACTTTAACTTCAATAACATTTCCCTGCTCAAGACCTTTAGCTTTAGCCATTGCAGGAGACATTGCGAAATAATTATCCCAACAAATTTTTGATACCGGATCAGGCAACTCATGCAACCATGGGTTATTACCATGTGCGCCATTTCCAAGTCCTGCTTTTTCATAAACCACTACTTCAATTCCGGATGTCTTACGAGCAGCAATTGCCTCGGCAGCTGTTGCTACATTACCAATAAATGAAGGTTCTGTTTCTGCTACTGCATGCTCTGCAACACCATCTCTCAATGATTTTTCCCAATCAACTACTGAAGCTGCTCCTGCTGTACTGTTCAAAATTCCCTGACGCCAGTTTTGCATCAGATATTCATGATAATCTGTAACCGGTGAATCCATCCATGCAAGAAGTAATTCCTGAGTTTGACGGGTATCAAACAGTTTCTGAATGGTAGGTTGTATTAAGCTAAATTTATTTCTTACCGGTTCTGCATCATTCCATGACTCCAGGTAATGAGAGTCAGGACAAATATAATCACATTTAGAAGCTGTTTCGTCAGCACGATCGGCAAATGAAACTTTCAATCCTACCTTGCTTAATGCACTTGCAAATGCTGCATTATCGGGATAGCTATAAAGTGGATTACTGTTATAAAACAATACTGCCCCAACTTCACCGGAACTCATTTCGCGAATCAATTCTGCAACTTCTTCATCATTACCCTGACGAACATTGCTATGTTGTGCAATACTCACTGTACTTCCATAGCTGCCCAGCAAATTATTGATTGCTGCTACAATTAACTGATCATTTACATTATTGGTACCACAAACAACCAATGCTTTTCCTTTTGCATTCCACAATTCATTTGCAGTCGTATTCAATGCTTTGTCAGCATCTGTCTTGGAAGAACTGTTTATGGTTGTTGCACCTGACTTGGAAGCCAATGCATTATAAAGAGTAATAAGTGCAGCACCTGTTTGTCCTGCTTTTAACTTATAACGATCATCAGCATTGGATCCGGTAAGCGTCAACTGTGCTTCAAACTGTATATGCCTTGACATTGTTTTCTTGCCATCATTCAGTTTACGAGTTTCAGCATACTGGCGGGCATGTTCAATGGGTGATATCCAGTTATTCAGAAAATCAGCTCCAAAACTTACAATAACATCAGCCTTATCAAAACAAAATGTTGGCAATGCTGCTTTTCCAAAAGCAAGCTGATGTGCTTTGATTAATCCATATTGCGAAGCTGCGTCATACGTAACATGCTTTGCTGTTGGATACTTTGCAATAAATTCAGCAATTACTTTCTTGGTTGTGGGGCTTATAATGGTAGAAGATACAATTCTAATTTTACTCTGTTTGGATGCTGCATCTGCGAGTTTGTTTTTAATATCGGAAATAACAGTATCCCATTTTGCTTCAGCGCCTTTGGCTATTGGTCCCTTGAGTCGGGCATAGTCATAAAGATCGAGTACTGATGCCTGAACACGAGCACTGGCACTGCCTTTTGTAAGAGAGGACAATTCATTACCATCTACTTTTATTGGTCGGCCTTCGCGAGTTTTTACTACTATGCTTGCATAATCATGACCATCAAAAAATGTTGATGCATAATAATTCGGAATTCCCGGAATTATTTCATCCGGCTTAACCAGGTAAGGGATAGTCTTTCTTACGGGAGCTTCACAAGCTGCAAGTGAAGCTGCAGCTACTCCAAAACCCATAAATTTCAGAAAATCTCTTCGGGGTGTAGCGTCTTTTTCATCCGCTTTTTGACCAAGTACTTCATCAACAGGTAGCTCTTCAAAAAACTCATTGTTTTTCAAACGAACGAACTCTGCATCATTTCTGAGTTCTTCAACACCTTTCCAGTATCGTTTTTCCATATATTATTCAAAATAGTTTGCTGTTGATCCTTTTATCAAGAATAACATTAAACAAGATTTATAATTTAGTAATGACAACGTTCACAATCCAGTCCACCGATTTTATCTACCGTGATTTTAGCATCTTTACCATATTTGGCTGCAAGATCCTTATGTATTCCGTCATAATATGCATTTCCATCCACCTTAACTTCTGTTTCGCGATGGCAGTTGATACACCATCCCATTGTTAAAGGAGAAAACTGTTTTACTACGTCCATTTCCTGAACAGGACCATGGCATGTCTGACATTCGATTTTACCCACTTTTACGTGTTGTGAGTGATTGAAATATGCAAGAGCAGGCAAGCTGTGCACACGAATCCACTGTATAGGTTTTTGATTTGAACCATATTTGGTACCATCCCAATCCAATGCGGCATAAATTTTCTTGATTTCCTGGTCACCATATACAGGACCTTCTTTAACATATTTATGGCAATTCATACATACGTTAGCCGAAGGGATATTGGCATGGCGACTTTTATCGGCACCACTATGGCAATACAAACAGGCAATTTTATTGTCGCCTGCATGGAGTTTATGAGAAAAATGTATAGGTTGCTCAGGTTGATAATTGGTGTAAACACCAATATCTTTTAGTGTGTACCATCCTTTTACATTACTCCAAATCATGAATATGACTAAAATAACTGCAATCAGCTTTTTATTTCCCCGTATCCAGTTTTTACAAGCCTGCCATCCTGAAACCGGCTGAGGTTGGGGTATTCCTTCTTTATCGCGAACAGCATATTCCAGACCCTTTTTGATTTTGCCCAGTGTAGCAAGTAATGCCAGCAGTATGATGATAATGGCAATTACCCAATAAAGGGTAGAGTTATCTTTAGCCGCTTCGGCAGCACCTGAAGTAGCCGGAGCTCCTACAGGAGCAGCAGCAACAGGGGCTTTATTACTTTCTTCGTGAATCCACCCTAATACAGCATCAATTTCAGCATCACTGAGATTCTGATTTGGCATCACCAGTTGGTTATACTCCTTGAATATAGCAACAGCATCTTTATCACCTGCTTTAACCAATGACTGAGAGTTCTTAATCCACTTATGCAGCCAATCCTTACTGAATTTTTGATCTACACCCTTTAATGGCGGTCCAATAACCACATCATTTATAGCGTGGCACATTTTACAGTTTGCATCAAAAATGGCCTTACCATCTTGTGCATAAGCACTCATGCTAACGGCTAATACCAATAGCAATATAAACAACCCTTTGCTCTTAGCAATCAGGTCATTAATTATTGTTTTATGCATAAATCGTTAATCTTGTTTCTAACCAATGTCAATTTAATGTAGCTAAAGTGCCATTTTTCTGTAAAAATCCACCTTAGAGCGCGCAAATTTATAACATACTTTTTGAATTCATAATTTTTTCAAATTAAAAATTACCCTAACTTACAACTACTTAGCTTTTTGTATTTATCTGGTGATTTCTATTCTAATGAAATCAGAGAGGAATAAGTAATTCTGATTTTTATGGTTATTATTGCATTTCGAATGAGAAAAAAGCAGTTGATACGGTTAATTTTCATAACACTTGCATTTCTTTGCTTTGGCAGAGATTCATTTGGGCAAAGTGATGATAGTCTGGCAAGAGAACTTATTAAGAGGCATATAGCAATTAATATTATTCACCCTTTATCCCCTGGATACAGGGTACAGCTTTATTTTGGGCAGCAACGTGATGCAGCTTATGAAATGAGGACTGATTTTCTGAGACTGTATCCACAGTCAGGAGCTTATGTGGTTTATCAGCAACCCAATTTCAAATTACGTGTTGGTGATTATCGTACTCGTTTGGAAGCGCAAAAAGCTTTGCATGAATTTCAAACACATTACTCTTCAGCATTTGTGGTGAAAGATGATATACGATTGATACCAGATAAATAGAAACAGGCCTTCTTTCGGAAGACCTGTTTCTATTCTGATTATGCTGTTTTCTTAGCCTTGAGATGCAATGAATCTTGATAATTCTTCTATACTGCTTTCAAAACCAAACTCATCGTTCACTACAAAATAGTTTTGTTTGTCAACTGTGCGCTGATAGGCATATTTAGCCAGTTCAAGTTTGCTCGATTCGAAACTAAATGCATTCATGAGTCGTGCCACCTGACGGGAACTCAGAAAGTTGGTTGAAATAAATTGCTTTGCCATAGTCATTTTGGTGCTTTCAAAACTACGTGACTGAACAGACTGTAGCAGTTGATTAAAATCTTCTTCGCAAACATAATCCTGGTATGGCTGATAATAATGAGGCTGCTCATATACCTGTGGTGCAGGAGGTAATAAAGGACGTTGCTCTCTTATTCTGAAACTGTTTCTGCTCACCACTGCCACTACTTCTGTTGCATAAGGTATATAAACCATTCCTGAAAATATTGTTCGATAAACGGGATGATACCTGCTTCCGGAAAGACGCATGATGCGTACAAAATGATCACCCTCATTCAGGTTATTAATATAAACTGTGTTAGATGGATTGGTAGGGTGCATACGGTCAATTACTACAGATATCCTGCTTCCGTCCAGAGATGTTACTGATAATACTGACTCAGCATAATAACCGGCTTTTGCTGCAAGTGCTACACTTAGTATAACAAGTGTGGTAAATAGTTTTTTCATACATGTCCTCTCTTTCTTTTTTAGTTAGATGCTTTGACAATTTCAACAGCTATGCCAAAGGAGTGATTGAATTTAAATTATCGGGATTATTCAGATTACATTCATTAAGGCAGTCGCTCTTTCAGATGCCTAAGGAGGCTGTATTTCCATATCGGTGGCTGCGCTTTATAACTCCTTAAAAGTCCATTTATTCCTACTCATTTAATTAACGGTGCCTCTCGAGTATGATTTAATCATCATTGAGTAAAAATCTTACAACATCCTATTAGACAAATTACACACCGGTATCCAGTCTTCACTCTGAAAAACTCCATTCTCACTGCCAAGAATCGAAATTTCTTACATACGAAAGATATTGGAAATACCTCATCTTAAAAATGATTCTTCGGCAACGGCTTTGCAAATACCCATACAAATTCAAAACAAAAAAATTATGGACTTAATTATTGCAATCTTAATGTATCTGGGTGTTTATGCTACACCGGCTGACTTAAATAACAAAGATTTTCAAACTAAAAATGCCAATCAAATTGAACAAGCACAGAAAATGGCAGCACAAGGAACTAAAATGGACTGTGATGGAATAATTGTGGTAGGCACAGGTTCAATGTAAATATTCTTAAAAACACATAACCGTCAATTGGCGCTGGAATATTTCAGCGCCTTTTTAGTTTCTTAATGATCTCAGGCCATAAAACATCGTAAGGGATTATCTCCAGCCCCTCTACAATGTATAACTTTGATTCCTTACCGGGTTTCAACTGTTCCAGTTGATTTGACACCTTTTTTGCTGTTGTTTCGCTATTGAAATTATTCTTAAAAAGCTCAAGCAGCATATTGAGGAAAATGTAGGTGCGTGGATATATTCTTTTATCTACGTATTGCTTAATATAATTATCCAAATACTTTGTTCTTTCGGTTAGTTTATCGAATTCGCCCATTTCAATCATTACGATAATCTGACCAACCATGATGCTGATATTGTTATCTTCTTTATGAGAAGTATAATAACTTATCTCGTCCAGAAAACCCAACAGATTAATACTCTCCTTAGGGAAATGATCAGGTAAAATAAAATTCAGATAAGGCTCAAAGTAATGCCATCTCTCTCTTACTTCCTGGTTAAAGTTTACGAATTGTTCATTGTGAGTTGCTTCAAAATAAATATTCAGAGCCTGCTCATAATTTCCTGAATGCATACAAAGAATAAAGTAATGCTCCAGAGCCAAAAGCCAGTCGCCTGAATTCTGATTGAGTCGTTGCAGAAAAATACGGGCTTCTTCCTTTCCTTTATCATACTGACGAAGATGAATACAGGCAAGCATACGTGAAAGGGCCAGAAGACTTCTTTGTAGGTCTGTAAAATACTCCGGATGCTGACGATAAAACTCTTCTCTTTCATTCAGCACTTCATCTATTAGTTCAAAGTCATTCGCAAAATAGCCATAAGTAAAGGCAATGTTGGCATAATGGTAATTAGATGAAAAAGACTGTAGTTTTTCATGGATTTGCTTAGCACGGAGATAATATTTTTTTGCCTTGGTAACATTTTTATATTGAGCAATATTGGATGCTGTTTGAAAGATATCCAGTTCGCGTTGCATGAGCAGCAATTCCGATTCCAGTTTAAAGCGTTCAAATGATTCTTCAAATCTGTTTTTGTAATGATAAAATTCATCCGGTTTGTTTTTTACGGCCATGCGGTCAGCAAGGGTTAAATCGGCAATACAACCCATCATTCCGTCATTGGTAAAAGCAATGTTCTCAGCCAACTTTTGTGAGAAAAAATCAGATATGAGAGTGGTTGTATTTTGTTGGCGTGTTATTAATGCTGCTCCCAAATAAAAATAGGATCTGAAAGTACTTCTTCCCAGCATGGAATTCATCAGTTTTTCGGGGTTGAGGCCGTACACGAGATGAACCAATCTGTTTTCTAATTCTGTCTTCAGTTTTTGATAAGAAGAATGTGTTGCAGATACACCTAATACTTTTTCAGCAGCTTCCTCATCAGTGGTTACTTTTCCGGAGTTGATTTCCTTATAAAGCCTTAACAGCTCAGGAAAATTTTTATCTGTAAAATATACTTCAGGCGGGCTCAGAAACTCATATCTGTTTTTTGCGAAAAAACCTGTGAGCGTTTTTATTTCAGATAACTCCATTTTTGATTTTGAAAATATTAAGCGGCACTAAGTAAAAATACAGTGTGTGTAAAAATACATCCGAAAAGTCAGGATGCAAATTTCAGAGTAAAAATTGTATGTAGTATTATATCTGTAACTGCATGCATGCTTTTTCAGCAGCAATTTGTTCAGCTTTCTTTTTTACGAAATCCATACCGGTAGCAGCTTCTTCGCCATTAATCAACAACCTTACCCGAATAAGTTTGTCGTTTGTGTTTTCATCTTCGAAGGTTTCGAAAAGCACGGTATGCTTGTTGCGCTGAGCCCAGTTTAGCAAACGACTTTTAAAATTAATTTCCGTAGAAAAAATTACGTCAAGATCAACATGATTTTCAATTATCCGTTCGAGAATAAACTTTCTAACAACACCATATCCACGATCCATGTAGATGGCTCCAATCAAGGCCTCAAGCGCATCGCCATACATATTACGGAAAGAGTCAGGCGTACTGTTCTTCTTAATAAACTGATTGATACCTAACTTGATTGCCAGATGTTTGAGATGTTCACGACTAACTAACCGGCTTCGCATTTCGGTAAGGAATCCCTCTTCCTTAAAAGGGAATTTACGAAACAGCATTTCAGCAATTACAGCACCCAGAATAGCATCACCCAAATACTCCAGTCGTTCGTTTGAATGTTTAATTCCATTGGTAGTGTCTTTGGCCTGAGAACGATGGCTGAAAGCAAGTTTGTATAACGAAAGATTTCTCGGGTAAAAACCGAGTAATGAATGCAGCGAGCGCAGCAAGCTACGATTCTCTGAAAATAAAATACTGAAAGGTATAAAACCGATCAAGGAACTACTGATTTTTAAGAGGAATATTTTTTAAAAATAACAGAAGCGTTATGTCCGCCAAATCCGAAAGTATTGCTTAATGCTGCACGGATTTCGCGTTGTTGCGGTTTATGAAAAGTAAAATTTAATCTGGAATCGAAAGCAGGATCATCCGTAAAGTGATTGATGGTGGGTGGTACTGTATTATTTTGCACAGCAAGAATTGATGCTATAGCTTCAATAGCTCCTGCAGCACCCAACAGGTGACCTGTCATAGACTTGGTAGAACTAATGTTTAATCTGAAAGCATCATCACCAAATAATTTAAGAATTGCTTTCACTTCGCTTGGGTCGCCAACAGGAGTGCTGGTTCCATGCACATTGATATAATCAATATCAGCAGGTGATAAACCTGAATCCTCCAATGCATATTTCATTACGTTGTAAGCTCCAAGCCCTTCCGGATGAGTAGCTGTAAGATGATAGGCATCGGCACTCATGCCACCACCTACCATTTCAGCGTAAATTTTAGCACCTCTTGCTTTGGCGTGATTCAGTTCTTCGAGAATGATGCAACCTGCACCTTCACCCAGCACAAATCCATCACGGTCTAAATCGAAAGGTCTTGATGCAGTTTGTGGATCATCATTACGCTCACTAAGCGCATGCATGGCATTAAAACCTCCAATACCTGCTTCATTGACTGATGCCTCAGAACCACCGGAAACAAAGACATCTGCTTTGCCAAGACGGATGTAATTAAATGCATCTATAAGTGCATTGGTAGATGATGCACATGCCGAAACAGTAGTATAGTTTGGCCCACGGTACCCAAAACGCATGGAGATATGTCCTGATGCAATATCAGCAATCATCTTTGGGATGAAAAAGGGATTGAACCTTGGTGTTCCGTCTCCTTTTGCATAAGCAATCACCTCGTCAAGGAAAGTACGTAATCCTCCAATACCTGATCCCCAAATAACGCCTATGCGGTCAGGATTTACCTGAGCAGTATCCAAACCGGCATCTTTGACACCCTGATCGGAAACGGCAATAGCATACTGTGAAAACGGATCGAGTTTGCGAGCTTCTTTCTTTTCGAGATATTGCAATGGGTCGAAGTTCTTGACTTCGCATGCAAACCTTGTTTTAAATTTAGAAGCATCAAATTTGGTAATAGGAACAGCACCACTTACACCACTCAATAAGCCATTCCAATATTCGGGAACAGAATTTCCTAAGGGTGTAAGGGCGCCTAATCCGGTAACTACTACTCTTTTAAGCTCCATGCAGTAAGGTTATAACTGCTTATTTTACGTTTGCTGAAATGTAATCAATCGCCTGACCTACGGTAGCGATTTTTTCTGCCTGATCATCAGGGATAGCAATGTTGAACTCTTTTTCAAATTCCATAATCAGTTCAACGGTGTCGAGCGAATCAGCTCCAAGGTCGTTGGTAAAAGAAGCTTCATTAGTAACTTCGCCTTCGTCAACACCTAATTTGTCAACAATAATAGCTTTAACTCTTGATGCAATGTCTGACATTTGTATAATGTTTTGAATTAGAGCGCAAAGAAATGTTTTTGAATCGGATTTTCAAAATATTTTAACCCAACAAAAATCTGAATGTTTACCATTGAATTATAGACAGATAGAAAGCAGGTCAACTTTTTACTGACAATTCCACAATTTCAAAAGACTAATAAAATCTTCTGAAACCGATAATTTGACGTGCTTCTTCCAGGGTTTTGCACGCACTTTCTTTGGCTTTTTCTCTTCCCCTACTCACTACTTTTCTGATATATGCTTTGTCTGAATTGAGCTCATTAATTTTCTCGGTAATTGGCTTCAGAAAAACTACCATATCTTCAGCTAACTGCTTTTTCATGTCGCCATAGCGAATATTACATTGCGCATAAGCATTCTCGAAATGAGCAATGGTATCAGCAGTTGAAACCAGTTTCATGAGCGTAAACAAATTTTCAATTGCTTCCGGTTTTGGTGAATCAGGTTCCACAGGACCACTGTCAGTTACAGCACGCATAATTTTTTTTCTCACAACGGAAGCATCATCTTTCAGGTATAATGCATTCCCTTCGCCTTCCGACTTTCCCATTTTACCGCTTCCATCCAGTCCAGGTACTTTCACAAGTGTCTGACCAAAATTAAAGGCAACAGGTTCGGGAAAAAAATCAGTTTTATATAATCTGTTGAAACGGTTTCCGAAAGTTCGTGTCATTTCAAGATGTTGTTCCTGGTCTTTGCCAACAGGAACTTTCAATGCTTTATGAATTAAGATATCGGCTGCCATGAGTACAGGATACGTCAGTAAGCCAGCATTAATATTATCAGGATGTTTACGGATTTTTTCTTTGAACGATGTTACTCTCTCCAACTCGCCCACATAAGCATTCATATTAAGCAACAAATACAACTCAGCAGTTTCGGGTAAATCGCTTTGTATATAAATGGTGCAGACTTCGGGATCCAATCCGCAGGCAAGATATTCAACCAAAACCTGATAAACATTTTGTTGTAAATTCTCAGGAGTGGGATGTGTGGTGAGAGAATGATAATCGGCAATGAAGAAAAAGCAGCGATACTCATGCTGCATTTTCAGAAAATTTTTCATGGCACCAAAATAATTTCCGAGATGAAGGTTGCCTGTTGAACGAATTCCGCTTACTACTGTATCCATGGCTGCAAAAATACATGATTAAGCATGATTAAAAATTATTCTTACGGTTCGAATCTAATCCATAAATGTTATTACTTAGTGGTATTATCAAATGATTGTAATAATGAAACCATTAGCAGAACGAATGAGACCAGAAACACTGAAAGAATATATCGGACAGGAGCACTTGGTGGGCGAAGGTGCTATTCTCAGAAAATCCATTCAGTCGGGTCAGGTGCCAAGCATGATATTATGGGGGACACCGGGTACAGGAAAAACTACACTGGCTTACATCATTGCACGTGAGTCGGGCAGAAAAATTTTTATGCTAAGTGCCATCAGCAGCGGTGTAAAAGACATCAGAGAGGTAATAGAAAAAGCTACCAAACTGCAACAGGAAGAAAAACAACAATCTGTTTTATTCATTGATGAAATACATCGTTTCAGCAAATCGCAGCAAGATTCACTTTTAGGCGCAGTTGAACGTGGAATATTTACACTGATAGGTGCAACAACCGAAAACCCGTCTTTTGAAGTTATTTCTCCTCTTCTTTCACGTTGTCAGGTTTTTGTTCTTAAATCTTTATCAGCCGATAATTTAAAGACACTTCTCCACCGTGCATTGCAAAATGATGAGCAATATAAAAACCTGCATGTGGAGTTTATGGAGTACGATGCAATATTACGTTTGAGTGGCGGTGATGCACGCAAACTTTTAAATCTGCTTGAAATAGTCATACAGTCGAATGCTACAGAACAAACACTGATAATAGACAATGCACTGGTTGAAAAAACCATTCAACAGAAAATTGCAATTTATGACAAAGCCGGTGAACAACATTATGATATTATATCTGCTTTTATAAAATCAATACGTGGCAGCGACCCCAATGCTGCCGTTTACTGGCTTGCACGAATGATTGAAGGTGGCGAAGACCCATTATTTATTGCAAGGCGAATGCTGATTTTAGCTTCGGAAGATATAGGCAATGCCAATCCAAATGCGTTACTCATAGCCAATCAGTGTTTTGATGCCGTACATAAAATTGGTTTTCCAGAGAGCAGAATAATTTTATCGCAGGCATGTATCTATTTAGCCTGTTCGTCCAAAAGCAATGCAGCTTACATGGCTATTGAAGAGGCACTGTCAGTAACAAAATCGAAAGGTGATTTATCAGTGCCGCTGCACATACGCAATGCACCCACACAACTGATGAAGGAACTTGGATACGGACATGATTATAAGTATGCTCACGATTATGAGAATAATTTTACTGAGCAGGAATTTCTGCCGGAAGCAATCAGCAACACAAAATTTTATAATCCGGGAAACAATGCGAGAGAAAAAGAAATGCGTGAGTTTTTAAAAACAAGATGGGGAAAGAAGTATGGATATTAGTTTTTCAATTCCCTCAATTTTTTTTCGTTCAGCAATACTATTTTACCTTCTTTTACTTCGATGAGTTTTTCTTCTTTAAAATCGCTTAATGTGCGGATGAGAGATTCTGTGGCAGTACCTACAATGTTGGCTAAATCCTCTCTTGAAATGGACATGCTGAATGGCTCTGTTTCGCGGGTTCTGTATTTTTCAGAGAGTAACACCAAAGCTTCGGCAACTCTTTTGCGCACTGAACTGTAAGCAAGTTCAATTAAACTGTCCTGTTGTTCGGTAAGTGTTTGATTGAGTATCATCAGAAAACGTCTGGCAATTTCTCTGTTAGAATACAACAGGTTCAGAAAATCTTCTTTAGGAATGAATACCACTTCGCAATCTTCGAGAGCCTGGGCACTTTCCAGATAATCTTTGTCTTCAATCAGTGAGGTATATCCAAAAAAATCTCCTTCCTTCAACAAGGATGTTATCAGTTCTTTGCCATAGGTATGGCTCTTAAAAAGTTTAATCTTACCATGATTGACATAGTACATTCCTCTTGGAAAATCGCCTTCCTTGTAAATATTTTCTTTCTTCTTATACGCCCTTGTCTTTTTATTTTCAATAAACGACAGCATTGCATTCTTACCGCCCACTTCACCAATGAATGCAGTCAGCCCGTCAATATCTTTGGTGTATTCTTTCTTGATGGCTTCTGATTTTTTCAAACGACTTTCAACAGCATTCAGCAGTTCGCTTTTGTCAAATGGTTTGGTGATATAATCGTCAGCACCCATCTCCATTCCTCTTCGCATTTCACCACGTTCAGTTTTTGCAGTGAGAAAAATAAAAGGGATAACGGCTGTCTCCGGATTCTTTGATAAAAGATGTAACACACCATAGCCATCCAGGACAGGCATCATGATATCACAAATAATCAGATCCGGTTTTTGTTTATGGACTTCTTCCACTCCCTTTTTGCCGTCTGCAGCGGTTACTACTGCATAACCTCCTAATTCCAGAATTTCAGCAGTGTTTTCTCTGACTTCTTTGTTGTCTTCAATTAATAAAATCCGAGGCATAATATTTATTTATTTTTCTGAGACAAATATAAGACAGAAATGCTTTGGGGAAACTTGCTTCTCCGCTTACTTTCAAAATAAAATTTCTTAAATGGAATTATACCATCCGGGTTTGTTCAAACTGACTTTTAACGTCAGTCCGTCTAACAAACTCTAATTACATTCAAAAATAACAAATCAATAGATTTAAAAATGCAGCAGAATTATTATGCAAATTTGTTTGTTCATGTGTTAACTGTTTGAATTAGCAAAACTGTTTGTTCCGTGCGTTAAAATTACTTATAACGTTTGGAATTGTCTATTTCAGGAGATTTTTTTCTAAAAATTCCTTCATATCCTCCCACGATTTCTTGTCAGCTGCAGCGTTATAGGTCACAGGCATATCGAACTTTTTGCCCAATTCGGTAGCAGCAGGGTTTGTAAATGAATGTGTGGCATCAGGGTAATCAATAAAAACAAAATCTGCATGCGATTTAGCCATTTCTTCTTTAAACTCTTTTACTTCTTCTGCAGGAACGAACGAGTCGCTTGCACCGTGACAGACAAGAATTTTTGATTTAATATCATTTTTCGCAGGAAAACCTTTAAGTCCACCATGAAAACTAACCACAGCTTTGAAAGGCATATCCAACTTAGCGGCATTCAACACCATGCTCCCGCCAAAGCAATAACCAATGGCAGCCATATTGCTTACATCAGCCATTGGGAACTCCTTTACTTTGTTGATAGCAGCCTGAATGCGCTCCTGAACCAACTGTGGATTGTTGTAAAATTTAGAAGATTGTTGCTGTGCTTCTTCAGGATTTTCTGCGATTTTTCCATTACCGTACATATCAACTGCAAAAGCAAAATATCCCAGAGAGGCAAGCATATTAGCACGCATCTGTACATACTCATTACATCCCCACCATTCGGGAATAATCAGCACAACAGGCATTTTGTTTTTATGTGCATCGAATGCAACATATCCTTTACAGGTTACATCACCGGATTTGTAATCTATTACCCGGCCTTCATTGTGTGCCAACAGATGCTCACTGAACAGAGTAAACATCAGAAGAAATACTATTTTAATCTTTTTCATTTTCGTTACGATTTTTATTCAAATATACAGTTAAAACTATTTCTTAAGGTTGTTTTGATCTTTTTTGGAAAAATAGTAAACTATACCTCCGATTATCAGTAATGAAAAAAACAAGTTAGTCCCAAGCCACAAATAATCATTTGAGTCTAATGGCTTACCATTATTTTTCTTGATAAAGATAAGTATTGACAATCCCATTCCGACAGACAATGAAATAAACACCAGGAAAATTCTTCTTTTGTTACTCATGTTGATTTAAAATATTCGTTTAACAAGCCGCTCTCTGATCCATCGCGGCAGAATAAAGGCTCCTACTATAAGATAAGGATAATAACTAATCAGTCGCCAGAGTATTCCAAGAGTTGGAGCAAGTCCTTTATGCATAAATTCTCCAAGAAAATCTGTAAACATTACTTCGGCAATGCCACTACCGCCAGGTGTCGGACTCAGAAGAATGATTATACCCATGATGACCTGTTTGGCATATACAATAAGATCTGCTAATGGTGTTTGTCCGTGAAATGCATGAATAAGGCAATTGACAATAGAATATCTTGCAGTCCATGAAGCAAAGGTGGCCAACAATGAAATACCCCAGTACTTCAAATCTTTATCGCGTAAACCATTTGAAGCAATTATAAGCTGATCGCCTGTGGTAACAGCTCCTTTTCTGAAACGTTTAAGAAAACCTATGGAACAAACTCCCACAATCAGTTTTTTGATGAAGTATGGATTTACAAATAATGCATAAGCTATAAAAAGTTTATAGACAAGAATGATAAAATATACCACCCAGAAAGAATAATAAATACTGTTTCCGAAAGCGGTTTCACCAACCTGTACTCCCGAAAACAATGCCTGCTTACCCACAAGAAAATAAACCAATGGAGCCATAACGGCCAGAAAAATTCCATCGAGAAATGACGAAAACGTGATAGTAGTAATACTTTTACCAAGATTAATTCCTTCCCGGTTGAGAATGAAAATTGCAAACAGAAAGCCGCCACCAATAATTCCCGGAGCAAGCGCTGATGAAAACTCCCAAAGCATTATCACTATAAAACTTCTGTACCAGTTGAGTTCTTTGTCGGTAAGCACTCTTATACGAACCATATAAGCAAAGTCGCGCACAAAAACGGACACTCCTGCAAGTATCATCCAGAATGTGCTATGCCATGTCCAGTCAATCTGACTGAATGCATTTCTGTCGAACTGCGAATAAAACAACCATGCAGTTACAGAAAAGCCAATAAGTAAAGGCCAAATTATTTTTTTGGGATTAAGTTTCTTCAGAACATCCTTGCCATCATTCTGCATGCGTAAACAAGTCCTGAGGTTTGGTCAGCGAAAAATTATTGAATCCTTCTCCGATTTGAATAGTTACCTCACGTGCCTGAAGCAAATCCAACAAAGCAAGAAAAATAAAAACGGCATGAATACGGCTGGTACATTCTTCAAACAATTCCTCGAATGAAACTTTCTTTCCTGAGTTTATCTTTTTGAACACTTTTTCCTTTTCGTCTTCCACTGTAAAAGGATACTGCACTACCGTATGCTTCAGTTCAAGCTGAGCATTTTCGAAACGCTGAAGTACGCGTTGATAAGCAGATATAAGTTTAAACAAAGTTAACTGATGCAGCTCGCTGCTAAACCCTGCACTATCTGTTACTACAGCAATTTTAGCAGCCTCTTTTGCCACATTGCCCCGTGAAAATTTCATTGCACGCTCTTCTTCCATGTAACGGAATTCTTCAGCAGCAGCTTTGTATTTTTTATACTCGAGTAATTGCTGCACCAAATCCTGACGTGGATCTATTTCATTACCCTGCTCATCCATCTGCGGGCGCGGCAACAGCAGTTTAGCTTTTATCCGCATTAATGTGCTTGCCACCAAAATAAACTCTGCAGCCACTTCAATATTCAATGACTGAAGATTATGGATGTAGCTTAGAAAATCATCTGTAATTTTCGAAATAGGAATGTTGTGAATATCCAACTCATCGCGTTCAATAAAGAACAGCAATAAGTCAAATGGCCCTTCAAATGCCGGTAGTTTTACCTCAAAAACTTCTGATGACATGCAATTGGAAATGTCTGGTTTTAATCCCTCCAAAGAAACGAAAAAAAATGCAGTTTCAGGTAAATGAAATGACTTAAAAACAGAATTTATTTCTGCTCCGTCATACTTCCTAATCCCCAGAAGTTTATTTTGAAATTTTACTAAACATTGCCGTTGATTTCATTCCTCCCGTACGATAACCATGTACCATATAGATACCCGCTGGTAAGGATTGAATATTCAGGCTAATAATTTTCTCATTTTTCTCAGATAATGGAACGGTAATCAGTTTTTTGCCACAGATATCGTTAATCTGTAATTCCTCAACTTCATCAGATGCTGTTATGAATAAAACATCCTGAGCCGGATTGGGATAAACACTGAAACTATTTTCATTCTGCAACTGATGCAATCCTGTTGCAGTAATTGTAATTGTTACAGAATGATCATCTGATCTTGAACAGCTATCAGAAGCTGTCAATTCAACAGTATATGTACCCGGAGCGGCAAAGGTGTGAGATGGAGATATGGAAGTTGATGTTTGACCATCACCAAAATCCCAGTTGTAAATAACAGCATTTTGAGAAGTATTTGTAAATGTTACCGTTTTGCCATTCACCAGATAGCTGAACGAAGCATCCACTATGTCAGGAACAAAACGATACCAGAAGTCGAGGCTGTCGTACACTACTTCATTAGCCATCATTTTAATCGTATCAGCGACTGCAGCGTTAACGGTATAATTATAAGGAGCCTGTCGAGGATCTTCGTCAAACATCACTGCATAAAAAGCACAGGCTGCTGCAAAAGAACCATTATTGTTAGGGTGGCTGTTGTCGCTGGAATATAAATCAATGGCAGGATGATTGTCTCTTATGCTGTGCCATAACCTGCCAACAGGGGCAATGCCTGCACCGTTATCCTGTGCCATGATGGTGTAACGCAAATAGAGCAAACTATCCATTCCTTCATAAGTACAAATTGGAGGGAAATTTGCGCAGTTGGAAGCATCTCCGAATTTTCGTCCCCATGTCATATAAAACAAAGTAGTGGCACAGGGGTTGTAAACTTTTATCATACTGTCGAGCGCATGGGCATAAGGGTACACCTGACTAATCACTTGCGCATCCGGGAATGCCGGAAGCTGGCTTTGCTCCTGCAGAACTACATAATCCCAGTTACCGGCTTGAATAAGGTTTAAACTTGTAGGATTGGTAGAGTGCCCCTGCAAGGTATATCCACCGGGAGCATTCTTGCTGTAGATAAGCGTATCGCCTGCTGACAATGCAAGCTGCTTAACAATTTCAGGGAGGTTGTTTACATCCGTATAACTGTTTCCCAAAAACAATGCCCTGACACTTTTCTGTGCATGCAATGTTGCTGTTAAACTGCAAATAATACCGGCTAAAACAATTGTTTTTATTTTCATTATTATGTGTTTAATTTATCTCTGATTATCTGGTCCAGTAAATTTCTTTCACCGAAGGAATTTCTTTCATGATGCTAATCACCTCTTCCATCTTTATCTGATCATAATTATCGAAAATCAGCAGATAGGAATTCCCTTCTTCGTCATTGTCCAGTGTAAAAGATTTTATTTTAATACTGCTGTCTTTTAAAAATACTTTCATCAGATCGCTGATGTTTACATCAGTACCCGTTGTAATTCGCAAAGCTTTCTCTTTGAATTTTTGTTCAAATTTATTCTCGAGAGGTTTCAATGCCCAGAGAATAATCAATGCAATGACGGTAGTAGTACCTGCAGCAAAATACATTCCTCCACCCGTTGCCAGTCCAATGGCAGCAACAGTCCAAAGTCCTGCAGCAGTGGTAAGGCCATGCACGGTTCCGCGTTTCATAAACAGAATGGTTCCTGCACCAATAAATCCTATTCCGCTGACTACCTGAGCAGCTACCCTGGATGGGTCCAACACCACATTCTCGCGACCTAAAATATCGGCAAACCCAAATGCAGAAACTATCATGATTAAACACGACCCAACACAAACCATCATGTGCGTGCGCAAACCGGCAGTCCAGTTTTTGCGCTCTCTTTCCAAACCAATAAAAGCTCCGAAAAGAGAAGCTAATGACAAACGAATTAATATTTCGGAATAACTAAGCGTCATGACATTTCAAACCAAACAGTTTATAATGCAAAATTAAAAGAATAACACATCAGATTACAGAGTTGTTTTCGGATTACCGGAATAGTTCATCAGTTGCAGGCTCAGCAATATAACTACAAGGGTAACTCCTACATCAGCAGCGATGGCAAAAACCAGATTGCTAAAACCTAAAAATGCCAGCAGAATAAAAATCAATTTTACGGCAATGGCACCAAAGGTATTTATTTTTATTCGCAACAAAGTTTTGCGACCGAGTTTTACGAGAAAAGGAATGAGAGAAAGTTTATCATTCATTAATGCAATGTTGGCTGTTTCGATGGCCGTGTCGCTGCCTGCTGCACCCATTGCAATACCCACCGTGCTTTGTGCCAGAGCAGGAGCATCATTTATTCCGTCACCAACCATAGCCACTGTTTTATACTGCTTCAATAGTTCCTTTATTCTCTCTGCTTTATCTTCAGGCAGCAATCCCCCATAAACAGTTTTAATTCCAACCTGCTGTGCAACATGATGTGCAGCTCTCACACTGTCACCGGTGAGCATAACAGGTTCTATCTTTAGTTCTTTTATGTTTTTGATAACTTCCGCACTGTCAGATTTTATTTCGTCAGTGAGTGCAAGAATTCCGGCAACACCTTTGCCAAAACTTACTACAACACTTGTTTTTCCTGACTGCGACAGTTGTTCAACAATTCTTTCTGCTTCTGCGTCTGTACCGTGATGTTCTTTTATAAAATCAAGTTTACCTGCGTAAATAATTTCGTCTTCGCAGACAAGACATTTTGCTGTTGCGCCTTTTCCCAAATGACTTTTATACAATTCTGTTTTGTGAGGTTCAAAACCTTCACTGCGGCTTGCATCCACTATGGCAAGTGCAAGAGGATGTTCGCTGAAAATTTCGGCACCGGCAGTACATGCAAGCAATTCTTCGCGACTTGTGTTATTAAGTGTGATGACATCACTCACTACCGGATTTCCATAGGTGATGGTTCGTGTTTTGTCGAGAGCAATTGCTTTAACCTGCGCCAGTGCTTCAATATATTTTCCGCCTTTGACCAAAGCTCCTTTGGAAGATGCATTGCCAATGGCAGCATAAATTGCAACAGGAGTTGAAATAACCAGCGCACACGGACATGCAATTACCAGCAAGGTAATAGCCTGCAACATCCAGTGATTTAAATCCTGCCCTAAAACAAAAACAGGAATACAAAACAGCAGTATGGATAAAACAATGATAGATGGTGTATAATATTTTGAAAACTTCTGAATTAACTTCTGTGTTTCGCTTTTATTGGCAGATGCTTCAAAAGTGAGGCGAATGATTTTTGAAAATGTGGTGTCAGCAGAAAGCTTGGTGGTTTCAATTTCAACAAAACCGTTTCTGTTAAGCGTACCTGCAAAAACTTTGTCGTTGCTGTGCTTGTCCTGAGGAATAGGTTCGCCTGTGATGGCTGCTTCATCAACAGTTGTTTCACCTGATACTATGATTCCATCCAGCGGAATCATCTCTCCGGGTTTTACCTGAATGATGGTTCCTGTTTCAATTTTGTCAATAGCAATCTGCTGTTGCAATGATTTAACGAATGCTGTTTTTGGTGCTTTGCTCACAAGTGCATCAAGTGCTGACTTAGAGTTTTCAATACCTATATCTTCTAATCGTTCACCCAAAACGTACAACACAATAACCACAGCAGCTTCGGGGTATTCCCTGAGGTAAAATGCACCTATGCATGCTATGAGCATGAGCAAATTGATACTGCTGAAATTCAATCGCGAAGCTGCCTTCAGTCCTTTCCATAAAACTTCATGACCAATGATCAGGATAAAAAAACCAAACACAAAAGGAGCATACGGCATTGGAATATTAATTCCGATAATACTCAGTACTTCGAGTGCAATTACTACTGCAATTGCACAAAGAAGAAATATGAACTTCTTATCCTTTAAAGGAAGATTCATCTTTTCAATATTTCAAATGCAAAATTACTAATGTTCATGTTCACCTGTGTTGGTCATTTTTGCCAGGACGAAGAAAGCTCCCTTGCTTACAATCTGTGCATCTTGCGGAATCTCTTTCAGAGGAGTGATTTCTGTATATCCCACATCGCTGGTTCCTTTTCTCACAGGAATTCGTTCAAAAATTGTTTCACCTGAAGCCGAGGCCTTTGGTTGCTCTGCTTCATGCGTATGCCCGTCATGCGCATCGGCAGTGTGTTGATGGTTATCAGCGTTGGTTGCACCGGCAATAATAAAAATATAATCAGTTCCCTGATAATTCACTATTGCATCAGACGGTACTGCATCCAGCATTGCTTTTTCCAAAGAAACAATAGCAGTGATGCTCATTCCGTCAATAAGTCCCTGCTTGTTACCTTCCACCATTGCATGAATGGCTATTGCCTTACTGTTTGTTTCGAAAGTATTTGAAATAGCATAAATTTTTGCATCATATTCCTTACCCGGATTATTGGTAAGTGTGAAATGAATAATCTGCCCTTCTCTGAGTTTGCTTAAATCTTTTTCATAAACAAACAAGTCGAGATGCAGCTGACTGTTGTCAATAATATCGGCAATAGGGTTGTTGGCTTCCACATAGCTTCCAATATTAACCATGATGTCGCGTACAGCACCGTTGATAGGGCTGTTGATGCTGATGACACTCTGAATATTATCAGCGGTGAGCGAAGCTGTCTGAATGCCTATCATTTCGAGTTGCTTCTGCAAACTTACTTTTCGGGCCTTCAATGTTTTCATTTCACTCTCTGCCTGCTGCACATTTTTCAATGCAGTAGCATTACCTGCACTTAATTCCTGTTGCCTTTTGAATTCTGTTTCAGCGAAAGTCAGTTTAGCTGAAGTACTTAAAAATTCCTCCTGCATGGTGACAAAAGTTGTATTGCTGATTGTTGCAATGGTTTGTCCTTTGTGAATGTTGTTTCCTGCCTGTACGAGAATTGATTTTATAACACCACCCATCAGTGCAGTTGCAGTGGCACGGTTTTGATTAGGTACATTCAGGATTCCGTTCGCCTTGAGTGAAGCAGTCAGCTGTTTCTTCTCTAATTTTGAAAATCTGATACCGATTGCATTCATTTGCTCGGCTGAAAGTGAAGTTGTATTGGCACTTTCATGTTCATGTTGTTCAGAAGTATTTTCTTCATGCGTGTGGGTGTTACATGCAAAGAGAAACAACAGTAGAAAAAACTTCAGAAAACCAATATGAACTCTGACAGGTGTTTTATAATTATTGATATTCATTTTATCTTGTTTTAATTTTTTTAGAATTCTTTTCTTAAAATCAGTGATTATTTATTCAGCAGATAATTAATTTTCACTACCGATTGATTAACATCATTGACAGCTGACAGATAATTCAGTTCAATATCCGTTGCTGTTTGTAATGCCTGCAGATATTCCATATAACCAATGTCGCCACTTCTGTAAGCAAGTGTGGCTGTTTGAATCATTGTGTCTGCATTTTGAAGAGCAGTTGTTTTATAGAAATTAAACTGTGTCAAATGTTGTTCGTATTCTTTAATTGCATTCTGCAATTGCGACTGTAGTTGAAGCTTGTTGTTCTCTGCTTCGGTATTCAAAGAATGTTGTTGCAGTTTGAGTGAATTAATTTTGGAGGTATTGCTGAAAAAGGTGATTGGTATTGCAAGCCCTACATTGAAACCTTCAAACCGTTTGCTGCGATCGAAAAACACTTCCTGTCCGTTGACGGAGTAATATCCTGTGAGCGACTGATTAAAATACCCAACTGAAAAATCAGGCAATACAGCGGATGTTTCAACCTTTCTGTTTTGATTCGCCACAACTGCATTCTGAAAAAATAATTTCAATGAAGGATTGTTATTCAGTTGTGAAGTATCAGGCACCACAGCAAGGGCTACAGGTTCAAATTTTTCGGGAATATCAATACGAAAATCTTCTTTTGCATTCAGCAGTGCCTTCAGTGAATTATAAGTCATTGCCATATCATTTTCATTTTGCTGTAACTGCAGAATCATCTGACCTCTTTTTGTTTCTGCAGTAGTTTTCTCTAACAGATTCGACTCTCCTGTTGTGTATCTCAACTTTGCAGCATCAACAAAATTACCATACACACTATCAAGGCTTCTTAATATTCTCTGCTGCTCCATCAGGTACTGATATCCATAATACAAAGCTTTTATCTGAGCAGCGATTTCACTCTTATAAATTTCCTGCTTCAACCTGTTGCTCTGCAATTCTGCTTCATACAGTTTGGACTTTGCTGTGAAATATGTGGGAAACGGAATATTTTGTGACAGTGATAAACCCAAATCATTTCTGAGGCTGTTGTACTGTCCATATTGCAAATTGAATTCTGTTTTGGGCAAATCAAAAACAGAACGTTTCATTTTTTCTGCCGACTGCACATTCAGTTGCTGCGATTGCAACTGAAGATTATTCTTAAGTGCCATGTCGAGTGCCTGCTGAATGGTAAGAACAGGTAGCTGAGATACACCCGATGACTGAGCTTTGATTTCAGAAGGCAAAAACTGCAATAAGCCAATGACTGCAACAACAGTAAATGCTGATGCCAAACTCCTTCTTTTGCCCGAAAACATATAGAAAAGCAACGGCAGCACAAACAAGGTAAGAAATGTTGCTGTGATAAGCCCGCCAATAACAACTGTTGCCAATGACTTTTGTACTTCGGCACCTGCACTGTGCGATAATGCCATTGGCAGGAATCCCAATGACGCTACCGTTGCTGTCATCAGCACGGGGCGTAATCTTATTTTACATCCTTCCATAATTATTTCTTTTAACTCTTCAGCAGACAACTTATAATTATCATCGTCTGTCTGCTCTAGTTTCTCTTTTATTAACTGATTAAATGTTCCTATTAAAACAATACCGTTGAGCACAGCCACACCAAACAATGCAATGAATCCAACACCGGCAGATATACTGAAAGGCATATCACGAATGAGCAATGCAAGAACACCACCGATGGCACTCATTGGTATTGCAGTATATATCAACAAAGCTTCTTTTACAGAGCGAAAAGCAAAAAACAACAACAGAAAAATCAATGCAAGTGCAAAAGGTACTGCTATCATCAGCCGTTTGGAAGCAGCCTGGAGATTTTCAAAAGTTCCTCCGTAGGTATAAAAATATCCTTCGGGAAGTTGTACTTTTTCTGACAACCGTTGCTCAATATCATTTACCACATGCGACACATCTCTGTTGTGAATATTAAAGCCAATTACAATCCTGCGCTTTCCGTCTTCGCGGCTGATTTGTGCCGGCCCTAATTCATACTTCACCTCAGCCACCTGCGACAATGGTATCTGATGACCATCAGGAGTCGGGATAAACAATCGCTCTACATCGTCAATGCCGGAACGGTAAGCGCTGTCAAGCCTTACAACCAAATCAAAACGTCTTTCATTTTCAAACACCACACCTGCCTTTCCTCCTGCAAATGCCGTGCTGATGATGTGATTGATATCTTCAATGCTTAATCCGTAGTTTGCCATCTGAGCTCGATTGTACCGCACTACAATCTGAGGAAGTCCCTCTACCTGTTCCACCATTGGATCTTTCACACCATCAATCGTCTTTATCTGGGTTTTTACTTTGTTGGCATACCCTAATAATGTATCCAGGTCTTCTCCAAAAATTTTAATTGCTACATCCTGTCTTATTCCTGTCATCAGCTCATTAAAGCGCATCTGTATCGGCTGATTAATTTCAAAGAATGCACCGGGAATTGAAGCAGTAAGTTTCCTTTCTATTTCTTCAGCCAAACCGTTGTAAGTGATTTTTCTTTTCCACTCCTTCTGTGGTTTCAGAATGATCATCATATCTGTTGCCTCCGGAGGCATTGGATCTGTAGGTACTTCAGCAGAGCCTGTTTTTCCGACAACTAATTTTACTTCGTCAAAATTTTTAATAATCCGCATTGCCTGCATACTGGTTTCAATGCTTTGTGATAACGAAGTGCCCTGAGGCAAAATGCAGTGAAAAGCATAATCACCTTCCTGAAGTGTCGGAATAAATTCGCTTCCCATTTTTGAAAAAATAAAAACTGTTATCACAAATAATGTTACTGTTACACCCACAACTGTTCTTTTCAGTTTAAGCGCTTTCTCCAACAGTGGAGCATACACTCTTTGCAAGAATGCGATCATACGGTCGCTGATATTTTCCTTTTGTGATGTTTTGCGGCTTAGAGCAAATGACGACATCATGGGAATGTAGGTAACAGAAAGAATCAGTGCACCAAGAATTGCAAAGCTTACCGTCTGTGCCATTGGTCTGAACATTTTTCCTTCTATACCAATGAGAGTAAGAATCGGAAGATAAACAATGAGAATAATAATCTGACCAAATGCAGCATTGCTCATCATGCTTCTTGCGCTCTGAAAAACCGTTTCATTCATCTCTGATTTTGTGAGTTCTCTATTTGATCGCAAGGTGCTGATGTGATGAAACACACTTTCAACAATAATTACTGCTCCATCTACTATCAAACCAAAATCAATGGCACCTAAGCTCATCAGGTTGGCCGATACACCGAAAACTTTCATCAACCCCAGTGCAAACAACATCGAAAGCGGAATAGCAGAAGCTACTATCAAACCTGCTCTGAAATTTCCAAGAAATAATACGAGTACAAAAATTACAATCAATGCTCCTTCAATCAGATTTTTTTCAACGGTGCCAATTGCGCGGTTCACCAGGTCGGTACGGTCAAGAAAAGGTTCTATCACCACATCGGGAGGCAATGATTTCTGAATAGTTGGAAGTTTTTCTTTAATACGATTAACCACTTCTGCACTGTTAGCTCCTTTTAGCATCATGATAATTCCTCCCACCACATCTTTCTCACCGTCATACGTCATTGCACCATAGCGCACTGCACTTCCGTAACGTACTTCAGCTACATCTTTAATCATAATCGGAATTCCGTTGGGATTCAATTTCACTGCAATGTTTCTGATATCATCAAAAGAACCTACCAGTCCTACTCCTCTTATAAAATATGCATTCGGTTTTTTATCAATGTAAGCACCTCCTGTGTTTTCATTATTTTTTTCAAGAGCTTTAAAAATTTCAGGAATGGTAACATCCATTGCCTGCAGTTTGTCGGGGTTGATGGCTACTTCGTACTGCTTTAACTGACCACCGAAACTGTTCACTTCGGCAATGCCTGGTGTGCCGTAAAGTTGTCTTGCCACAATCCAGTCCTGCATGGTGCGCAGGTCCGTAGCAGAATATTTTTGCTCTGCTTCTTTTTTGGGATGGATGATATACTGATAAACTTCTCCCAAACCTGTACTCACCGGAGCCAACTCAGGAGTTCCCACACCTGCAGGGATTTTTTCTTCAGCTTCTTTCAGTCGCTCATAAATAAGTTGGCGGGCAAAATAAATATCCACATGCTCATCAAACACAACCGTAATTACTGATAAACCAAAACGCGAAACACTCCGCAACTCAGCCAAATCAGGCAGGTTGGCCATGGTTTGCTCTATAGGATAAGTCACCAGTTGCTCCACTTCCTGCCCCGCCAGTGTAGGACATGTGGTTATAATCTGCACCTGATTATTGGTAATGTCAGGCACTGCATCAATAGGCAAATTAACTGCACTCCACACTCCCCAGATAATAAGTGCCAGTGTCATCAGCGCAATGATGAGTTTATTCTTTATGCTGAATGCAATAATTCTGTCAAGCATTGAAATAAAAATTTGTAATTCGTAATTAATTGAGAAAAATAAAATGAATGACAGCAATTAAACCTTGCTGTTTAATCGCGAAATCATCCGAAAAAAATTACGAAATCTTAGGCGGCTGCCAGATGTTGAAATATACTTCAGGAACAAATGCAGAAGTATAAACAGGGAAATCCTGCTCTACAGGATTTTCAAAAACAGCAATATTATTGGAGTTGAATTCAGAGTTACAGGTTTGGCCACAACAGTTGCAGATGCAGAAAGGCGTGCACTGTTCGCTGTCGCCACTGTGTTTCTCATGATTATTGGCTGCCAAAGGTGAAACAGACTGCTCCGACTGATGTTTACATTCCATCATATCAGCACAAGGCATTACCGACAATGCCAGTAAATATATGCTGAATATGATTGAGAAGAATTTCATTGACGGAGCAAATGTAAATAATTTTTTACGTTGTAAATTATGAAAGGTTGCTTCAATTCATTAATAGAAAGTACTTAAAATACAACTGCAAATACCAAAACTTACAGAGTGAAGTACCCTGACTATTTATGACAATTACCTTAAGACGATCACTTAAAATAAGTATGATAATTATGATACGATTCCCGGAGCCGGTTTACAATGGTTGCTGCTTTGGCTGCATCACTTTCATCTGTCAGGGCGTTCACCAGTTCGAGGTGCGGATGAAGCCATTTATGTAATTCTTCATGGCTTTTCCCATCCATGGTACAACTGTTAATTAACAACTTATTCTGCTCTTCAACCTGGCCTGCAAGCTGTTTATAATCTGTAGAACCACTTTTGATATACTCTTCTACCAGAGATTCTCCCTTTTCCACATAAGGTCTCATCTCTTCATTCACCTGCCATTTCTCTCCGTTATTCAGCTCTATGGCATCCGATGAATGATGCTCGTGTTGTGCTTCTGTAGTTTCTGAATTTGCTGCAGGTTTATCGGAAGTGTTATTGCAGCTCCACATTACTACTCCAAACAGGGCAAGTGCTAATACTTTATTCATACGTTCTTATTTTTAAAAATATTTCTGCAAAAATAATATTGACATCTTGCTAAACAATGATTAAACTCAGACGAAAAATATAAATCTGCTAAACCTGACAGGAACTTTACAAATTGAAATGGAAACAAAAGCGCCTCTCTCAAATCAAAAGGCATTGTCAAAAAAGATTAAAAACACATTACCTGTTGCGGGTTTCAACTCACGATTTTTTAAAACTTCAGTTTATTAGTCAACGGGCATTTAACATTAACTGAAAATTAACACATTTTTCATTCAAACGTTTGTTTAATTCAAACGTTTGTTTAATTTTGCCCCGCTTTTTAATAAAAATGACTGATAAACAAATACATATTCTTGAAGCAGCGGAACAACTGTTTGCAGATAAAGGTTTCGAAGGCACTTCAGTACGTGATATAGCAGGAAAAGCCGGAGTTAATCTGGCAATGATATCCTACTATTTCGGGTCGAAGGAAAACCTGATGGATGCACTGATTGAATACCGGTCAGGTTATACAAGAGGTATTCTGGAAGAACTTAATGCGGACAAGACTTTATCGCCCTGGGATAAGATTGACAGGCTGATTGATTTATACGTTGATAAAATTCTGAATCATTATAAATTTCACCGTATAATGACACAACATCTCGCAACAACACAGTCTGATGTGATCAGAGAAAAAATAACAGAAATTAAAGCAAGAAACTTTGAGCAAATCAAAAAAATTATTACGGAAGGACAACGCAAAAAAGTATTCAGAAAAATAGATATGGAACTGACCATAGGTACAGTAATGGGAGCCATAGCGCAGGTAACTTCATCAAGGGCACTGTATTGCAAATTGCTTAATATAAACATTGAAGAAGATGAGGTTTACCGAAAAAAAATGATTCCCAAATTAAAAACGCATCTCAAACAATTGCTTAAAGCTCACCTCGATATTTCCAATCAGGAATAAAAATAACTCTTCATTCAATTTTCTATCACAGTAGAACACAATTTTTCTTATAACATTAAATCATTATTAATGAAAAAAATTATTGGCGTAATAATTTTGCTGATTACCCTCGGTGATGGCAGTTATGCACAGACAAAGACCATAAGCCTGGAAGAGGCTGTGAGACTTGGTTTAGCCAACAGCAAGAAACTACATCTATCGCAGTATCAAATTAACGAATATACATCGCAGTTGGCGCAGTCAAAAGATGCAACCTTGCCTTCAGTAAAAGCAAGTGCCGGTTATAGTCATGCATTAATGCTGTCGCAACAATTTTATCTGCCGGGTGGTGATCAAAGTAATCCAAAACCAATGGAGCTGCCTTTTGACAATACCATGTATCAGGCTACACTCAGTATTAATCAACCGCTTTTTTCAGGCAACCAGTATAAATATGCAAGACAATCGGCAGAGTTGATGGTGGAAATGAGTAAACTGAATGCAGAGACTGATAAAGATGAGGTTGTTTATAACATCATCAGTGCATACATCAACTATTATAAGCTTAAACAAAATCAAAAAGTACTTGCACAAAACCTGGACGACATAGAAAAGAAACTGACACAAATAAAACAGTATGAGAGCCAGGGTTTGGCTACAAAAAACGATGTATTGCGGTTTGAATTACAAAAATCAGAAATGCAGCTGGCAGCTATTGAACTGGAGAATACCGGAAACAGTGTAAACTATAACTTAAATATTTTATTAGGCTTACCCGACAGCACTGTAATAGAAGAACAGGATTTGAATTTTAAGCTGATGCTCAATGATGATTTTCAATATTACCTTTCGCAGGCGCTGAAAGAAAGAAAAGAATTATCTTCCTTAAGGTTTGAAGAACGTTTATCAGAAATTAATATTCGTAAGGCCAGAGACAGCAAGCTTCCAACTTTAGGCTTTGGCGGAAATCTTTATTACATCAATCCTTCTAAAGAAATTGTACCTAAAGAAGGTACTTATCTTGCTCCTTTAATAGCCGGGGTAAATGTGGGATGGGATATATCCAATCTGTATAAGAGTAAGAATAAAATCAACCAGGCTAAAATTCAAAAAGAAGAAACACTGGAGCGAGCCGGTCTTTTAACAGATCAAATAAAATCTGAAGTGAACAGAAACTATACACAATTTAAAGTGGCACTCGAAAAAATAAATGTTCTTCAGAAAGCTATTGTGCAGGCTACAGAAAATGAAAGAATCACAGAGTCGAAATTCATGAATAATCTCGCAAGCACTACCGACAGAATTGATGCACAAACGCTGCTGTACCAGGCAAAAATAAATCTGGAGCTTGCAAAATCAGATGCCACACAGGCTTACTACACTCTGCTAAAATCAACAGGAAATATTCAACTATAATATTTAATATAAACACCATTAGTAAAACATTTTATGAGCGAGAGCAAAAAAAAATATCAAGGAAAAAAAGTCATCTTTCCAATCCTGCTGGCAGGCGTTTTGGTGGTTGCCGTTATCTTTTCACTGCGGGAATATTTTTATTTTAAAAGTCACGAAGTAACCGACAATGCACAGGTAGATGCTGATATAAGTCCTGTGATAGCACGTGTAGGGGGATATGTAAAAGAAATCCGTTTCGAAGACAATCAACAGGTAAAAGCGGGTGACACATTGATTATACTTGACGACAGAGATTATAAAATAAAATTACAGCAGGCAGAAGCAGCTCTGATGTCGGCAAAACAAATGCTTAATGTATCAACATCTGCCATTGCAGAAACACGTTCAAACATTGCTACTGCAAATGCGAATGTAGAAGCTGCTAAAGTGAAACTGTGGAAGGCAAGTGAAGATTTCAACCGATATAAAAACTTATATGATGATCATGCTATTACCAAAGCACAGTTTGATGCTGCAAAAGCAGATAAAGAATCTGCTCAGGCGGCACTGGATGCTGCCCAAAGTCAGGTGCCTGTTATAAGAAGTAAAGTAAGTACTACTCAACAGCAAGCCGATGCCACAAAGGCCAACATTGCTCCACGTGAATCAGATGTGGAGTTTGCAAAACTGCAGTTGTCCTATACAGTTATTGTAGCTCCTGTGGCCGGAATTGCATCCAAAAGAAATGTGCAGACAGGTCAGCTGGTGCAACCCGGCCAGCCTATGTTATCGGTTGTAGATGATAAAGGGCTTTATATCACAGCAAATTTTAAAGAAACACAAATGGAAAACCTAAAAGTGGGAGAAAAAGTAGATGTCACTGTAGATGCTTTTAAGAATATTCCTGTACAGGGAACTATAGAGTCTTTTGCAGGTGCTACGGGTGCCAGATTTTCATTACTGCCACCTGATAATGCTACCGGAAATTTTGTGAAAGTGGTTCAAAGAATTCCGGTTAGAATACGTCTGGAAGCTGAACAGACATTTATATCACAGTTAAAACCGGGAATGAGTGCTAAAGTTGTTGTGCATACGCTGTAAAAATTTTCTTCCTCTACAAATTACAACTTTTAGCTCAGAAGCTATTGAAAAGAAAAAATAACAATTTCATCAGAATTATTTAAAAAAATATGGCCGAGCATGGGTTACGAAAGTGGATTATCACCATTACGGTGATAATGGCATCGTTGCTGGAGTTGATAGATACCACCATTGTGAATGTGGCTTTGCCTGATATTATGGGTAATCTGGGAGCTACTCTTGAAGATGCAGGATGGTTGATAACTGGATATGCCGTTGCCAATGTCATTGTATTACCGATGTCGGGGTGGCTTGGCGACAGATTTGGACGAAAGAATTATTTCATTGCATCAATTTTACTCTTTACAATATCTTCAGTTCTCTGTGGTAATGCAACAGGATTAGAAGAACTCATTGCATTCAGAATTTTACAGGGATTGGCAGGAGGCGGATTGTTGTCAACAGCACAGGCGATATTGCTCGAAACCTGGCCTCGCGAAGAAGTAGGAATGGCCACAGCATTGTTTGGACTTGGTGCAGTATTAGGTCCCACAGTTGGCCCTACAATTGGCGGATATATAACTGATAATTTTTCATGGCCATGGATTTTTTATGTGAATGTTCCTGTGGGTGCATTAGCCGCATTTCTGGTTTCTACATTTGTAAAAGAATCACCAAAGTTTGCCAAAGGAAAACCAATTGACTGGTGGGGAATTTTATTTCTCGCAATTGGAGTAGGAAGTCTTCAGACAGTTTTGGAAAAAGGTGAATCAGAGGACTGGTTTACCACGCCATATATTACAGTACTCACGGTTGTTACCATTATATCAGCTATAGCTTTTATCTGGCGGGAATTAAGTATTGACTATCCGGTTGTAAATTTCCGGATTTTAAAATACAGAAGTTTTACCATTGGTATTTTCACCTCTTTTGTGTTAGGATTTGCACTATATGGCTCTGTATTTATTTTCCCTGTTTTCTGTCAGACATTGCTGGGTTTTTCAGCACAGCAAACAGGTGAATTACTTTTTCCGGGAGGACTAGCAACCATTTGTATGATGCCCTTTGTAGGAATTATGCTGAAGAGGGGCGTGCCTGCACAATTTATGACTACTGTTGGCTTTTGTTTATTTTTTGCTTTTAGCTTAATGCTTGCCAACTCAAACCTTAGTTCGGGAACCGGTGATTTCTTCTGGCCATTGATCATCCGTGGAATAGGCATGAGTTTACTTTTTGTTCCTCTCACTACATTAGCTATTCAGGATTTACATGGAAAAGATATTGGTCAGGGTACAGGATTAAATAACATGATGCGTCAGTTAGGCGGCTCGTTTGGTATAGCTATCATCACCACGCTGATTCATATAAATATGGGTGCAAACAGAAATATTTTGATTGAAAATATAAACCCATATAACCCGGCATATACAGAAAGAAGAGATGCTCTGATACATGGATTTCAGGGAAAGGGATTTGATATGTATGTTGCAGAACAAATGGCCAATCGTGCAATGGAAGGTGCAATTACCAAGCAAACTATGCTGGTTACGTATGATAATCTTTATCTGCTGGTCGGGGCATTTGTACTTTGTTGCATACCGCTGGTTTATCTGCAAAAATTCAAAAGGAATCAATCACTTCCTGTTGATGTACATTAATCTTTCCATTACCGTTATTTATCAAAATGATATCACGGTACATTCTCCGCTGAAAAAAGTGAACCCTTCAGCGTAATCACTTTAAATATTATTCAAATGCAATATAGTCTGTGGGATTTACCGGTGCACCGTTATACCACAATTCAAAATGCAGGTGTGGGCCATGGCTGAGCTCACCTGAATTTCCAACAATAGCTATTACCTCACCTGCCTTCACAACATTACCTACCGATTTGAGCAAGGCAGAATTATGTTTGTAAACCGACATAAGGTTGTTGCTGTGTTGAATGGCAATAACATATCCGTTCTGAGATGTCCAGTCGGCCAACACCACCGTTCCGTCCAAAACACTTTTAATAACTGCATCGGGTCCTGCAACTACATCCACTCCAAAATGTTTTTCAGTAGTATTAAAACGCGAAGTGATGGCTCCTTTCAGAGGTGTAAAAAAGTAAAAATTACTGATGGAGCCTCCACGGCTTCCATTGCTGCTATAATCTAAATTATAATCCTGCGGGTTCTCCATTTCAGCTCTCAGCAAGGAGTCCTCCACTGAATGTGTCAAGCTGCGTATGGTGTCATACAACTGTGGCATAGAAACCGTATCCAGCGAAACAGTTTTCTGAGACTGTCCGGTGATGAGGTTTTTAAGATTATTGATATATAAATCCTGTGCAGAAATCTGCTTTTGCAATGAGTCGGTGCGCAGCATATTATCAATGGCAGTACGTTTTATTTTCATATCGGTATATCCCGGAATATACTCCCGCAATGGTGTAAAAGCGATGATATAAATAGTAAACGTAATCAGGGTAATAATTATCGTTCCGGCAAACACAACTACATTAAGTGGTGACAGCAACAGAGAGGCTTTTTCCTCCAAAGTTTCATCGTTCATGATTACCAACCTGAACTTGTTCCTGAGACGGGTACCCAGTTTTACACGTTCTTTCTTCTGCTCTTTAGCCATACGTTGGTTAAACGAAAAAGTATTATTATGTTTGCCATCTTATTTGGGCAAATATCGTAATATTTACCTGCGCAATAATTTATGCAGAAAAAAGTTATTTCTTATCTCTACAATATCTTCACTTTGAAACATTTTACCAGAATTAAACTTGCACTGGTATTCACGCCTGTGTTGCTTTTCTTTTCCTGTTCAACAAAAAAAAATACTGTTGTAAACCGCGCTTATCATAACCTGACAGCACATTACAACGGATATTTCAATGCGCGCGAACGTGTAAAAGAAGGAGCTAAAACTCTGGCAGATTCACATACGGATCATTATGACCGTATTTTGGATATTTTCAAATATGGTACAGATGATAAAGCCAAAGCTATCTATCCAGACATGGATGCTGCCATCAAAAAAAGTTCTATTGTCATTCAGCGGCATAGCATGTTTATCAATGGCAAAGAGCGCTGCCGCTGGATACCTGATAACTACATGCTGATTGGTAAAGCTCAGTTTTATAAACATGATTTTTGGGCTGCAATTGAAACTTTCCAGTATGTAGCTTCTACTTATAAAGATAATCCCAAACGATTTGATGGGTTGATTTGGCTTATGCAAACACAAATGCAGTTGGGCAAAATGTCAGATGCTGAATATCTGCTCGATTATCTGAAAAGTGAAAAGAAACTTCCATCACGCTACAAAGCATTATTTGCTGCAGTGGCAGCCGATTTTTATCTGAAAAAAGAAAATTATCCCAAAGCGATTGAACAGTTAAACACAGCTGCTACACTTACAAAAGTAAGAGCAGACAAAATCAGATATACCTACATACTGGCACAGTTGTATCAGAAAACTGATTCCAACGAAAAAGCATTTGCGCTCTATCACCGGGTTATAAAAATGAATCCTGATTATGAGATGACTTTTAATGCGCTCATCAACCGTGCACGCTCTTTTGATATAAACAGCGCTGATGCCTCACAGGTAAAAAACGAACTGTTCAAGATGCTGAAAGACGAAAAAAACAAAGAATATCTTGATCAGATTTATTATGCACTGAGTGGAATTTCTATGAGAGAAAAAGACACCACACAGGCATTTAATTATCTGAAAGAGTCGGTAGCTGCCAGCACTTCCAACACCAATCAGAAAGGAATTTCTTATCTTGAAATGGGTGAGATCAGTTTCAGAAGATTAGACTTCAGGCAGGCTCAGCTTTATTACGACAGTGCAGCTACCAATATTTCTTCTGATTATCCTGACTATGCAATCATTCAAAATAAAAAATCGAATCTCGGCAGACTGGTAAAAAATCTGAATATTATTTCAAGAGGTGACAGTTTGCTTGCTTTGAGTGCATTAACTGAAGAAGAACAACGCAATCGCGTAAATGAAATAGTTGATACTGAAGACAAGGAAGCACAGAGGCTGAAAGAAGAAGAAGCTGCCAAAAAAGCTAAAGAGCAGGAAGAACAAAGCAACCAACAGTTTAGTCAGTTTCAGAACCAACCCAACAGAGAAGGTGTTACAGGAAGTACTACAGGCAGTGCCTGGTATTTTTATAATCAGAGTGCTATAAGTTTTGGATTTTCGGAGTTTGTGAAAAAATGGGGAAACCGCAAACTGGAAGACAACTGGCGTAGAAGCAGCAAAGAGTCAATGGCAGCTTTTGGCAGTCCTGAAGACGAAGAAGCACAAGCCAGGGCTGACAGCATTGAAGCTGCTGAACGCGCTTTGGCCGACAGCATCAGGCAACTGAACAGCGAAGCTCGTAAGAAAATTTATTTCGATAATATTCCAAAAACTACTGCTCAGAAAGACGAAACCAATGCTCAGATTTTAGAAGCATATTACAATGTAGGTATCATTTATAAGGAAGCTCTTGCTCAGCCCAAACCCGCTGCCGATGACCTGGAAGAAATGATGAAACGTTATCCGGATAACAAATACAAACTTCCGGCTTACTATAATTTGTACAGATGTTATCTCGCTATCCCCGACTCAAACAAGGCTGATCATTACAAAAATATTATCCTAACGCAGTACGATGATTCTGAATACGCACGCATCATAAGCAATCCAAATTATTTTAAAGATGCGCAACGCAAAACAGCCATCATGCAAGTGTTCTATGAAAACACTTACCGGGCCTTTATGAACGGACAATATGCTGATGTAATTGAAAGAAAATCAGCAGCAGACTCTTTGTTTCCGGGAAGCACTTTGTCACCAAAGTTTGCATACCTCAGAGCATTATCAATCGGATACACTCAACCACGTCCACAATTTGAAACAGCTTTAAAAGCAGTAGTTACCTCTTACCCACGCGACTCGGTGAGTATTCTTGCAAAAGCAATTTTAGCCAAGATGCAAAACCCTACTGCCAGCGACAGTTTATGGAATGCTGAAAATGAAACTTTGCCATCAACACAGGTTAAGAATACATCATCTCTTTACTCTTTCATGCCCGATGTAAAACATAATGTTATAATTATTTTCTCTTCCGAACTACCATACGCCAATCAGCTGAAGGGCAGATTAAATCAGTTCAATCTGCGTAATTATGGAGCAAACAAACTAAATGTTAGCGATCTTACTGTTGATGGTAATGTTTATATGATGGTTCGTTCTTTTCCTGACCATACACAATCCAAAGAATATATTCTCGGACTCGACTCGGATGCATCCGTTTTTGAAGGAATGGATAAATCGGCATTTACGCTTTTCCCAATCAGCGAACAAAATTTCAACAAGTTTATAATTGACAAAGACATTAGTAAATACCTTGATTTTTACAGGGTTAACTATCCATAATCATTTTTTTTGTTAATAACTTTTATTTTTATCTTTGCGCCATTACACATTTAAACTTTTGAACCATGTTTGATAATCTGAAGGGTAAAACCACCCCCGTTAAAAGCAGTGAAAATCCATCCGGATCCATTAACATCATTGCAGCCGGAACTTCTATTGAAGGAGAAATCAAGTCGAATGGCGATTTGAGAATTGATGGCAACATCAATGGCTCTGTATTTTCAAAGGCAAAAGTTGTAATTGGTGCAACAGGTGTTGTTGAAGGAGATATTGTATGTCAGAATGCTGATGTTTCAGGAACTATCAAGGGTACATCAACAGTTACTGAAATGCTTTTTCTGAAATCTACTGCCAAAATTAATGGTGATATCAACACCGGAAAATTAGTAGTTGAAGTTGGAGCAAGCTTTACGGGTAACTGCAACATGGGCCCCATGGTAAAAGACATTAAAAATGTCGAACGAGCAGAAACAAAACTCCAGGAAAAAACTGCTTAACAACTACATGCGTTATGCGTCCATGGGAATTCAAATGGGCGTCATCATGTTTATTGGAACCTATGGTGGTTATCGCCTCGACAAATATTGCAACAACCATATACCGGTATTTACTTTGTTGTTTGCCCTCCTGTCTGTTGCAGCATCACTCTACCTCACACTGAAAGATTTTATCCGCAAAAAACCATGAACCGCTCCTACCCTAAGTATCTGATTCAGTTGGCAGGCGTTGCAATTTTGTATTGCTTTCTCTATTATATGATGCGCGATTTTTTAATGCCTCGCTTTTATGATCATTTCTGGAAAATTGCAATATTTTTTTATCTCTTATTTGCAGCTATTCATTTTCTGCGACTGCGTCAATCCACAGGCAGTGGTTCTATCCGCTTCTTTATGGCATCCACTACCATCAAAATGTTTTTGCTGCTGATTATACTGACCATTTACTTTTTTATAAACCGACAAAATGCGATTCCATTTGCCATCAGTTTTTTATTAGCCTATTTTTTATTCATGGTTTTTGATGTGGCAAAATCTTACAAACTGATGAAATCAGGTTCCTGAAATATTTCAAAAATCTCCTTCGAGTCTTTTATTATCCTAATTTTGCAGCCCTTATGACAATTGAACAATTAGACGAATGTAAAGAGCGCCTGGTAGCTCTGAGGGGGCACCTTTGACATTGATGTCAAGCTCCTCAAAATAAAAGAAGAAGAACAACTTTCGCATGCTCCCGATTTCTGGAATGACCCGAAACGTGCTGAGCAAATTCTGAAATCCATCAAGCTCAAAAAAAACTGGACGGATGCTTTTGCTTCCTTATCAGGTGCTGTTGATGATCTTGCCATACTTTTTGAATTTGAAAAAAGTGGTGATGCTTCTGAAGAAGAAGTAGAACATCAGTATCAAAAAGTATTGCAGCAACTGGAAGATCTGGAATTTAAAAACATGCTCAGTGGTGAGGAAGATGCATTGAGTGCAGTGCTCACCATCAATGCAGGTGCAGGCGGGACTGAAAGCTGCGACTGGGCATCCATGCTTATGCGTATGTACATACGATGGGCAGAACTGATGAATTACAAAATCAAAGAGATTGACAGGCAGGATGGCGATGTGGCCGGAATTAAATCAGTCACACTCGAAATAGAAGGCGACTTTGCTTATGGTTATCTGAAAAGTGAAAACGGAGTGCACCGTTTGGTTCGCATTTCGCCATTCGACTCCAATGCAAAACGTCATACTTCTTTTGCTTCGGTATTTGCCTATCCGCTCATTGATGATACCATTGAAATTGAAATCAAAGATGCAGATATAGAAATGCAGACTTCGCGTTCAGGTGGTGCAGGCGGACAAAATGTAAATAAAGTTGAAACCAAGGTACAACTCAAACACCTTCCTACAGGAATTGTAGTAGTTTGTCAGGTTGAGCGCTCGCAAAGCGGCAACCGCGAACGTGCCATGCAAATGTTGCGCTCGCAGTTATACGAGTTGGAATTGCGCAAGCGCAATGAAGCAAAAGCAGCCACCGAAGCAGGAAAGAAAAAAATTGAATGGGGTTCGCAAATCAGATCGTATGTTTTTCATCCGTATAAAATGGTGAAAGACCTGCGCACAGATTACGAAACATCAAATGTGCAGGCTGTGATGGATGGCGAACTTCAGCCATTTATGAAAGCTTATCTGATGGAATTCGGTGAAAAGGTTTAATCCATAAACCTGAAAGTCGTGCTTCACAAAACTTCTGCTATTGTTTTACATACCACACCTTACAGCAACACTTCTGTTATTGCCAAACTTTATACACGTGAATTTGGGTTGCAGGGATATTTGGTAAACAGTGTAAGAAGTGCAAAAGCTAAAAATAAAAATGCTTACTTCCAGCCACTAACCTTGCTCGACCTGGTAGTGTATCACAACCCTGCCAAAAATCTGCAACGCATCAGTCAGCTGGAATATCTTCACCGCTTTAGTCGAATACCTTTTCAGACACACACCGGAGCGCAGGCATTATTTATTGCCGAAGTACTTTATCGTACCATACGTGAAGAAGAAAGCAATCCTGTATTGTTTGATTTTATCACGGAATCAATCCTTTTTTTAGACAAAAGTGATGAACCACTTCCTGATTTTCATTTGTTATTTATGCTGAAGTTGGCAGCATTTCTCGGCTTTGGGCCTTCTGCCAATTTCAGTTCAAAGCAGTGTTTTTTCAGTTTGTCAGAAGGTGTTTTCACTGACAATACATCCATACCGGCTGTTCTGAATGAAGAAAATTCAGCCTTACTTTTTCAATGTATGAATGTGCCTTACGAGCAAACCGTTCTGAATCATCATCAAAGGCAGACACTACTGGAATCAGTCATTCAATACTACGCTTTTCACCTGCCATCAGGGTTCAGTTTACAAAGCCTTCCGGTGTTGTCACAGATTTTCACCTAATACTGTTTCCTGACAAAATTCACACTTTTCCTCTCTTTTTATTATATATTTTTGCATATTCATTTAAGTGAGATTTTATCGTGGAAAAAAAGCGTACCTACCTTGGCAATGCCGACCCATCAGCAATAGAAGAACTTTACAACAAATACCTTCAGAATTCGCAATCGGTAGATGAAACCTGGCGCGATTTCTTTGATGGTTTTGATTTTGCACGTGTCAACACTGCAGGTGTTACTGACACTGCATCCAATGTTGCATCAGCACATCTCGAAAAAGAATTTAAAGTACTGAGGTTAATAAATGATTATCGTGACAGAGGTCATTTATTTACTGCTACCAATCCGGTTCGCGACCGCAGAAAATATTTTCCAACACTCGACATTGAAAATTTCGGACTGACAAAAGAAGATATGTCAACCGTTTTTCAGGCAGGCAATGAAATTGGAATCGGACCGGCAACACTTGCTGCAATTATCTCTCATCTGCACGACACTTACTGCGCTTCAATTGGTGTAGAGTATAAATACATCCGCCATCCTGAAGTGGTGAAATGGCTGGAGCAAAAAATGGAAAGCACGCGCAACCGTATGGAGTTTTCTATTGCAGATAAAAAAAGAATTCTTCAGAAACTGAATGAAGCTGTAGTTTTTGAAAATTTTTTGCAATTAAAATTTACAGGGCAAAAACGTTTTTCTCTTGAAGGTGCTGAAACAACCATTCCTGCACTGGATGCAATTCTCGAATATGGAGCTGACATGGGCATTAAAGAATTTACCATTGGCATGTCGCATCGCGGAAGACTAAACGTGCTTGCAAATATTCTGAATAAAAGTTACGAAGATATTTTTACTGAATTTGAAGGAAAAGAATTTGATGACAATGCTTTTGATGGTGATGTAAAATATCACCTCGGATTCTCAAGTGACCTGACTACTGCCAACGGCAAAAAATTGCACGTAGCAGTTATTCCAAACCCGTCACACCTCGAAGCTGTGGATGCAGTAGTGCAGGGAATCGTTCGTGCTAAAATTGATGCACAGGGCGGAACGGTAAACGACATTGCACCTATTCTTATTCATGGTGATGCAGCCATTGCAGGGCAGGGAATTGTTTACGAAGTCATTCAGATGTCGCTGCTCAAAGGATATTCAACAGGAGGCACCATACATCTCATCATCAACAATCAGGTGGGCTTTACAACCAATTATATTGATGCACGTTCGAGTACTTACTGCACCGATGTTGCAAAAGTTACTTTGTCACCGGTGTTTCATGTAAATGGAGATAATGCAGAAGCGTTAATTTATACGATTAAACTTGCGCTTGAATACAGACAGAAATATCACCGCGATGTTTTTGTAGATATTTTATGTTACCGCAAATATGGCCACAACGAAGGTGATGAACCACGTTTCACACAACCACTGTTGTACAAAGCCATAGCAACGCATCCCAACCCCCGTGAAATATATACACAGAAACTTTTGTCACAGGGTGAAATTGAAGCAGGACTTGCCAAAGAGATGGAGAAAGAATTCAAAGCATTGCTGCAATCAAAATTAGATGCCTCCACAAAAATTGAAAAAGCAAAAATTGACAGTTTCAAAGAAGGTGCATGGAACAAACTTCGTTTTTCACAACCCGAAGATTTCTTAAAACAACCGGCTACTTCTGTAGATAAAGACACATTGCTCAGCATTGCAGATAAAATGACCAATCTGCCTGCCGATAAAAAATTCTTTTCGAAGATTACACGTTTGTTCAATGAGCGAAAAGAAATGATGAAAGGAGATGGCCGCCTCGACTGGGCAATGGGAGAGCTGCTTGCCTATGGTACCTTGCTGAATGAAGGAAATTCTGTGCGACTTAGCGGGCAGGATTGTGAGCGCGGAACTTTTTCACATCGTCATGCAGTAGTTCGTGTTGAAGATTCGGAAGAGCAATACACTCCTCTGAATCATATCAGCGACAAGCAGGCCCCTTTTTATATTTTCAACTCACATCTTTCAGAGTATGGTGTTCTGGGATTTGATTACGGATATGGATTCGCTTCGCCAAATTCACTGGTGTTGTGGGAAGCACAATTTGGTGATTTCAGCAATGGAGCACAGATTATCATTGATCAGTATTTAAGCAGTGCTGAAGATAAATGGAAACGAATGAATGGCATTGTGATGTTGTTGCCTCATGGCTATGAAGGACAGGGAGCTGAACACAGCAGCGCACGTATGGAACGTTATCTTACGTTATGCGCCAAACATAATATGGTGGTTGCAAACTGTACCACACCAGCAAACTTCTTTCATATACTCAGAAGGCAACTTAAATGGCCATTCAGGAAACCATTGGTAGTGTTTACTCCAAAGAGTTTGTTGCGTCATCCTTTATGTGTTTCAACAATTAGTGATTTTACAGATAAGAATTTTACAGAAGTATATGATGATGTAAATGTAAAAGCTACTGATGTTAGCAGGGTAATTTTCTGTACAGGAAAAGTATATTACGATTTGATTCAGCATAGAACGGAAGAAAAAATAAATGATACAGCCATCATTCGAATTGAACAACTGTATCCATTCCCACAAGAAACAGTTGAATCACTTATCAAAAAGTATAAGAATGCTGATGAACTGATATGGCTTCAGGAAGAGCCCGACAACATGGGTGCCTGGGCATTTATTCAGCGAATGATGCCTGATGCAGGCTTCAAACTTCTGTCGCGACCTGAAGGTGCAAGTCCGGCAACCGGCTCGCACGAAACACATAATAAAGAACAGAGTCAGTTAATCAAATCTGCCTTTGAAAGAGTTACTGCCTGATGGTAGAATTTATTTTAGCAGCTATAGCTTAGTTGACTTCTCTATTCAGATTTTTTTGATCCGAAAGTGTATTGCAAAAAGAAAGCCAAGCCACTGTTGTATTGACCGCTTTCAAACAGTGGAGTGTTTGCACCGGTTTTGCGTATAGGTAATAATGAAGTGGAAAGTCGCATGGTGAGTGAAAGATGCTCTGAAAAATAAACGGACAATCCACCGTCAATACCTAATTCTGTTTTTTGAAAAGGTATCTGTCCGGTTAACTCACCTGCATTATCTTCTTCTTTTGAACCTACTAATACTCCAAAAGTAGGCCCCGCATGCACAGACACATACTTCACAGGACGGAATGTGTAAATCAAAGGAACTTCAAGATAATTAAGGCTCATTTTATAAAAATTATTTGCTGCTCCATTTTTAGGAGTGGGCGTTTTACTTCCTTTTTGTATAAACAACAATTCCATTTCTACCAACGACTTTTCGCTGACCGGCAGTATGGCACTTCCTCCTATAAACAATCCTACCTTATTAAATCCACTCAACTCATCTCCTGATACCTGACTGGAATTAATTCCTGCCAAAACAGCTGCTTTGAAAGACTGACCACATGCAATATTGTTAGTTATCAGAAGAAAAACTATTAAACCAATGATGCTTCTTAATCGAACAGGCTGAGTATTGAACATTCCGTTGTTTCTAAAATTCTTTAATTCAACAAATGTAAGCATAATGCCGTTGACATTCTCCTAATTTTGCTATACTGTAAAAACTCTCATCATGAAATATGTTCAGAAGTATTTCTTAATACAATTTTGCTCTGTTGCAATTTTCTTAACATTCATTCATTCGGTTAAAGTTTATGGCCAGAATTATTTGGATCTGGCAGGTGCAACCTATTGCTATCAACAACCATTTAATGATATTGACAAACCAAATTACAACACCATCAATCAGACAACTGCCTTTCTGAATATTCCTCTGAAAATAAAAAAAGATTACCTGATGCTTTCGCCTTTTATGCAATTGTATGATGTCAGGTTTGGAGATTATAAAACATATTATCGCTCTGCCCAATTCTCAGTGAGCTGGCTGCATCAATGGAAAAATGAACGTTGGAATACGGCATTTGTTGCCATTGGCCAAAGTAATGCTCTTAAAACAAATTGGTTTGAGCAAAACACATTTCAGGCAGGAGGAGCCATTGTAAATACGTTTACAAAAAACAAAGATTTTAAAATCAAATTCGGAGTTTATGGTAATGCTGAGTTTTTTGGTCCCTATTTTCTTCCATTGCTCGGTGTTGACTGGAACATCAGTGAGAGATTAGGATTATATGGTTTACTGCCGAGTTATCTTTTCTTAGAGTATAAAATTGTACCTGATAAATTTCACGGAAAAATTTCTTTTGATACAGAATTATCAAGTTATCGCAATCAACCAATGAATTATTTCAGAGTAAATGACAACCATGTTAAATTGGTCTTTGATTTATACCTCACGAAAAATGTAGTGTTTTCTGCAGAAGCAGGACATTCTGTTTTAAGAAAATTTGTATCAGGTGTGCGCAAAAACGGAAAAGCATCCGAAAGTGATTTAAACTACCGTGATGCTTTTTTAGTAAGAGCAGGTTTGTATTTCAGAGTTTCTACTGAGAGTAAAAACTAAAATAAACTACTGAAGACTATAAACAGAGATGCACTTCGATTTAATCAATCAATAATTTTTGTGCAAAGTTCTTCACCCCGTCAGTAACATTTACAAAATACATTCCTTTAGGAAAATCATTTACTGCAAAACGATAACTTCCTGATTGTATATTTTTTCTGTCGCTGTAAACTACTTTGCCCATCATATCAGTAACTTCAATCCGGAAATCACCGGTGTGGCTGAGCGAAACAACCACTTCATCGTGAGCTGGATTTGGCGAAACAGACATAACATTTTCATTCGTATTAATCTGATTGATTCCTGTGCTGCTTACAGTATAAATCTCTGCAGTGTTTGTTGGGAACAATGTAACCTCCAAACCTCCGGCAATGATGAATTTATTACCTAATGCTGTAGCCGCACCCATACAACGAGCTATTGCTAATGTATCAGTATTCCAGGTTGCAGTGGTTGTATCCAGAATATCAACCGTGCTAAAAACACTCGCTAAAGCATTATCGGAACCTCCTGCAAAAATCACCAGTCCACTCATGGATGCTGCAGATAAATAACCTCTCGCCTGAGACAGTGAATCCACTGACCATGTATTTGCAGCCGCATCATAAATATCAATTACCTTACTTACCTGATTAGCCATATCAAACCCACCGGCAAAATAAATTTTATTACCACAGGCTGTTGCAGCAAGTCCATAACGTGCCTGCGAAAGTGTATCTGTTGACCATGTTCCTGTTGCAACATCATAAATATCTACAGTGTTAAACACAACTCCATTTAAATTTTGTCCACCTGCAAACACAACTTTTCCTGCTGCAGCCGCACCTGCCAGTTCATAACGTGCCTGCGACAAATTAGCCGTTGTCCAGGCCATCGTTAATGTATCATAAATATCAACCTTACTATAACTTACACCCATGTTGGCATCCATACCTCCTGCAAACAAAATCTTTGATCCGTAGGCTGCACCTGCTAATCTCGTTCTTGCATCAGAAAGCTGATTGGTTGTCCATACATTCGAAGTTGCATTATACTGATCAACCATATTAAACACCGACAAAATCCAGTCATCAGCTCCACCTGCAAACATGGCTACATTGCCTGTAGCTGCTGCAGTAATCCACGTCCTACCCTGTGAAATAGAGCCTGAAGTCCACGTTCCTGTTCCATAATTATACATATCCAGTGCAGGTGGCGGTATTGATATCATGCCTATACCTCCGCCAAAGATGGCTGAATTACCGGCACTGGTTGCTGCCAGTGTTGAACGAGCGCTGCTGATTGTGGCTGTGCTCCATTGTGCCTGGGCTGTTGCAGCCACCAAAGCCACAAATAATATGAGTAATGTGATTGATTTTTGACCTTTCATTTTAATTTGATTTTATGAGTACAATGTTAAGCAGAATTTGTAAGTCATTAACAGGTCGTCCCAAAAAAACAATTGGTCGTCCTAACCTTAAATTCAGAAAAGAGAAACATAACCATTGCTTTAAGTCAATCGAACAATAAATTATCTGAAGACTTCAATTCAAGAGGGTCCAATTCAGCAATGGCAGTCACCATCTGAATATCCTTAATTTTCTTTATCACTAATGGGAAGTCAAAACGAGCTCCATAATTTTTGACAATGAAAAAATAATCGAATGCAGGTTTTTCGGGAATCAGTGTTGCATGAACACTTTTATTGGAAAGTACATAATATTTAATCCCATACCTGTCTTCTGCCACGTAAAATGAAAACAAAGCTGTTGCTCCGGGTTTGCCGAGATATAATTTATAATCTTCCTGACGTTTGAATGCAAGGTCAAAAGCTTCATTCAACTCATAACAAAAGCGATAATCTTTATACGAACAAATAACTCCTGCCATCAGGAAATCATATTCATAATCTGCTTCGAGCTTTAATACTTTTTTTGCTGCCACAACAGGTGAAATTGAAAACGATATTAATAAAACAAATTTAATTTAGCGCAAAAATAAGGTAAGATGGAATTGAATTACGGCAGCGATGAACATTTTATGCGTGAAGCTTTGAAAGAAGCCAAAGAAGCATTAGCTGCTGACGAAATTCCTGTAGGTGCTGTGATTGTTCATTCAGGAAAAATAATTGCGCGTGGCCGCAATATGACTGAAAAACTGAATGATGTAACCGCACATGCAGAGATGCTTTGTTTTACTTCGGCAGCCAATTACATGAATTCAAAATATCTCAAAGACTGTACGCTGTATGTAACGCTGGAGCCCTGTGTGATGTGTGCAGGAGCTTCTTTCTGGACACAAATACCTCGCATTGTATATGGAGCTTCAGACGAAAAACGCGGCTACACAACAATAGCCCAAGGTGTGATTCACAAAAAAACACAGATTAAAAAAGGCGTGCTTGAAGAAGAATGCAGCACATTGCTAAAAGATTTTTTCAAAAAGAAAAGAAAGTAACAGCACTAACAATGTGCCGGCTGAATTTTAAAAATTTATAGCCTGCAACATAGAATCAGTCAAAGGTTTGTTCAGAAACCTTTTTACAAAACGGTTTTTATTGGCACGATTGAGGTCTTTAAAACTGTCGGAACTTGACAGCAATATGATTTTACATTTCTTATGTATTGCTTCAGGCAGCTTCTCAAATTCATCCAAAAAAGCAAAGCCATCCATTTCGGGCATTACAATATCGAGAAAAATAATTTCCGGAAGCTGTTCTGCAGGTGTAGTGGTGAGAAAATCGAGTGTTTGTTTGGCACTGGTGTAGGTGCTTGTTTTATCACAAAAATCAGAATTGCTGATTACCTGTTTTATCATGAGTTGTTCAGCCTCACTGTCGTCAACCACTAAAACGTTATTGTATTTCTTACTCATAAGTTATTATTCAAAAAATGTTGTGCTGCTTTGCGAATAGTTGTTTGGTATTTCAATTGTGAAAGTTGTTCCAACATTCAGAACAGATTCCACAAAAATTTTTCCTCCTAACTTTTCAATTATTTCTTTCGTCATAAACAAACCCATTCCTCTTCCCAGTTCGCGCTTGCTGTCCTTGTCAAACAGATTAAATATTTTATCTGTTTCTTCGGGAGCTATTCCAATTCCGTTGTCCTGAATATGAATGATGGCTTTGTCTTTATCATTAAAAACATTCAGTCTTAATTTCGATTTATCTCCTGTTATATTTCTGTATTTAATTCCGTTGGATATAAGATTATTAAACACCAGTGAGAGAAGTTTTTGATTACCGGCAAATGGTGCTGTAGATTCTTCATGAAATTCAATCTGAATCTGATCAATTCCTTCAGTATATCGAAGGTTGTCCACAGAGTGCCTGTATATTTCATTGAAATTAACCGGCACTGCAGACGTATTTACCATCTGCACCTGTCGCATTACTTCTCGTGTTTAATTGCCGTCTTTTCAGTACTTACAACAGAAGCAGCCTGCTCAATGCTATGACCATAAATGCCAATGTAGCCTGCCTCAGGAAAAGGTATTACCGAAAAATGAAACAAATATTCATGATATCTGATAGTTGCATCGTGCTCCTTGGGTGCCTTCGTATTGAATATTTCAGGATAAATCATTTTTGCCTGATTATTTACCGGCTCATTCAGTTTGCACTGCCAGTAACTGAGAATGGGCATTGCTGCTACATTGTGATAAACCACCTTACCGGAATAATCAATTTTTATCACCGGAAACATATTGTTTTCATGAGGTGAAACGAAGTTTGAATTTTTCTCTGCCATGAATATTTTGTTTAATTGAACAATAGTTGAACGAAACTTTTCCATAAAGGCTTATGATCCATACTGACTGTGCTTACATCTGTAAGGTTTTGCCGAAAATAATTTCTTAAAAACCGATTATACAGAATGAAAAACCCGGAATCAATTCTTAAGAACACCTCCATTTCAGGTGTAAGAAAAGCAAACTTTCTGTCAAAATCTTTGTTAGGATGACATGGTTTCAGATTCAAATCATTTTTCACGGGAAAATTTACTTTTGCAAAAATTTTAATTATCAAATAATATCATGCCATATCCAGAACAATTTTGCGCACCTATGCGCCAGGATTTAACCTCTGCAGGATTCGAAGAACTAAAAACTCCGGTAGATGTAGATGTAGCCATTCCCAACAGTAAGGGAACCCTGCTGCTGATGATAAACTCTGTTTGCGGTTGTGCTGCAGGAACAGCACGCCCGGGTGCTAAACTTTCGTTGAGAAACGAAAAGAAACCGGACAGACTGGTTACCGTTTTTGCAGGACAAGACCTTGAAGCTACTGCACAGGCACGCAAATACACAGCTCCATATCCTCCATCATCACCAAGTATTGCACTCTTCAAAGACGGACAACTTGTTCACTTTGTAGAACGTCATAACATTGAAGGATATTCAGCTGAACAAATTGCCGAAGGGCTTCAGGCAGCATACAATAAATTCTGCTGAGAAAAATTTCGGGTAAAGAGTTTCTTTAATCACTCTTTGCCATAAGTTTTAATGGTTACTTTTGTTTGACATATAAGTTAAACCGAAGTAACCATTTTTTATGCTTGTTAAAACCTACGGATGTGCTGTTTACGGAATCAATGCCACACCTATTACTGTTGAAGTAAATGTAGGACAGGGAACCAAGTTTTTTCATGTAGGCCTGCCTGACAATGCCGTGAAAGAAAGCCAGCAACGAATAGAAGCTGCTTTAAAAAATACCGGTTTTAAAATGCCGGGTAAAAAAGTGGTAGTCAATATGGCTCCCGCTGATATCAGAAAAGAAGGTTCTGCTTATGACTTGACCATTGCCATGGGAATATTAGCAGCCAGCGAACAAATAGTAGCTCCCGGAATGGAAGAATATATCATCATGGGCGAATTATCACTTGATGGCGGACTGCAACCCATCAAAGGATCGCTGCCCATTGCCATAGAAGCACGCAAAAACGGATTCAAAGGATTTTTTCTTCCACATCAGAATGCACGCGAAGCTGCTATTGTAAGCGACCTTGATGTGTATGGAATCAACAATATTAAAGAAGTAATTGATTTTTTCACAGGCGAAGCAACGCTGCAACCAACCATAGTGAATACCAGAGATGAATTTTATGCAGCACAAATACAAAGTGAATTTGATTTTTCAGACGTAAAAGGTCAGGAAAATATAAAACGCTCACTGGAAATAGCAGCTGCAGGCGGACACAATGTAATTTTAATAGGACCACCGGGCGCAGGCAAAACGATGCTTGCAAAACGATTGCCTACCATATTGCCGCCATTGACATTGCACGAGGCATTGGAAACTACCAAAATACATTCAGTAGCAGGCAAAATGGGCAAACAGGCATCGCTGATTTCAGTGCGGCCGTTTCGATCGCCACACCACACCATCAGCGATGTGGCCTTGGTTGGCGGGGGAGGAATACCTCAGCCCGGAGAAATATCACTGGCACACAATGGTGTTTTGTTTCTTGACGAACTTCCTGAGTTTAAACGCACCGTTCTGGAAGTGATGCGTCAGCCGCTGGAAGAAAGACGGGTAACCATTTCGAGAGCAAAATTTTCGGTAGAATATCCTGCGAGTTTTATGCTGGTAGCATCCATGAATCCTTGCCCGTGCGGATTTTACAACCATCCCGAAAAAGAATGTGTATGTGCTCCCGGTGTGGTACAGAAATATCTCAACAGAATATCGGGTCCTTTGCTCGACAGGATTGACTTGCACGTAGAAGTTACTCCGGTACCTTTTTCGGAATTGTCGAAACAACGTTTGTCCGAAAAGAGTGAGGACATACGCAAACGGGTGGTAGAAGCACGTCAGATTCAGGCACAACGCTATAAAGAAAATGAGGGTATTTACTGCAATGCACAGATGAGCAGCAAGATGTTACACTCTATATGCAAAATTTCGGAAGAAGGAAATCAGCTATTGAAAACGGCTATGGAACGATTAGGATTGTCGGCCAGGGCCTATGACAGAATTCTGAAAGTTTCGCGTACGGTGGCCGACCTTGCCGGCAGTGAAGACATCAGAACAGAACATCTTGCAGAAGCCATACAATTCAGGAGCCTGGATCGCGAAGGCTGGGCAGGCTAAATTTTCGCAGGAAAATTTTTTTTTAACGGAAAAAAGCTATTTTTGCCGTCCCTTTACAAAGTGTAATTCGTGATTACACGTGTTTTAGTTTCGCCTGTTGGCGGAATGGCTTGGGTTAAGAAAAGCATTTTTCTGTTTCGGCAGAAATTCAATGAGGCAAATTCCTCCTTAGCTCAGCTGGTTAGAGCACATGACTGTTAATCATGGGGTCCCTGGTTCGAGCCCAGGAGGGGGAGCAAAACCTCGCAGCAATGCGAGGTTTTTATTTTAAAATATCCGTTTACGATGTACCATGTTTATGTGCTTTTCAGCACAAAAAGCAATATTTTTTATGTTGGACAAACTTCTGACCTTGATGAAAGAATTATACAACATAATGAAACTGCAATTGATAATTTTACCTCTAAACACCGGCCTTGGGTACTCAAAGCTTCTATTGCTGTGGATGATTTAAAAAAGGCTCTTATGCTTGAAAAATTCATCAAAAGGCAAAAACGAAAATCGTTTATT
>Ga0079224_100000009_pt1 | contig 113814 bp, 208 predicted proteins | sample Stecom2015_FD_80414 | JGI IMG/M metagenome (GOLD analysis project Ga0079224, IMG submission 80414) | Agricultural soil microbial communities from Utah to study Nitrogen management - Steer compost 2015 | ecosystem: Environmental > Terrestrial > Soil > Agricultural land | place: USA: Utah... | reverse complement strand
TCATTTATTGAATTGATTAGAAAAGGAGATGTGATTATCAGGGGTACTGGGACGAGAATTTTTTCTTGAACAAAATCTCCAAAGCTAACAATGAACATCATGTCTTTTTGAGAAAGAGAATTCATAACACTATGTAATTACCAAAAAGAAGTTGGTATGCATTTAAATAATTGGAAGGAACCTCTTCCCCGTTTAGCTTTCGCTCTTCCTGACATTCAGGACAATCGACGTATTTTATTCCATCCTTTGATTTAACATCTGTATTTGATATTTTAAATACAGCATCACACTTTTTACACTCAATCTCTGGATTTTCTTTATGGAATCTTGTTTCTTTTATTTCTTTTATCTTATCAGGGTTGCCTTTTTTTACTATCTTCATATAGCCTCCTACATGAAGCTATATATCTAAAAGCTAAATTTCTCGACCATCAAAAGAGAAAGGGGGTTCCTCTCGGAACCCCCTTTTGTCATCGGTGGTAAAACCAGACCTGGGGACTTCCCCGAGATTTCAGAGTACCAAAAATACTGAAATTCGCAAGGAGATTAGGCTGCCATCACCCATTTACCCTCGACCGCCAAACATTTTCAAACACATATTGTTTAAGAAATTAGTTTATTATGTGGTTGGTTAACATACCATCTATAATGATTTTTAACAATTTCAAATTTTCTAGTTAAAAAACAATCAACATCTTTATATAAAAAATCAGTAATTTTTTTTAATTTTAAATTCCCACCAAAATAACAATAATATATTTTACTACGATTATCTTTGATTATTTTAGTAGATTTAATACCACAGTTTTGTACAAAAGAATCAACAATAAACTGACATATTTCATAAGAATTTATAACATTAAGTTTTATTTGATTTTTCTTATCAACATAAAAACAACCGTCACCATCTATTATTCCTAAAATATATGAATTTATATATTTGGACTGTATATTTGCAGGAATTAAATTAAATGATTTATTGGGAATAATACCAAATTTTGATAAAGAATTAATTATTTTTAATGATGATATTCGTAATTCACAAGATTTATATTGTTTACCATTTAGTTCTACGGTATATTCTTTTATTGGATGATTACTACCCATAAAATTACGAAATTTATATACATGATCATAATCCTTAAATGATAACCCTAGTTTTAACGAACCTCTGTAAATTGATCCATCAGATGCTATAAAACCCAACCAATATGCTTTGGTATGAGAGTCTATAACTGAAAAAATATCTTCATTAACTTCATATATTCTATTAGCTTCGGATAATGTACGTAAAACAATACCATTTTTAATTAATCTATTTTTTATTACAGATTTATCAACATTATATATTTCTGAAAGATATCTTAAAGATAATCCTTGTTGATATTTACTTATTATATCTTCTTCTGGTAATTTGATATAAGCTGCCATTACGCATATTTTTTTATATGCGTATATTTGGCAGCCGTGGTGGTTAAATACTTATTCTTTTTCTACAATCATAAATAGAGTTGTGATATAAAATTTCACCATTTTCATAAACAGTATTCATAATACTTTGTGGATGAGCAATTAAATCCGGACCAAGATCAATAGTTTGATATTCTCCAGAGTCAGTTAAAATTGTATCTAGGCGTCCGGCTCTGGACTTTTTTCCAGGATCTGTAATAGGATCTTTACGAACATCATCAATATAAGTACCATTAGCTCTGGCTACTGAAGCTTTAAATGCCCATTTTTGAGTGTCTCTATTCCAAATTTGATGTAAACCACCACCAGATCCAAAAACAAAATTAGATATACAGATTTTGTTTGAAATCAACATTTTTAAAATAGGCTCTAGAGTATCTAAGCTAATTCCATCCCCTTGAAGAAATCCAAAATAATTTGGTAATTTTCTAAAACCTTTAGAGTTTATTTTAACATCAGACCCTAAATTAGAAGCACACAAACGAAACACTTCAGGTATTACTGTTAATGGATTTCCAGAATCAAGGCGTTGTACAAATTTACCACCGCTTTTCTTTATTTTTTCAAGAATTCGACCAGTGCTAACTGTATTTGTAAATTTAAAAATATTATAAGTATCACCTACACAAGAAAGAATTTTCAAACCATCTGGAACAGGGGATTGTGTAAGGTACATATCTATAGCATTTTCTACCATGTCAAACTCCTTATGTCTTCCCCAAGAGCAAACTGTAGAATGCTCAGATGCAGGAACACCAGGGACGATAAAAGGACTATCACCATAATAATAATGGTTGGCACATCGAATACCTTCTTTATTATCTGATCCTCCAAAATTCAACAGATGAGCCGCCCCAGACAATCTAGCTTGTTCTTTTGAACCAACCCCACGAGAGCCAAAATCACAAAACATATATTCAATATCTTCTTTTGGATTTTCGGACGTAATTTCTAAATATTCTAAAAGTAATTTTTTAACTGCTCTTCCTGCCATTGCTACAGTGCTAGGTTGCCATAAACGAACCAATGATGTCTCCATGAATGATTCTATAGATGGGATTTGAGGATCTGTACTTTCAGCTGTCAATAATGCACTCTGCACTGGTAAGCATAAACCTTCTGGAATTGCTCTTAAACGAATTGGTAAATATCCTCCATGTTTTTTAACAACTCGTTCACACATTTGACGATCAAAACGAATTAAATGTGTTCTATTAAAATCTTCAGCTTCAGATACATCACCCATAGTCATTGGTTTAGACCAATAACGATGCAATACATATTGAAGACCAAATAATGTTGCTTCTTTAAATATTCCACCCCTACTATGAAAGTAGGAAGCTAAAAGATCTAGTCCCGGAACATACATTGCAGAATGATAATCTTTATAAGTATCAGAATCGATAAATATATTATCAGATAAATTTTGAATTGGCTTTATAATATTTTTCATAATTTCACTCTCCGTGTTGTTATCTCAAACCATTTACTGGGTTGTTGAGAATTCTTTTGGTGTATGTGTTGGGAGTAAGCCACAAAGGGTTAGGACCATAAAGCTCTTTACAAAGATCTTTATCTTGTTCGTTATTGAATATTGATAATCTGACTTGGTTTAGAACTTGACCCAAGTAATTGTAACCCTTCCATTTGTTAGGATCTAAACGATCAGGATCACATGTACCAATACCTATTCCCCACGCTTTATCATAAGGGGATGATTCTACCAAACATGTACCAATGGTATCTTTCAGAGCATTCTCTAGAATTTTGTTCTGCGAGAACTTTGCAAGGTTTCCATCGAACACAATCTTTCGACAGTACCTGTCCCATTTCTTAGGATCAAAGTTCTTAACCTGACGACCAAGTTTTTTCTGCTCTCCCGGATGCTCTGCCGTCATAATTTTGGCAAGAGTTTCTTGATCACCAAACATCTTGGCTTTACCCGCCATCATGTATTGTTCAGCGCCGTTATAGGTAACACCCCAGACTACAAACTCAGACTCTGACCATTGAGAAAATGGGCAAGAACGACATGTGGGCTCAGCCCAAAAAAACGTATATTTCATATTTCACCCAGTCCCAAAGTCTGAACGGCAGTTATCCCTTCGTTTTCCATATTAAAAACGGTGACAAAAGTACGAGATAATATGCCAATGATCTTCAAAAAATTCTTCCTCTTTACGATTTACATCACGCAAAGGCATCCAGAGCGCCTTCTCTGCGTCGTCATCTCCCTTTACTTTGGGAAGATTACCAGAACCAAGATCAATACAGAAAGCATGGGTAATGGTACGTCCACGCAAAGATCTATCAGGGTGGTCGAAAACTTTCTCATCTACCACTCGCTTACTAAGTTCATCTTTGGGAATTTGGATTTGCGTTTCTTCTTTTAATTCACGCAAACATCCAATCAAAAGCTTTTCGGTTTCCTTGATGAAACCACCAGGAAGCGCGAGCAGACCCTTACCAGGGAATCCTCGACGACGTACCACAAGGATATGTCCGGACTTGATTACGACCGCATCAGTTGTAACAAAGGTTGGAGGGTACGGAGCCCTGGACCACATTTCTTTGTACTCTTGAATATGTCTATATTCATTGTATAGATTATCATAAGTTTCAGTACCAATCTCAGAATGCAGCTGTTTAAACACAGGTTCTGGAACGTACCTTTGAATATCCAAAGAATCTTTGTGAAAGAACATGTCACGAACTTTCGTGGCATTAACATCACCAAGAGGGCCTGTTTCTTTGAAGGTCCAATGTGGAAACAACTTCAAATAATATGTTGTACGATCTTTGGCGTGACCGTATAAAGTCACGTCACAGTCATCAAGATCAATGACCGTCTTTTCAACAACTGGAGGGCGATCTACCCAGCCTTTAGGCTGCTCAGGAAATGTCCTGAACTCAACGTTGCTCAGTGCAGATTGCAGCTGAGCAAGCCAGAGATTATCATTGTAAAGATAATCCTTTGCAGAAACAATCGCTACTCGCTCGTTATCTTCGCGAGATAACGTTTTGCGAATCATTACTTCGCGCTCAGCGGTCGTCCAAGGATTCTTGACGGTCTTTGCTTGGCAATCAGAACCAAGAATGATGACCATTTTTTCCACCTCCGATAACGCCAATGTTATGGCGGCGAGGTGGGCATTGTGCATTGGTTGCAGGCGTCCAATAAAGACACCGATCTTCGGCTTTTCCATAAATCACTCTCCGTGGTTAGTGTGACGATCCCTTTATTGAGATATTGTCACATCAAAAATTGTCGTACTTCTAAGGATCCTCGACCCGAAGAAAACTTCATGTTCTGATACTTCTAATCTGAAGTATGCCCAGGTTACCCTACTTTTTTCAGGGCGTCAAGAGCTTCTCTTGCTAGGCCTTTTTCTGGCGAAAAAGTATCGAATTTCAAAGTATTAGCGATAATTTCTCGAAGAAGGGTAGTTTGAAAGTCTTCACTTTGCTTAGGATTAGCTACATGGTGTTTTGAAATTACTGCTTCTCTAAATTCACGAACGCTGTGGTAACCTTCAGGTTGGTACGAACCGCAAACATTAGTTCCTTCAAAAACGAATTCCATCAATCTCATTTCATTACTATCAAACCAAGTTGAAAGATATTTAATAAAACTATAATCTGCATCATCTACATCATCAAATTTCAATTTATTATGTATATCAACAGCTGACATAAAGACAGATCCAATAGCACAAACAGAACATGATTTGACATTCTTTTTTGCAAATTCAGATATTTGCAACCCCTTCAGATCTTCATGATTCGTATAATCTCCATCAAAATAAATATCACAAAGATTGATATCACCCTTTTTAGTATTCAAAGTAGCATAATCGCCAGAGACAGCTTTATATCTCTTGAAGTTTAATTGGAGAATTACATCATTCAGAATTTCTGCTCGTTGTGCCTTCAGTCCACGCACAATAGAGAATTCTTTTCTGAAAATATTTTCAGGAATAAGCCAAGACTCATCCTCAACAGAATGATCTATTTTAATATTTTCTCCAACCTTTACTACAGAAAAAATTTCTTTTGTTTGTTTCTCTCTACACCACAAACCAACAGTAATATTCGACTTCATATTAAATCCTTGTATAAATACCTTATAACAAGAGCTTCAACCGAAACTCTTTGAACCCTGGATTCTATCTTCAATCTCTGAAGAAGTTCATCTGGTAATTGTAAATCTAAAATAACAAATCGACCAATACGTGGCGAACACGAATCAGGATCTGCGTGAATCTTAGATGTTGGAAAGCTTCTTTTGAGCTTCCTCTTTCTTTTTGATATTACGGCCATTGGGGCATATACATGGTTTATAAACTCCACAGGCAGCACCATATGAAGTCTTGGCATTAGTCTCTATTATCCCTGTGTTGCCACATAAGCCACATACAGGAATCGTTTCTAACTTATCCCTTAGCTCTTTGGGCGGGAGTACTTCAACTAAGTATTCTTCCCATAATTCCATAAACTATCCTTGAGCACAGTGCTCAAAATCATTAAACGTACTAACCTTTATTTCTTTCTCAGATACGTGTTTCTTTACAATTGTACTAACCGTCTCTATTGGTCTTCTGGCTTCTTCCCTACACCAGTAACACCGACACACTTTGTACTTCGTACCTTTTTTACTCTTGAACTTGGTTTGTGTAAAAAACAACAATCCATGACCTTCATGTTTCTGTAGCCAAGAATCATTCAATTCAACAGGTTTCGGAAATTCAATCTTCTTTTGAATGAAAGACATCTTCTATTTCTTTCCTAACAATGCGAGTGATTGTTCTAAGTATAGTTAGGATTCCAAACCCTATCATGAATATAGAGATTACCAAATTATCAGCAGCTACCCCTACCCAAATAAGAAAAGCTGCAAACAAAGAAACGGCGAGTAACTCGACAAGCCTAACATTTGGCATGGAAAATGTCAACACCTCCCGCCCTTTGGCTTCTAGTTTAGAGCGAAGGGAGCTTCTCTTACGAAAGTCTACTCGTGTTACCGTTCCTCCTCCCTTACCACCCATCCACTCACCTTATCCTAGTCTCCACTTATGGAGCAATTTGTATATACTCCGAAGGAACATGTAGGACTTGCCAAACTCCATTTTCTGATATCCAGAATTTATGATTTTGTAAGTACATATCCTTAGCGGCAATCTGTAATATGATTGGCTTCCCATGACGAGAACCAACTTTGAGAGCTGTCTCTTTATCTGAAGATAAATGAACATACTGTCTATTCATTGGAACGAGACCTTGGGACATAATTGAGTCCAGAGATTTGGTAGCCGTTCCATGCCATAGAAACTCAGGGGGCTCAGCCTCCGTAAGATCGATATCAACTTTTATTGAGTGTCCTTGATTTGCTCTAATCTTATTTAAATCAGTAGAAAAAGAGTATCGACCCTTTTCATCTGTTTGCACAATCTCTTGAAGTTCATCTTTTGAAATTGGAAACAAACGACAAAGGTCAGATACTTTCACCCATCCTTTAGAATCCATCTCAATTCCAATCCTCTTAGGATCATGACGGAGAACTAAAGATAGAAATTTAGATTTCTTTGTTAAACCCACGTTCCAAATCTTAAAGTCTTTTACAAGCTCTATTAATAGATATATCTGTTCTTCGGATGGAAGATCGAGAATTTTCAAATATATTTCTTGAAACTTACCATCTAATGGTACATTTTTTAAATAATCTTCCACAACAAACTGCTCCTGAAACATTTTTACCATTTGGATTTGTCGCAGAAAATCCAGTTGATGTTCCGTCTGAATCAGAACATGAAAATGGTTCATATCCTGTAATTTGAATGTTTGTAAACCCTTGATTCTCAAGAGCCTTTCTTGCAGCATCTTCATTAGTACAAGAAAGTAAAAATATGGATATTAAAATTATCAGTTTGTTCATTTATCTTTTCTTTCGTAAATTTCTTCACCTTGGGCTGGGTTCTTTACATAGAAATTTGATAAATCATAACGGTTATGTTTTTTGAGCCCACCTTTTTCCCACTCAATTTGAACCTCACAAAGCTCACGACTTCCCTCCCACTCTTCAGCGTCAGCAACTTTGAGTTTACCAACATCATCTTTAGAATGGATTACCATGTCTTTGACCATGTACTCCAAAGGATAGTTGGTTAGATTCACTGCTTCATCTTGAACACCCCAACCGAAAGCTCCTCGCACAGCTCCTTCGGGGGTTGCTTCAATACCAACTACACCACCAATGAACTCCATTGGGAACTTGGTTCCTAGATAATTCCAAACAAATGGAACTTTGGAAAAACCTTTCAGGTATTTATCCAGCGTAGGACCGTGATTAGAGTTGAAATCATTTCTGTTTATACCCTTTGAATAGCTCTCTAGGTAAGGGAAGAACTTATTTACATGTCCTGTGATATACGGACCACCCGAACCACCACCTTCTTTGTACCAAGACTTCCAGAATTCCAAATCTGGATTTCCTTTGGCGGTTTTTATTAGCTCATCTGTGATAGGTAGAAGATGATCGGTCCACCAAGACAAACCAAACTCAGACATAGCTGAGACCTTGTCTTTAATCTTTTCCCAATCTTCAACAGTTCCCTCCAAAGTCACAGAAGGAATTGAGCAACGAGTACGCAGTCCGTAGTCAAAGTACTTACTCATTGCATCCATGAGAACAATCTCTGATGAGACGCGGCGAAGACCATCAGTTGTGCTGAAGTTGGACACAATTAAATCCTTCTTCTTTCCGATTTCTCCTCCGATTTTTTCAGAGAACTCATCAAAGCACCCTTCCCAATCATTCTTCCCACCCCGGACAAATCCATTTCTTTCAATTTCGATAAATTTCTTGCCCTTGTGAGCCACAAACTGATGCCGCAACTCTTCGGCGTTTTCTAGTATATGAGCTGCCAATCCACGCTCGATAGTTACCCAGACCATATCTGGATCGAGAATCATATGTCTGTGCTGAGCAAAAGCATAATGAGCAAGACCTACCAAATGAGGAGGCGCTGCATTACGATCAATAATCGTTCCATCATATTCATATGCTTGCTCAAGACCTTGGCCGCAAATATTGGTAATGTTTTCTTGAGCAGAAACTCTAATTCTACTATGGATAGGACCAGTTTCAACCTGAAGATTAGGGGTGATTACAGTACCCAGCTGAAATGTATGACTCATTTTCTTATCCTTTTATAAACACCTTTTGTAGGGTCAATACAGATTTTAATGGGAGGGGTTTCAACTCCGTTGATTAGTTTCTTTTTGGGTCTAGATATTTTTTGGTAAATAATTTCCGGATTTTTCACAAATCACCTTCCCTAAACAAATCGCCATGAGTAGCTATGAATGCAAGTGGGGCTTTAGAATCGTATCCACATGTACAGGGTTCGGATAGAACCCCACGTAAATTTCCTTGACGAAAAGGTAGAGTTGGTGTGCGTGGTGTTTCACATTCAGGACACGGAACAGGATCTGGGACCATAATATTCCAACGCTCTACCCATTTATCAAAATCAAATCCGTATAAGATAAGTTTGGGAGCAAATCTTTTAGGAATCTTACGTTTCTTGGGATCAAATTGATTTCTCAACCACCCAACAGCTTCTCTTTGTGATTCGACATCATCATTTTCAAGCTCAGGCTCACCATCTTCATCCACTCCCCATTGAGCCGACCATCCTGGTGGTTCATCATCAAAACGATTAATGATGTATACTTGTATATCATCATACAAACACCCCCAAACTCCTTCGTCTATATTTTCCCAGTCGGGAGAATCAGGAAAAAGTTTAGGGGGACTTGATACCAATATCATTGGGAATAAAACTTACAAAGATCGTTCTGCATCCATTTGCTTTTGGAAGAGTTCAGCTCTCAGCGAACCCTCATCATCTCCTACAAAGAAATCATATTCCACGCGCGTCCGTGAGATAAGTCGACCTCTAATGGGTAAACTAAAAGAGAACCCGGCTACACGCCGAACCTCATCCGTAGCTTGAGCTAGAGAATTATCTCCTCTATCAACTTCAACTGTACGTTTTTCAATCTTCTTTTTCTTGGCCATTTTGTATTTTATATCCGTCTCGATCAGGAACTAAAGGGGTTGATGCTCTTAGATGGCAAATATCACCATTTTCTGATGTGCACAAAGAGTACATACCATCTAAATGATGAAATACCACATAAGAAGAACCATCACTTACTTGACAGTAAATCTTAGACTCTCTTGGGATGTCCCATAATTTTAGGCAGTCCGTCACAATTCCTCGACTACGACCAATCTAGGTCTATTTCTCTTTTTGTAAGGTTGACTCAACAACTCTAAAAACAGTCTTATTTGAACAAGAAGGACATTCATGTTCATAGAGTCCAGCAGGTAAGGAAATAAATTGAGGAGGATTGTGTTCAGGATGACGACATTGTGTTTTTATCCACCCTGTGTCTGGAATTTTTCTTGTTGGCATTACAGCTGTACTCCTTCTTCATCCCACTTCTCCCGTAACCAACCAGATATCCAAAGATTACCTTTGGTTCCAACTTCAGAGATGGGGTTGAGGGAAAATGAATCTGATTGTTGAGATTTGGATTGGTCTGCTATTTGAGATCTTGGTATCCATCTAATTGCATTTTGTGACCATTTCCGAACTCCAACAGATGGTTGTTCATCTTCTTGTTCATCATCTAAAAACCTACAAAGTATAGATTTTTCAGTTCCCCGAACAACTTCGCAGTACCCAATAAAGTGATGATCTTCTATGTATTCATTGTCGATTTTTCGAGCAAACCTACCCTTAAAAGGGCGAAGAGAATTCCCAGGAGGTATTGGTTCGAACAATGCATCCCAATCTATGTAATCTTCGGCTGCCATATCTTATTCTTTTATAAATATAAGCTTAGCGGTCCAGCTCCAAAAATCACTATGATGATTTTTTTCCCACGGATTGTTCTTTTTGACTTTTCTTTTCCCAATATCCAGAGGTGGTTTTGAAATCAAATGTTGCCAAGCTCTATTTTTTGAGCATTGATTTCTTGGGTATTTCACAACAATAAAGTCACCATCTTTTTCCTCTATTCGTGTTAATAAAAGTCTTTGATTTACAGATGTTGAAGACATAATTCACACCGCTAATTTTTCCGGCATCTGATTTAAAACCATATTTCGAATCCAGGATCTAACAAACTTAAAAACATCCTCACCAGGGTTTTTATTACAAGGACCTCTTAGTTGTCTAATTTGATTATCATTTGATAATTCAAGGGTTGCTTTCTTTTTTTCATCTTTTCTAATGGAATAAATATAAGAGGAACCACTTCTTACAACAACATCATAACTATCAACACAATGATGCATTGTACATGCTTCATCTTCTAGTTCCTTTAGGCTTCTAAGCGGAACAACCTCCCACCCATCCTTAGCATAACCTGGTAAAAACGGATCTGGAAAAGGCTTGTTTCTTTCAGCTTTTCGCATGAGATCGTGCTCTTCTAAAAGCCGCTGGCGACGCTCATTTTCCCTCAAGTGCCATTCTTGCTGACGCCTCATAGCTCCATTAAAATCAACACTGATAGGCCAAGGGTCTTCAATAAAAGCATCATAAAACAAACCAAAGTCTTGTTTCAAAGAACCAATAGGATGAGATACAAGTATTTTTCCATCTTTTTCTTTCAATGAAACATTTGCAAGCCAATTGAGCCAGCTTGATTTTTGTTCTAGAGATGTAAGTCTGTAGCACTGATCAGATAATAAAGCCATCCACCGGTACTGTTGCATTGTCTTTGTGGGAATCAAATGTCTAAATACATTTTTGTACCTCATATCAAGATTGATAAAATCATTCTTAAATAAAATGAAAAATCCAGCACATTGAGGTTTGATTTTGCGAAAGGAAATAGGAAACCCAGCAACTTCACAAACTTCTTTAATCTTAGCTCCCTTTATAATTTCAAGTTTTACATCAGCTGCCGTAAAGTGAAGAGAATTAGTAGCAATCAATAAACCTAAAACAGGATAAGCTTCAATAAACTGAAGTAGACGTTCATGTTCAGAGGCTAGTCTGAAAATTGAGTTTCTGTGAGCTGGAGAAAACCTTCTAACAAGTTTTAGAATCCTTGGGTCAACAACAACAAGAGAGGCTTTGATAACTCTATTTGTGTATCGAAGGGCAGCATTAGCCATCCCATGATAAGCTTTTCTTGCTCTTACAAACTCTTCAGGATCAGTGACAACTTCTTCTAATTGCAACTGTAAATTTGTTATATCTTTTTTCTCTTCTTTTGCCCATTTTATTTGTTGCTGAAGCGTCTTCCGCTTCTGCACGACATCAGATCGTTGATGAGCTATTATCTGAGAGATATAGTTGTAATTGTTTTTCTCACACCACTCTTTACGTAAAGTATCTCTTACATTTCTGAAAAAAGAATACTCAGAGGAGTGTGTGAACCCCATGTATTTTTGTTTGATAACTACAGATGGTAAACCATGAAACAAACTTGAGGTATTCAGCCTAAAAACTGTAAGAGGGGAGTTGTCTTTTCTTACGCACGGCTCGCCATTGTCATGATCTAGATAAAATTTAGATATTCGTAATTTTGGCAGATCTATAGACATATTACGTGAGTTTGAAAAATTTTAATATCTTCCAGATCCGGCTGTAACCCGTCCCATTACATTTGGAACAACTATGAATTTTTCCAATAAGTGGATTGCCAGATGATCCAAATCCGGAGCATCCAGAGCACCTCGACCACTTATTTTGTGGCCTCCATAAAACAGGTCTCCAACCAAGATTAGACTTCCAAATCCCAAAGAATTTGATTTCTTTAAACTCTTCGTCAGAAAGAACATCTGATCTGTTTGAATAATATTTCAGATCACCGTATTTTATGAATTTGGGAAACGATGAACCCTGCATATTACAAACCTTATAATGATCGTGGATCAAGACCTCGCCGTTGAAGTTCGCGAAAGACTGGTCCTTCCCCAAGCTTATTAAGATCTTCATTCCTGGAATCTGTTGGATGAGTGAGCATCTTGTAAAGATGAATAAGAGCTTCATCACTATGTTCTTCGCGAATCATGTCTAAGAAATCCATGATGTCATATGCAAGCACTGCATAGAGTCCAACAGCTGATTTCTCGTCTTTTGTCATTACATGAGTTGTCATTGAGTCATTTCCTTCCATCTGGCAGCAAGGCAAGAAGCATAAGCCTCGGGTTGCATTCCATAATGGCCAAAAGCAAAACCATCATTGACCTCTACAACAACAGTATTTGCACCGTGAAGACCTCCATCAACAGGAACAAAAGCAACATCTAATGTATAGCAAATGGGCGCGGTACCTGATTTTTGGTAAGCATCAACCGCAGCTTCTACATCATCTCTATGGGGAGCAACTGCCCAATCTCCATTGTATCTTCTAACATCGATGATATTCCCGGCAAGGATTACACACCTGTACTCAGAAACCATAGGAATAACATCAGATCTGTACACTGGAGTTGCATCATCAAACATAACAACTCTGCGCCTGGAAACAGGACCACCATCATATACAAAACCAGTAAAGGCTTTGTGTTCAACAGGTTTTATAAAAACTTGCTGAGATTCATTATGAACAGCTCTTCGTACCTCTCCCAGCGTGGTTTCAATAATCTCTCTACCAAAGAAAGGCTTAAGAGATTCCGGATAATCCAGGGCCGGAGGTATTGGTTTTCCCAATTTTTTAAGACCCCAATGAATATCTCCAATGTATCCACAGATCAATGTCTCTGGACCGAGATCCTCCATAGAATCAATTTCATCTACCCAGTAAAAAGGAACACACTCAGCTCCCAGTTTGCTAAACCCTTCATAAGCAAGGGCTGTCAACTGGGTCTCTGGTACATTCCCTTTAAATCTAATATATGCTTTTGTAGACGACGAAACGTAATAGGTCATTTTTCAATATGCCTAAGGTCTTCTAGACAAGCACGCTCCATATGAATATGGATACCGATATCCATCATGAGATGTTTTTCAAAACAAATAAGATCTCTTTCAAATGATACATTTTTATTTACAGTTCGTAACTGTTCAGAGAGATCAAAGAACTCAGGTTGAAAAGGGTTCTTGTTATCTATTTTCATTGTCCTTTCAATTTGATTGAATACCATCCAGAACTCAATTATCTCAATAGCATCAAAAATAAAACTCAATACATCAAACGACTGAGATTTTTTTTGTATGGAGTCCATAACAATCATATTACCACTAGAACTAACAATCATACTTCCTCCCATGTGGTTTTGCAAATTATCGTGTCGGATAATTCCAAACAACAATCTTGATTACATCATTAATCTTAACATCAGGAAGAGAGCATCCATATATTTGGGCTTTCAAAATTCTTCCATTTGTTAATTTAACATAATAAGAACCAGTATCACTTATCTTTTCAATAACAACAGCTTCTTCAGTAGAAAATTCAGATTGAGTCATTTATATCTTTAAGAGATATCTGAAGGTAATTGACAGTATCTTTAAGTCTATGATTTTGATCTAGTATCCAGGCAACGTATCTGCCCATTTCTGTAAGTTGAAAACCATCAACTACTAACCCAACACTTTCAAGATCTTCAACTATCTGTGTTGGGGTAGTGGCAGGAATATGGTATCTATTTGAGATAGACCATCTCAAATACTTTTCATGTTCTAAAGAAAGTTTATCTCGAATGTTCATGAATAAAAAGAGCGGTTTTCGGAGTTATCGAAAACCGCTCCTTAGAGGGAAACAGCGAAGAACTTTCAAGTTCGAATTTCGAGATTGTAATCTTCTGGCTCTAACGAATACGTCCAAGCATTTGCTTGACGAGCTGTTTTCATGTCAGGAGGAACAGGCAAGACAAAGTCTCGACCAGTACCACACTTGACCTTGAGGAACTGCTCATTGGGCGCATCCGGAAGATCACACCGAAGAAGAATTCCAATTTCAGGGTTTGGATCTTCGTCAATGACCTTTGGTTTCAATTCCTGAAGGATTCGATCCCAACCAAGAATCTCTACCGCACATCTCCTCTCTTCAACATTTTGCCATGTCAAAGCGACTTGTGCGGTCAGCGAAGACTTGTCTTCGATCCATGTTCCAGGAATTGTCGTACCATGCCAGGAGTACACCTTGGAACCATCGTGATAAATGAGGGCCGGACCACTCTCACAATGGAGACGACCCTCCGCATCCACCTTCAGTTCTTTAGGTCTTTCTGCGCAGAGAATCTTCCCCTCAAAGACAAAAACCCAATGCCCACTTCGAAAGAGGCGATCCCAGAGAGTAAGCTTTGCAGCAATATCTGGTTCGAGAGTAATAACTCCTTCTCTTCGAAGAATTTCACAGTGAGAAAACCAGGACTGCCAATGGACAGAGTGCCGAGCATTGAAAACATCAATAGGCTTTAGGTCAAGAAGTTTTGCACCCTCGATACACGCCTCTCTCGGAGATGCGTACCAATGAAAGTCAACCGTCTTCCCTTCATTCCCTTCAATCTGCTGATAGAGTTGAAGCATCACATCTTCAACTTCAGGACGATTGCAAGGAGTTGTACTTCGACCAATCTCCAAATACTCATCTCTGAGTTTGAAGATTTGTTGTTGTTGTTCTGGTGTGATATTTGTAGTCATTGTCTTTTTGGGGTGATGAATCTCTTCAACAAGGATGATTAGTCTTCGACTCGACGACCTTGGGGCGTATGCTCACGCTGCCGACGAATTTTCCACAACCCCTTGGGGAGGCGAACTGTTTCGTGAGTATCGAAGCTGCGATGATGAACAACATCAGCAAAATCTGACGCAACCATCAAATAGCACGTCAGTGGATCTGAGGGCTCCTTGAAAAGATGTGCATCTGTATCTGCTGTGATTGAGTGATTGTGCCCAGTTTCAGAGTGAGCGATGATCAGGTCACCGTTTTTCTCTTCTTTCTGCGCTGTCTCCGGAATTTTATCGACTCGGAGAAACATTACATCACCCTGTGCGGCCTGTTCTTGAATAGTATGTATTTGCATTGTGTATCCTTTTAGGTCGTAGTATTTGAAACCCCACGCGGCTTTAATAATTCTAATCTACAGTGTGCAGGGTGTCAAGGTTTTTGGACGGAAGCGCATCCTGTATAGCTCAACCGGAAAATACTGCAACCACGGCGAGAAATAAAACCGGATTTGGTGGTTACAATAATCTGATGCTCTATATCCACAAGAAGTTACGACGCTTGCCTTTATGTAGATGGATCGCACCATTCGATCCTTCGTAAAATTCTTTATCAAGTGCTAGAACTACTTTGTAGGTTATTTGGTTCATTAGACTTAATTCTGTAAAGTATGGAAACATTAAATCACTAATACTATCACCAATTTCATGACGAATACTCATAGATAATATACGAAAATTTAGTGATTGATGATCTTCTTTAGGCATTTAAAATAACCAATAACTACAGATTTAAATATATGAAGCCAAAAGAAAAAAGATCCAATCCTCGTGTTCCTTATATGCAAAAAGTATCAATTCAATACAAAGATACATTTTGGAGAGCTATAACAAAGGATATCTCTCAATCTGGATCTTTTATCATATCTAATTCGTTTCCGAAAATAGGTGCTGAAATACTTTTGACTTTAGATCTTCCTGGGCTAGAACATTCTAAAGTTCAAGCTTATGTGAGATGGATAAATATAATGGGGTTTGGCGTACAATTCAAGCCCATTGGGGCAAAAGAAACTCATGCTATCAATGAATTATATAAAGTTCAAGAAATTGATGAGTCAGATCTCATTGATGAATTCTGATAATTGTATTTCGTAGTGTTCAAAAACATTTTGTCCCCACCACCTTGAATTAAAAATAGTTGCCATAAAGCTTCTAGCATCTATAATTTGATTGACATTTGTTACATATGGAGATTTCCATATAGAAGAACTTAATGCATCAAATAGTTTTTCGCATTCTTTGTCTATCCGAGAAATCAGGGTCTGATCTGAAAATGTCATTGATCTTTGAGTCCAATTCTAAGAAGTACAAAAAAAAGAATTTCAGAAGTCCCGTAACTTGAATAAGTCAATTTAATTACTGCTAGATAATTCTGGAAACCTACGAAAGAATTCTTTATCATCGATAATTCCTCGGTACGAAAATTCAAAATGAGAGTATGCAGAGTCTAATACAGCAAGGATATTGACTGTAAGAATCCATGAGTCTGGTACACATCTATACAACTCTTCTCTAAGAGAACAATTCAGGGCGGCAAAATCGGTGCGCATAATACACTTCCTTGGTAACCGGATCTTTTTTGAAATCGATAAATAAATCGAAAAAGTTACCCTAGTTAATTAATGTTAAATTAAAGCATTTAAATAGCAGGAACCGTGCCAACATTAGCGAGGACATCCAGGGTCACTTCATTATCCACACCCATGACAAGTTCTTTCTTTTCCCAAACGTCACACGCCAGATCAAGAAGATCGAGCGCATGCTGAATAGAACCATCAATGCCGTGTAAGCCCATCCTAGATGGCTTCTCGCCCTCTCCAGCAAGTGTTGTGAGGGTGTTCCCGTCTTTGTCCTGAAAGGTCGTCATAACCCGCCCTGCAAGGACGTACGTCATGAGAGAGGCACTATCTCGAAGAGATCCAATCATTCCACGATTGGGATCTTTTTCCACAATATCCTGAAGACCATTAGACCAGACTCTTGCCTCATAGTCCTTGATCTTCTTGTTGAGAGATAACAGTAATTTGTTGTCTTCGTGATTTGCATCAAGAGTAACTTGAATAATTGAAGAGGTTGTGTGTCTTGTATCTAGTGACATAATTAAATTTCGCAAGTTTTATCAATTCCAACTCTAATAAATTCCAAATCGGTACAAATATTTTTAATTGGAGTTTTTATATTATGAATGTCTTTAAAGTATTTATTAGTTAATGAAACGTAATTCCAATTAACTTTATCTTTGAATTCTCTAATAAAGTCTTCTGAAAGTTTTTGGCGATATGAAATACCATTCCAATTAACTTTATCTTGAAATTCTCTTATAAAGTCTTCTGAAAGTTTTTGAGAACGTGAAATACCAACCCAATCAATTTTATCTTTGAATTCTCTAATGAAATCTTCTGAAAGTATTTGATAACATGAAATAACACTCCAGTGTACTTTATCTTGGAATTCTCTTATAAAGTCTTCTGAAAGTTTTTGAGAGTGTGAAATACAATACCAATCAACTTTATCTTTGAATTCTCTTATAAAGTCTTCCGAAAGTGTTTGACAAGATGAAATACCAAACCAATGTACTTTATCTTTGAATTCTCTAATGAAATCTTCAGAAAGTTTTTGACGAGATGAAATAACACTCCAATTTACTTTATAAGGGTTATTTCTGATGTCTTCAATATTCATTTATAAACTCTCACAAGTTTTATCAATTCCAGTTGCTATAAATTCTAAATCTGTACAAATATTTTCAATTGGTGTATTGATGGTAGAAATATCTCTAAAGAATTTATTAATTAATGAAACATATTTCCAATCAACTTTATTTTTGAATTCTCTAATAAAGTCTTCTGAAAGTGTTTGAGAGTATGAAATACAATACCAATCAACTTTATCTTTGAATTCTCTGATAAAATCTTCTGAAAGTTTTTGAGAACGTGAAATACTATTCCAATTAACTTTATCTTTAAATTTTCTAATAAAGTCTTCTGAAAGTTTTTGATGATATGAAATATAATTCCAATTTACTTTATCTTGAAATTCTCTAATGAAATCTTCTGAAAGTTTTTGATGATATGAAATACCCTTCCAATTTATTTTATCTTTAAATTCTGAAATAAAACCTTCTGAAAGTATTTGATAACATGAAATAACACTCCAGTGTACTTTATCTTTGAATTCTCTAATAAAGTCTTCTGAAAGTTTTTGAGAACGTGAAATACCAACCCAATCAATTTTATCTTTGAATTCTCTAATGAAATCTTCTGAATGTTTTTGACGATATGAAATATGATTCCAATTTACTTTATCTTGGAATTCTCTTATAAAGTCTTCTGAAAGTTTTTGAGAGTGTGAAATCACTCCCCAGTGTACATTGTCAGGGTTATTTCTGATGTCTTCAATGTTATTTGACAAATGCATAAAAACTAAACTTCTTGATATACTGGATTAATGAATTTTGATATTTCATCATTGGATGTTCCTTCTTTCACCCTCAATACATTTTTATGAGTGAAATCTTTGTTGTAAGGATAGTCCAACATCAAAACTCTTCCCCTAGGCCTGTATTCAAGCCACTTCTCAATATATGGAGGAAAGTCATCAAATAACACACTCCCGTAAACTAATCCTTTATCTTCCGTAATTGTAACAGGAACTCCTGGGAGATGAGTGTGACACCAATCTCGTTTCTCGGTCCAGGCTGAAGTAGTTTGTGTCGGACCTTTGGTCAAAACCATGAGTTTATATCCCGAGTCTCGAAGAATGTCAAGAACCCTGAATCCTAGTTCGATTCGCTCAAGATTTGTCCAGAAGTAGGGTTGTCTCTTTATAAGATTACATCGGGCTTCAATCCATGGAGAAGAGTTGTGAATATCTTCTTCAATGGGTTCCCCAGGAGAACGTAACAAATCTAGACCACTGCGAATTCCCTTTTCATAATTTGCAATGGTTCCATCCATATCAATAAGGGCTATTTTATTGTCTGGGTTTTTCATATAGAGCCTATAGGTCTTCTAAACGGAATTTCTGGCAAACAACTTTGTATTTTTTCTCGTAACAGACAACACAATATACAGAGTCTGTCTTACAAGAGACAGAAGGTGATTCTGAACTAGTGTCTAATATTACACCCGCTTCGGACGGGTTTTTAATTTTAGGATCCTTGATTTGGGATACCATTTTAGAAATCACCCATGAGGGAATTGTCATAGCCATAAGTAAAAAGCCAATCACACCCATAACAGAAAGAGCTATTTTAGTACTTGGAGATAGATTCATTGTAAAGATCTCTCATGTTTTAAATTGTTACCTGAGTATCAAGAATTAAAAGAAGATCTAGGAACGAAAATTCATTTTGTAGATCTTTAATATACCCCATAGAGTACAAATTCAAAATTTGAGTTCCAATCACTTGGTGATAAAGCTCTATATAATTTGAATGGTTATAAATCAAATTGTCAAAAAGATCATCCAAATTCTTTGAAAAATACATTATTGGACTCCAATCTTTTCAATTAGGGTTCCTGGTTTTTCATCAGGAAAGATAAACGCTAATTCTTGTAATTCAATAGAGGGAGGTTTACCCCACTCTTCTTCATAATCGAGTCCACAATCTAGCCTTTCATCTGGCCATAATTCTCCTGGATCTAATTCTCGTAGATGTTCATGAATTTGTTGACATCTAAAACATCGTTTTATAGAATTAGCTCTTCCGTCAAATACTATCCTGACTTTAGTATATCGCGTTCCTTTTGATATTTTCTCTTGACACGCTGAACATGTATGCTCTTTGCGAGCACAGACAAACTGTTCATGGTACACACTATATATTTCATCTATTGAATGACTCATGAAATACTTTCTAATAAACCCCTAGTAATACACCAAGTTATATTATTGAAGTCTAGTATAAGCCGATCATATGCAATACACCTAGTTTCAAACTTATCATTTGAAAATTTTTTATTAAATTTATTCATTGTAAGTACCTATTTTGGAATTGTTTCTCTGTGAATAGAACTATATAAATGATTAAGTTGTTGATCTAAAATTACCCAAACCATAACGTCTATCTTAATAGGGACATTATATACATTATTAAAATTTAAACGGTCATGTAAAGTACCGTATAATTTTTGTGACATATTTGGTTTAAAACTCATAAGTAATATCCCTGAGTTTAATATCTATAAATTGTTCTTGAGCCTGAAGTATGCATAAGGTATGAATTCCAGTTGGAAATGTATTGTGAATTTTCCAAGGGTATTCTTGTATGCACTGAACAGAGAATGATTTTTTTAGTTTTGAGAATTGTGTCATGACTCAATGCGTTCAAAAGAAATAGAACCAAGATCAGGTATCAGTGGATGATCAAATTGAATAAAATTTCGTTGATTAAATACAAACTCATTACGAATCTTATCAAAAAGAGTAATGTACCTTAGATTGATTATAACCACAGAGATCATTTCATCAAATGTGGTATTGAAACTCTTCATGTTCTAAATATCCTTGCAAATATCTTCGTCATGGGCTGATAAATCCAAAAATCCTGAAAACAAACCAGGAATGTGGCACCGAAGCAATGGGTGTTCTATCCGCCCCAAAGAGTTGTAAAGAGAAACTCTACACTGTTCCCATTTATCTGACATAACATTATTCACAAAGCACACTTTCATCAGCCCTAACCATCATAGTGTTAGGTTCATCACTAGAGTTCCATACACTGCGCCACTCTTCCTCACATCTAATCAAAACACACCACTGTGGTGGTACCACAATCTCAATAGGTCCGCAATCATGGGAGCTTCCACCGGCTCCCCCAAGTTCTATTTCGCCCACACCACCCATACCTTCAGGGACTGGATCAAAGCTTTGGGCTCCACCAGATTCTGTTTTAGGAGACTCCAAGTACCGAACAAAAACTTTATTACCAAAAGGATAATCTACTACCCCTCCACAACTAGATAAGAGTATTGCCAAATATATCTGTCTGGACATCTTTCATAAACTCTTGGTAAAGTAGATTTTCAAATGGTCTGTATGTGATATCTAATCCAAGAGATAGAACTCTACGTTGGTTGTTTGTATATACCAGTACTCCCGCTTCACACGCTTGAGAAGCTAGCGATTTGATTTCTTGCGTTGCGTACTTGATGTCTTTATAGGTCCCTCTTCCTTCAAAAGGCCCCCGAGACCAGGTCGGACTAAGATCTCCTCCATGCGCACAATCAAAGCCAACAAATATGTAACACTCTTCTTTGGGCTCTCCTGGTAAATGACCTGTAAAGGTAATACCTCCATGGACAAGAATGTTTGAAGTATCTAAATCATCAGTGAACCACGGATGAAGATCAGGAATACGAACATACCCGCACCAACATCCATGGAGTGGAATTCTTTTCAAAATACAAAGAAACCCAAGATGCTCAAATCTGAGATCGTCAGGTTCATTTTGCCAAGGGCCATCTCCCCAGTTTTCTTTGTTCATAATTATTTTATGGATACTTTAGCACAGAAATTACAGGTGTTGAATTGAGTTTGTTGCGCCCATCAAGTTCCATCAACTCGATGATGAATGCAAAGGCGTGAACCTCGCCACCCTGCATGAGTACAAGATTCCTGGCAGCTACAGCAGATCCTCCAGTTGCTAAAAGGTCATCAACAATCACAACTTTCGAGCCCGGCTTTATGTTGTTTTTATGCATCTCCAACTGTCCCGAGCCGTACTCCAAAGTATAAGAGACGCGGTCCACAGCGGCCGGAAGTTTGCCGGGTTTACGAACAGGAATAAAAGCGGTATTCAATCTGGTAGCAAGTGAAGCTCCAAAAATGAATCCTCTGGACTCTATTCCAACAACTCCATCGATATCTTCATCAGAGAATTGATGAACTAAAGTATCACACGCAATTTGAAAACCCTTAGGATCGGCTAAAAGTGGAGTGATGTCTTTGAACATGATTCCTGGTTTGGGAAAGTCAGGAACATCGCGGATGAGTGATTTGATGTATTCTATCGTGTTCATATCAACGTTGTTATTGACGTACGTCAAAATCACCGTATAAATTTGGAAGATCAATAGTTTCACATATTTGTCGGTGATATACTATAAGTCCAGAAAAAGACAAAAAATATAACCCAACGTTTTTGGGTATTTGATTTACCGTATTAATTCTAAGTCTGTCTTGACCCTGTTTCCATTGAACTTGTATATTGTTCATAGCTCAATATTTTCCCAAAAATAAACGTATGTTATAAAAGTATCATTAAGACCAAAATTCCATAATATAGAAGTTGGGACGTTGTATGTAACAGCATACAGATAGTATTCAAAAGTGTGTCTTCTGTTTATAAAAATACGATCAAGAGTCATTTGAGCTGCAGACATTGTATACCTCTGTGTAAACCCAATTAGAAATTTGTGTATCTAACATTTCTATTGATCTTGGAACATCAGCCTCTAGATAAAGAATAAAACAAATGCAATCTGTAAAAAACAAATCACGAAAGGTCATGACTCAAAACGTTCAAATGGAGTGTGGTAGGATGCGTCAGCTATAGCAATGGGTGCTGTAATCTGTAGATATTGATTATAACTACGTCCAAAATAGTCACGTCGTAAAAAGTTCAAAAAATCATAAGATGATCTGAACCACTCCAAGTAGCTTTTATTAGTATTGTTCATAAATTCTCACCATTCATTCAAACTCAAGGTCTCCACACTCAACCATAAGCTCAGTTGTTATAATTATAGCATAAGTATTTAATACTTGTAGTGAGGATATAAGCTTGGAACCAACACACATCCGTCCATATTGGTGAATAGGCACTTGCAAATCGAAACGCCAAAATCCTAGTTCTCTAGACATGTATCTAATCAAATCTTCATGATCATTAAACAGGTTTCGCATCGCCTTACAGTTCATCATAGAATTCATATCTCAGGATTTTATTAATGCAATCGGAAATATTGCGTGTACTAAACAAAGAACCCTCAATCCCTTTGATAAAAAATAATCAACAGATCGGATACCATAGAGTAGTTGGAGATTCAAAAACATACGTTGAGTAAGTTCCAAGTACATCAAGCCTAATATCATTCTCTATAATTATAGAGTAAGATCTTAGTATATCTATTGTTGAAAGAAGTTCTACTCTTGTTTTGCGACAGTTTAGTTCTACCAAATCTACATGATCATGAAATAGATTTCTAATAGCGAAAAGTTTTAGGTCTTCCCAAAAAGGAATATTGTGAAGCTTAGATACATCGCCGTATGGCTGTTGGGTTATATCGCGTAGTGTCTCATCTCTAAGATTATTTTTTTGATTCCTTAGCTTCTTTATCATTTCGGTGTTCTAAACATGACTTGCACGTTACTTTGTCCCAAGACCATGATTTGCTCTGAGGAGAACACCCACGCGAACCACATGCTGTTGGTTTTCCAGGATCGGCAAAGCAAACTCCCATCTGAGATCTAGATTTATACTTTCGGTACTTCATGGGGAACTCCAATCATATACCTGTGTCTTTCCAGTACTCAGAATCATTATGAAGTAGATCTAGAATTCTGTAAATTTTACCAATGCCCATTTCTGTAAGTTGAAAACCATCAACTACTAACCCAACACTTTCAAGATCTTCAACTATCTGTGTTGGGGTAGGATTCCTAACAATGTATTTTCTGATGGAATTCAAAATTTCACTTTTTAGGTGTTTAAATTGAGTCTGCACTCAAATCCTCCTCTAGAAATTTAGTATCGTATCCTCCCCAGTTGGGTTCCGCATCATAACGCAAAACTTTTCTCCATTTGTACTTCCCAGAAACAAGGTTCCAAAGGATACAAATGAGAGGTCCCGTCAACTTCTGGGATGTTTTTCTATCTTGAATTGATTTGAATCTATTATACATACAGCATCTCTAGTCATCTCATAAATACAAACGTAATTAGAACTCATCATGGAAAGCGAATCAAATACTTGTTTCACAAAATCCCGCGATAAATGGATATTACGTACAATCCCTCTAAACTCAGATTCATGTTCCCAAAACATCTCACTAAACTCAGATTCATGTTCCCAAAACATCTCAGTGAATGGAAGGTTGATGTCATCAAGGTGGAAGGACATCTTCTCAACATTCTCCATGGAACTCCTTTTCCAGTCCTTCAATACAAGAAACCATAATCCGCGTAGAGGTGTAAAGGGAAACAAAGATGTTGTCTGTATCCCATACTTGTGCTTTTATTGGAAATATCGCTACTCGTAATTCCCAAGCCTTGAGTGTCATCGTCACTGCAACTTTAGAGACCATAAATCTTTAAACCTTATAATCATACCAATTCAAATCACCAATCCCAGTATTAGAAGCCAGAACATCAAATACGTTTCGATATAATTCTTCTTCTTTTGGTAATGGAAGTTTCAACATAGATTTTCCTATGTTGAATTCATCATTATCCAGTTCTTTCTCAAAAAGATTCCACATATTCATTTACAAACATTGATGACAAACATTGATGTAGAGACATTTCCAGATCCCTCAAAGACCGCAAAGTAGAGTGAACGTCTTTGTACCGATCTTTGTGGGGAAGCTTGATGAATTCAAAAATAAGGTCTTTAAAAAAATGATCCCTTGTTCCGAGAAATCTTGCTGCGGAATCTAAATGAACAAGCTCTCTTTTTAATAAAAGCTCAGAAATTTTCATTGTATTAGAAATTTCCCCTCCTGGAATGTATGTAGGATAATTCAAAGTAGAGTGCATAGCTAAAAACAAGTGTTGGTATTTTGTAGGCAAACCCTTCATGAAATAACCTTACTCTTTGGTAAATTGAGATTCCAAAGCGGAGGATGCGTCCAACAAATCAAACAGATCCATAAAGTCAGACATGGTATACCAAAAATCACCTTGGGGATTATACCTCATAGTAGAAAAATTTGACATATCAAGTTGGTCCTGTCTAGTTTTAGAACAAAATTGAACACTCATTGTTTTCATCTAAAAACGCACCCCTCTAAGACTCTTTCAAAAGTTATCATGGATGTAAAATACCCGTGGATATTACCTTCCCAATCTTCGGGAAGCTGAACGGTTTATCTTTTCTCTGTACCGATAGGTAATCGATTTCCAAATATTCATTACAGTCTCTCTGAAAAATGTACCTCACGAATATCTTTCTTTAAAATCTCACGCTCTTGCATATACCTAGACACAAGTGCATTTATGAACACTAATCTATGTTCATCATTGTTCCATGAAAGAGAAAGAACCAGATGTGCGAACTTAATATACTCATTCTTAAATTTGTTTACTTTGTATTCTTGAAGGCAGTCCATAATGAAAGTTCCAGAGGTTCGTTGTAAGTACGAAGAATATCTTCCATGTACTCATAAATGATATCGTATTGGGATGACTGAGAGGTCCATATTTTATCTCCCTGTCCCAAAAGACCCTTCATAGAACATATCATCGAAGATATCATTGGTACTTGAGTTTCAGGCATTATCCAATTCTCCACATAATATCTCTTCAATCAAAAATATGGATACCTGATTGAATCTGTCTCGGTACTCAGAGTCTAAAGAAAAATACAAAGGATAAAAATTTGAGTACTGACCTCTTGATACGTACTCAATGGATTGAATAAATTCAGATGTAGATTTTTTGAACTGAACATACGGAGATTCGTCAATGTCAAAACCTGTATTCTGACTCTGAAGAATTTCATAAAATGAAATACTCATTTGAAATCCATAAGCTTAGAATCTACACATAGAGCTAATGGCAAAATAGACCCCAAATCTATTGTAGATCTATAGTGCCTACATTTATAGTACAAATGGAACTCAAGGGAATCAGTGAGGGTATGAAATTTTCTTACCATATTTCAGTAACTCTATATTTTGGAGAACTCTGTATGGAGTTTTAATGCTACACACCAAGTTTTGGTGTTAATATCTTCAAAGATAACATCATAAACCATAGGATGATAATGACGATAATCCTTATGATCATACTTAGTATTTAAATGCTGAAATAAATTACAGTATTCTTTATGAAATTTTCTCACCATAAAGGTTGTTTTCCTTTACCGTATAATTGAAATAACTCTTTATGTAATGAGAATTCAAAGGAGGTACTCAAATTCATCTTGAGCACAAAAATAGAAGATATTCCACTTAAAGTCATTGGATGTTCAAAAACCGAACTCCGGGACCTAAAGATATCAGCATATACATAAAAACAGACAGTAAATGGGGAAATCATAAACCTTCATCCGGTCCTTGTACTAGATGGCCTCGAACAGAAAGAAAGCATCTCCGCTTTCGTTGTACCCAGGCTTTTCGTACGTGACACGCCACCCGGCCGCAACGTACACAGCCTCAAAGTTCAACCATCCCTCGTCGAATATCTGACTACGTTTGCAGATGACCTGGTTCTCAATTTCATGAACAATGTCCTTCTGAAACACTCGCGCCGACCCATTGATGTAGTGTTTTGTGATCAACTCGTTGACAATGCGGAAAACCGGCTCGGGGATGGCTTTGGTTTTTGCATCAACCAGATCGCTTGGTTTGATTGGTTCAGTCATCTCTCATCTCCTATGAAGTAAAACAAATACTAAATGGTGAAATTATAAATATCTATCCCCACAGCCTTTATTGTACCACTGCATATAAAATCTTCTTGTTCCAAAAATCTATCATAAACGTTTTTTCTAATAAAATCAATTAAGCCTTCCCAATTATCATTATAATCAATACAGTCAAGAACCGCATCAACCGTTCTTCTTTTTAGAACACGAAACGAACCTTCAAGCTTATTCATTTGCTAAATCTTCCATAAGTGCAGATGTACAACACATACCTATACCCCAAACCTGATTTAGTAAAACATTATAAACATTCTCTCTAGTAAAATTCTCAGAAGTCATTATCACATTTTCTACATTTTGTACCAAATGATCTTGAGCCCTAAGGGACAGTACTAAATCAGAAAAACAATCCTGCCTAACCCTATAAAAGAACTTAGGATAAACTGAAACTTTTGAGGCATGCTCATTCATTTCTTAACTCTTTATGTAATAAGAATTCAAAAGAGGTACTCAATCTATAAATACCCCGCAATAGAACATCATAAACATTCTCCATAATAAAATCCTCAGACAGTACTACGTTTTGTACATAAGAATCTTGATCCCGAATAGATCGTAATAAATCACGTTGGAGTTTATAGAATTCGTTCAAGAGAACCTCTTACCGTATAATTGAAATATCCTTTACGAAATTCTTGCCATCTTCAAACTCTTTACGAAGTTCTAAAACTATAGAAGAATATATGGGTTGGTTCTTCTCCAATAAAATATCATAAATATTAGTCCTCGTAAAATTCCCAGGAAGCATAAATATAGCCTCCCTTGAGGAAGATACATAAGGATCTTGAGATTTAACATATTGAACTAAATCAACAACACATCCACGATAGAATTTATAAAAAAATCTAACCATAACAAAAAAACTTCCCCTCTCGATATCACAAACTTTCAGTTTTTGCAATGCAAATCCTAACTCCCCGAAATTATTCCGTTTTCTCCGTGACCATACTTCGATCCGAAAAGATCACATAACGTAGTTATAAAGTTCCAACATGTATTGGAAAATATGGGACATCAAGATGGACATGGAAGTTTTTCTAAAAAAAGGGAAGACCAAAGGTTATTTTGATGAAAATAACCTGTTGATGAAGAAAATCAAAGGATTCTTCGAATGGGATTCTATGGGTAGTGAATACTGATTAACCAAGAATTCACAAAATAAATTCTTCTTTGGTAAAAACAAAAGAATGACCGATCCTATCGTCAAATTTATCACCGAGAGAGAAGAGAGGATAGAAGAACAAAGCTTAGAACGTATAGGTAACAACAGGGGAGATACAATAGGTAACAACAGAAATAACACTAACAATACAATAGGAGAGGGTATAGGTAACAACGGTAATAATAGAGGTAGTATAGAGGGTTGCTATGGTAACCATAATAGAGGATTTGCCATAGGAGATGATTGCCATAGGAGATGATTGCCAGAAACTCTTAAGAGATTGCCATAGGAGATGATTGCCAGAAACCCTTTTTGGGGTGCGCCACAGCGCCGGCCGCCCCGCTCTCCTAATACCCCACTGGGCCCCCAGCCAGGCCAGGTGGGATTTCCGAGGCACCGGTAGTGGTGTCCTGAACAACACGATTCGATACGTTGTAAATAAAAAACACGTTACGAATATGTGATGTGAAAAAAAAGGAACGGAAACGAATAACAGCAAAGCTCCCTGTGCTGCGATTTCCGAGGCAATCAGGGAAGGGTCAAAACCCGCCAACTGGAGATACACCACATGTCCAACGCCCCTGCTTTTATCAAGTCCGAAAAGCCCACCCTCGTTACCGCTAAGGTTGGTAACAAGATCTTTGTTGCCTGCCAGATCAAAGGAGAATGGCACGAGAGGTCCGGCGCTAACTTCGGACTCGCCAAGCGATACCTCGAAACCGATCTTGCCAAACTTGGCCTCTCTGTACCTTCTGAATGGGAGATCCAAGATCATGGTGACCAAGGTTCCCCCGAAGCTCCTAAGGCTCCCCCAGTATCCCCGTTGGATGAAACGGGTCTTATCTCACCGCGTGCCAAAGAATGGCTACCCATGTTTCAGATGGCCTTCAACTTGGTAAAGGCCAAGTCAGGCGATGAAGACCTGAACCAATTCCGCAAGGATGTTGACGCTGTACTTCGTACAGCTGGCGCTCGCCCTGCATTCGAGAAGCTCCCGAATGGCCAACCATCCCTGTCTCTGGCTGGTATCAAAGACCCAACCATCCGCGCACCCAAGGCCGGCGAAGGTGAACGGCGCATTATCCCCGGTCTCAATGGTTTTGCCCGAGACTCCAAAGGACGTGCATACTTTGAGGAAGGCGCGCGTGTTCGTGCAACTCCTATCGAAACCTTCAATGACTTCCGCGCTATCGAAGCCAATGGTGGCGATGTACCCAAGCGCCTATCAAAGGAGGAACGCCAAGCCGAGAACAAGCGTAAGCACGCCGAAAAGCGCGATAAGGCCAAAGCTGGTACTTCATATACCAAGCAGGTATGGGACGCTGGTAAGGTACTTTCTTGGTACGCCGCTGAGAACAACAAGGATCGAGTGTTCTGGTACAAGGTAGGTGTAGTTGCGATGATTCGCCACACCAAACAAGATCCCCGCGTTGACTTCGAGCGGGTTGTTATCGAAGGCTTGGTCAAGATGGGCTTGGATGCGGATGCATACTTGGCTGGCGATGCAATCAAGTTGATTGCAACTGCTACCGAAGCTAAGGCAACTACCAAGTAAGATACACAAGAGCCCAGCCCCCTCGGGAAACCGAGGGGGCTTTTGGCATTTAAGTCACTGTTACCAAAGGAGTATTATGATTACAATCGTATGTCGTCATTGTCTGGAGTCTGTATCCGTTCCGAAGGTGGAGATGCACCAAAGGAATTGCGCGGAATTGAATCGCAAGCTCAGAATCATTCGGAAGGAATATTCGGGAATTGAGCAAGCGGCTCTTTCGGTTGCGGCCGAAGGGATGCGCGGATACGCTTCCTAATTGTACAGACCTCTATACACTTGATAAGTGTATAGGGACTACCAAATGTATTCAGGCGTATGTCTGAATACATTTGGTAGTCTGATTGGTACTTAAAAGACGCGGATAGTGTAATGTAAGCGTTTTTGAGGGGCTGATTTTGGCGGGGCGAAAGGAAAAGTTTGGGTTTTCGCCCAACAGATCCCAGGTACCCTACGCGCAGACACCACCCTTAATACCCCTATCCACTACTACACCCACACTGTAATCATCCATATCCACAGGTAACCATACCCTGAGATTTCCGAGGCAGTATGAATAGAAAGATTCCACTCAAGTACAGAACGAAGTACAATTCCAAGTACAATTCTTACGAATTACGTGACAGATACGTCGAAGCGAGATCTCCGTATGAAAACGAAGATACTCCAACGGAGTTGAACCTCTGGATTGTCATCCTTGGTACAATCATATTCGGGATTGTATTTGGACTTGCGATTGTAGGTATCATAACGCCGTAACGAAAAGACGCACCTCGAACTTTCCCGATCTCGTCCCAGGTACCTGGCGTGCATACACACGCCTTAATACCCCCTATCCACTATTACACTGGAGATAAAACAATGTTACAAGGTATCGCATTCATTCTTCTTTGGTCATTCCTTTGGTTCGTCTTCACCTTCATTGCGGGACTCGCCATGGCCGCCGTTCCGGCGCTCGTAACAATGGGAGGGTTCATCTGGCTTGCGTATACCGCGCTTGCTGGCTACATGTCCTACAAAACAATTTACTAAACTTCTTTGGTAACAAACACCCGTACACATACATATGTGTTCGGACTGAGATTTCCGAGTCAGAACGTTCATCAAAGGCGATTCAGATCGTCGAAACCACCAACACCACATAAGAAAGAAAACACCATGCAATTCCCCGAAGAAAACGCAACCACCCCGAACGCAACCGCACCCAAGGCCCGCAAGCCTCGTACTCCGAAACCCAAGAAAGTGACCATGACGCAAGAAGAGCTGGATGCACTGCTTGTAGCCGCTGCCAAGAAGGGCGCGGAAACGGTACTTGCATCAGCTCCGACCGGCAAGGTAGACAAAAAGGCAGCTGCCAAGGCACGCAAGGACAGTCTCAAGGCTCAGCGCAAGACCGCCAATGCAAACCTCAAGGAAGAGCTGGCCAAAGAGGCTGGTGTAACGGTACAGCAGGTGACGGAGGCATTTGCCATTGCCCACAAGTTCGCCGCCGAGGATCAGTCGAGCTACAAGGCCAGGTACGATGAGAAGCTCATCGAGGTCATTGGGGTACCGAAGTTCAATCGAGTGTCCAAAGCCGCCTGATTCCAAGAGATTCGAGATTCGTAAAAGTTCCGCATGACTGAGGCTCCGGCCCCCTTGGGAAACCAAGGGGGCTTTGGGCGTTTAACTGGGAGATACCATGTCAACATCAGCATCAGAGTTCAAGGTCATTGGTGTAACATCTCATTCAGGCGTACTGACTGTCAGGTTAGCGCAACGCAAGTCCAGGGAAGTCATCAAACACTACGGTTCAATGATTAGAGAATACATCGGAATCATTCTGCTGTGGGCAGATGGAACGGATAGTATCATTCTGAATCTAAAATAGGTAAACCTATTTAGTACAACGTTTCAAACACTTCAAAAAAGGCATACCATGAATGCATCAGACTTTACGCCCGTAGAAGAAAATTGGTTCCGTAAAACGAAGTAACCAAACACAAGCCCCTTTGGAAAACCAAAGGGGCTTTGGGCATTTAACCGATATGTAACAACATATCAAAAGTGCTTCGGTACAATCAAACCCCGTACTAACTAAAATCCACGATTGACAAAAAAAAAAAAAATGGAGGTATCCATATGATTCGTCGAAAAACCGGGTAGGGTCTGCCCTACTACAAATAGCCCTACATAGTGTCCCCCTCTTCTTTTTGTTATCACATCCCTGAGCTGGACAAGGTTGTCGTTCTTGGATGAAAAAGAAGAGTATTGACACACTAAAACAGGTACACAAAGCCTCATAGATAATACAAATGAGGAACAAAACATTGTACCCGAGGAAACCCCTCGTATAAAAATGGTAGGAAAAAGGGGTGGCCGAAAGCCACCCTTTTTATCTCAATCTATTCCATCCTTGGATACACGAAAAGCGGGGAGTAGCCCGGCCGCCTAACGGTGATGTATCTTTGACTGCAACTGTCTGGGATGGAACTAAAGAACCTAATCCTTGGTAAAAACAAATTGTGAAAGGCGAATACAATGAATACGCAAACTGTTACCCTTTGTTCTCTGAACTTCAACGAAGAGGATCCGGAGTTCGCCAACGAATGCACTCTGACCGAGATGGGTCAGTACATCGAATCCTTGAAGAATACGATTCGAGAGACTCGCCGCAAGAGGGACCGCAAGGCAGAGCGGGTCTTTATCAAGCAATTGCATCACGCATGCACTCAGGCATCTGCGTTTGTAGATGACGATGTGTACTTCGAGGTATTCGAGTCCTTCTTGGAAGAGTGTGAAGGAGACTTCGCTCAATATCCTAAGGAGCTTCGTCATGCATTGGTGACGGGCCGTGGCAGGATGGTAGCGTGACTCGCGGTAAAACTGCCCCAATGTGTAACCCTGTTTGAAAGGAGAGTGCCATGCACTGTATACATAACGGAAAGATGGCACTCTCCTTTCTCATGGGAGGGATGTCAACGATTACGCTAAAGTCACTCAAGACTGGAAAGCATTTCACGTACAAGGTACGAGCGCCCCGAGAGGATGGTAAACTCCAGGTTTCAAAACCCATCCGGTTCGTTCAATTGCTTACCGGACCGGACAACAATACCTCTTACGAATACATTGGATTCATTCGTGATGGTAAGTTCACGTATGGTTCGGGTAAGACTCGGATACTCTTCAGCGCCCCATCGGTGAAAGCCTTCCAATGGGCGTACCGATTCGTCTCCATGGAACGCATCCCTGAAGGGTTGGAGGTGTACCATGAAGGCAAGTGTGGTTTATGTGGGCGAAAACTTAGCACCCCAGAATCAATCACGGCAGGTTTTGGACCTGAGTGTATCAAAAGGATATATCATGGCAAAAAAGAATATCAAGGATAAGATAAACATAGGTCCAAACATTGGGGGTATTCACCCATTCATTCGCCGCAAAGAATTAGAGAATGGCAAGATTCAAGTTTCGGCGGGTGTTCTGAACGATTCGATTGAGGGAGCATCTTCACTTGCTACGCTGGAGCGTATCTCTGGTTCTGAGTACGAGGTCAAGGAGGAGATTAAGTTCACGTCTTCTGGACCGGCGCAAGTTTCAAACGATGCATACCGCAAGGGATGGGATGGTATCTTTGGAAAGAAGACGGTAGGAGAAGCGTAATGATACACACAATCTCTGATGGGTTTTTATCAGAAATGCTTTCGGCAGTCAAGGAAGATGCCATTCAAGAGTTAGAGATAACTGGAAAGACTCAACTGACAGAATCTTACATTAAGGATTTCGTTCCCTCAAGCATTCAAGAAAGGTGCATTGGGGTTTTGAAAGAAACGGAGAAAGAATGGCGTCAGCACAAATAATAATCACACCGGTTCGAGACTCTTACAATACGCATCCGGAGCCGTTACAGTTCGTAGTAACTGATACCACCGTATCATTGCATATTGAAGGTGCTGTTGGTGAAAGAGTTGTCACGAAGAAATTCAAGATTGAGCTTTTTGATTCCCTGATAAGAACGGGCCCTAGCTTTTACCAAAGGAAAGAAAAATGAATTCTGAAAAAACTCAGGTGATGTTTGAGAAATTGCTTGTGGCATTGTTCAGGCAAGAATCTGAATTGAGTTACTATCAAGCGGTAGAAGCCATCAGGGAGCTTGCGGTATCTGTAAAGACCGATGAAGAAACAGAATGGGAATTAGGAGAGTTTGAAGAAGCCACTTTGGACAATCTTTTGATTGGTTCGTATTGGTTTTTCGTGGATTACCATGGAGGTCAAGAATCTCCTGAATACATTGCGCAATCTGCAATTTCCCAAGTTTATAAACCCGGTATGTCTTCTGGTCCGGAGCCTGAAACATCTAAAGTTGATGTATACGAGGCGTGGGAGGCATTGTTCGAGAGTTACAGAAAGGTGAAGCAAGAATGAAACACTGTGTTTTCATTTTGGTTTTCATCGCATCTGTTTTAAACCCAAGCATCTTTTAGAGGAGCTTATGAAGAAACCAACAAGACCTCTGCATAAGGACTCCCCGCTGGAAGAATGGGAAGCTGCGGCACGCAAGCTCCCTGAACCGATCACGGGGGGAAGACTACCGAGCCCAAACTCTTCTCGCAGATAAACTCATCGAAGAGATCATCCGTGAAGAGTCCATACTCCAATCCGGAGGAAACCATCATGTCAAGACATGATCATTTACAAGTCATTGCTCTGCTTGTTTCAGAGAGAATGGAAGATATTGAAGACTTCGATGATGTGTTTTGTGTTGGCAATACTGTGAACTTTGGTTTTGACGGTGTACAATACATCATGTCATTTACGTATGATTATTACATTGGTTATAATTGTACACTATGTAATTACCAAAAAGAAGTTGGTATGCATGCTTTGGTTGTTGGGAAGATGTTGCTTGGAGACTTTCAAGAGCTAAAGCCTCTTTGTATGTGTACGTAAGTCTGAAAGGAAATTTTATGAATGGCGATCAACCATATCCAGTGAAACTAACGAGTGCTTACATCAAGGCTCGTAGAGAAAACGAGCAAGAGATTGATGCTCTTTGTGAGGCAAGGGATACTTGGAAGACTCTTGCTAAGATAGCTGATGCTTTGCCATCCTTTCAATCTATCTTCATAGATGTAAAGAAAGCGTATGATAATTACGCAAAAATCAGGGATTCCATTCTTGACAAGATGGAAAGGGAAGACGAAGAATGAAAGTTCTCATCATTGATGATTTGGATTTTCGTCATGAAGGACTTGCTGAGGAATACTCTGAAGATACTGTTCATCATGCTTGGAACTCTAAGGAAGCGAAGGAGAAGATTTCTTCTTGTACTTGGGACTTGATTTGCTTTGACTATGAACTTGGTGAGTTAGAGGAAAACGGGGCAAGTATTGCACGTTGGATGGTAGAAAATGGGCTGAAGTGCCGAGAGGTTAGGATACATTCCGCAAATCTTGCGGGAGGTATGGAAATTTTATCCATCATCAAGTCTGGTGAAGTATCTGAACAAGTATATCTTCACGAGTTCATACCAAACTTCTGGAAGTGAAAGGTTTTATATGTTTCAAAAATTTGTAATGGTACTGATGGTACTCATTCTGTGTTCGGGGTGCAGCCCTGAAGTCTGCATTGAAGAAGAAGATGAAGACTTGGTTGAAAGGTGCGAAAAGTTGTCTCAAGCCCTGGCACAGATTGAGTCTGTAGAACGTTCTTCAAATGTTTTTGATTTCCCACATGTAGTAGATAACAAGTGTATAATTGTTATTTCTGCTGCATTCCAAGGAGAAAGCAATACTTATTCAGAGTCTGGTGCTCGCGAAAGAATTCGTAAACTTATGGTAAAGCACGGAGCGCTTTAGTAGTGAAAGAGGGGGATGTAATGACTAACGAAGAAGCACTTGAAGTTGACGAAAAGATCGCTCCATGGTCTCTCAATGAAGACCATTGTTTTGTAACCCCTGCTGGAAAGACCACGGGGGTTGTTCTTAAGAAAGATAAAAAGGGTAAATACCAAGCGCTATCTTTCGACAAAGGCACTCCTCTTTGGTCTGGGTCAGATCCGAAATATTTTATCCGGCATTTTTGGAATTACGATTATGAAGCTCAAACAAAGTGATTTTGAAGAAGAAAGGGCTCGTTTAGTTTCTAATCTAAATAGAGCTGAAAATCAGTATAAGGAAGCGTTTTACAAGCTTCACAATTTAGAGAGTCAGCAATTTGCTGAGGTTGGTGATAACATCTATGAAATTCCTTTTCAATACACCGTAACAGGAACTCTTAGGGTATGCGCCAAGACATTGGATATTGCGTACGACATTATGAGGGACGCACGCACGCCACCAGGTGAGTACCTAGATGACTCTTGGGAGAACAATCCGTTTGATGAGTCCCAAGAATCCATGATTGTTGGTATTGTTACATGAACGTTTTATTCTTGGATGTAGATGGTGTGATTCGCAACCATACTGACAAAGGGTTCTCGCAAGAAAAGGTTAACAATCTTGTGAGAATCCTCCGAGAAACCAAGTGTAAGATTGTTCTTTCATCGGGTTGGAGGCTTCCAACCTTAGCGCAAACATCGTCTTCAAACTTTGGCCGGATACTAAGGGAAATGGATTTCGGCCTATATGTACTCAACTCTGTAATTGATGTAACTCCGGAAGGGTACTCAAGAGCGGAAGAGATTCGTACATGGCTTCAAGCTCAAAGTATTGGCAATATTACTAAGTACGCAATTTTAGATGATGAGGATGTAAGTGTTCCTCATCTTTTCAAGACAGAATATTCCACGGGGCTTACCCCTGAGATTGCGGAAGCAATCATCAAACATTTCAACGAAAGGTAATTTATGAAATACGGTATCGTGCTTTTGGTTCTCATCGCATCGGTCTTCATTTACCAGTCCGGCGAGCATCGTTCTGCTCGTAAGGTCCAGAAGGAGGCTACCAAGGTAGCGGACGCAAGCGGGGAGTTGTACGAAGAGACGAAGGAAGTTCTCGTACAAACGGGCGAGGCTCTCTATCTGCCCGAGGCGAAGAAGAAGTTAGAAGAGCTTCGAGCTGAGGTCAAGTAATGCTCGCCACGCCTGACTTCTCAAATGATCATACTCATTTTTTCAATGTAAGGAAGAAGAATGAAACGCAGAGTTCGTGTTATACAGGAAGTCTCTTCTTGTTCTGATTGTCCGCATTTCAAGATTGACAATGTTCGTCCTGACGACTGGTCACAGATTGAGGATTGGTTTTGTACCAATCCATCGGTTCCTGATTCCAGAGGTGGCAAGCGTACGGGTGATTACGTGCAGCGTCCGATTTCAATCGGTGTTGAATGGAAAGACAAGCCACCAATTCCTGAGTGGTGTCCGTTTGAAGAGGTTCAGGTATGAATGTCTTAGAAGACCGTATCAAGGTTTTGGAGAAAGCCTTATCAGTTTGCCTTGAAAGTGCCAAGTTAGGAAAGGAAACTATGAGAGAAGGTGACTATGGCTATCGAGGCCGGGATAGAAAGATATTCGATTTGTTTTGCTCTATAGAGGTAGCAGCAAAAACAAAATAGAAAGAGGGGGAGGGATGGCGCAACCAAAATTAGAAACTGTACCACCACAATCATCTGTACGACACAAAGTGTTTGGGTCATTGAGTACAGGGTGGGGAACTGGTAAGTATTACTTCCTTGGATTCAAGGGAGGTGGGTCAGCATTACTTACCAAAGAGGTAGCTCGGGAGCTGGCTCGGGACTTGATAGAATTCTCAAGGTCTTAGTCAAGGAATCCAAGCAATGGTCATTGACGCAACGAATATTTTCAAGATTCGGAGTATTCAAAACCGAGCTAAGGCTCTCATATTAGACATTGATAAAGATGGTTCTGTCATCCGGGGAGAAGAAAGAGTATCCATCAAACCCGAGTTGTTAGCAGAGATGTTGTTTTTCATCATTGATGTATACAACCAACATCCTGAACTTCATAAGGAAGATGAATAAATGAATTATTATTTACTAACATATTTAGTATTTAGCTGTGCCGTTTCTTCTGGAATACTAAACCAAAAAGATGGTGTTAAGGAAAACTTTTCAGTTCTTTTTGTAATATTTGTAGTTTTCATTATAGTTTGGCCTTACTTTTTACTACATCACCTATCAAGAAAGTTTGCTAACTTTCTACGTTCATAAAGGAATGGTTAAAAATGAGTTATGATTTAGAACTACAGGATCCTGTAACAGGAGAGACTTTGGAGCTTGATTCTGCGCATCACATGAAGGGCGGGACTTATTGTGTTGGTGGTACAACCAAAGCTAAGTTCAACATCACGTACAATTATTCTGCATTTTTCTATAAGTACATGGGTGAAAAGGGCTTACGAGAAATTTACGGAATGACCGGAGCGGAGAGTATACCGGTACTTCAGCGAGCGATTCAGCAACTCGGAGATGACGAAGCAACCGAAGGCTATTGGAAGGCAACCGAAGGGAATGCGAAGCGTGCTCTTTGTTCTTTGGTTGCACTTGCACAAATGAGACCTGATGGTGTTTGGAACGGGGATTAAAACTCTAAAGTAGGTAAGTATGGCACGACCAAAGCGCCGAGCGCATCCAGATAGATCTATACCCAAGGGATTGAGGTCTGAAGAGAAAGTAAAAGCTCAAAGGGCGCTTCGGGTCAAGGAAGCCAATGCACGATGGGATGCTTACCAAGCTCAGTTCACCTCGCCTGAGTTCAAAAGAAATTGGATAAATGATTCTAGGCCACTGTGTCCTTGTTGCGTACTACCCAATGATACAATTAAGTGCCGCATTGATCCTTTCATTTTAGAGATTCACGGAAGAGAAGAGATTCTTGAATCCTGTATTCATTGTTACAACATGTGGAGATTAGAGATATGAACAAAGTACAGATTACAGTTCAAAAAGTAAAGTTTGAAATTCAAAAAGATGACTTGAAAGACGGGCAATACAAAGTTGTCATTCTTCATAACAATCATGTTGTAGGCGTTCCGGCTCGGGACATGCCAAAGAGAGAAGCGCAAGAGAGGGTCAACTCTCTTCGATACGCATTTGAGTACGGATTCATGTTTGCCAATGAGCTTATTGTGAAAACAATTTCCCGTTTGGATACGGAAGTAATCAGATGAAACCTCATTACGAACGAGACCCTGAGACTTTTTCTGGGTACTACAAAGAGGCACGCAATCCTAGCGTTGCTTGGTTCATCATGGGTTGGGAAACTGAACCGGATGAAGACACCGAGTGGTCTGGTCAAGAAGTTCGTACGGGTCGTGTTATCGCCTCTATGGTAGGTGATGATTGTCTTTTCAGGTTTGATAAAGAGGATTTAGTTCCCTTACCAAGAGAAGATTTTTGTTCTGAGTGTGGACAGATTGGATGTAATCATGACGGATATGACAGAGATTCCTAACTTTCCAAACCAAAAAGAAGCAGCTAAGTATGTTGCTGATTTGGAAAGTAAAACAAGATTCATTGCTCAAGCGGAATCTGTTGAAGAGATTAGAGAGTCTGCATTAGCGGCTTGTAGATTACTTGACATTGCGATTGGAAGCGATGAAGATCGTGAAGATATGAAAGCCTATGCTCAAGGCATTCATTATACATTAGCTATCATTGTAGATATTCGTTCAAATAGCGAATGTAGTCCAGAAGCATACCGGATGATTTTTCTTCACATTTTTACAAAGCACTCTTTCTAATGTACTTTTCGGAAAACTTAAAAACATTGAGTTCTTGAAAAGGTATTATAGAGACACGGTTGATTTCTTCTGGCCTAAAAAGTAAGTGTCTTAAAAAGATTCCTGCCTGAGAACTACTTCTAAAGGATTAGAAATGTACTACTACGTTACAATCAAACCAGGTGAGTTTTGTGAGATTCACGAAACCCAAAACAAAGAAATTGAGTACGAAACTCTCAGGGATGCTGTACAGGGATACATCGAAGCTCTGAACTTCAACATCGAAGGAAACCGTCTTATCTGTTGGATTGATGAAGAGGGAAAGCTCAAGTCCAATATGAAGCCTTGTATCAATTCACCTTACGGCGTCATCATGGGACCATGCTGCATCACGGGTCAAGATGATGAAGATACGGTTGGTTTTTCCAAAGAGGTAGCTGAAAAGGTCAAGGTCTACTTCGATAAGCTCTGCTGTATCATTCCTGCATAAAGAAACACGCACCACACCCTCCTGTTAGAAGGCTGAGATTTCCGAGGCTGGACAGGAGGTGTTCAAGTCCAGAAACAGGACACCACCCCACACACCACAACACTAAAGATTGGATTACAACATGACCGACGTTCAAAGCGATAACAACGAAACATCCGAGGTCGAAACCCACATTCCCTCTACCGAAGAAGTTCTTGCTTCCATGTTGAAGGAGAACACCGGTACGCACATGCTCGATTCGGGTGGTGCATACGGTCGTCACTGGCAGCGCAATCAGGTCCGAGACTTTGAAGCCGAGAAAGAAACCGAATTGAAATTCGGTATCTACAACGGCAAGCCAGAAATCACCGTGACACACAACACGTATCACTGGCTCAAGGAGCGCTGCCAATTCGAGCCCGAGCTGGACGCCTTGTTTCACGGAAAGTTCCGTGAAGAGTTCGATCCAGAAAATGAGCAATACGATTTGGAATACATGGAAGTCTTTCCTGAGTGGCTTGCCAAGCAAGAGGACGAAGACGGAAACCCTCTTTATGGTGAATCTACTGGGTTCTACGGCGAAGGCGAGCCTATCACCATCAACACGTACAACGAAGAAGAGCTTCTCTCTCAAATCCTTCAGTTCAAATACTTCTGTAACTCTCAAGGCGAGTTCATCGCTCTTCAGATTCATGGAGGAGCTGATGTTCGAGGTGGATACACAAATCCAAAGATCTTCTCAGTGGGTCACAGGTCCGAGCTGGACATCTTCGAATACAAGAGAGCTAACATTTTTTGTACCGGTGAAGATAGGTTACCCGAGGCTGAGGCTCTCAAGGAAGCGCAAGAAAAGCAGCTTGTCATCGAGGGTATTGATGTACAAGAGATCGACTTTGACGGTTCTTCCGAGCATTACTGGAACACCGATGACGGATACCACTACTACTTCCAGGGTTCTTGTGGACTTGGGGCTGGCGTTCAGCTTGAAGATTACGAAGCGGTAGACCTTGATGAAGAGCCTGAAGAGGACGAAGAGCCTGTAAAGTGGAAGCCCGGCATGCTGTTCATCAAAGACGGGGTTGGATACTGTCCACATTGCGGGGCACGCCTACAAGCATCGTTCTAACCGTCTAAACCGTGGCGCTCGAAAGAGCGCCTTTTTTCTATCACCAAAACACCACTAAACACCACATACAAAACTGGAGAAAATCACAATGACAATCCGAACCATCATTGAAGTCAATACTCTCAACAAGTCTGCGCCCAAGAGGCGTCGTGGCAAGAAGCTCCCGAAGTCCGCAATCATCGACCGCAAGGGTCGCAAGATTGGTTCGGACGATATGATGGAGGGTGCTCGTCTTTGCAAGTGGGCAGAGCATTCCGGTCTTCGTTCCAATCTCGTTCCTGTTGCCAACATGGTAGGCATCGGACTAGAGACCGCAGTTCAGCTTGCGCTCAAGGGTCAGCATCGCGAAGCTGGCAAGAAGGTACAGAACGTTCTTTATGTTCTGAACAAGGAGACGAACGAAGCGGTAGCCAACATCAAGGTGGATTGCCGAGACTCTCGCATTCGCCAGGTCAAGGTCATTGCAAAGTGGTTCGCTGGGGTTCACCTCCGCATTGCCGATGAGATCGATACGGCACTGGCTGAGGAAGCAGAGCGTGAGCTGGAGCGTTTGCAGAGGCGTGCATCCAAGATTGCAGCCGAGGAAGCTGCTGCTGCTGCCGAGACTCCCGAAGTCAAGGTTGCGTAATACAGGCCGAAACAGGGATACCAAATCCCTGTATGATTCGTAGGGCGAATCACTGATGAGGCCGCAATCCGAAACGATTGCCAAGCACCGGAAATCATAAGTGAGGTAACCCAAAGCCTGGTCTCCTTCGGGGGACCGGGCATTAGGCATTTAACCTACTCTAGTAAAACAGAGAGGGAGGCTCTACGTCATGTAGCTACGCCTGAAATATTTTATAGAATGCTCCCGGCCACGAGGGTATCGACGATACCGGCACGAGATGAGCCAACACAAGGCTTTGTTCCTTGTTCCAGACGCCAAGATAGGCTGATGATTTTATTATCATCAAAGGCGGAAGCTAAGGGATTCGTTCCCAGGGCTCCGCAACTTTTCTCCGCTGTTGCGGGTACTTTACTAAAAGGATTTGAAATGGAAAAGAAAAAGATTTCTGAGTTTTTAGCATCCCTTGGAGACTCTTCGGATGCGATAGCACTTTCATTGAAGAACCTTGGAGTCCAAGGTAAGGTTGGTGACTCTCGTTCGTGTCCCATCTCTGTAGCGTGTAACAAATACGCTAAAGGTTGGGGAAATGTTCTCACCACGGGTAATGGGTACCTTACCTGGGGCGACCCACAAATTACGGATCCTGTACTAGACCCGGCTGTTCAGAGGAACGTTACGGAGTTCGTTCACAACTTCGATGCTAGGAAGTATCCTGAACTCATTTACCAAGAGGAGGAATAAATGGAATTCAAAGAAATCAAGGAATTGTTTGAGTCAGCTGGGTACGAGCCCAGGTCTTACTCTGGCCGAGGGATGTTTGGCCGGAATTGTTTTGGGGTAGAGGTCGAAGATCCCAATTCTGTGATTCCTGACATCATCATGGCGTACGCAAGGGATAAAGCAGATGATGGATACATGGTTCACATCAATGTCATTGAGGAAATCCTCGAATTGCTAGTAAGGCCACACACTGACAGTATGGGTAGAGATGTGATTTTGTACTGGCCACGAATCAAGTGGGAAGAAGATGAGGATGAGGACGAAGTTGACGATTCCGTTTCGGTTCATTCTCCGGTTCAGTACAGATGACACGAATCATTCTTTTTCCATTCATCCCGGCGGTTCCGATGAAATTTTTCTTCGGATTCTTCGGGGTGTTCTTCTTAGCGTGTATGTATGCGGCGGGAGGGTTCGCTCTCTCTTTGTTTTACTTTCACTTGCCTAATGAGCCATCAGGGATTGTGGCTCTTGTATCTTTCATCTGTACGTTTGTGTCCGCATACGCTGACTAAGCACTCACACCACAAGGAAACCTATGTCAAAAATCAAATTCATTCTCTTCGTTCTGATCCTGGCTCTGTTCGGTTGCAACAAAACTCCGGATGTTCAACCGGAGAAGGAGGTTGCTTCTCCCGCTCCCGCACCAGAACCAAAACTAACTCCCGTTCAAGAAGCAGTTATCAATTTAGCACAAACAAAGAGTCTTGAAAAAGCTGTAGGAATCTCGACTCCTTTCATGGAAGATACACATAACGACTACTCAATGGGCACCATTTTGTTTGCGACTTGGGCTTCCGAATTTCTCATGTGGGATATGTTGGAAAAGATTCCAGACAACAAGCGCGTCGAAATCATGAAAGATCCGCAAGCGTTTCGCGGAATGAAACTTTGTTCGCGAGGATCTATTGTTCAAATTCGAGCAGATAGATCGTTTGGCAAGGTTGTGTATGATGGTATTCTTTCAGTTGGCTGGGGTGGTTACATTTCTTTTATTGCTACAGGATCGACCGCAGGTATAAATGAAAATACTGGTGGTGTAAATTTCTGTGGCATTGTAAGTGGTGCTCGCTCCTACAACAACTCTGGTGGTGGAACAACACATTCACTAGCTGTTGTTGGAATGTTTGATATTCAAGAAAACAATCCAAATTACAAAAACTATCAATCATATTAATATGCAATACATTTATCAAAGGATGTCCACCATGAGTCACTACCAGTCAAAGATTATCTCTTTTGTTTCCACTGTTCTTGCGTTGTTCGGACTTTTCGCTGTAACCTGTGTATCTCAGGGTATTCCACTCAAGAGTTCAGAGCGGATTGGGGTAACAACGATGGTTCCGGTGATTCCGGATGATGCTCCTGTGAATATCGAAAGCGACTTGGAGCTAGCCTGTACGGGAAGTTCATGCAACATTCCGGAGAATGTGTTAGTTCTTCCCGAGGTAAACATTGTCGAGAAGATTCCTGCTAAGGTAGCGGCGGTAGCTCCGGTAGTTGAAGCTCCTAAGGTTCCTGAAGTGATTCGCGTTCCGTATGTTACTCGGGAATCATTTGAATCCATTCGCCCAGGTGCGGCACGACGGCGACCGGCAACGGTATCCAAAGAGCGCGTAAGCGCTCGTGTGGATAGGTCGTCGGTGACGGTGCCTGGAGGAGCCGTATGGGCCTCCGACAAGGCGCTGGCCTACGACCCCATGAATGGTGAGTTGTGACCCTCGAAGAACGACTCATCGAGGCTTTGAAAGCCTACACAGCATCTAAACAAGAAGCTCCAAGTTTTGAAGCAGTAGTGTTTGCAGATTGCGAAGCAAAGAAAACCATCACGGAACTTTGTTTCTCTTTGAAATTGGACACACGCACAGTGCTCAAGGGTTTGAGTTTCGATTCTGACAAGGAAACTAATGACTAACAATGAAACCCCTGCCGAGCGATTGCGAAAAATCGCAGGAACGGTGAACGCTACCAACGAGTTTGCGTTTGATGGTCTCACGATACAGGGAATCATCAATCTGGTTGAGGCTTGTTGGGCATGTGATTGGGATATTTATCCCGATATGCTTCCTAAGACCCTCCGCTTGGAAGCTTCTTTGCACGGAGCAAACACAGAGGTTGTGACTAAGATCAATACCTGTTGTGAAGAACTCGAAAAAGAAGGTAGGTTATAACATGGCACTTGTAACATGGGAAATTGACTCTGACGATAACGATGCTGAGATTGAGGGTAGCGATTCTTCTGAAGAGCAAGCAATCAAGCACGCATACAAGACCGCTGAGATGTACTTCGATGGCTCTACTGACTGGGCATTCACAGTACATCTGGACAACGGACGGTCATTCTTCGTTGACCTTTCCTCTGAAGAGGTTTCAGAAGTCACTGAAGACGAAGAAGTGATTGAGGCGGAAGATGCACATACTCACAACACCTGATAAAGAGGTTTTTGGAAAAGACGAAGAAGATAAAACCTAACTGCTGTTGTGGTTAGGTTGTAAAGGAGAACAACATGACTACAACAGCAAAGAAGGCCGTAGCAAAGAAAGCTCCGGTAAAAACGAAAACTCAGGTGGAGCATCTTCTACCTGATACCTCTCCAACGAAGAGGAAGACAATACCTCGCGCACCTAAGAAGGAACCCTTCTGGGATAAGGTCAAAGCCTTGCGAGCTTTCTATACGGTAGCAGCTATCATCGCTGGTGGTGGTCTTCCCATCATCTGTTACAACGTAGCTCACGTTCAGCTTGGCAAGATTGATCCGAGTGATTGGACTTGGAAAGCGATGTTCGTGGCAGCAGTTGCCGGGTTCATCTTTTCATCAGCAACGGTGTTCGACCTTCTCTCTGACTGGCTCTCCAGTAAGGTCAAGGCAGCGGCGTGGGTAATCGTGAGCGAGACGGTGATGCTTCTAGGCATCGAAGAGTGGGCTTCACTTTCGGTTCTCTTGGTTCTCGTGGTACTAAACGCTGGGTCCGTGTTTGTGATGCTTGAAAAGCGCAGGCAGAAACAAGAAGAAGCTCTCAAAGAAAAGCTCAAGGTAGAGCGAAGGTTGCAAAGAGAAAATGGCAAACAAATTCGATCACACGGTGCCACCAACGGAAGACGGAAGGCATCCTAAATTCAAACACCTTGTGCTGTTTGAGATAGATAGGCACTACGGCTCATACATTCTCACAGCAAAAAGTCACGAGGGTGACGCTCTCATTTCGGAAGATGATGCGAGAGATATATTCGAAGAGCAATTCGACAATGAGTTTGCTTATCTTACTGATGAGTATCTCTCGCTACTATCTTCTAAAGAAGAATAAACCCTAATTTTTTGGTAACACCATCTGGAGGTTATGATGTCATACGAAGGATACGAGCAACACATTTGTGCAAATGGACATTTGTTTTATAATTATGACATTTATTATTTTGAAGGACCAACAATTGTTTGTCATTGTGGTGCTGATTCTGTTTGGCAAAACTCTGTTGATGATACCAACTGTGACGAGAATGGATACATTCCGGAAGAATTGTTTCGACGCTACGCGCCCGGTGTCTTCGCAATTCCCACACAGAAAGAAGCGTTAGCTATGCAAACGTACAGGGAAAATGATAATTTGTTCTTCATTGAAACGAATGAGCGAGTCATTTTTCCAGAGTACGAAAACATGTGTGAGCAGACGGCTATGGTATGTACCGGCTCTGGAAGTATCTACACACAGTTTCCTCAAAACAATCTCTGTTCGTAAAGGGAAAACAAAATGTTAAATGAAGAACTAAAACCAATAGATGAAAAGAACTATGCCGAGCGTGTTCGGACTCTATTTTTTGATTGTTTGTTCAGAAATCAAGAAGAGGCTGAGCCTTTCATTGAAGAGAAAACGTACGTTCCATCTAAGGGAATCGTAAGGAGCGTTGCCTTTCACCCTGAGCGATTGGAATCTCATCGAGAAGAAATTCTTGGTCTCATGAATGAGATTGTCTCTGATATTTTCTTTATCGAAAGTGGAGGCGGGATGTCATTTATCAGACTTTCATTCGACAAGGATGAGGAGCTTTGGGCTGAGCATCAGAATGCAGAGCAGCTCTTTCAGTTAGCTCAAGCTATCGGTCATGCGGGTAAAAATACCGAAAACCCAGCAATCATTTCTGTGTTTCCTGGTGGGATACCGTATGTTTGGTTCTCGAAAGAGAAGAAGGATTCAAATGCAAATCGTTGAAACTCGGGCCTTCAAAAACAGAACGGTCCACGTTGTTCCGGATGATGATCCCCTCTCTCCCCGAGACATGGGTAATTTAGGAACGATTCTCTACACATCATCAAGGTACACCCTTGGGGACAAGCAAGTCTCATCTGATGAGATTGATGCTATTACCAAAGATGAGGGTATGATTTGGCTTCCAGTGTACGCCTACATTCATTCTGGTATTGCGCTGTCTACCTCTTCCTTTACGGATCATTTCGATTCTGGAATGTGCGGAATCATTTACTGCTCACGAGAGTCAGCTCTTGCAGAGTACGAATCGGAAGAGTTGGTAAAGGAAGTTCTGAAACTTGAAGTCCATGTTTTTGGCAAGTTTGTTTCCGGAGAAACTTACGGATACATTGTTGAAGATGAAGATGGCATACAGATTGATTCATCTTATGGATACTTCGGAGTTGAAGAAGCTATCGAGGTAGCTGTCAGTGAGCATGGGTTGGAAACTTTTACCGAAGCTGAAAAGGCCTTGGTAAAAAGTACAGAAACTTCGTCAGGAGATAAGATTTACATTGGGACTCTTTTCCGAAATAATCGCGAGCCTTTGGATCTGTATGCTTCTGACTCTGGATTCCTTTGGTTCAATGGAGATGATTATACTCAGACCACCGGCCGTAAGGTCAAGGCTCTCCAAACTAAATACGGTTTCGAGTACAGGCGTCAACCTGAGTATAAGTGAAGAGAGTCTCAACAAACTAACGAATTGAGCTTGCTTGATCAAACTTCCACTAACTGAAAACTGGCCATCTACAATTTTGGCAAAAACATTCTCCGAACGAGAATTATGTGAAGCGATAGCCTATCTGGAACTGGTGAGAACATCAAAACTTTCACCGGGTCCGGAGCTAAACAACCTAGGAATTTCCCCTTTGGACTACACGATGTATGAAATCGAAGCGGTTCAGAGGAAGTTGGCTTCCGCAATTAGCAGAATTAGAAACAAAAAATCTAAAGCTGCCTAGCCTAGGATAAAACCTATCTCTAAGAGGTTTCATGAAAAAAGTAAATGTATATTGGGTTACCGATCATGATGATGAAAGCGTAACGACACACCATCTCTTCACTACTGTTCGTCTTACCAATGAGATGAAGGATGTAGAAGTGTCCAAGAAGATGGAAGAGCTTTGCCCTCACGTCCGAGCGCTCCATTCCGGAAGGTTCGTTTCGCATCATCGTCTTGGTGATGTGTTGGACGCTCACGAGTTTGTAAAAGAATACGAAAGCAAAGCGAGCTAGGATCTTGTCCAGGGTACCCTGGGTGAAAACCCAGGGTCTTTCAATATGAAATACGATATTTCTGATATTATTGATGAGGCCATCAAGCACTCCACTGATGACGTATGGAGGCAAGTGCTTGCTAAAAAGCGTCATTATAGAAATAGGAAGAAGAAACGATGAGTTCTGATTTTATATGTGCGGCAGCGGAATTCAAATCCAAACCCGATTTCGAATCTGGTATCCAGTATATCAAAACAACAAACCCTGATGTATTCCTAGAGCTTCTAGAAAAAAACAATCTTACATCAGAGTTTGAGGATTCTCAAACAACTGTAGAAAATTTTCTCATCTCATGTCTACGTTTCGTAGAAGAAAATTGGGATGATCACTGTGTTCAGCTTTCAGCTTCTTGGATTGTTGTCTTTGGTGGTGATTATTGGGGAGACCTTATTGAAGGAGTCTCAGAACTAGAGATTCTACAAGCAACTGGTGTTTTCAAAGCTATGGGTGGTATGTTATGAGGAACAATGAAGAACTCGAACACTTCCATGAACTCAAGGATAAGTGGAGGCTTGCGCAGCGAACTGGTGACTTTGCTCATGTAACAACTCCTGAGCTAGAAGAGATTATCAAGTATTTCAAAAAAGCAGAAGAGGGTTTGGTATTCTTCCCTGAGTGTGAGTCTACCATCTTCTGGTGTAGGTTTCAGATGCATGTCCTTGAGGGATATGTAAGGGAAAGAAAGAGGAAAGACTAATGGTATCTTGTAGAGAGTGTGGTAAAGAAGTAAGCAAAAATGCAAAAGCTTGTCCACATTGTGGCGAGCCTAGTCCTTCCGCCGCTTCTGCTGGAGCGAAGTGGTTTTGGTTTCTCTTGCTTTTCTTTTTCCTTTTCATAGCCATTACCAAATAGCTACGCATAAAGGGATACAAAGATAAATGTGAGGATGTATGTCAGAGCATAACGATGTAAAACTTGTGGTTAGCAATATTTGCACTGCATTTGAATCTCAAGCCGTAGGATCAAAGGTTGATCTCATATCAACTTTCATGAGGTTGCTTGAAGAGAGTGTGCATAAGCATAACACTTTAAAAGACCGAGCGCCCGGTCAGCACTACATCGTTATGCCTGATGCAGCCAAGCACACGGTATCTGCCGGTGATGGTTTGAAATCAGATAATGTAAACGACTATGTGATTCGTTATCACCGAGAGGGACCAAAGATGTTCCTTAGAAGAGGGTGTGCTGGAGATGTTCGAGACCTAGCTGTTGTTGTTTATACGAGAGAGGCATACCTTATCGATCCAGACTACGATGTTAGTGAGGATATTGGAGACGCCACCCACGTTATCGTGGCAGTGCTAGCCTCCTCTGGTCCAAAGTCTCCTATCACACCGTATAGGTTTGTACACAATCTTGCTGGTGGTAATAACGCCTACAAAAGACCAGATAGAGTAAGCGAACCTCCGGTGATGGTTCATGCTCTTGACAAGCATATCAACTGGTTGGAAAATACAGCATCGGAAGTGATTGATTACTGGTCTAAATATGCTGTTGTTTCTGATTGAAAGATAACAAATGACAATTCAAATTAAAGATGGACGGTACTTCAAAGGCTTTATGAACTTTGAGTTCCGAAAAAACACCTCTGCCTTGAGTCCTAAGAGTGATGGCAATCTACTTGCTGCCGTGTATACTGATGACAAAGAGACTTGGCATCTTGTATATAGATTCAGGTACTACATTGACGAGCTTGTTCACAACTCTAAAGATGATCGGAACTGGTATCATGCAACCATGAAGCCAGGTGACAAAGGAACCGAAGATACTGTCTGGAAAGGTGTTGTTGAAGCTATGGGTTTGATGGCATCAGCATCAGGAAGTACGCTTCATTGCGTACTTGTTGAGTCAGATGATGCAAAGGAGCAGGCTGAGAAGTTGCTCACCCTTCCTGGAATGTCAATACAAACCGAAGGTGATGCATAGGAGAAGCAATAGATGTACAAAATCGTAAGATTATATCTCAATCCTGATATTCCTAAAAGAACTATCAAGTCTTGGGTGACTCTTGAGGAAGCTCAGAAGCACTGTGAAAATCCTGAAACATCTTCCAAGACGTGTACCTCGTACGCGGCACGAAAGAGAACTGAGCGCTTTGGTCCTTGGTTCGATGGGTATGAAGAAACATGAAGGTTGGCGAAATCAAAACTCTAACTCTTCGGTTAGAGCCTGACGGTGATGCGGATGAAGAGGGAAATGCAGTTGATTGTTCTTACTACGTTCCAGAAACGGAAGAAGACGAGAAACACGAATGTGTTGATTGTAAAGAAGTCCGTGGGGAGTATATGAATGCAGTTCCTTCTGAGCTTATCAAAGATGGTTGGATGGAATATCCTTATCCAGATAAGTTCAGTGTACAAACAAAAGTGTTCCAAATCAATGGTGAGTTGTTTTGCCTTTGCGAGGAGCATATTCATTTTAGAATGCTGGAAGATAATTCTAAATACACTCCTGATAAATTAGGATATAAGGAGGATGAGATGATTACCAAAGGTGATTGGATTCAAGCCGAATGGCTTGAGCCTCAAGAAGCCGGCCTATCTGGTTCGGCTTTGAAGTTCGCAGCTGAAGGGAAGCGGGTTTCCGGAATCGTCCGTCACATTCGAGGCGATCACCCGAGCAACCCAACATCTATCCGTTTGTTCGTTGAGCCTGATGGTGGTGGTGAGCAGGTTCTCGTTGCTCCGTCTTGGGTAAAAGCCCACAAAAAAGCCCCGAAAGAAAATTCTTGACGGTGCGTTTGCGACGTGGTAGCTAGGTTCACTGAGCGAAAAGCTCTTTGTCAAAGGGATAATCCCCTTGTTCTTTGATAATGTATGAGGTATTGATGTGTGCTGCGCTGTTGCGCAGCACAAGCACAGGTCTGTGTTAAGACCTGAGATTTCCGAGGCTGGACATGAAGAGAGAGGCCTTGAAAAAGATTTAGGAGTCTACAGTTCGCAGTTCCACCCGCACCTCTGTAGACTCCTGATAGGAGGCGCAAGCCTCTGGCAGTTTCCCGTGTTCTGTTTTTCAAAACCGGTGGTTGGGCTGTTAGCTTAGTTGGCTAAAGCAGCAGACTTTTAATCTGAAGATCCTGGGTTCGAGTCCCAGACGGCCCACCTTGGTAGTAATAACTTTTCTTTGGGTGTTGCTTGTTATTATTACTAAGACTATTCAATCTAACGTATGGTATCTAGGGAGATCCTAGGGCGCTATTTTTTTGTGTTTGATACATGCACAGCTTATTGTAGTCATGAAACAAAGTTAGATTGAATTTCCCAGGGTAGCTCAGTCTGGTAGAGCAAGTGGGGGTCAAAGCCCGCTAGGTCGTACGTTCAAATCGTACCCCTGGGTCAAAACCAATATTCAATATTCAAAAGAAAGATAAAAATGAAAACTTCTAGTATTGGAAATGCTATAAAAGCAATGTTCGATAGGAAATATCATTTACCAAAAGAGAATACCATGAGCGAACCTGTTTTAGCCGAAAGTATTGAGCAAGGTCAGTGCTTTAGAAAGATTCATGGCGAGTATGTTTACCTTGCCATCTCTAAGTCATCAGCAAAGTACGCTGGTCTTGATGAAACAAAGCTTCACGGTGTGTGTTTCAATGGAAACATGGCATCGGTATCTCTGAGTTCTAAAGTTATTCCCATGCCATTCTCGGCTATGTCTAACAACCAGGCAATGCAGGATGTCTGGGAAGAAAATATGGGATGTAGAGAGAAAAGATAAGGTGATACTAATGAACTTCAAATATCCAAGATGCAAGCTTCTTCATTGTACTTCAACAATGGAGATTTCATGCACATCAATTACAGGCGAAAGAACAAGCATCGAAACGAAGGGTCTCGCTGGAAAGTAAAGGCGTTCCACTTTTTCGCGGTGTACATCGGGGTTCACGATCAGCGAGAGCGCCGAGTCAATGGTGAGAGAAGATACCGAAGAAACAACAAAGTTCTTCTACGCAAAGAAAAATACAATGACATATTTCCTTGGTGCGCCAAAGTGAAACCATTCATTTGGATCACGAGTTGAGGCGGTTGGCTCAGTTGGTAGAGCGCCCTTAAACAAGGCCGTCGTGGGTTCAAGTCCCTCACCGCCCACCCGTGTCTGTTACCACAGACTAGTCGGAGCTGAAATATAACCGATGAAGAAGTGACTGGTAATCACAAAAACGGTATGGTGTGAATCACTACGGGCGTTGGGGTCCGTGAATGGTAAATATACTGTTCGAATCTTTTAGGTATGGAGGCTTTTAGCTATTGATGTACTGAACGAACCCTTCACTATGCCCGTATAGCTCAGTTGGTAGAGCACAAGTTTTGTAAACTTGTTGCCGGGGGTTCAAATCCCTCTGCGGGCTCCAGCAATTCTCAGCCATCGTTGTTACTAGGTTTGCGACGGGAGTCATGACCCGTCAACATACAACTGTAACTATAGCGTGATAGACTATGCTAGCTAATCAGTCTATCTCAACTGTCCTGAGTTGTATTTAGTTAAGCGTCAGGGCCTTGAAGAAGTGAGAATTGCGCAGTTTTTATAGATAACTCATAAGAAAGATATAGGAAATGGAATTTCATACATTCAACACAATTCTTGGAAAGAACTTCAAAAACATCACAAAGAACGTAGACAAGCTCTATGTGATGGATGTTGATAAGGATGAACTCTGGAACACCTACCTCGATTCCTTCCCTCCGGGAACGAATGAAATCTTTCGTGAGCGTAGAGAGTTCGATTGTTCATGCTGTCGTCAGTTCGTCAAGAACTTCGGCAATGCTGTTGTCATCGTCAATGGCGAAATGAAATCCATTTGGGACTTCGAAACAAATGAAAACACATTCCAGCCAGTAATCAACGCACTGTCGGTTTTGGTAAAATCCAAGTCAATAAGAAATGTTCTTGTCACCAAAGATTCATCTTTTGGTACGTTGAAATCCCATGAGTCTGAAGAAAGTGGAAAGGTAATCACTTGGGATCACTTCCACTTAGCTCTCGATAAGAAGTTTATCTTCAGTGGTTCTAAGACTGAGATTGGTGAGACTCTTGGTCAGTACCGAGATACCAGGAACGTTTTCGAACGCTCTCTCAATGAGATTTCAGAGGACGCTCTATCAGTTGTTTTAGATTTGATTGCTCAGAACTCCCTCTACAAAGGGAATGAGTGGAAATCAAACCTTGAAACTTTCTCAAGGCTTCGGCGTGAATACTTCGCACTAGAAGAATCCAAAAGAGATGTTTTCTGCTGGACAAAATCGGCAGAGGTTGGCCCTGTCATTGGAAGAATCAAGAACCACTCCATTGGTGTGTTGTTAGCGAACATCACTTCCGGAATGGATTTGGATGAAGCTGTTCGTAAGTACGAAGCTATTGTTGCTCCGATCAATTACAAGCGTCCCAAGGCTGTCTTTACCAAGAAGATGATTGAAGATGCTGAAAAGCTTCTTGCCAAAGAGGGATTGATTGATTCTTTGCCGAGAAGGTTTGCTACTCTCAGTGACATAACAATCAATAACATCATCTTTGCCAATCGTGATGCGGTCAAGAAGATGTCAGGGTCTGTTTTTGATGAATTGAAAGAAGAGGTCAACACTGCTCCAAAGAAACTTGGAAAGGTCGAGGAGGTTTCTATCGAGAAATTCATCAAGGATATTCTTCCCGAGGCAGAATCTGTTGAGCTTCTCTTAGAGAACAAGCACTGTGGTAATCTCGTGTCCTTGATTGCCCCGCAGAACCAAGAAGCCAAGCCACTATTCAAATGGAACAATGGTTTCTCTTGGGCTTATGCAGGAAACATCACGGACTCGATGAAAGAGCGAGTGAAGTCTGCGGGAGGAAATGTCGAGGGTGTTCTTCGTTTCTCTATCCAGTGGAATACTGATGGAGATAATAGGAATGATTTCGATGCACACTGCAAAGAGCCTGGTGGAAATCTGATTTACTACGGTTCAAAACAGAATCGATCTACTTTGGGTAACCTTGACGTTGATATTATTCACCCCAAAGATGTTGCTGTGGAAAATATCACATGGCCTTCCTTGTCGAAAATGGAAGATGGTGTGTATACATTCATGGTACACAATTTTAGCCATCGTGGTGGAACATCGGGCTTCCAGGCTGAGATTGAATTCGATGGAAACATTCTATCTTTTGATTATCCGAAAGATATTCGTCAAGGTGAAAAAATAGAGGTTGCTAAGGTCAAACTTACAAAAGGTGTGTTTGAAGTTATCTCTTCATTGGATTCAACATCTAGGTCCAAGCAGGTTTGGGGATTGAAGACCAATGAGTTTCATCCGGTATCTGTTTGTATGTTCTCTCCGAACTACTGGAATGAACAATCTGGTATTGGTAACAAACATTTCTTCTTCATGTTGAAATCATGTACCAATGATGGAACACCAAATGGGTTCTTCAATGAGTTCCTCAAAGAAGATATGATGAAACACAAGAAGGTGTTTGAGGCTTTGGGCTCGAAGATGAAGGTTCAACCAACAGAAGAGCAGTTGTCAGGCCTTGGGTTTTCTGATACAAAGAGATCCTCTCTTACCTTGCGAGTAAAGGGGTCTTTTACTCGGACCTTGGTTGTGACAATCTAAATTGTGAGGTGTCCTGCGGGTAATGCTACCCGCAAGGATGCATGCGAGAGATCGGTGACGGTCAATTGATTGCGACTCCCCGCTCGGCACCTCACAAGTTTGTGCGGTGGTGTGAAAATATAAAGGAAATATCATGTTCGAAGAAGCTACACGACAGAAAATACGATTCAATCACAAGGGAAACATCTCTATAGAAGACCTTTGGGATCTTTCTCCGGATGCCCTGAACGCCATCTACATTGCTCTTGTCAAGGAAAAGAAGGAGAGTGAGCCCGAGGAGTCTCTCATCACTGTCAAATCCGAAGTCAATAAAACTTTGGATCTCAAGCTCGGTGTTGTAAAGCATGTCTTCACAGTGAAGTCACAAGAACTAACTGCAAAGAAAGATTTAGCAGAGCGCCGTGCTCGTAAGCGTCAGCTCCAAGCCATCCTTGCCGACAAGCAGAATCAAGAGCTGCAAGGAAAATCCGCTGATGATTTGAGGAGACTCATCTCTGAGCTGGAAGAGTAATTCAGAGGAGTTTGAAAGCTCCTACACACGTCCCCTTAGCTCAGTAGGATAGAGCACAGTTTTTCTAAATCTGTGGTCGGGAGTTCGAGTCTCTCAGGGGACGCCCTTTGGTATGTGGTGTACCAATGGTGGTGGAGGCAAAGACGTAAGTCTAAGCCCCGGCTATAATACTAGCCAAAGAAATGATGAAATGTTGTTTCTTGAAGTCTTCAAAATAATAGAGAAATTATTTTGCCTAGCTCGGCATTGAAGATGTATTCAGGAATTGAGATTTCCTGTTGATGTATTGAAATTATGGAAATGGTTTGATATATCATAAGTCAATCAGGTGGAGGTTTACTAAGTCTTACTTATTGAAATAGATAAGTAAGGCAAAGGCTGGCAACAGTAACCGTTGATCCCTGATTGATTCTCAACTTAGGGTCCGACGGGTTTCGACGTGGCAGTAGAGGATAAATTGATCATGCAGGCAGGTGGTTGTACTGCCTTAAAAGATTCAACCAAACGTACTTGCAAACGATAATGCATACGCTCCTGCTGCTCTCGCAGCGTAAAGGCGCTGCTCTTCTAAAAGGTGTCTGAGTATTAGAAGAGTATAAACCACACAGACTGGATCACTGGACATATTCCGAAAAGGTGATTGAAATTTCAGGAAGTGACTTGAGGAGAATAGTTCCAATGACAGCTTGAAAGCAAGCAAACCTGCCAAGAGGTACTTGGATAAGCATGTGAGCGAGGTTTATAAAAAGCAGTTGCGGATCGTGGTTCAACTCCACGCGGATCCACTAAAATTCCGAACAGCTCCACAAACTGTAGGTATATCTACAGTTCATGGATAAAGATACAAGATACCAACATCAGCCGTGGTACATAAGACTGTGGCCAGAAACCCCCATGAACCATGGGGGCTTCTCTGGTCTATCCATATTGGTCTTGCACAGGTTCCTATGCAATGGACATATACGATGGATGAAGTCTTCGATGAAGGCGGAAATCTCAAAAGATTAAAAAGAAAGAAATAAAACCAATGTCTCATTTCACCGTTCTTGTTATTGGAAACAATCCCGAAGAGCAACTTGCTCCCTTTCACGAGTTCGAATGCACGGGTGAAGAAGAGTTCATCCAAGAGATCGATGAGCTGGATGAGTACGAAAAAAAGTATGAAACCGAAACCAGAAAAATGGTTCGTTTCATTGGTAACTCCAAAGTTCTCTGTACCGAGGATGCTAAGACTGTTCGTTCTACTAGTGATGATTTCTTTTTCCGAGAGCCGACCGCTGAAGAAATGAAGGAGAGGAGACTCTCCGGAACTGGTTGGGGTCCAAATGGATTTCACTGGGTCTCTAAAGACTGGGGTGATGGTAAAGGGTATTGCACTAGGGTTCAAGACATTCCTCCTGATTGGCAAGAGGTTGATATACCTATCAAAGAAATCATGACATTCTTTGAATTCGTGACTGATTATTGCGGTCATGGTGAGGTCATCTCTACATTTCAAGAGCCGGACACTATCGGTCCACACAAGTACGGGTGGGTTCGTGTCGATGAGAATAACGAAGTTCTCGAAGTTGTGAGGAGAACAAACCCGAATGCAAAGTGGGATTGGTATGTACTCGGCGGGCGATGGTCAGGATTTTTCAAATTGAAATCTGAAGATCTCCTTCGAGGACTTCCCTGGCGCAATGAACCAGGCCTCGTTGCTATTGGTTCTGGACCAGAAGCTTCGAATCTAATCGGGGATTATGCTGACCGCGCTCGGGTTGGAGAGATTGATGTCCAAGGAATGCGTGAGGATGCTCGCAAGGAAGCTGAGAAGTCATTTGATGCATACTACGATGTCATTCAGCATTTTCCGGATGCTTTGTCTTTCAGTCAGGTAAGAGAAAAGTTCACCGATCCTAGTGAGGCGAGGAAGTTCTACAACAACCAAAAAGCAATCAAAGCTCTTCATGAAAGAAAGATTGGCGCATGGGGTTGTGCTATCGAAACCTTTGGCCGAGACAGAGATGTCTACGTACAGGAGTGTGCGAACAGCGCGCTCTCAACATTTGCCGTACTAAAGGATGGTATCTGGCATGAAAAAGGTAAGATGGGTTGGTGGGCATGTGTCAGTGATGAAACATCCGATTCAGAATGGAATGAACAGCTCAACAGACTGTTCGATGATCTCTCTCCTGATACCGTGGTATCTCTTTACGACTGTCATATCTAATGAATGTTCAGTTGGTGTTATAAATTATGGGAAGCCTAACAACAATTACCATCTATAATGATGGTGCGCACATGCTTGAGAAACATCCAGAAGAGCTGGCAAACAAACTTTACGAAGCTTGTTTGGGAGTACAGCGCAGTAAGGGTCAAGATTATGACTCTCTTGGTAATTTTGCAAATCTTCTGACACTTCAAAAGCCAAGGCATGCAGACTCGCACACGCTCTATCTCCATGCCGGAAATACAGTTATGGACATTGATGAAATCAATGATCCAAACTCTCCGATGTTTGAACACGCTTTATCTGAGATGAAGTTTCATATCAAGAGATTGAACTCACTCAAAAAATCAAAGAAGTAATATGGAAACTTTGAGTTACGAAGAGCGTGCTCGGCGATTAGAAGACGCTAAGCATGAAGTTTGGAAGATTGAGCAAAAGACTAGATCATATCTCAAATCAGAAACATGGGAATTGATCGCTCAAGATCAGAAAATATTCCGTGAGATGTTTGAGCGGTTAGGTTTCCCTTCTGGTTACATGACTGCGATTGAAAATAAGTACTGGCCTAAAGCTTATGAAATCTCACAAACACCTTGGTATGAGTATCACTGTCAGCTTGGTGTTATTACAATTGGGTGGAGGAAGCGAGTAATCTCGATTCATTGGCCCAGCACTGATGGTTCTCCCTGTAAAATTGAAGTACCTGATCAGGTAACTCATCTTTATGAAAAAGGTGAGGGCATCATTCATGCATGGGATGTTGTGAAGGCTGAAGAATACTTGGGTTTGATTCTCAAAGCACTGAAAGCTAAAGATGTCTAAAGCATTAAGTAAAGAACCAAAAACTCCCACTCCTATCTTTGAAATTTCAACAGGAGGAGATGGTCATTGGTCAAAAGAAAAACGCAAAGTTGGTATTCTCGATGTTGAAATCGGGATGAATGAAATGAGAGTATATTTTGATACATCAACTTGGGATGTAAAAAAGCATGGTCTTATTTATACTGACGAAACTTTTCTTTCTGAATTAAAGAAAATAGTTAATCGAGTTGATTTTGATTATTCAGAAAATGGTCTTCAAGGTAATAACTATGTTCACTTTGATGTTCTTAGAAAAACAAAGAAGATAAAAAACTCTGAAGAGTTTGCTTTCTACAATACAATCAACGAAGCCGCTCATAAAGCCTGGGAGAAATCTAAAAACGGAAAAGCTTTAGACCTGTGTTTGTTTGAAGAGCTTGAGAAGAAAGGGGTCTGTGTACCCCGTCATTGAAATGACTGAGGAACGGCTCGAAATTCAGCGAATCGTTTGCTCAGCTGTACTACACCCAAAGACAGGACAGATGTGGTGTGGTCCAAGACATCACAACTGTCTCTGGCAAGTACCAAAGGACATCAAGCATGATGGTTTGGTACAAGGATTTGTTGATCAGTTTTTCAACTTCCTTACCAGAGAAGAGGCTTGGATTCTTGCAGAGAAGCGCGGACAGATTGTCCGCCGCTGTGGCGGGGATGGTGTGAAGCTTTACTCCGAGAATTTGTATTGAAAAAAGAAGTCTTCTACCAGTTGTCATTCAAGGATGCGTTCGCTCTTGTTGAAACGGGTCATCCTCTTGATGCTTTCTGGACAAGGAAAGCATTTGAGAAGAAGGGTACACTCTTTGTTGAGATGGAATACAAAGGGTTGAAAGTTATTTCTTCTATTCAAAAGATTGAAACGTTCAAACGATCTTTAGATTGTGCGTGTTGCGAAACAAAAGGTGAAGCCTTTCAGATTGTTCGACACGGAAACGATCCAAACATCTCTTTAGATTTGTACGGACGCAATTTGTACGGTGACTTCACACTGATGACTCAGGACCACATATTCCAAGAAAGAATGGTGGTGGAAATGAACCTAAGAACATTCAAACAATGTGTTATAAATGCAACCAACTCAAAGGTGATAATGTTATATCAATCGATGAGTTGAGAATCAAACTACGAAAGAAAAGAAATGGAAAGGTCCCTAATTGAGACTCTTACCCTGGGCTTTGCTTGTGGATTTGTCTCATACACAGTAACTCGTGGTACTATCTTTGATGGTATCCGAGATTTCTTCTTCCTTCGAATTCAGTGGTTCAATTTCTTCGGACCAATGTTCAGGTTCATACACGAACTACTAAGCTGCCCATACTGTTTCAGTCACTGGGTGGCTTTTTTCATGGTGTACATGTGGCGACCCATACTGACGAACTGCGGAATATACGCACTTGATTTCGGCATCTCGGTATTTTTGATAGTTGGAATATCATCACTATCATGGGCTGTATTTGAAAAGATGAGAGGTTGAAATGCCGCGAATGAAACCAACACTACCAACAATACCTAAGATTACCAACCCTATAATCAAACGTCATATCGAGAACATCGAAAACGCTCGCTCAATCATTCGACACAATAAAGAAATGATTGCTCATCATGAGAACGTGATCAGGAAAGAACTTGTAAATGGTCAGCATAAAAATGTTGATCCTGATTACATCGCTCTTGGTGATGAGACGAAGATGTGAGATTTTCAAACACTCCGGAGCGCGTCTTGGTGAAAGGGTTGAATAATGGGAACGCATAGAGGAAATAAATGAGCAAAGGTGATTTGATTGAGATTGAGGGTTCTATTAAGGACGCTCTTGGTGGTGGGCAGTACAGCATAACCACTGAAGATGGGACTTCTGTTCGAGCTAGACTATCTGGTAAAATGAAGAATCATCATATCAGAGTTCTTCCTGGTGATAGGGTTCGTGTGGCTGTATCTCCATATGACCTTACACACGGAATGATTATTTTCAGGCATAGGTAGTTATGAACGTTTCTGTGTGTGATGGTATGTTATGTACCGAGAGCGGTCAAAACTTCGGACCGCAGTGCGATGATGATGAAGAGGCTGAAAGATTTTTAGAATTCATCGAGCGGACATACTCAAGAAAACCAACACTTATATCTCATGAGGAATTGTGCCAAGCTCTCGAAGATCTTCGCGCGGCACAAATGGTATCTAGAAACCAAAGCCTCGAATCAGAACTCCGAGCCTTGGAAAATGTTGACCACGACGTTCGCAAAGCTAGAGAAGCATACGACAAAACAAGAGATGAAATCATAAAAGGAAGCAAACATGTTTGAAAAAATTGCACAGGTACAGTTTCCAGAGTTTCAAAAACTATCTATAAACATGATGCCTATCATTGTTGGCCATCCAGATTCTGTTCCCAAAGAACTTCATGGATACTTGGATATGATCAATGCCTCGGGATTCAGTAAGGGTTCGTTTGCGTACCTGACTGTAACTGAAAGTGCCGTCACAAATAAACAAACCCAGCGAAGAGGTGGTGTTCACACAGATGGGACCAACATTGGAGGATGGGGCGGATGGGGCGGATGGGGTGGAATGAAATATGGTGAAGGAATCTTCATTGCATCTACTGATGGTCGAACCAGACTTTGGAACTACAAAACCAAAGATGTAGATCGTCACGGTACTCTTCTCCACAAACCTGTTGGCGAGGGTGAGGTTGCAGACCCGAACACCATGTACTGGCTAACGGATCGTACGCCCCATGAATCATTGCAGTCACAGGTTGAAGGTGAGAGGCAATTCTTCAGGCTGGTTGCAGATAAGATTTCTATGTGGTGGGAGCAACACTCCACGCCAAATCCTTTTGGTATCATGCCGAATGCACCAATAGTCAAAACGTCAAAGTTTTGATTCGTTTGGTAATAAAAAAGCATACAAATGAATGAAACAATATATTCCTCCGTCGTACTCTGCGCAGCAAGCTGCTTCTACTTTTTTACTATACGGAGTGTTCATTCTAGTTCTTGTTGCTTTTAGTTACATCTAAGAAAGACAATAATGAATTGCAAGAAATGCAAATCGCCTCGCGTACTATCTGCGAGCGCTAAGTGTTCTGACCGTTTCAACTGTGACTTAGGAACGGCTACCCATGATGGATACGTTCCTTCGGATATAGGAATTGGTGGTGGAGACTACTTTGAAATAGATCTCTGTCTGAACTGCGGACAAGTTCAAGGAGAGTTCCCTTTGCCGGTTACGGACTTGGAGTTGAAGAATCCTGGATGTTGTGAAAGTTGAAACATGGTACAGATAGAAATCTCTGCGATTGGCCATATTACAAATGCCGTTGAAGAAGCGCAGAATAAAATGATTGCTGGCTGCATCAAGCACGGTTACTTCATATTCAACGAGCTTCGCGAATAGATTTATCAGCTGATTCAAACGTCACTGATATTTGTAGACTATACTTCTATGCACATAAGCTTCGACGATACGAAGCAAAATACGGCAAGATGCCTGAATAGATAATTCAATCCTAAGGGGGATTATATGAAAGTAAGGAAGATTCTCGAAGAGGAACAACAACCTAACTTCAATATCACACCAATACTTCTTTTCAGCGTTCAACGAAAAGAACAGGACAAAGTAGAGAGGAGGGGTGTATACTACGTCCCTCAAAGAGGTGTGGCGCTGGAAGGAATCGTCAACGACTGGTCGGTATTAACAGTTGTTCGACACATTTCAACCGAACATTTTGAAGAGTTCGAGCCCAAGGAAATTAATCCTGGTTCATTAGAAGAGAAATCAATCATTCGAGCGCTTGCTTCTTGGATGGCTACTGAAGAAGTTGCTGATTCGGAAGTAGAAGTAGATTCGGAAGTAGATGAATAAAAAGAAATGTCCAAACGACGATACTCACAAGTTGTTGCACATTGAACGATTTGATACGTACGCCTGTCCTGTGTGTCTTGTTTGGACGGAGAATCTACACACACCAGAGAACTGCTCAGATTGTCCATATGAGTATCCTCCTGAAGTTCCTACTGAAGGAATTATTTTAGAAGAGTTATTCAAAAGAAAAGTGGATAGCGTGAAAATAACAAACACAACAGCGTGTAATCTCGAATGCCCATACTGCGACACATGCGCTGACTTTAAAGACCGTAACGCCCAGGGCATCGTACGATGTCCTGAGTGTGGTTTAGATTTCGATTCCACCAAATCCAAGGCTGAAGCCAAAGATCCAACGTATATACCGTGGAGTGAAGTAAAACATGAGAGTTAAGAAATACATTGGAATTCGTGTTGCTCAGCTCATTCTGAGTGGTGATGTAGACAGAGCACGAAAAGAGGCTAACGGACGTAGGTCTTGGAATGTTCCTGAAGCCCGAGCCATTGCCGGAGCGTGCCGAGCTGTCCAGAAAAAAGGATGGCACGTTTCATTTGAAAGTTTCCTATGACCATGACATGGTGGATGTGGACGATCTTGGCTTTGGTTTGGATTATTACTTTGTACATATCATATCTGATTGCGATGAGACGTAACAAATGATTGAAAAAGAATTTTATGTAGAACGTACCATCGAAGATGAGGAGCACGAACTGACCCTCAAGATCACTTTCGATGTAGAGCCCTTTAGAGAGGGGAGGCGCTTCGGACCTCCGGAGCATTGCTACCAAGACGAGGGCGGCACGGCAGAGGTAAAAGAAATCCTTCTGGTAAAGGAAGATGGTACCGAAGAGAAGTGGGGTGGTGAGCTAACCACCAAAGAAGAGCGCGAGTTCTGTCAGCTCGCCTATAAATCATGGGCTAAAGAGATGGAAGAACGCTGCGCTGAAGAAGCTATCGAACGTTATGAATCCAGGTTCGATGAAGACATGGCGATGTCTGTGTATGGAAGGGGAGCGGTTTTTTGGTAGCTCTTGATCTCTTAGAGAGGACGCTCGATTACGAGTTCTTTCTAGGAAAACAACCTGCGATACCAACGGCTCTGAAGAGGGGTCTCAAGAAATCAAAGCTCATCATCGCTGCGGGTGAGAACGCAACAGGAAAGAGTCTGTACAGGAGACTTGTGCAGATTGATTCTCAGCAAAGAAAGGTAGAGTGCATTCACATTTCTGTAGAAGGTCGGCGTTCTGTGGCCTACTCTCCTTGGCTTGCTTTTGTATACGGGGATGAAGAGAACAACTCTACTGGAGCAAACTCTGCAAGCACTATTCTGGGAGGAATCAAGACCTCCAGAAGCAGAGAAGAAAAGCATGTGCTTGTGTTTGATGAGCCTGACCTTGGAATGAGTGAGGGAGCTTGTATGGGAGCTGGCGCTGCGATTGCAGAGTTTCTTTCTGATGCGCCAGAGAATCTAGAAGCGTGTGTAATCATCACGCATTCCAGACACTTACTAGATAAACTCAGGAATATTCCTCACCACTTTCTGCACTTTGGCGAAGAAGAGTACAACATCGATTCTTGGGTATCCCGCCCGGTGATTGAGCGTTCTTTGGAAGAACTTAAGGAAGCAAACACTGAACGTTTTAGAGGGATCCAGAAGATCATAAATGAGCGCAAAAAGAAAAAATCATGAACAAATCAGATGCAGTGTGGTTGTGGGAGCAATTCCAAAAAAGTACAAATTTGGGCCCAAAATCAGCTAACACTTTTTCAATGTTGGTTGCGCTTTATGAAGAAAAGCCTCGCGCATACCACACAATGGATCATGTACTATGGGGAATTCGTAGGGTACATGAAATTTGTGACGCTGAACAAGCTGTATGGGATAAGGACAACATTATAGCTGCAATGTTTTTTCACGACTCATGTATGAATTTCAACGGGTTTAGCTTTCTCGATGAAGAGGCGTCAGCTTCACTTGCTGTTGAGTGCGAAATGCCCGCTGGTGTTGTTTCTATGATAATGGATACAACTCATACTCACAGACCTCTATCGCAGTCTTCGCGCATTCTTTTGGACGCTGACTTGTCGATATTGGGCTCCGATAGATTGGATTTTAGAAGTTACGAAAAGCTAATTCGTCAAGAGTGGGCTCATGTTCCCGTTGAAGATTTTCGCAAAGCACGCACCAAAGTTCTTCAAAGATTTTTGGACATGCCACAAATATTTCATACCGAATATGGACGTAAGATGTGGGAAACCCGGGCCCGCGAGAACTTACTTTGGTCGATTGAGACCACGAATGATCATTATGATATCCTTGAATAAAAAGCTTTAGTAAGCGCAAAAGAAGAGGAGCGGTGGTTAGTTCCACCGCTTTTTTTATGCCTAAAGTTCCTCTAACGCTCGTCACGTACAAAATCGCGAGTGCCCATCCGGTCGGGAAAGGGCCGAGATTTCCGAGGCAGAACGGGAGGTGTAAGACCTCTTTATGTCTTTTTTGTACCTCTTGTTCTTTCCTTGTCTTTCTTGAAATATCATGAACTTAGCTTTGGGTCATAGCTATAAAGGACCTAACCTGGAACAAAAAAGTGTTGACGATCTCTTATGAATGATCAACACTACAAACATAGACGGGGAAACACTCCCCTCACCCATCACAAAGAAACCAACAAACGAAAGAGAAAAATTATGTCTACTCATAACGCCGAAACCATCCTGTCCACCCTCTCCCCCGAGTCTGTCAGTGTTCTTCGCGGTCACTTCATTGCTGAAGCTGCCGCCTCTTTGACCGCTGGTCTGACGCCCGCTCCCGCCCCCAGGGCGACGCGGACTCGTACCGAAAAGCCCGCCTCTACCGAGGCTAAGCGTGGTCCTGGTAAGCGTCAGGTGACCAATGACGGAACCGAGCGGAACGCCTCGCAGTTCATTCGTGACTGCAAGGAGTCTATGTCTGCCAACGAGGTCGTCGAAGCAGGCAAGACTGTCGGTCTGGACTTCAACTCGATGCTCGTCTACAACGTCCGTGCCGCTGTAAAGAAGAAAGCAGAGTCCGCAAAGGACGAGAAGGCTACTGCCAAGAAGGCTGCTGAAACTCAGAAGAAGAAGGCCGCCGCTCTCGTCAAGGCCCGAGCAGCTCGCAAGGCCAAGGCTGAAGCGTAAGCTGTTGCGTTCTCTGTGGTGGTAGCACTTCCAGGGTGCTAAATGCTAAAAGGTGGGGGCTCTTCCCCCACCTTTATAGATTCTTTCTGAATCTAGGCATATTTCTACTACTTACCTCGAATGTTAAGTAGCGCCGGAGAATAATTTGCAACAGCTTTTGGAACAGCTATTAGTAGAGACTGCGTATGCCGCAAACCAACGCTTCCCTGGAAAGCCTCTAAGAATTTGGTACGTAAAACTTGGAGTGTTCTCTTGGAAATGCATAGTATTCAACACAGCAAGTAAGGTACGGTTAGCCGAAGGCCCTATAAGGGCTAACGGAAAGGGAGCAATCCTAGCTTTGAAAAATCAGCTGCGCTCCGCTGCTCGAAAATCTTTATAGGAAGCCGGGGAAACCCGGCTTTTCCTTTTTAAGTCCCATGTCAATTCGAAAAAACAATACACGAGGCATGAGGTTCTTTGAATACAAAGGATACTGGTTACCTCGAACGATTGAGAGATACAAGGAAGAGTTGGCTTTCTATAAGAATTGCCCCTCCTTTGAGTTTGATGATTGTAAATGTCTCACAGGCCAGTGTGAAGTACAGGCTAAAAGACTAACTAGATTCATGGAGAAAGTTGATGGAAGAACTAGATCGCTACGTAAAAGCTTGTGAGCGTTGGGTAATAAGTTACATGACAGCTAAAAAAGCTTAGGAAGAGTTTATAAAAACCGAAAAAGAACTTGAAGAAGCTCGCTCGGCTTTATCGAAATACCTTCGCAATAAACCATTTCCTCTTCGAGCGAAAGAATGGTTCAATAATCATCCAAGAATGTAAGTAAATAATGATCGCGGCATTCACGCTTGTTTCTAGCAATTCAAAAACGGGACCGATTCCCACAGCCATGACGGAACAAGCAAGCTGCCCGGATGCTTGTCCGTTCAAAGCTGAGAAACTTTGTTATCCATATTTCTCACCCCTTGGGTTTATGTGGGAAGCACTTGATAATGATGGGTACTATAAAGATCAAGAACGCAAGAGCGTTACAGCAATCAAATGGGATGAGTTGTGTTATGAAGTTTCAAGACTTCCAAGAGGACAGCTCTGGAGACACAACACAGCCGGTGACCTGCCTGGTAAAAACAATACGATTGATTTGTCATTGCTTGAATCTTTGGTAAAAGCAAACAGAGGAAGACGTGGGTTTACATACACTCATAAACCTGTAGGTTTCAAAGGTCAAGAACTCATCAATGCTCGCGCAATCTACGCGGCAAACAAATCAGGCTTCACTGTGAATCTATCTGCCGATTCTCTGGAAGAAGCTGATGAGCTTTCTAATCTCAACATCGCTCCTGTTGTGGTGGTTGTTCCAACGAACTCACCTCGTCATATGAAAACTCCTCAAGGCAGAACGGTTATCACCTGTCCAGCAGAGGAAAGGGATGAGCGAGGAAAGCCGTTGATTCAGTGTTCTCGCTGTGAGTTGTGCGCAAAGGATAGAAAAGCTATCATTGCTTTTCGAGCACACGGAACGAAAAAGAAAGTCGTCAACGAAAAACTAATTCAACTTAGAAGAAGTCCTAAGGAATAATAATTATGATCGTAAACCGCTACGCTAAAAAGTGTCAGTCTTGTGATAAAAAAGTAGGCGTTGGCGAAGGGTTTGCCTACAAGAATGGTTATGTTTGGTTCACTGTTTGTGCATCTACAGCTTGCCATCGTAAACTTGGAGTAAAAGCTTCTGTACCTGAGTCTGAAATCAAACGAGAGCTAACCGAAGAGGGGCATGTTATCATGCCCTTTGATCGGGATGCCCTTCCTCTCCTTCGTTCGATGCCTGGTGCTCGATGGAACCCAGAGAAGAAACTCTGGACTGTTAGTGTTGAGCCAAAGGATCTTCCTCGCGTCATTGAAGTTTCAAAGCAACTCAATCTTGAAGTTCCGAACCTGTTGATTGAACAGGCTTCCGAAGGAACCGAAGAGAGTAGAGAGGCTTTAGAACGCGCTGAACGATTGAGAAGTGATGGAAAGGGTTTGTTCCCCTTTCAAAAGAAGGGTGTTGAGTTCCTTGCTCTTCATGATAGGGCTTTGCTCGCCGACGACATGGGGCTAGGGAAGCAACATCCAATTGACACTTTGGTTCTGACCCCAACCGGAAAAAGGGCTATTGGTGATATTTGTGTTGGTGATTATGTTATCGGTTCAGATGGTAACCCAACTCAAGTCACCGGGGTTTTTCCACAGGGTGTAAAACCAAGCTATGCACTTATTTTGAGTGATGGGCTTGAGGTGGAATCTGGACCAGAGCATCTTTGGGCTGTTGAATATTATATCGGTGGGCGTAAACTTCATCGTATTATTGTTACTACAGATCAAATTCGCACTGGCGCTGTAATTGAAACAAAATGGCCAAATAGAGCTGTTAGTAAACTTAATCTTGCAGTTACTAAGCTTTATATACCAATGTTATCTGGCCCTGTAAAGTTTGAATCACAATGTGATTTAAAAATTCCTGCATATACAATGGGAGCTTTGCTTGGAAACGGATATTTAACCGGCAGTCAAGCTGTTCTTACAGTCAACGCCTTAGATTGGCCAGAATTTAAAACATTCATCAGTAACGAAGGTGTAAATTTTGGAGCAATAAATACCTATAATGGAGCGACTCATATGGGTATTAATGGAATTATGAGGTGTGTACGTGAACTTGGAGTAAATTTGCCAAGTCCAGAAAAACGTATTCCAGAGAGCTATTTCTTTAGCTCACCAGAATCTAGAATAGCTTTATTACAGGGCTTAATGGATACTGATGGGTCCTGTTCAAAAACAAAAAATAAAGTTTGTTTTCACTCCACCTCTTTGGGTCTTTCCAAAGATGTCTGTCGTCTCGTGCGAGAGCTTGGTGGTTTGGCAACTTTGCGCGAATATGATCGAACAAAAGAAAACAAGCCAACTGAATATCGGGTGCGTGTAAAGTTACCACAATCAATTTTACCGTTTAGAATTAAGCGCAAAGCTGAACGCTATGTTCCAGCTAACAGAAGCAGACCAACAAGGAGCGTTATTGAGGTTCGTTATGTAAGAGATGTTGAATCTGTATGTATTAGTGTGGCTGCGGTAGATCGTCTTTATGTTTGTGCAGATTGTATTGTAACACACAATACTGTTCAAGCTCTTGTTGCTTTACCAGCCAATCAGAAGGTCATTCTTGTATCTCCTGCTGCCGTGAAGTACAACTGGCGTAAGGAAACGCAGATGTGGAGGCCAGATTACAAAGTAACAATTTGCTCTGGCCGAGGAAACCTCAAACTTCCAGAGGTTGGGGAAATTGTTATCACTAACTATGACATCCTCCCAGCTTGGCTCTCACCAAAGAAAGAAGTTGGTAAGACCAAAAAGGGCAAACCAATTCTGAAGGCTGAACTCAGCGAAGAGCAAGAGCAAATTCTCAAGGAGACTACACTTATTTGTGACGAGTGCCACTTAGTAAAGAACTATAAAGCTGCACGCTCGCAGAAAATCAGTCAGATTTCTGCTATTGCTTTGCGCGTTTGGTTCTTGACTGGGACACCACTCATGAATCGTCCAACTGATTTGTATGGCGTTCTTAGTTCTGGAGATATGAACGTTCTTGGAAGCTGGTTCAAGTTCCTTCAGTTGTTCAATGGTTCACCAAATCCTTTTGGTGGGTATGAGTTTGACATGCCTGAACCAGAAGTGCCCGAGAGAATGAAGCGAGTTATGCTTCGTAGGTTGAAAACAGAAGTTCTTAAAGAGCTTCCTTCAAAGACTTACAAGGATATCGAAGTTAACAATGTTGACAAAGCACTCAAGAAGGTACTCGATGAGATTGCTGAGAACGCTATTGTTGATAATGAGTTGATTGTTTCGAATCTTCCGAACTTTACAGAGTTCTCAAAGATTCGAGCTAAGCTCGCCGAGTCCAGAATCCCAGCCATGCTGGAGATTGTTGAGACGTATGAGGAGTCTGATACTCCGTTGGTTGTCTTTAGTGCTCACAAAAAACCAATTGAAGAATTGGGCAAGCGTGAGGGTTGGGAAATGATCACTGGGGATACATCAGCTGAAGAGCGTTTCCGTATTACCGAAGACTTTCAATCAGGAAAGCTCAAGGGTGTAGCGGTAACAATCAAAGCTGGTGGTGTTGGTCTCACTCTCACCCGTGCATCTCACGCTCTCTTTGTGGATTTGGATTGGACTCCTGGTCTCAACATCCAAGCAGAAGATCGTATTTGTCGTATCGGACAAACATCTGATGGTGTTCTTATCATGCGAATGGTATCATCTCATCCGCTTGATGTTCATATGCATCAGTTGATTGCGTTCAAGACAGAGCTTGCTTATAAAGCACTTGAAGCATCTTTGAATTTCAAACCGCTCAAGGAACGTCCTACTCAGGATATCAAATTGATTGAGGAAACCGATGAGGAGCTTGAAGTCCGCATTCGAAACGCAGACAAAGAAGCCGAGCGTGAATTTTCTCTTTCAAAGATCTTCAAGATTGCTGGAAGGGAAGCGGTAAAGGTCAATGATGTACCAGAACCACCGCTCACTCTTGCTCGAAAGAAACTGCTTCGAGAAGCTCTGGAGTACATCACATCAAGATGCGATGGAGCTGAAACCAGAGATGGTGTTGGGTTCTCTAAGCCCGATGCAGGTATCGGTCACTGGCTCAATGGAACTGGCCTGAGAGATGAAGATGATGTACCTTTCCGAGTTCTTGAAAGGATTCTGGTAAGGTACCGGCGTCAACTCAAAGACAAGTATGAAGCAATCTGGAAGCCAGACTAATTGGTGCAGAGTCTTTGGTATTGATAGCTCCGGTAAAGTCATTTCAACACCTGAAGTTGATGATATCGGAGCTAGAAATATCCAAAATCTTTAGATTAGATCAAGGAACAATATGGGACGCACACTGAAAAGAGTACCAATGGATTTCGACTGGCCACTAAACAAACTCTGGTCAGGTTATGTCATGGATTGTGGTGGTCCATGTCCTGAGGAGAACAAGACCTGCTTCAATGGATATACAGCATCTGGCAAATGGTTAGAGGCTCTTTGTTCTCTGATTGCTATGGCCGGTCAACAAGCTGGTGAACCAGAAGAGTTGCGTAATCGTCCATGGATAAGATATCCTCATCCGTATTTGTATTTCGAACAAGCTCCAACATATGATGTTCCAAGAGATATCAGGTTGATTGAAAACAAAGACGAAAGGAATCGTACACTTCATCTATGGCTTCGAGACAATGAGAATAAACTTCTTCCATTGACATCAGATCTACATTCATTTGTCGAAAACTTGGCCGATGAAAAGATTGATGGAATGGCCCGCACCTCAAGTGCAGGGTATCGAATCGCTAACAGACTGAAGGAATTTCTTGGTTACGATAAATCTTGGGGTATCTGTTCGGTCTGTGATGGCAAAGCTGATGACCCATCCAAGCGAGAAGCTGTCGAAGCCTGGGAGCCGACCCATCCACCTGAGGGTGAAGGCTTTCAGCTCTGGGAAACCACTTCCGAGGGTTCCCCACAAAGCCCTGTATTTGCATCCTTAGATGAGCTATGTCAATGGTGCGCAGAAAATGCCACTACCTTTGCTAATTTCAAAGCTTCCGCAGAAGATTGGAAGGCAATGCTTTCAGGTGATAATGTTCATCATCGATAAGGAAATGTGGTATTCATTTGAAAATAAAGGTACAAGATGAAATACAATGTAACCATTGAGTTAAAGTTCGTTGTAGAATCGTCTTCCAACGATAAGAAGCATGTATCAGAAGAAATTCTGAAAGCAGTAAAACGAATACCACTTGTTGCTGTCGGTGCAGAAACAAAAGTAAAATCAATAGAACAAATATTTGAGTAGTTGGTCTGTAAGACCGGTGAGGGAAACCTCTTTCAATTATAGTTGATATGAACAAATACCAGATTGAATTCATTTCACAAATAATGAAATTCAAAATTGATGAGACCGGTCTTGCAACAACTCCGGCTTGTTATCGGATATCAAAAACAATCAAGCTCTCTCATATGACTCTTCTCAGAGCATACAACGGCGTCTTCTCTATGAAGACAGTTCACCGGATGATTGAGGCTGGTTGGTTTTCTATGAGCGAGTATCACGCTTCAACCAAACCAACAGAAACGCAACAGAAAGCACAACCTACAACTCAAAAACCACAGCTTAACATGACTGAGTTTGAGAGTAAGTTCAAAGCTTTGATTCAAGAAGCTTTCGACAAAGGGTACCAGAATGGTGTGGAAGTATCTAAGAAACAAGCAAACACTTGGTACCAAGAAGGTTACAAGAAGGGTCAAGAGACTGGTCGTTCGGGAATCTCCTCTTCTTATAAAGAGCGTCAAGAAGCCTTCAACAATGGTAAAAAAGAAGGGTTTGATAAGGGCCGTCAAACAGGTCACCAAGAAGGGTACTCACAAGGATACCAAGCTGGGATAAAGGCAGGTCGGTTCACACGAACAACTCGAACAACAATTCAAACACTCTCTATCAACACTGAGAAACTCAGAGGGGTTTTTGAACTGAGCAAGCGAGGCGCAACCGATGGTGAAAAGATCGCTGCTCGTAGAGCGGCTGGTATAATGCTTTCCAAATGGATTCTCAATGAGTTTGGAGATAGCGTACAAGTCAATCTAATAGGTGAATGATATGAAAATTAAAGAAGAACATTACAACACTCGTGGCTCGGCACCTCTCGCCGAGGGAGGTTTTGTAATCGGAAATGATGCACACCTAATCAAGCTGTTGCGTGATTCTTTGTACTCCAATCCAATTCTTGCAATCTGCCGAGAGATTGCATCCAATGCTCGCGATGCACACCGCGAAATGGGGACTCCTGATCGTCCGATTCGAATCAATCTTCCGAATCTTCTCAGCGATGATATCCAGTTTCAAGACTGGGGCCCTGGTATCTCGCCAGTACGTATTGATACTGTGTATCGCCAGATTGGTAACTCTACCAAGCGTGATAGTAACGAAGAGACTGGAGGGTTCGGCCTTGGTGCAAAGACTCCATTCGCATACACGGCATCGTTCATTGTTGATACAATCTCAAAGATTGAAATTCAATTCGATGTTGATCGTCTGAACAAAGCAAACGATACAAACTTCACCCTCGAAGAACTTCTTGGTAAGAACATCAAGTGTAACTACATCTGCTCTCTCGGTGGTGACTGTGGCCCGAACGGTTCTGTAAAGTGTTACTCGGCAGATATCACTGATGAACCTACTGGTACAACAATCACAATTGGTGTTGAGCCCACTGACCGCAACCGATTCAAGCAGGCTGTTGTTAAATCAACAAAGCATTGGAATGTAAAACCAGAGCTTTGTGGTGATGATTGTGATACTGACTGGCCAGATATTCCCGCAGAGATCGTTTCTGGAAATAGATGGTCTTTGCGTGAAAAGATTGGGATTGGGCAGTTTGCAATTGTTGATGGTATTGAATACCCTTTGAAGATCTCAGCTATCATAGAGGCCTCCAAGGACAGTACACAGTCCAGTATTTTGAAGGCTCTCAGCGAAGCGCGCTTTTATGTGTATGCAAATACCGGAGACGTATCTCTAACACCAAGCAGAGAAGAGTTACATTACAACAACCATACGCTTGAGTTCTTGTTCAGCATCGTTGAAGATATCATCTCATCACTAGAGAGTAAGCTCATGGAAAAAATCACGGCTTGTGAAACATACCGCGAAGCATCTATCGAGCTGTCAATCTTCAATAATAACGTTCTCAAATTTGGTAAAGATCTATTTTGGAAAGGCAACAAACTGTATAGCTCTAAGCTTAGCTTCTCACCTGCATTACATGAGCCTATTCAGAGTTACAAAGATCCAAAGGTTCTTGTCAAAATGCAAACGTACAACTGGAAGTATTCCAGTCGAGCCCGTGAAGAAAAACTTTCTCGCGATAATAAGAACTCCAGATGGAACCCAACGGATCCTATCCTGATTTGTGATAAGGATACTGTATCAAGACTTGCTGTAGAGGCTTTCAATCAAACTGGTAAATCAAATACCTTTCATGTTCTCGTTCCAAAAGAAGGAGATATTGATTGGTTGATTACTCATGTGAAAGACAAACTCGGTATTAATCTTTTTGAGATCGGTGCTGAGCTTCTCAGTAAGTACACTCCTCCAAGAACTAGTAAAGCTCGGGAGAGGGGTCTTTCACCAGCATGGCCCTTGGGTAATTCTGGATGGGATGATATCCAAAGCATTGATAGAGAAGATGGTGAGGGTGTGTACGTATCCTTGATGGATCGTAAAACCATTATCAAAACCGATATTGGTGGACAGGAAATTCATTCAGTTAACAAACTCAGATCCATTGTTAATGCTCTTGGTCTTACCAATGATGAAGTTTATGGTATGAGAGATGATATCATTCCAAAACTTGGTTCTGGATGGACATCCATTCATTCGCTCATTGAGAAAGCAAAGCAAGAGTTGATTCAGAAGTATCCATTAGAGCTTCGGAAAAAACTATACTATGCTTATCTTGTTTCTAATCGTTGTACATGCCAAATTTACGACGAGATTATCAAAAACGAAATTGGTAATAATGACTTTGAGGTTCTCAAAGATCTTTGGAAACAAACTATAGATGAGCTTACGCAGTACCATACTTCTCGTGATGAGTTTGTCGCTTTTGGCTTGACGTATATCGAAGATGATGCTAAGCTTTTTCCGGTCGAGGAGCATGTGCTCTTCAAACACAAAAAGAAGTTGGATAAAAAATACCCAATGCTTCATCTTGTAGACAGCTGGAGCTTATCCAATAAGAAAAATGTACTCAAGGAATATATTGAGATTATGGATCTTGTAAAGGAAGCAGCCGTATGACACGTAAAGTTATATATCATTATGTCGATGGCCCCCATGGTGAAGAGGTAACAATTACCTTTGGGGGTATGAGAAAGAACATCAAAGCTTCGGACACTGGGTTGTTTGAAGATATTCTCAGAGCAGCTGAGAATGATGACGCCGATAAGCTTGTGGAGCTTTTGGACAAAGCAGTCCGCATCAAAAGGTCATCTGGTGGTTTGTTTGAAGTTCGTGGCACTGTTGTCTTCATTGACAATGAGCCAGCCCCTGAAGCAATCTCTAACAAGATCATTCGCTTCATGGAGAAAGAACTCAGCTACCGCCCATTGATTGAATTCTGGAGAAAACTCAAGAACAATCCATCATTCAATTCCAGGACTCAACTTTTCAGATTCCTCGAAGCGAACAAGGTTCCAATCGTGGATGATGTTATTGGTGCAGTTGACTTCTCTGGATTCTTTGTTGCCTGGAAGTCGGTTACATCAACTTTTCTAGATCATCATACAAAAACAATCGATAACTCGCCGGGTCGTTTTGTTCAAATGGATCGTCGAGAAGTTGATGACAACCCAAGCAATACATGTTCTCATGGTCTTCATGTTGCTGGTTGGGACTACGCCTGGGGCTTTGGTGAAAACTCAAAGTTCGTCAAGGTGTACATCGACCCAGCTGATGTAGTTAGCGTACCAAATGACTACAATGGACAGAAGATGAGAGTCTGTAAATACTATGTCGTCGAAGAAGTCAAAAGAGAAGATGTAAAAGAAGCTCTTTCAAGAGATGTCGTCGGTTCAAACTCTGATGATTATGACGACGATGACTATGAAGAGGACGAAGACATCTGCGACGAGGATGACGACGACAACGAAGACGACATCTTCAATAGTTACTGATGCGAAAAAGGGTGGGGAGGGAAACCTCCCCATCATGGATATATATATATATATAAGGAAGGTTTGTGTGCCCTCAACTAGAGTACCTTTCCCAACCCCGTCAGAATTATGGGGTGATTACAATGTTGAAGGATGGACTCGTCAAGAGAATGGGTTGCTAGCAGTCAACCTTCAAATCATGGCCTCTGCAATAATCTATACGAATATAGAAATTACAAATAGAATTCATTCTATTGCTAAGGATACAATTCAGAAATCCAAAGCCGGGGAAATGACCCTATCAGAGGCTCTTGAAAAGACAAACCCAAAGAATGTTTTTTCAATTCATGAGTGGAATGAAATAAAGAAAACGGCCGAAAAACAAGGGAAAATGATGGCTGCTTTCTTCATGAATGACAATTCTGTGAACTGATATAAACCCATGCGTGCTAGTAATAAAAGCACATACATGTATGGTTCTCTACAAACTTTCTTCCCAGTTCACAGATTTTGTAAACTCAAGATCTTCCAATCCTGAAAGAATACTATCTCAGGTTGGTGATGCTATTGAACTTCTAGGAGAACTCAATGTTCCCCTGCCTGGAGATGCTGAAATTGTCAGCGCATTTCATGAGTCTCCAACGCTTAGCGATGACTTCATGATGTCTTATCTTCATGGAGATCCTGCCGCAAAGGCAAAAGCATTGAACTCAATGTATGAAATCCTTGGTAATCTTGAGCGTACTGGTAAGATAGATAAGATAACAGCTAGAGTTATAGAGAAATTCATGCAGACCTTCACACCAGTGAAGGCTCCGGAACCCGAAGCAAACCCAGAAGAGATTCGACCTGGTGTAATTCGTGGCCGTCGTGGACCTAAGCAAGAGGTTCCGGACATAGAGGAACATGTTAGTTGGAATCGATTCACCGCACCAGAAGAGAAAATGGTTGCTCGGCTAGATCGAACAGCTGTCAAGTTTTGGACACTGCTATCTCTTGCTGGTGTTTTGGAATCAGTTCCAGATTTCAATCAACGTCAACTACGTTTAGCTGATCGCAAGTTCCAATGGATCAAAGTTGCTCTCCCAAACAATAAAGAGCAAAAACTAGAGCAGATAAAGAACTCAATTCGTAGTATCGCAAAAAAGATGCGAAGACTTGAAACTCTCAGAGAAGAGGGTAAAATGTCTGAAGAAGACCATCTTGCGAACTTTGAATGGCTCGCTGGTCAAGCATCAGAACTTCACGCTCAAATGGATGAGTTAGAGAGAGAGAAGATACCTGTATACGATTTATCAATCGCATCGGATATCAAATACCTCAGGAATTCCCTCCCTCCAAAGATGGGATGAAAAGAAAGTAAGAAATGATTGATGATATCTGCTTTGAATGCGGCGGCACGCTAGAGCTAAAGGGAGGAGAGGGTCGAGTCTTTACTTATAGTAAAGGAATCGATTACTTCTTACCTGCCGATTTCAAAATTCCCACATGTCTAGAGTGTGGTGCTGAATTTTTGGATGATGAACTTGAAAGAAAAGCGAATGAACTTATATCAAAATATATAAGTTAATTTGTTGGTAACAAATAAGGAAGTAATTATGATCGTGTGGCTAACAGATATTCATTTAAATTTTCTAAAACAACCAAATTCAGCTATGTTTTTTGCAGAATCTCTTGCTAAGGAACATCCTGAAGCGACTGGTTTGATTATTACCGGTGATATATCAACAGGCAGATCAGTTCAGAAACACCTGGAACAAATTGCGAAAGGCTGGAAAAAGCCTTGTTATTTCACCGTTGGAAATCATGACTTTTACGGATCATCCTTTGCTGTCGTAGATCGAAAGGTTCAACAGGTTTGTGAAGAGTATCCACATATGCATTGGCTCAACGATGGTTGGCATATGCATGATGGAGCTGTGGTTATTGGTGTTGGCGGATGGTATGACGCTTTCTACGGCAACAAAAAATCTCCGATTGAGCTTGCTGATTTTGTAGAGATTGACGATCTAAGACGTGTAGCTTACAAGAATCATGATGCTTTACTTGATGAGATTCGAAAGAAAGCATCAGATGAATCTGACACGCTTGCAAAGATGATGAAAGTTGCTTGTGAAGAAAGCGATACAATCATTGTTTGTACTCATGTATCTCCATATAGAGAAAGTTCTTGGCATATGGGCAAACCAAGCGATGATGATTGGGTTCCATGGTTTGCATCCAAGAGTACAGGAACGGTATTAGATATCTATGCAAAACGATATCCTCAAAAGAAGTTCATTGTATTAACAGGACATTCTCATAGTCCTGGAATTTTTGAAAAATACGATAACCTTATTGTTTTTACCGGAAAAGCCAAATATGGCTTTCCTGATGTTGCTGGAAATATTGATATTAATGCACGGGTTGTTTCGGCATATGATCAAAACAATAAACCGATAAACGTTAACTTTTAACAATATCAATAAATTTGTTATATTTTCCTATTTGTGCAAAGATTAGAAATAAAAATCGTTTAATAAAAAGAAATAGGAATAAATGAAATGAAATTTATGCTGGCTAAAAGGTGGGACCCATCTATTAATCCTACCGGATATCTTTTTTCAGAGAAATTAGACGGATTTAGGTGCGGTTGGGATGGCCGTCGTTTCATTTCAAGGGGCAATAATATCATTCACGCACCATCTTGGTTTACCAAATCCCTACCATCTATTGCTCTTGACGGTGAGTTGTGGGCCGGTTACGGCAATATTGGTTTGGTAGCATCTGCGGTAAGCGGTTCTCGTGAAAAAGATTGGGAGAGACTTATCTATTGTGTGTTCGATGCACCAGAGGTAAGCGGATCTTTTGAGAAGAGATTAGAGACTGCAAAGAAGTGTGTTACTTTCGGACCTCATACAGCCATCGTTTCTCATGAGTTGTGTGCGGGTAAGACCCAGCTTCTCAAGATGCTTGATGAGGTTGTTGCTCAAGGCGGTGAGGGTCTTGTTCTTCGTAAGGCTGGTTCTCTGTACGAGAGAAAGCGATCCGATACACTTCTCAAAGTAAAGAAATGGTTTGATGCTGAGGCTACAGTGATTGCTCACGTAGAGGGAAAGCGTCCAGGATTGTGTGGAGCTTTGAAAGTCATCAACAAAGAAGGAAAGGTTTTCAAGGTTGCTTCTGGAATGACCGAAGGAATGGCTCACAACCCTCCTCGAATTGGAACTATCATCACGTACAAATGGGATACGCTGACCAAGGAAGGAATTCCTCGACCAGCTTCCTTTGTCCGGATTTGGAAAGACATCTGAACTAAGCGTTGGAAAACACTGATGAATCTAGTCAGGTGAAAAAGTTCTTGACAGCCATAAAGCGGTGTGCTAAAACTGCTCATAGCTGTTTTTGAGAAATCACAAAATCATAAACAACCCTGCGTGGGCTGTTTCAAACTATCAAAGAAAGAAAATATAACATGGGCGCACGTTCTATTGCAAGAGTGGTTGTTTCGTTTGGTATGACGAACATCGCGTTGAAACTTTTTCTCAGTGCAAGTTCAGAAAATGTTTCATTCAAGACAATCAACTCCACTACCAAGAACCTTGTTGGTCAGAAATTGTACGACAAAGTAACGGGTGAAGAGGTTCAACGAGGTGACTGTGTCAAGGGATACGAGTATGCCAAAGACCAGTACGTCATCTTTACGGATGAAGAGGTTGCCAACATGGCAGAAGACAAACGAGATACCTTGGATATCAAGGAGTTTGTTCCCGCCATGCAGGTGAATCCGATTCACATCGAGAAGACTTACTACACCGGCCCGGACAAAGGGATGAGTAAGTCCTACCGCTTACTCTTCGAGACCATGAAGAAAACCAAGTCGGCAGCTGTTGGTACTTGGGTATCTCGTGGTAAGGAACATCTCATCGTTCTCAGATCGTATGGTCATGGTATCATCGCTCATCAGATGTACTACGATTCGGAGGTTCGCTCCTTCGATGATACCTGTGACAAGATTGAAATCTCTCCGCTAGAACTTGCTATGAGCGAAATGCTTGTCAAGCAATTTACTAAGGATACTTTCGACAAGTCCAAGTATTCTGATAAGTACATCGAACGAATTACCAAGGCTGTTGAAGTGAAACTCAATGGTGGTGATATCGCTCAACCTGTGAACGCTCCGAAGATTGCCACTGCAACAGTAGACACTCTCCGAGCTTCGCTGATTGCAATGGGTGTTCCTAAAGAACAGATCGATGCCATGGTCTCTAAGGCTGCGGCGGAGTCTGGTGGTCAGGTTCAAGAAGCGCCGAAGGATGTTCCCAAAAAGAGAGCTTCCAAAGCTAGGGTTAAAAAAGCCAGCTGATTCTATGACCAATAGGCGGGTACATCCCGCCTTCTTTCATTTTACCAAGGATATTTATATGACTCTTTCAAAATATGATGAGAAGGCTTTGAGTGTTGTTCTTCCACATATCGAAGCTATCCAATACTTCGTCGATGAGAACATTCAGAGCGGTAACGCAATGACCGCCGCAGCAATCTGTGAAGGTTTTTCTGAAGCTTCTGGATTGGAATTCGATACTGAAGATTTTGTCAAGGGTCTTCGTGTTGCAATTCGTATCGAGAAAATCTCTGGCTTGGAATCTGCCAAGCGTGCTGGGTACAGAAGAAAGGGTGACTCAATCACCTCTGCTTCTGAAGTTGTTCTAGAGATGTTTGCTCCTTACATCGAATCAATACAGAAGTTTGCTGATGAGAATCTCACGACGTACATGTCAAGCTCAGCAATCTATGAGAGGTTTTCCAAAGAGAACGAGTGTGACCTTTCGGAAGATGACTTCAAAAAAGGATTCAAACTCGCTCTCAAAGAAGATCTAATTGAGGGTGTTCTCTCCTTTCGTGGCAAGGGTAAGGGATATATTCTCGCCTCTTCTGTTGAGGATCAAACGGGTGAACCGGTTGAAGATGAGCACGATCTCTGCGAGATTTTTCTTTCTAACAATAGAAAGATTGTTGCACTTGATCGTTTTAACTGGACGTACCAAGTATTCAAGGGTTCTTCCTGGCATGTGGAAGGGTACTACCCCAACATCAGAGCTTGTGTTCATGCCCTCTCCATCAAGATTATTGACAACGAACTGAAACAACTCGACAACTTCAATGCAAAAGAGATTTGTAATAAGATTGATGAATCTGTCAATCGTATTGCAGACATCCTTATGAATATACTTCCTAAGGAAGAAAGCAAAGCAGCATGATCTACTGGGTCGAGGAATCGATCTCGACCCAGTAATCATTATGTTTATTTCAAATATTATTCGAAAACATTACGTCACATTCTTTTCTCCTGGTACGTTTTTTTCAGAGCAATCTACCAAAGACATTGAGTCTTGGGACACTACCAAAGCCGTGGAGATGGCTGAGAAAATCTCGGAGCGTTATAACGCAAAGCCTTATGGTTTTTGCTTCAAGACTTTCAAAACACTAGAGTCCATTCGAGATGGTAATGAAGAGTTTGAAGTCAAACCAAAGCTTGAAAAAACATCAGGGACCTATTACCTCGGCGGAACTCTCAAGACCTACGAGCAGGTTCTTCAAGAAGATAAGAAGGAAAATGAAATTCTTCTTTCCAATATGAGATGTAATGATTGGTGGGTCGTCATTGTGAATACAAATTCATTCGTGTTCACAAAAGAGTTTGATGAAAATGATTTCATCGTTGGTCCTAGCGGAAAGATTGTTGAAGCTGGCAATTCACCTCATTGGAAACAAGTTAGAGCTGATATGAAAGAGAAGTACGGACGCAAATACAATGAGTAAAGTGAAAGAGATAGATAGGTTGATCAATGAGATTGCAGACTTTCTCGTAATTCATCCTGATATGGTCAACCTATCTCAGGTTTCCGGTGGTTTCAAAGCCGATGTAAATATGTCTGGACATATTATTGCTGGTGAAACTAAAAAAGATTCTATCTCTGCAATGAATAGTCTTTTGGAAATATGTCAGCAGAGTAAAATCAGCTGATAAGATCTTGAAGAAAATATTGCATCTTTCGATAAAGTGTGATATACTTTCTGCAAGAACTAATTCTAATTATACTGAAAGGTAATCAATGCAAGCGGCAATGAATGAGGTACTCAAAGGTTTGGGTATTGAAGGTTCTTGTGTGCGTGCCGAGGCACATCGGCACCTTGCGTTTTTCGACATCGCTCTGTCGAAGAAATCTTCGGTTCTTCGCAAGCTGAAAAACTCAGCTCAAGAAATCGCCCTACATCTCAAGACTAAAACTGTTCCAATTATCAAGCTTGTCCCTCAAGAGGGAATTGTTCGATTGCAGGTTGCGCTGAGTGATGCTCAACCCATCTCCTTTATTAATTTGTTTTCCGGAGAATCACTCTCTTCGAAAGATATGGTTTTCCCCCTTCTCCTTGGAGAGGATGACCAAGGCAACAAGCTCTGGTCAGATATGAACCACAATCCGCATCTTATTGTTGCTGGAAGTACTGGTTCAGGAAAAAGCACGCTTTTGCATACTATCGTTGCAAACGCAATGTTCATTGATGCACTCCGTCTGCGTAACGTTTGGATCTATCTCTCTGACCCTAAGCGTGTAGAGTTCACGGAATATAGATCAGAAGCACTCTCTGATGTTGTCCGTCATGTAGCATCGACTTATGAGGAAACAATCGTACAGCTCGAAGCCATATACGAAATGATGGAAGAGCGATACAAAATCATGCACGATATCAAAATGCGCTCGGTAGAGGAAAATCCAACTAAGTTTCCTCTGGTCCTTTGCATCATTGACGAAGTTTCCGACTTGATGATGCAGGACAAGAACGGACAGCTCCAGGCTTTGATTATCAAGATTGCTCAAAAGGGCCGTTCATCTGGTATCTTTATGGTACTCAGCACTCAACGCCCAAGCGTTGATGTCATCACAGGTGTGATCAAGGCAAACTTTCCTGGCCGTATTGCTTGCAAGACTGCTTCAAGGAAAGACTCCGAAGTCATCCTGGATCGTCCGGGAGCAGAATCTCTTCTGGGTCGTGGCGATGCTGTGCTTCAGAACATGAAGAATGAAAGCGTTCGCTTTCAGGTTGCGTACATCACTCCACAGAAGGTGGTTGAAACCTATCATTGGTTGAAGAACTATGAAGGCTAGACATTTTCTTGTTGTGATCTTATTAGCCTCGCCCGTCTTACTGATCGGCGAGGCTAATGCATTTACGCCTCTCGCTCAACCACAAGCTGTCACAAGAGCAGAGAAACAAGAGCGATGTGAGAATCTTTGTTTGGATTGTATGGAATCTGGAGAGGGTCAAGGATCGCTCTGTATGACCTTGTTCGAACTCTGTTGTCAAACAAACAGTGGTATCAGACATTCAGAATGCGGATGTAGAATGGAGATGTAATGGAAAAAACAATTAGAGGATTCAATTTTGGTAAATTTGTAGATAACTATGGTAAGAAATGTTCTCTTCAAGAATCATCTGCAATGGGTGGAGAGGAAGGCTCTTACATTTGGCTTGGGTTTGATAATCCAGAACTTCTTCAAGAGGGTTACGATAAACAATACCCAATGAGAACTAGGCCATTACCAGATGATATCATAGAAGAACATGGTATTCGAATCTTTGGTAGAATGCATCTAAGCCAAGAGCGTGTTCGATTACTTATTCCATATCTACAATACTTTGTAGATCATGGTTACCTTCCAAACGATAACTTGGATGAAAGCCTACCTTGTGAATCTAATGCTTCAGAAGGAACTTTGGTAATGATAACAAAAGAGATACCAAGTGAGACTTGAGAATGTCAAACGATAGTCAATACACGATAATCAATAAACAACAATTCACCGATAACGAATCAAGATCATATACAATGGAAAAGGTCATTAGAATCCTTGATGATCAAAACGGTGAGCGTTTTGAATTATCACAAGATTCCGATGGTGTGTTCTTATTGGAACTTCGAAACTACTCCACTGATAATTCTATAGCTCAAACATTTGTCATGCCCATTGCGGTTGCAAAGCTTATTCAAAAACATATGCCTGAGATGATTTCTCATATCGAAGATATGGAGCGTGAAGATGATGCTGCTCGTGCTGAGCGCATGGCAAATAATGACGCTGAAGGACGCCTCAAGTGAAGAACAATATTATAAAACTTAATAATGGAAGTATTATTCTTGGTGATGTTTTTGATTTGAATCTTGGTTTGTTTCCTCTTATCATTGCAGATCCTCCTTATGGAAAGATCATTGATGAAGAATGGGATGACAAATGGACATATGAAGATTATCTTCTTCTTGGTTTCAAAATCAAATCACTCCTTGAAGAGGGAGGTTCGGCTTTCGTTTGGGGAGGTATTGGGAAACAAGGTAATCGTCAATTCTTCAAGTTTCTTGCAACAGTTGAAGAAGAAACTGGGTTGAAGATTCAGAACGTTATCACTTGGTCTAAGAAGAGAGCATACGGAAAGAAGGATGATTATCTTTTTACCAGAGAGGAAGTTGTTTGGCTTGTCAATGGTGACAAGCCAAAGACATTCAACATTCCATTGCTTGATGAGAAAAGAGGTTATGCAGGTTACGCTAGTAAACAAAAAGTTGGATATATAACTTTATGTTATGGTATCCACGAAAAAATCAGCCACGATTCCAACATGTCACCCAGCTCTCAGGCACAGGGCAAAAGGGATGTGCAATTCTTGTTACGACAAATGGAGTTATTATCAGCGCAAGGAAAGAAAAACGGAAACACACAGAGCTTGGGCGCAGAAAAACAAGCAGCATCTAGACGAGTACAGAAAGTCTTATTTCGCATCGAGAAAGGAGAGATTTCCTTTACAGGTAGTGTTCAACTCAATCAAGCAAAGCTCCAAGAGAAGGGGAATTCATTTCGATTTAACCTTGGAGGATTTGGAAAAGGTTTGGACGACGACCTGTCCTGTTCTTGGAATTCCGATAAAGCTGAACTCAGTGCGCCAGGACGACTCAATATCGGTGGACAGGATAAACAACTCGATTGGGTACGTACCAGGGAACATCTGTGTGATGTCTTGGAGGGCAAATCACTTAAAACTGAATGCAACAATTCAAGAGTTGGAAGCGGTTTTGAGTTTTATGAAATCCAAATAACTGAAAGCGTAGTGAAATATCCGGCAAAATCAGAGTTCAAAAGAAGAACAAATGTATGGACAGACATTACAGAGGTTCTTCGTGGAAAGATACATGAATGTGAAAAACCTGAACGTTTGGCCGAGGTAATCATTGAAACACATTCCAGGCCTGGTGAAGATGTCCTTGACTTATTTTCAGGTTCCGGTAATGTTAGCGTGGTCGCAGAGCGCCTTGGCCGCAGATATGTTGCGGTCGAAAAACATCGCAAGACATTTGATTCGATTGTAAATAGATTAGTTGCTGCGTAGTTTCAAATACTACGACATTACAGAAATAACAGCATGAAATATGTAAAGGGAAACCAGTCATACAAGCTCGATGATCTTGAACTATGCAAGGTAAGACTTGTATTCGAAGGTTGTGGAGAAGGCATCTGGGTTAAGCAGGGAGATGGTGAGGTAATTCTACAAAACCACTCCCTTGCTTTTTTTCCTTTTCCGAGCTGGGGTGTTGTTCTGAAATCAGAATACGACACTGAAATCAAAACAGATAACAGAGAAACCATCGACGTTACCGATCTTATTCATGATGGCATTCCATTTGTTATTCATCCTGAAACTTGGGCACACTACATCGAAGAGAAATATATATCAGAAGATGGGATTCCTCTAGAGCAATTGAAATTAGAATGAATGATCACTAGGAGATACTCTGAGTACTGTAGGGCTCGCAAACAAGAGCCGGCCAAGGTCAAAGAACTTGATCGTAAAGAGTGGCCATCCATGCCAGCAAATGGATTTCTACAATGGCACAAATCTAAAGTAAAAGAATTTGCATCTCGTTGGGGTTTAGAAACCCTAGCTGAATTGAAATTTCTTTTCCCTAATCGTAACGTTGATGATATGTACGATCAGTGGTTAAAAATATCAGTTGATATTGATATTGGAGTTTTGTAAAGGAGGCAAAATGCACAACACATCTGTAAAATTAAAAAGCGGTGAAGAGCTGTGCGGACCCATCTGGTTATGGAGACCAACAGAAGGTTTCTTTACCTTAGCAGGAGAAGAGCCGGATAGAAAGATTTATCTCCGTGATGTTGAGTATGCTATCACCAAGGATGAGAGAATCTCAATCAATCATACTGGCGATCAGGATGAGCTTGAACGAGCAAAAGAGAATGGTTGGGACGGGACATGAAACCATCAAGGCCCTAGATCCTGGTCATGCTCGTCAACATACTTGCAAAAGCTAACCAATAAAACCAGAGATATACTTATGACCGATGAAAGAGTTATACATTTTCTGGACGAATCAATTACAAAGATAATTGAAAACCCTGAAATTTTCGGAGGTTATTACACATCTGAACTTCAAGTCATAAGACTTCTTGAGGTTAGACAAGCAATCAGTAATCCTGATAATATTAATGATGCAGTTCTTTGTCTTGTTGATCGTTTTTACGCAGCAATGAATAAAGAGTTTGAAGCTAGCGATGAAGTTCGTCTTTACGTTCGTTTGAAATACAACAAAGAAAGATGGAAAGGATTTCTTCGAAAGTTTGCTGCAACTATTCGAATGGAATCGGTTCAATGGCCTCCAAGATGTGTTGAAATAAATGATATAGAAAGAGTTACAGAATGACAACGGCTGTATATGCTGGCAGTTTTGATCCAATTACGTATGGACACCTAAACATTATTGGTCAAGCATCACAAGCGTTTGATAAGGTTATTGTTGCTATTGGATTGAATTCAAATAAGAAGCATATATTATCTCAAGATGAGCGTTATGAACTCATTTACAAAGTCACAAATCATTTTGGTAATGTAAGCGTTATGACTTTTGATGGCTTACTTGCTACGTTCTGTAAAAATCTTCAGAGAAAAAGTGTTGTTATCGTAAGGGGTCTTAGAGCTGTTTCTGATTTTGAAAACGAAATGGCAATCTCTCATCTGAATAAAAAAGTATATCCAGATATTCTAACCGTATTCTTTCCAACTCCAGCAGAGCTTGCGTTTGTATCGTCTAGCGCAGCTCGCGAACTGGCTCGATATAAAACAGAAAAAGAAGCTACAAACGCATTAGATGCATACGTACCACAAATCGTAAAAGATAAATTACTGAGTTTAAAATTATGAAAGATTTTTTTATAGGATTTGTATCTACATTTATAATTTTTCCTTTAGTAGTTTATGTATTACATAAAATAAAACCATCACCTCAAATAGCCGCCGCATCATTAGCAGCCACATTACCCATTCAAAAGAAAAGAGATTTTTGGTGGTTATATTCTTGTGGAGGACAAGATAAATTTGATAAGAATGGCCGTATAAACTTTGATGTACTTTGGGATTTCGGAACAAAAATGTATTGGGGAGTTGGCGGTGCGTGTGATAGAGATAACTTAAAAGATATTATATCTGATAATCTTTATGAAGATGAAAGAGTTATAATAATTACAGCAACTCTTATTAATATTAAAGATAAAGAATATCGTAAGGGTGTTGCAATTTGGATTAGTTCAACAATCCAAAAGAAAGAGCGTGGTTATTTCAAAGCAGATAGCTTTAAATCTGGCGAATATAATGTTAATTAAATGGTGAGTTATGAGTGATACAGATAGAGATTACAAAGCCGAGCTTCAATCTGCTAAACAAAAACATCTTTTATTTATGTCATTCATGTTGATGTTATTACTGATGTCCTTATATAGGGACATCGTTGCTGATAAGATGTATCATGATCTCAAAATGATTATAGAAAGAGATCGTGAAATTATGGATCTTTATAATCTAAGACTCCAAGAGGAAATGGTTGATACAGATGATTCTTGTTTGAGTATACCAAGCACTCCAAGTATTCAGGAACCTCAAAAAGAATCAATAGAATTATAGGAGTGATATGAAAGTGTGGTTAGATGATATACGCAAGGCACCCGATGGCTGGGTCCATGCATATACAGTAGAAGCCCTCAAACTTTTGTTTGAAACCAATAAGGTGGAAGAGATTTCTCTTGACCATGACCTTGGAGAAGGCTTGGAAACGGGATATGATTTTCTTCTGTGGCTGGAAGCTCAAGCATACATAGGTAAATGGAAAAAGATTCCTGAGATAAGGATTCATTCAGCTAACCCAGTTGGTGTTCAAAATATGAAAGCAGCACTTGCTGGTATTAAAAGAATTATCAATCAGAATGTTTCTGAACATAGCTAAAACAATTTGGGGCAAAGTAATAAACAACCATCATTTATATCTTCTAACAGATAGTGCAAAGCTTGCTGATGGTTATGCCGTTAGAGAAAACAAATACAGCAGAGGTTGTACGGTGTATGGGTTCTTTGATGAACGAACTATCGTGTATGACTTGAAAGATGTGTACTAAAGAAAGACTTGTAAAATGAATCACGATAAAGCAAAAATCATTGCAGATGAAACCATCGAGGCAATCAAAAACGAGAAGTACAAAACCGCAAGTGGGAGAACACTATCGCTGGATAAGCTAGTATCCCCGGCTGTTCGTGGTTCAAAACTCTACAAGCCAGATTGGATTCATGATTTCGTAACAAACGAAAACAAATCACCAACCATATCTATCACGAACGAATCAACACTTGAGGCGGCAGCAAGACTCTTTGGAAAAAATGCTTGTGCTTTAAATTTTGCATCAGCAAAGAATCCTGGCGGAGGGTTTCTCCGAGGATCTATTGCACAAGAAGAAACCATCGCAAGATCTTCTGCTCTTTATCAAACGCTCATAGCTCACCCAGAATACTATGAAGAGAATAAAAAATCTCAAAAAGATAACGTTGGGATTTATCTTGATTATGCAATCTACTCTCCAAACGTTCCGGTGATTCGGAATGATAATGGAGATTGGTTGGATGAACCATATCTCATCTCTGTTGTTACATCACCCGCTCCAAATCGAAGAGCTATCTTAAGTGAAGGTGAGGTTACCAAAGATTTGGATGACCGTATTCGATTTGTATTTGCACGAAGAATGCTTCAGGTTCTTCGCATCATGGCAGAGAACGGACATAGAACAATCATCCTTGGTGCTTGGGGTTGTGGCGTTTTTGGTAACGATCCGTGTGTAGTAAGTAAGATGTTTAAGTCCGCCCTTGATGAAGTGCCGTACTTTGATGAGATCATCTTTGCTATTTACGACAAGCCTGATTCAGAAGTTATGAGGGCATTTAAGGAAACATTCCATGACTGATGTTATTCAAGACCCACCAAGTGGATGGGTTCGTTGTCTTCGAGAAGGTTGTCAGATTTGGTTGGTCAAAGAGAAAGAGGTGGCATTCGTTGTTGCTCCCTTCTCACCACCATTCGGCGGCCAAAGAACTGGACGTTTATTCATTCGTAAAAACGGAGTGATAGATTACTGGTTCGTTTCAGATACAGGTTGTGGAATTGATGGTTCGCCTCTCATGTTGCCAATCCAAGGATCGCTTCCGGAAACTCCAGTTCAATTGACATCTAAAGAAGCTGAAGATCTATCGCTTCGAATTTCCAGACTAGAAGAAAAACTAAAACCTCTAGATATTGTCCTTAGATTTTTGGGGATATGAAACTCTATCACGGAACATCTGCGAAAGCCCTTGTATCTATTCAGAGCAAGGGCTTATTGCCTCGTCTTCAACTTTCAAAAAAGAAGAGGAGTGGTAATTGGGATCATACAATCAGGTCAAGATCTGATTGTGTATATCTAACATCAGTATACGCTCCGTACTTTGCTATCAATGCGTCCGGAGATGACAATAACTTTGTGATTGTTGAGGTAGATACAGAGTATCTAAAACATGATTTGTTTTTACCGGATGAGGACTTTATAGAACAAGCAACTAGGGGACACGAACCCAAAGGTAGTATGAAGGAAAGAACAGAATACTTCAGAGACAATCTGTTCTTGTTTGGTGAACACTGGGAGGATTCTGTAAAACACATGGGTACATGCTGCTATCAAGATCGAATAGATCCTTCCTCAATTACCAGGGCTGTCATAGTAAATGGGGAAAGGTGTCAGTTTATGCGCTCCAATGCAATGGAGCCTATGATATCAATTCTCAACCACAAGTTCTGTAGCACCAAATACGCGGCGCTAACGAAGTGGTTTATGGGTGAAGAAACTCAACCTCAAGATATCTTTTCTTTTGGTAATGAACATTGGGAAATACTTCCCAATGAACAAAGAGAATACTTCCAACAAATGATGTTGGACCAATCTATGATTGATAGGGTGATGTAATGTCTATTGAAGATTTTCCACAACCATACAAAGAACTATATGCTATTCATAATCATTTGATAGAGCTTGGGTTCTTGCCTGATGATATCTATGTTGCTGTCAATAACATAGCAAACACAACCCCTCCAACGATGAATGTTCTTTGTGCTCATCTACGAACACAGGATAAAGAGTTTGTATTTACAATTGCTCCACTTGGTTCGGACATAATTACGAAAGAGGTTTATAATAAATGGACATCTTTCGCAATTCAATTGAAAGAATCTAAGGATGAAGATATAAAAAAAGTTCTAGAGTCAACGGTATCTAATACAAAAGAAATGTTGACTTCACTCATAAAGTCTTTATTAGATAAGGGATTTAGTATCCCAAGATTTCCACACCTAAGAAAATTATGAACAGTTTTATTTATTTTCTGAAAACTCTTTTCAAAAAAGATCAAAGACACAAAATTGTAATCAGACAAACCAACGGAGCCGAGGTTGTTGTGTTCGGAGATACCGAACACAAGGCAAAGACTCTAGCTGGTATGGTTTCATTTAAAGACTACAAAGAACAAATGAGCTACACAATTGTATATGGGATTCCAAAAGATGGTGGAGGACTCGTTCACCTTCAGGATTGTACAAACTCCTGGCGCGGAGCTATGTGGATCTGGAATAAACTCTCTAAGAAATACCTTGGGGAAGATTTCAACTTGTTTGGCGGCGGACAAAGGGTGTGGGATCTTTGGAAAGATCCTAGACTTTCTGATACTGATTTCTATTGTTTGATGACAACATTCGACGGTGTGTTGGTCGATAATGAGATGATGACAATCGTAGCTGATTCTCTTGATAAGTTCGAACCTGAAACCGAGAACTTGAAGCTTCAAGCACAGACCTTGCGTCAGGCAAAGAAAGATGGTATGATGGCTGTCTGCTGGAATCAAAACTCTATCTGTGGTGATGTCTGGTATGTTAGAGAAGACGAAGAGGAACGTCTGTTTAATATCAATATCGATAAAGATTATAAGCATACGTTCTTGAAACCAAGAGGTCAAAATGGCGAAGATAGTTAATACGTATCCCGAGAAGCAGGGAATGAAACAAGTCAGGTATGATATCGCAATAGAATTTTGTTGCGCTCGGTGCAAGAAGAATAAGAAATCAAAACTGATTTCTACTAACAATAAAAATGAAACATTCTGTAATGGATGTTACGGTCTTCTGCTTTCATGAACACAGTTTACGTATTCAATGATGGAGGTAGAAAAGAGGCCGGCTTCAAAGGTCTTGCTGGTGATTGTGTAGTTCGAGCTATTGCTATTGCTACAGATACTGAATACAAAGAAGTCTACAAAGATCTCACTGAAACCTCTCATAAAATCAACGAGCGCAAGAGAAAAAAGATTTCTACATCTCCTCGCCTCGGCGTGCATAAAGAGGTCATCAAAGAATACCTTACCAGTAAGGGTTGGGTTTGGAAACCTTTAATGAAAGTTGGTTCCGGCTGCAAGACTCATCTGAGAAAGCATGAGCTTCCGTCTGGAAAAATCATCTGCTCTCTATCTAAACATTACGTTGCTGTAATTGATGGAGTTGTCCACGACACATATGACTGTACTCGCGGTGGTAGGCGGTGTGTGTACGGATATTGGAGTAAGAATGCTTGAGTATCAGAAAACAAAAGCTCGAAAGAAACTTGCATTCATTGTTGGTCTGATTCTTTTAAGCCCACTCTTTATAGAGTTCCATCCTGAAAAAATGACATTGGAAATGTGGTTTTGTTTATTCGTTTTGCTAATTGAAATCACACAATCAATTATCAAAACAATCAAAGAGGCTATCTGAATGGCGTCTAAAGAACGCGAACGCTGGATGTTTGAACAATCATTCAAACGTCCAAAAAACTACTTCAAACTCTCGGGCGCAGAGCAATGGGCTATCGATAAAAGCCTTGGTATCTTGGACTGGGAGGGGGGTTTCCTTACCGAAAATGATAAGAAGAGATTCAAAGAGCATTACGAATCATGAAAAATACACAGCGATGCCCCGCACTGGCTAATTTCCCCACCTTCCAACTAGGAAGTTCACGACAGACTTCACGCCACCCAAGGAGCGTGATACCGCCCTCCTGAGCATCGAGGTCGAGACGGCTGCCTACCTCAAGAAGGCTGTGAGTGAGCTACCCTCTTGGGGAGGGTGACCCAAGGGGATCGTATGAAGTTCAAGCAAAAGAATTTGTCACTCAAAGAGAGTCTTATCAATATCACTGAGGCGCGTGCTAAACCCCAAACGCTCCGCGCCGGGCCCTTGAGCCGGGTAGGGGCGGCCGTGGCTGTGTGTGCGCTCCTGGGTGCCGTAGGGTGCGAGAACGAGGGGGTATCGTTGGAGTCTTTGGGGGTGTCACCATCTCCAGGAGCACCAGTGGCATCCAATGGACGCAATGGACGCAAGAAGGCTGAAGGTTTGGTGTTATCATACATGAAAGATCCTGAAAAGTATCTCTCTCTACCCATGGATGATTTCAAATATCATCATCACAAATGTACAAAGGTTGTGGATGACTACCTTTGTGTTGCGTGTTATACTCACCCAAAGAGTTATCTTGGTGTTCTAAACATGAAATGTCCAGAGGTTTGTCTAGAAGGTAATGACTGCAATCATGTTTGTAAACCACTAATAACTGCTGATGATCTAAAAGAAAATAACATTGATCTATCGTACTGTGAGCGTTCGTTTCACTCCAGAAAATAAATCAATCCTAGGACTACAACCCAAAGCCAAAGCCCGAGTAATATCGGGCTTTCTTTTTTTAGGCTCCTCTTGAGTTGGCAAGTGTTCTATTGTTGATTTTAATCTGGTGAGATCTGCAATCATTTCAGCTACCTGCCTGATAGATGCCTCTTCAGTGCTTCCAATATTTACAGGGCGAGTTTCTTTTGAGTTCATTAGAGTTCTGAGATCGCGTATAGTATCCTCAATAAATGTAAAAGATCTTGTTTGGTAACCATCTCCATAGATAGTTATGGGCCTGTCAGACAATGCTTGGGAGATGAATGTTGGAATAGTACGGCCGTCATCCTCTCTCATGCCTGGGCCGTATGAATTAAACACCCGAGCAACCTTTACATCAATCCCATATGTTTTTTGGTAATCATAACAAAGAACCTCTGCTGCGCGCTTTCCCTCATCATAACAAGATCTGTGAGAACGTAAGCTCACTTTACCTTTGCGGGGTGGGTGAGCGGCTCGCGGGTGTATGTGACAGGTTGTCTGCTTTTCAATATCTTCAAAGGATCACACAGCTATCCATCTCTCTAAATATTCTGCTGCATCTGCTGGATCTTCATTACGTTTTATAGCAAAGAATTCACACACACCTCCCTGCATTAAATTTGCATTACCAGCTGTTCCACCAAGCGAAAGCTGTTCGCCGCTATTTGCAGCGGCTCCAGTAATACTTGCGTTTGTAGCGCTGTAGTATGCAGATCCATTCACACTAACTTCATACGTACTGTTAGTTGAACTAACACGAATTTTACGAATTACAATTCGGAAAAGACCGGTAGTAATTGTTGAAGCTCCTCCACTTAAATCAAGAACTTGTGTTGAACCATCACTTACAGTAAGTCTTAAAACATTTCCTGCGGTACGAGATAATTCAAATCCACGAGATGTTCCAGACGCACTGTTACGGTTTGACACAATAACGTACAAAGCATTTGCTGTTGTAATATTTACTGTAAGAGCTACAATACCAGTGTCATCAACACCATTACCTGTAAACCATGTCATGCGTGTATTTGATGTTCCTGATATTCTAGATGAAGAAGTTAATTTATATGTTTTTCTAGCAATTGTTCCAATGACATCTGGAGATGTCCATGAAAACGAAACGGAACCTTCGTTTGGAGTAGATGCATTCCATACTGATGTACTTGGTGTAGCTCCAGGTGTATCTCCTCGAAACCAAAGTTCAGTCTCTGTAAATCGCGCAGGCCATAAAGCTTGATTTGGTATACCAAAATCCCAAAATCCAACAGTATTAATATCAGATTCAATAATAGACGGATCTGCTGCATGTGTTGTAAATGATCCGCTCTGATCACCAGTACGTAAAAGAGCACGAAACAAAGATCCATCAAGTCGTTGATTATTACCAAACACTGTTGTTCCAATAGTTAATTTTGTAGCAGAACCACCGGTTGGTAAAGTTCCAGATCCTGTATAAACAGACGTACCATCAAGAAATATTTCTATATCGAAGTTACCACCATTAGTTGTCGCCGTCCAAGCAACATGTATCCATTGATCAAGTGGAGCTGTTGTACTACTTGTAATAGTAACATCAATACCATTTGCTTGTTCCCAAAAAATTGCAATTATACCAGAGCTATTTATTTGTAAACCTGGAAGGAAATTATTTATAGACGCACCTGAATCTTGAGCGATTGAAGTTATTCCAAATATTCTATAAACATTACCATCAGTTGGATAACTGTTCATTTTGAAAACAACCTCAGCACTATGATCGGTTTTGAATGCTGCTGTAAGTCCAGCATCTTGAGCTGCCATAAACCCAAGACCTGGTAATGATCGAGCGCCAAAAGTATTAATTATTGGACCACGTACAAGCTCAGCATGCGGCGCAGCTGTTACTAATTCCGTTTCTGATATCTCATCAATCGACCATGGTACAGTAAGCCATGGGATTTCGCTAAGATTATTTACAGTAAAGTCTTCAATTATTTCATTATCATTTCCAGGAAAGATAACCCCACCGGCCGTTATATCAATTGTAATACCTGTCTCCCATTCAGCAACAAGTTCATCAAACTCAATATCTAGAGTTTTTGAATTATACCATGAATAGTCAATTCCAGTAAGTGTGTTTATAGTTCCAAAAACATCAAAGTTTTCAGGATCTAAAGTTGCACCTGTGTCTGCGTCTCGATCCCATACAAGACGAATTGTATAACCGTTTGATAATAACGTTGCTGAATTAAGTTGTGGATACTCTAGAAGTCTTCTGCCTCCTAGTTGTCGAAATGAAACAACAAAACTCATCATTCCCCCGAAATTGGTTTCTCTATAATAGAAGTTTCCCCAATACGAATCTTAAGATCTCCACCCGAATTATTTTCAACGGTAAGTCTTATTTCATCATTAATAACATCAGATGAAATAGTTACATCAGGTGGTGAACCTTCCATTTCTCCAGTATCATCAATTGGAGCGCTAAGACGAGAGTAACCGTCTTCTATAGCTTTCCATTGTACACGAGTACGCCAATCAAATGACCATGAATCACCTGATGCGTTTTCAATTGTAACGAGCCACGTTGTACGTTCAAACCCAACAGCAATTCTCTGTGGCGCAGTATGTGTCAAACTACTAGAATTAGACACATTGCTTTCTATATAAGTTGTAATATTAGCATCTGTTAAATAAATGTTATACCCATCTGAATTGCCAATATTTAAAATAGCAAGACCAGTAGCATCATTTCCTTCTGTAAGAATTTCTGAAATATTACTAATATTACCACTTACAACAGAGTCAACGTAATTTTTATTAGTAGCATCGTAACCATCAACAGGATCGGCAACATCACTCAATCTTGCTCCGGAGTTTGTTACAACAGAGTATCCATCTTTATCTAGTATTGTAATTCCACCAAGCTGTTTTTCTTTTACTGTAACCATAAGTCTCTCTCGTATATTTGTTCGATCATGCTGATTTCCTTATGTCGTCGGCACCGCTCGCGAAGTATAATAAGCGCAAAGACGGTAGGGGCTAGAACCGCTGAGGAGCGCGATCATTTTCATTCCGGAATCGATGAACGCGATTCCGAGAGCGTTGCGTAGCTCCTTGACGTTCGGTCCGGTCGTGATGACTCCGGCCATCTCCGCCTCGTTGCGCATGCCTTCGAGCGAATGCGGAGTGGGCGCTTCCCAGCTGCGGATTGCCCCCTCCGGGTATCCCGCATAGCCGGCCGAAATCAGGAGCCCCCCGTCGGACGAAAACGCGAGTGAGTCCGCGTCACCGCTATTGATGTAGCGCGCGGTATCTGTCAGGGACCCGATGTCCCAAGCATCCATCGTGGCCTCTCGGATCGTGTCGCTGAAACCAACCACGACGATTGTGCCGTCGGGTGAGACGGAGAGCGACTGCGGTTGGTCGTAGTCGACGCCGAAGACTGCATCGGTCGTGATGTCGGCGTCGTGCGAGATGGTGGCTACGCTCCATCCGGTCCCGAGGGTGTAGTGCCGCAGGTAGCCGACGCTCGAAACGGTTTCACCAATGATGAGGTGCTCGCCATCGGGTGAGACGTACAGTCCGTTTTTAGACTGCTCGCCCTCGGTGATCGTGTAGGTCGCTGTCACCTCTGCCGTCTCTGGTCGCCCGGGGGTCGCCAGCGTGAGCTGGATCAGGCGAGCTGCAGGCCAATTCGACAGCACAATCACGGTCGAACCGTCGGGAGAGATGGCGATATCTACGGGGTCCGTCGAATCATCCGAATCGAAGTCGTATCGCGAGCCCGGCACCAGACCGATCCCCTCGACGTAGTAGGGGAGGAAGGTGGTTCCGCCACCAGCAACAGAGTCAACATAATTTTTATTGGTAGCATCATGACCATCAACAGGATCGGAAACATCACTTAGCCTTGCTCCATTTGCAGAAACAGTACCGTATCCATCCTTATCTAGAATAGTAATAGAACCTAACAGACCTTCTCTTGGTAGTACCATAAATCCTCAATTTGTACAATACAATATATAAATATTCATACCGATTACAAATTTATATATTTGTTGTTTGTATAGAAATAATTGCCATCTTATTGAAGAATTAATTCTGCTCTCTTGCAAAACGCTTCTGGCGATCCAGATGTTGTTGATTGAAGTCTCAATTGTACTTCATAAATATTAGAGCCATCCGCCATATCCGCTGTGATATTAGAAGATACTAAAGCAGATGTTGTTGATGATGTTGATAATACAGAAGAACTAACTACAGATGCTGTGGTAACATTAAAGATCCTTATCTCTGCGGGGTCTAGTGCATTTGTCGTGTTCAATATAGATCTAAACGTAACACTAGCTATGCTTGGATAATTTCCCTTATCAAATTCAAAAGCAGAAATAACCTCAAACCCAATTGTGTTTGCGCTTTGTGTAACGGATGCGATAGAGAAAACTTGTCTATTAAATGATGTTAAAGTATCTCCAAGTATTTTTACATTACCAAATGCTGACCAAATAACATCATTGTATCCATCACCAGTTACTTCTATTTCTATATTGTAACCATCAGTTGTGAAATCTACATTCCAAGAAACATCTTCTTCCTCTTCTATAAGCATAGTTGTGGAAGAATTTATTTGGTTTAGCACACCAGCAGTTCTCTCAAAGACACCCTTTATCTCATAACCCGCAGATTCATTTGTAGATTGATCTCTTGCAACAATCTGAGCGTCTATAATAAATACTAGGTTGTCTGATATCGTTGCGAAACTAGCTATGGTTGTTGGTGTTGCATCTGAGGTTGTTACAGTACCAGTCATGATACGGCCAAGACCAACGCCATTTGTTGGTGGTAAAGACTCCCATGAACTAGTTATAGAGTTCCATGTAAGAACCTCACCGGAGTTCAGACCTCCAAGGTAACTCAACTGATTACCAGATGCTAATGCTACATAGCCATCCTCTGATATTATCGGTGCTGGATAAACATACCCGTCAAGATCTAATCCTGTTATACTACATGTAGATCCTATGTATCTAAATCCGAGAATATAAGGGTCGGTTATAGTTCCTCTGTAATCAGAAGAAATAAGAAGCATACCGTTGGCGTAATCAAACACCCAAGCAACTGAAGCGTTGACACCAGATCCTGTTTGACCATCTGATGTAAAGACTTCTGTACCGCCACCATTTGGATCTCCCTCGAACAAACGAATAGCAAAACCAATAGAGGGATAACCAGCAAAAGCCCCATCGTTTCGAGGAACAAGCTGAGGTTGAATCCAGTTATCAAGCTGAGTACTACCAACATCACCATAGATACTAAAAGCTACATACGTAGAGCTATTAGAACCGGGAACTTCTGTTAGACGAATGGCGTTTGCTGCGGCGCTAAAATCATCAATAACTGTTGGATTAGATGCCGCAACAGATTGAGCTGTTGCTAGATTAGGCGCAGGGTTATCCAATAAAGTTTGCAAGTCAGGGTTGGACCAAACCTTGTTAGCCTTAAGAACAAATGAATTAGGAAAGAAAGACTCATACCACTGGCCCACTTCGTTGGCGTCTTTTACACCAGCGGCCAGTACTTTAGAGTTTAAATTAATCCTTTCTTGATTAGAAAATCCCATTTAAATCCTTTAAAAACTTACTCAGTATCTTGTTCTACTTCGTATAGAACAGAGTTCATGTGCGCAACAATACGTTTGAATTGATCAGAAGTTACTTTTCTGGTAACAACTACGTCATCACCAAGTGAAATAGATACATTTACTGTTTTTGTTTCTTTGTTGTACTTTGCTTTTATTGGTTCGCTGTAGCTCATGATTCACCTTAATTGAAAGTAAATGTAACTGAATCTATTCTGATTGCAGAGTTTGTAATTCTGATTTCACAGAAAACCCCATCCTGCATATTGAATCCACCGAAAGTACACTCAACAGTATTACCAGAAGAGGAACCCAACCTAATCTGTCCATTGGTTGCACCATCATCAAAGGATGAGAAATTATAGGCAGTACTATGAGCAAACAACGGCTGTGTATTTGTTGGAGGCGCGCCTGTTGCTCCAAGCCCTCCTATCTTATATATTGTTATTTGTAAGTGACCATTAGCAAGATCTGTTGTTGCATTCGCAACAAATGTTCCAGTGAATGTCATCGTAAATGATGAGCGAGATACACCGGTATCTAAAAATGATCTGTAATAAACAACAGGAACTCCCTGTCCAGTATAATCTGGATTTGCTCCACCAGAATTTGGAAGATAAGTTGACCAATTTGTATTAGAAGAGTTCGAACCATCAGAGCGTACAAACGTAGTCTGATTTGGAGCCATCAACTGTCCATTGAACACGATAGCTTCATTGTCACCACTTATAGGATCAATACCAAGCGCTGCTGTAGAATCCCAGTTTCCAATAGTGGTGCCAGAATTGAAGTACCCATCCTGACGGCGATCCTCATCATTAAAAAACTCAGATGTATTTGTAGATGATATTATATAAGTATCTATAAGAATCTCATCATTAGATGAATCTACAGAAGAACCTGAGTTCCACGAATCTCTTGGCTGAGCTGTAACATTTCCTGTTGGGCCTATGTACCTATAGTTAGCTTGGGTAATTTCCCAATCTGTTTTCTGGTAATCCGTACCAGTATTGTTGTATACATTTGTCCAGCTTGAAAAGAAGCCAGATCCCGTACCAAATGGTGAGTGATCTAAATCAGGTAGACCGTATTCAGTTCCACGCAACAACAAAGAAGCAGATGTTCTGGATGTGTTTCTATTATGGTTGTTGATATCAGTAACATCTATTGTAAAATCAGAACCAAGTATGTAGTACTCTATACCTGATAGATGTTTTGTAAGAACACCACCACCAGTCTCAGCTATAGAAACAGAAGTAACTGAAGGGGTATTAGGGTTTGAATCATAAAATACATCGCTTTGTACATATGTGTATGGACCAGTTCCATCAGTGCTCGTGTCTGGTGTGTGAGTTATCTCGATGTGATATCTTCCACCATCTTGTCCGTTGTCAGAGAAAACACCGCTTATATCTGTGTTTATTGAGGCGTTTGCACTGAATCGAAGAGAGTCTGTTGCGTAAGAAGTAATTGTTACTGTGATTCTTCCAGAGCCAGAAACATGTACACCATTACCAGTGATCGCTGGTGTTGTATAAAAATCAAGAACAAGAACTCCATCTGCCGCATAAACAGTAACCGTTATGGTAGAGTCTCCTCCAAATCCCGTTGTGGAGCCTGGCGTAGTGTTTACCACCGTTCCATTTATAGATGCAGCCTGGTCTGTTCCTGCCCAACCATTTGTTCTAAAGGGAGCACCTTCTGATGATGGTGCTGAAATTCTAGCTATAGTTCTTGTAATAGATTCTGTAACAGATTGATTCCCATTAGATCCATCAGATGTATTCCAGTGAGATAAATAATCTGGTGGTGGAATAAAAATGTTAACAAACCCCTGAGAAGCTTTTGCAGTCTGAACTCCAGAACCTACAAAGTTCAAGGTCGTTGCATACCCATCAACCTCAATACTCTCGTCCATTATTGTGACACCAGGATAGTATGAGCCAGTTCCAGAACCACCAAGGGATGCTAAATACCAGAACTCAACAATATCTGATGTAACAAGAGATGGTGAACCTGTATATATAATTACAGATCCGGTGTTTGTATAATCATTACCATATTCCTGCTTGATACCATTGACGAACATCTGAATGTACCCGTCAGCCACGGGGGTGCTTGAAAGAACAAATGATGTCTGCCCATCTATTGTGACGGATATGGTTTCTTGTTGTTGTCCAAAGGTAATTTCACCACTGAACAAAGAATCAACATAGTTTTTAGTTGCAGCATCCTGTGGATTAATAGGATCTGAAACATTGATTATTCTTGAAAAAAAAGCACTAACGGTTGATGCGCCATCCTTCGCAAGTAATGTAATCTCTTTTAGGAACTTTTCACCGACCCTAACCATTCAAACTCCCAGTTTTTGCAGACTTCTACAGTACGAGATGATGCAGAGATATGCAGTGCAGTATCTAACTTGTTGTAAGAATGCATAAAAACAGGAATGAACTATGGATATTTCAGAATTTAGTTATTCCATTTCAAGGTCTTCGAAAATAATAATACGAAGACTTCTTACATGAATACTTTATCTTCTGAAATTATCTTTGGGTCGAGGAAGGTTTGCTTCGGTAAAAAGCTGGTTACGCCAAATTGAGCCATCTCGTTCGCACTGTCTTGACACTGCGAATCCGAAGAGTATCCTGCGCCGAATAGTTGGTTCTACAGGTACGCACATTGTAGGTACTTGGCGCAGGGAAGAGCACAGAAATGACTTAGAACGGGCTGATAACTCAACGGTCAGAGTGCCGCTCTCATAAAGCGGAGGTTCTCGGTTCAAATCCGAGTCAGCCCACAAAACAATTTACAGTGCGCTATCATCGGGGGAGAGGTAAGTGGAGATGATTCCTAAACAATTAATTGTTATAACAAGAGCGGATCTATCTTTGTTTGGCTGTCCTCATTGCAGCTCCAAAAAAGGCTCTAAACTGATTTCCCTCTTGGACTTCTATGTTTGGGCCTGTGATTCTTGCGAAGAAGAATCGGCCATAGTGAAAAGCAAACTTGCTGAAGTTTTTACTATAGAGCTAATAAATACAGAAGTACATGATTTGATCGGCAAACATCCGTTCCGAGATGATTCAATCAAGATTCCAATTTTTGGATTAACAAAACAACAAACAATCTCTATAAGAGCAAACTAAAGAGCGGCGAGAGCCGCTTCTTTCGTTTTAGATCAATACAAATGCCGCTTAAATATTGCGACAACTATGAAAAGAACAGATAGAAACAGAATCTCTTGGCCAACCGGAACCTCATCTGAAGACAGAAGGTTCGCCAGAACTTTGATCTCGAACATGGTGCACACGATAGAGCGGCAGAATTGCAATCATATTGTCATTGGGTGTTCTGGAGGTCTTGATAGCACCGTCCTTGCACATGTTTGCGCATGCGCATGTGTGGTTGGTCCTGATATCAAATCAACTTTGGTATACGTGAATCATAATCTAAGAACAGATAATGAAATTCAAAAAGATATTGATCATGTAAACTATCTTGGTAACAATCTTAGCATGAACGTACTGGTTGAAAGCATTCAACTTCCTCAAGGAAATATTCAATTAGAAGCTCGTGAGGCAAGGTACAAAGCATTAGCGAAAACTGCCCGTAAACTAGATGCGGTAGTAATTCTTGCACATCACGGAAACGATATTGCTGAATCAAAACTCTTTCAGTTCCTTACGGGAAGAGCGGTAGTAGGAATCTCTCCGTGTTTTGCTTTTGATTATGCTCGGTTCCTCCGCCCGATGCTGGGCTTTACAAGACACGAACTAGAAAGATATGCTCAAATTTGGAACCTGAGTTGGTCTGAAGATTCTTCTAACGCCACAAATAAATACACACGAAACAAAATTAGACACAATCTCATTCCTCTTATCGAAAAAGAAATCAATCCAGGTATTGTTAAGATGTTGAGTGAAACATCTTTGCAATAAAGTATTTGCATACTCCAATATATTTTTGGAGATACTATGATTGATAATTTATTTCAAGCCATTAAGGCAATGATAAAAGAAAAGGATGGGGCCAAAATAGATGGTGCTAAAAAACTCTTTGTTAAATCTCTTTATGATATCATCGATCATAGAATAGATGCTGCATTTATACGAAGAAAAAGTACATCTCAGGAAAGAATAGCCGCTGCTGACTCGATAAATTCTACAATCAAATCAACAGCCTCAACAATAAAAACCATGTCTGCTTTGACATCCGCACCACCTCCAGCAAGAGATGATCAAGATTGGGAAGAATGGATGGAAGAGTATAAAAAATGGTACGATACAAATCGTGAAGAGGCTCTCAAAATAAAATAGTCAATATCTTCATATGAAGTTATGGAAGAAAATAATTGGTTCAAACACAAACTTTATTTACCAGATGAGGTAAAGACTCTTGAAGAAGCTGAGGCTGCTTATGCTTTGAGAAAAGCTTGGCATCGAGTATATGGAAATTATCCCAGCGATAAATCTCTTGCCATACTGTGGGCGAAGTCTGCTTTAGAAACCGGACGCTGGAAGTTCATTCACTGTTATAACTTTGGCAATATCAAAAAGAAATGGCCTAGCAAATACAGTCCTGATGATGGTCACTTTTTTTGTATGTACAGATGCGGAGAAGTTCTCAATGGTAAGCATCAGATATTTGAACCGCCTCATCCACAAACTCACTTCCGTGGATACAAAACAGTTGAGGATGGGGCTGAAGATTATCTTTGTTTTGTTTCTCAACAAACAAGATATGAAAAAGCTTGGGATAAACTTAAATTAGGCAACCCTACTGAATATAGTTACGCTCTTTATGAGGCTGGTTATTATACAGCAAATCCTGAAAGATATACAGCTGGTGTTGTTAGATTGTTCGATGAATTTATGAAACGTAAAGACGAACTTCTATCGTGGGGACATGAGGAAGATACAAACCCAGCAGTATCTCCAGCAGATGTAATGAATGAAGAGTTTGATACGATAACAGAAAATGAAAAACCAGAAGAAGAAATAGATACTGTTACGAATAATGAAATTCCAAATATTGAAAATGAAGTTACTGTAGTTGAAGCAAAACCTGTTGAAGTTACACAATCAAAAGGAAGTGGTTTTGTTGCGGCAGCGATAGTTGCTTTTGCTGTTTGGGTTGCTCAACAATTTCAAGGATGTAGTCTTCTACCCTAAACGTACCCCTAGACAAGTTTCCGTTTTCATGGTACCTTCCCTTCGCAAAGCAAAAGCTGTGCCATGAATTTAAGTAGCGTTATTTGCAAACTCTTTGGACACAAATTCCACTGGTACTTGTGCTCAGGTGATGACGGCGAACCTGCCGAAGATCGATGCTGGCGATGTGATCTTCAAACGGTCCACATTGGTCGGTGTCGTTGTTTGACGCCCCAGTGTGGCTGCATGGAGGGTCTCCTCAATGCCGTCCGCAAAGGCAGAGCCCCAGGTAACCTTCTCGTACGGAACAGTTATTGGAACCATGATGATATTCTTTATGTAAAAGATTGTGTTGCAGCTATCATCGAGCAACGTGAAGCTGCTCAAAAAGATATCGATACTCTTCCTGTAGTATATGATATTAATATTTGTAGTAAAAAAGATTTTTATAGATCCTTCTGATCGGAAAGTAAGAGTCGTACCATGAAGTTAGAAATGGAAATTGAAAAAGATCTTGGAATAGCTCTTTGGTATATCTTCAATGAGCGTGGAGATGGAAATGCCATGCAGGGTAGAGCCACTCTTGTCATGTCCGCACCATCCAATAAAGAATGGGAAGCGGGCTTTGCGTACGTGAACTCAACAAGAAAGAAGAGCGAGCGGCGTCTCGATTCATACATACTTCCATATGCTCATCAGATTTATGCTGGGACCCTTGTATCCATCTGCTTGGATGCTTATTGGTACGACAATGGCCTTCCTACAATTGAACTAGGTCACAAACTCGCAGCCTCTCTTTTGATGACAAAGGTCCCCGGAGATGTTCTGGAAGATATCAAAATGCCGTTCCCGGCATTTCGAATCAATGTACCAAGTGGTTTGTTGAATTTCACCGATGGAGAAGTTCTTCATATCAAAGTTGGAAATCATATCAAACCAGCATTAAATAATGGAGAACCTGTAATGGGTACTGCATTTGCTGTTCGGGCAGAGAATGGTGGAACGTATTCAATTGCAGAGGATCTTTCAAACCTCTTGCAAATGAATTACAAAGATCGTGCTAGGATGCCATTTGACATACAGTCTAATGCTGTAAGTTATCCAATAGAAATCAAAGATCAAGATGCCACTCGGTTGATGATGGTAGCTCAATTGATAGCTGGTGTTTGTCTTTACATGACTGGTGGAGATGATGAAAACTTCCCTGTCAAACAAATTGGCAAAGGACATTCTTGGAATGGAAACCGAAGAGAATCTGGACCTCCTTTGGTAAGAACATTTCGAATGGTTCGTCCTGTTCAACATGACTTCCGACAAATGGTTTCAGACTACTGTCAAGGAAAGAGTTCCAAGATGACAGTTCAAACCCATGTAACTGGTCATTGGAAAAACCAAGCACATGGAAAAGGATTATCTCTAAGAAAGAGATTGTTTATTGAGCCGTATTGGAAGGGTCAGGTAGATGCTCCGATAGCTCAAAGACCACATAGGATATGATATGGAATCAGCAATATACGGAAAGAATATAAAGGTTGGAAAACCACCAGGTGTAATCCTTATCAATCCAAAATATGATTACAATGTTGGAGGGGCTCAGAGAGCATGTTCCTGTTGGGGGATTCCACAACTGTGGTGGACAGGTAACCGTGTTCGTTTTGAAGCCACAGCTTCTGGTAAGGGTAATAAGAAAAGATTACCAAGAGAAGAACGAATGAAGGGATACATGGACGTTGAACTGCGTCAGTATGATTATCCTTTCGATCAGTTTGAAGATGTTACCACCGTTGCGATTGAACTCATTCCCGGTGCTGAACAACTTCCAAGCTTTGAACATCCAGAAAAAGCCGTATATGTCTTTGGTCCTGAAGATGGATCAATAGACTCTATGAGCAGGAAACACTGTCATCGATTTGTTTCTATTCCTGCTTATCATTGTACAAACCTTTCACTGGCAGTTGGACTTGTTCTTTATGACAGGTTCACCAAGCTCAACAAAGATGTACGTCTTGATGATGTTATTAAGGAGTATAGATATGATTTCTCAGATCACCGAGCCGCTGCAAAAGAGCTTGGGATCAATTCAAGGTGATACATGGAAAAGATTTACCTGGCGGGACCTGATGTATTTCGACCCGATGCTAAAGAGATTGGGAGGCAATTAACACTCCTTGTGGGAAACTACGGCTTCGAAGGATTATTTCCTTTGGATAATGAAATTTTACTGGATGGATCTAAAACATCTAACGGTAGAAAGATTGCCGAAGCAAACATGGAGATGATTCGAGGTTGCGATATTGTTCTTGCAAACCTCGAACCTTTTAGAGGCCCGAGCGCAGACTGTGGAACAGTTTGGGAATGTGCTTATGCAAAAGGTTTGGGCAAAAAAGTCTATGGCTACAACTTCGATTCAACTAGATACAAAGATAAGGTACTTGGAAAAATACCTCATGACAATATGTTTGTGGAAGATTTTGATACATGGGACAACATTATGCTTGTCTGGGGTATTGACGAAGCTTTCAAAAACATACAGTTAGCTTTGAAAAAAATCAAGTCCGAGTAGATATAAGTCGAGTGATTGCTTCATCTATTTTTCGATAGATTGTGATATGTACTATTTATGTAATTAAAAATAAAATTAACAGTAAGATTTATGTTGGTCAAACGTGGCAATTACCACATAAAAGATTTAACGCTCATTTGTGTCCCACAAATAAAAGCTGTCCAAAGTTATTTAATGCATTAAATAAATATGGAAGATCTGTTTTTTATTTGGAAATGTTGGCATTTTGCGAAGAACAAATAATAGCAGATAAATTAGAAGCTTTCTTTATTATAAAATTTAATAGTTTGAAGTGCGGGTATAACTCAAAAGAAGGCGGTAGAGGTGGTAAGCATTCAGAAGCTACTAAGAAAAAGTTATCGAATGCTCTTCGTGGGCGCAAATTAACAAATGAACATAAAATAAAAATTGGCATTGCCAATGCTGGTAAAATACGTTCAGATTTTACGAAAAGAAAACTATCTAAAATAAATACTGGAAAGAAACTGAGTACGGCTCATAAGAAAAATATTTCGGCAAAATTGATTGGTAATCAAAGACGTAAGGGTATTCCAAATTCAGATCAAACAAGAAGCAAAATATCACAACATCTTATTGGAAATAACAACAGATTAGGAATTCTACATACAGATGAAACAAAACAATTATTGTCGTCAATTTCTTCTGGTGAGAATAATAAAAATGCAAAACTAACTTATGAAAATGTTAAACAAATACGTATTGAATATCATGAAATTCGTTCACAGCGAAAACTTGCAGTTAAATATAATGTTAGTAAAACAACTATAGCTAGAATAATAAAAGGTGAAAGTTGGTAAAAGAATTATTTTTTAGTACAGACATAGAAACAGATGGACCAATTCCCGGCAAGTATTCGATGCTATCATTTGCATCGGCTGCGTTTACAAAGAACGGCAAGCTAATAGATACATACTCTGCCAATCTTGAAACACTACCGGGAGCACAACAAAACCCTGATACCATGCAATGGTGGGGGACTCAAAAAGAAGCCTGGGAGGCTTGTCGAAAAGATACTCGTTCTCCAGAAGAAGTAATGCCAGAGTATGTTAAATGGATAGAAAATATCCAAGTAGGAAACGTTGATAAAATTCGTCCTGTGTTTGTTGGATATCCTGCTGGGTTTGATTTTACATTTATGTATTGGTACATGATCGCTTTTGCTGGAGAGAGTCCATTCTCTTTCTCAGCTCTAGATATCAAAAGTTTTGCTATGGCAAAGCTTGGAACAGACTTCAGATCAACTACTAAAAGAAACTTTCCAAGACATTGGTTTGGAAAGAAAAGACATACACATGTTGCTCTTGATGATGCAATTGAACAAGGCGAATTGTTCTGCAACATTCTAAAGGATATAAAATAATATGTTTAAGATGGATGAATCGCACTGCCCGAAGTGCGGTGTAATTTTAAATGTCGCAGTAGATCCTTCTGGAACAAGACAAAAACCAAAGAGTGGTGATTATTCTATCTGTATCAAATGCGGACAGCTCTTGATATTCAATGATGAAATCAATCTTGTTCAAGTTACTGATGAGCAATTCAATTTACTACCAGAAGATATTCAACAATATTTGAAAAAATCTGTTCGCTACATGAATTCATTAAAGCCAAACTGAGAATAATAAAATGACAGAATTGATTGCTTTGGGAACAGGATCCGCTTTCACGATGAAGAATTGGCAAACCAATTTCCTAATCAAGAGGAACGGAAAGTACTTACTCGTTGACTGTGGAACTGATATCAGATTCTCCATAAGAGATGCTGGCGTTTCGTACACAGAGATTGACGGGGTTTATATTTCTCATGCTCACGCAGATCATATTGGAGGTCTGGAATTTTTAGGTTTTGCCAGATACTTTACAAAGAAAGGCATGGAAAAGAGCGGAGATCCAAACCCCTTACCTCTTCCAAAGTTCTATGCTGAAAGAGGGTTAGTCCGAAGCATTTGGGACCATTCTCTTCGAGGTGGTATGGAAGGGCTTGAGGGTATCGATGCCAACATCGATACCTATTTTGATGTTGTACCTGTTGATAAAAATTCTCACTTTATATGGGAGGGTTTGAAGTTTGATATAGTGCAAAGCCTGCACATATCAGCCAAGTATTGCATTGTTGATTCGTTTGGGTTGATGTTCACAGACGATAACAACAAGCGCGTGTATATCACAACGGATGTGCAATTCGCGCCAGAGACATCAATGAAAGCGTATTACGAAGAGTCTGACGTTATCATTCATGATTGTGAAACAATGTATAGGAGCGGAGTACATTCTCATTATGATAATTTGAGAACACTCCCTCCAGATATCAAGGCCAAGGTCCGCCTGATTCATTATCAAGACAATGTTCTTGATGATTGGGACAATTGGGTTCAGAAAGCATCTGATGATGGTTTTCATGGATTTTTGAAGCGCGGAATCATTTACCATACGGATGAAGACAATGTTAGAACTAACAGATAACACACTTGAATTTTCATTTCCTGAAGTTCACAAATATGCAAAGGTAGGGTTGGGTTTTCAAAGAACTCTTCGCATCCCTGATGATGGTAAAGAATACAGTTTACCTCCTGGGTTGGGGTCTTTTCCAGTAAAACAAATCGATGAGATACCAGAGAACAACATACCTCGTGTTTGGAAACAGCACGGTGGTGTGATGATTCCAATGTATCAGTCAGAAGCGTTATGGATCAATTTCTATCCTAATGAACCAGAAGATAGAGCTAGTGCCTATCCATTTGCTGTTCGCATAGCAACTGGAAAAGTCTCCGCACTTACTGGTAAGGCATTCACCAAAATACTAAAACCAGATGATTATCTGATCATTCCAGACCAGCCGTGGCTTGATGGTTTTGTTGTTGGTGATGACAAAGGAATCGTTAGACAATTCGTCGCCTCACCCATCGGGAGTGATGTCTCAGTTGAATATCAAATCACTGGTGAAGATTCTATCGGTGGTCTTCAAATTGAAGTTTTTCCAATGAAGGGAGATATCTATGACAAAAAGTTTCCTGTTATAGATGATGATTCTAGATATCGAGTCAGTGCATATGTGATGTGTGCATCAGCGGCATCAGCGGCATTCTCCGAAAATGGAGATCCTGGAATGTCCCTTGCTGCTGGTGGTAAGATGAGACAACAAGTTTTCGAAGATTCTTTTGGATTTGACGTTTGGGATCTTGAACATTCAACAAAAGTATTTGTTCATCTTACAAACTCCATGTTGTGGAGAGTAATCACAGGACAAGATCCCCCAACGGTCCCGCTGACGGCCAAGGAATATACGCAAAGAGGTCTTCCTTGGTTTGACTATTATGCAGAAAAACCGTACAAAAAAGTGACGGATGAGATGAGGGACATCAAAAGCATGAAGGAAATGCCCGGTGGTGCCGTCATGCTGCCGGAGAATGCATCCGTTGATGAAGCGGAACAAGTAATAGACCTCTCACCAAAGAGTCCAAATGAAGTTCGGGAAGGCTCTTTCTAAATGGGCACAAGAAATCTAATATGTGTTGTAAGAAATGGTGAGTTCAAGGTAGCTCAATACTGTCAATGGGATGGATATCCTTCTGGACAGGGTAGCACGGCTTGTCATTTTGTGGTTGAAAACCTAACTACACCTGATGGTTTGAAACAATTCATTGAAAAGATAGATGCTCTACAACCCATTACTCACAAAGAGATTGCTCAACTGTGGAACGATATTGGAGCTAATGATTCAGGTTTTGTTAGCTTTGGAATTAGTAGACTAATGCTTGAAAAATACCCAGAGTATCATCGTAATACTGGGGCAAAAATTCTTGATTTGATTCTAAATAGACCATTTGGAATGAAAATATCAAAGGCACTTGAGTTTGCGGCCGATTCTCTTTTTTGTGAATGGTGTTATGTCATTGATCTTGATACTATGAATTTTGAAATCTACAGAGGTTTTAATAAAGAAAAGCTTCCAGAGAATGCTAGGTTTGCTTTTCTAAATGAAAAATCTGAGAAAGATAACGATCATAGAGATAATATTTATTATCCTGTTCGTTTGATTGCTGAATTTGGTTTCAGTCAACTTGAACCAGATACTCTTAAGAATTTTAAACTAGAAGAAGAATAATTCTAACAAAGCAAGGAAAAGAAAATGGCCGAACCTCTCAGTGCAAGAGTCAACAGGATCATTGCTGGAACTGCTGGATCAATTATTGGAGCTATCGAAGACATGGCTCCTGAAATGATCATGGAGCAAGCAATCATCGAAGTAGAAAGAGCTGTCGAAGAAGTTAGTAAGGAGAAAGACAGAGTCGTTTCTTCTAGGTTACTTGTTGAAAATCGAATTCGAAAAGCTGGTGAAGAGTACAACAGACTGGCTGGTGAAATTGCAGTAGCAACCGATCAGGGAAGAGACGATCTTGCCGAGGCTGGGATATCCAGACAGATTGATATCGAAGATGGCATACCAGCAATGAAAGAATCTATTGAGGAAAAACTCAAAGAGGAGGGCGAGTACGAAGCCTTTGCATTGGCCTTACAGAAAAAGAAAGAGGACATGCAAAATGATCTGGTTGTTTACAGACGAGAGGCAGACAGACTCAAAGCCGCAGAGACTAATGGTTCTTCTGGTAATCCAAGACTCGCTGCACACATCAAAGCCGAAAGAGCTGGTAATGCATTTGATAGAATGCTGAACCGTCAGCTTGGTGTTGGTGTTGAGGGTAGGGGAACTAGACAGCTTCAAAGCGCAAAAGAGCTTTCTGAACTTTCAGAAATTGCACGTAAGCAAAAAGTTCAAGAACGTCTTTTAGAAATAAAAAAAGAAAGGCAACTTGAATGAGCTGGAACTATAGAGTTATAAAAAAGAAACATGAGCTTGAAGATAGTTATAGTATACACGAAGTATACTATGATGATGGTGTTCCACACTCATGGTCAGAAAACCCACAGAAACCATACGGATCTTCTGTTGAAGAATTGAAATCAAATATAGATATGATGATGGTTGCTTTGGGTAAGCCTGTACTCGAAGTCTACATTGATGGTGAAAAAGAAAAACTAAGAGAGGTTTAAATGTACATTCACAATGTAAGATATGGATTTGCTACAAACTCAAGCTCCACACATTCTATTGTAGTTTTCAAAACTAAAAAGAATGTTCCCGACAATACATACGGATCTGATTTTGGCTGGGACTTCTTCACAGCCGGAACAGAAAGGGCAAAACGTCAATACCTTGGACAGATTGCCAAGCAGGGGTTTATGAGAGTTCACAGCCTTGAAGATGAAGACGCAGCTCTTATCGCATCTAAATGGGCTGGGCAATCTATAGATCCGCATGGGTACATAGATCATCAAAGCATCATTGCTCTTCCTGTGAAGTCAAATGGAAATAACATTTCTCTTAGAAAAGAATTCTTTGATGACTTCCTAAACTTTGCACTAAAACCAAACGTTGCAATCTTGGGTGGTAATGATAACACAGAGGAAGAACACCCCTTAATGAATGATGATGTTATGGTTTCAACATCACGCTATAAAGATTCTGAAGTTGGAAATATTGGGTTACAGTTCTTTGTAGAACACAATGAAAAAAACCTTCGTGCGCAGTATAATCAACAAGGAAAGTTCTGGACAGTCTTTGATAAAGAATCTGGACAAAAAATTCGACTATCTTTTGTAGAAGATTCTGATGCAAGTAAATCGTATGCTCCAGAACTTGTTGATATTAAGATTACAAATTACTGCGAAGAGGGGTGCGTCTATTGTTACCAGGGTAGTACAACGAAAGGTCTTCACGGAGAGACGCGCTTCATTATCGAAACCATTCGATCACTAGGATCTCTAGATACATTTGAGGTTGCTATTGGTGGTGGAGAGCCTACAGAGCATCCAGATCTTCTTGAGATTCTTGATGCTTGTGAATCCAATGATATTAAACCAAGTATAAGTACTCGCAATGAAGATTGGATCATTGAGAATTTTGATAAAATTAAAAGCATTATAGGTGCTGTTGGTTTGAGCGTTGATAGTGTTGATGTTTGTAAAAATAAACTTACTAAACTCAAACTATATATTGATCGTGGAATCAGAATCAATGTTCAAGTTGCTGTTGGATCTTGTACCGAGCAAGACTTGATTGATATCATGAAGGCTTGCAAAGAATATAATGTTTCCGTTCTTCTTCTTGGATGGAAAGAAACACACAGGGGTAAGACAGCAAAAAGACATGATGTTGATCTTTATCGTGTCATGCAATCCTTTCAAGGTGAACCGTTTAAATATCCTGGTGGAGAAACACACACACCATGGGATGGGCCCTCTGTTGGTTTTGATACTTTATTGGTAAATGAAACACAAGCATGGCTTGCTGAGTTTGGAAGTCCGTGGATGTTTACAACCAAAGATGGCGCTCACTCTATGTACATTGACTGTGTTACTCAGAAGATGGGACGCTCATCTTATGAAGGAGATAATCAATTGATAAACATATTATCTAGACACGGAAATATCAACCCAGAAAGTATCACTAGCTTTTTTGCTACGGTGTGATACTGTGTCTTGATGACACTAGATGAACTCATTGAAGCAAGTCAATCATCAGGCAGGTGGAAATCTGCCTGGGTTAACTGCGATGGTTTCAAAGGGATGTATGTTCGAGTATCCAAGCGTTACATCAATAAGGAATACTTTGATGTAATTGATTTAGCAAACATTGAAGCGGAACACCCAGGTAATGGAGCGTTCAGGTCTTTGATTTCGCACTTGACAAAAACTTGGCCGCAGTATACCATACATGTGGAAAACGCTCTAACCGAAAAATTTCAGGTCGGTCTTCTCCGTATGGGATTCAAGGAGACGGGTATACCGATGTGTTTCTACTTACCATCAGCGAGTGAAAGTCATCTAGCTAAATAGATTTCTTTTTATCACGCCATTCTTTTTGTTTCTCTTTGTAGGCTTCAACACATTTTTTGCAACGGCAACCGTGCTTATCGATTATTTCTATCGATATTATTTTGCTTTGCAGAGTAAGGTCGAAGATTTTCAAGAGCCCAACACTGACGAAATTCAGGGCAATCCATAGTTTCGTATTTGAAACTGGAATGTGGAATGATATGATCTATTTGCCAAGTCCAAGTTGATTGAGCGTTATCATCCCATGTTTTTCGATTATAAGGGCCGTAATTATTCCAATTCATCCATGGCTCGAACTTAGATTCTATCCAAGCAATCAATTCGTCATAGGTCCAATCTACAAATTTTAGATGTGACAATCCCTTTTTACCACCAGAGCCGCTCATATAGAAACTAATTGATCGTGAAATGTTATTTCTAAGCCTTCTCTGTGGTTTGGAATTACGCTTACGTTCATAAAGTAGAACGCGATCTTTAGGTCTGTTTCTTGTTCTTATTAGCTCTTTTTCTCGGTTAATATCATAATATTTTTTATTGTAAGTATCATGCCATTGTTTTCGCCAAGCCAGCATTTTATCTTGGTTACAACTCTCCCATTCTTTAGTTTTATGATCTTTACAAGAGCAACATTGCCTGCGAAAACTTCCGGTATCTTTACGAAAGTAAAAGTATTTTTTAGTAGCTGGTTTTTCAATTTTGCACGTACTACAAACTATTTTATCATTTGTTCTTGCGTTTCTCACGCCATTCCTTTTGTTTCTCTTTATAAGCCTTCACGCATTTGGGACATCGACATTTATATTTTCGAAAGAACCAATACGTTCCATGTCTGGGCTTTGGAGTAGAGTAATCCCAAGATTCTTTTGTTTTTTCTCTATGACATTTCTCGCATAGTAATTGGAGATTCTTCATCTCTTCTTCAAACTTCTGATCATTCACAGAATGTAAATCAGAAGCCCTCATGGTCTTTTTACGCTTATCCTTGTGATCAAAATGCCACGGGCCAGACTTGGTCCCACATCGAGAACACTTCCCGCCCAACCGCGAAACAACTTTACTGCGCGTATTATGGTAGCGATTTTTCATATACTCTCGCATATACTCAGCGCGTGCACTTGCGGCCTCTAGATAGAAACTCGCGTACTTCAGAATCTGTTCGATCATATCCATTCTTCATATACCGAAATATTCGGATATGAAGGCTTTGAAAGAAAACTCTTGACACTCGATTTCGACTCTGCTAGACTTGCTGCATATGATAAAACCTAGCCATAACTTTGGATATTTCATTCCCGAACTGCGGGAAACAATTGTTCAGTACGGCTGTAAGCTGTCTGAAAGACCGCCATATGTCCTTCTAGGACAGTACAATTCCAAGAGCAAAGGCCCAACTATGGGTATTCTTGCCGCCGCAAATAACGAGTTCCATGCGTACTTGTTGCGCAAAGAAATTCGTAAAAGCGGTTACTGCGATATTCAAAGAACAGAATACTTCCCCAATCCAAAGATGAGTACGTTTTCCATTCAAGAGTACATGAAACAAATGCGCTCTCGCATGGAAGAGGTTAGTGCGAAAGAATAATCAGTGAATATTGAGGAAATAATAAATAATCCTAATGAAGTTGATTGGTTTAATATTTCATATCGTCAAACACTTTCAGAAGACTTTATTAGGGAATTCAAAGATAAAGTTAATTGGTATGAGATTTCATGTTATCAAACACTTTCAGAAGACTTTATTAGGGAATTCAAAGATAAAGTTAATTGGT
>Ga0079224_100000008_pt1 | contig 114226 bp, 174 predicted proteins | sample Stecom2015_FD_80414 | JGI IMG/M metagenome (GOLD analysis project Ga0079224, IMG submission 80414) | Agricultural soil microbial communities from Utah to study Nitrogen management - Steer compost 2015 | ecosystem: Environmental > Terrestrial > Soil > Agricultural land | place: USA: Utah... | reverse complement strand
TAAAGGGAACAAGAGATTTCAAAATGGATATCATACTAATTCTGCCGGATTAAGAGAGCCATCATGGTTTAACGTTAAAGAGGAGTGGAAGTAATAAATGAACATCTATTATTCTTCTCCATATTCAACTGATAAATTACTAGGTCGTGCCTATAACGACCTATGTTCTATTGTACCCAATGATGATGATTTTATTTGCCTCATAGATGGAGATGTAATGTTCCTTAATTCAAATTATGGTCACATAATTGAAGCTGCAATAAAAAACAATCCTCAATATCAACTTTTCACTTGTTATGCTTCTAGGATTAAAAATCCTCAACAAATGTATCAAGGCAAAATAAGTGAAGATCCAAACATTATTCATCATTGGGAAATAGCGCAAAGAAATGCTATAGAGAATAAGGGTAAAGTTAAAGAGCTAAAACAGTTGATATCAGGTCATGTAATGATATTTTCCAAATGGCTATGGAAACAAATTCCCTTTGTAGAGCAAACTAAACGAGGAACAATATTGGGAATAGATAATGTATTCAGTAGTCAGGTATTAAAATCAGGCTATCGAATAGGATTAATAGAGGATTTATATGTCCTTCATTATTACAGAATGAAACAAGGTATTGATTACAGAGAGCATTTAAAATGAAAGCACCAATAAGCAAATTAGCTAAAGAAATAGGATTAGATAAAATTGCCAAGACTATTGTCGCTAAGGATAAATATTTAATTCATAACAAGAAGAGATATAAGGTCACAAAAATCAAATGATCTCACAAATATTCATTTTTATTTTTGGAGGAACAGCAATTTATCTTGTAGGTACAACTGGAAAATGGAAGAAATATGGATATCTATGTGGGTTATTATCTCAGCCTTTTTGGTTTTATGCAGCATGGGAACAAAAGCAGTGGGGAATATTTTTTATATGCTTTATATATCTTTACAGTTGGATTAATGGATTTAGAAATTATTGGTTTAAATGAACAAAAAAGAAGTAGAGAGAATTTTTAAAAGTCTTTTGAGACCACCAAGTGAGGAAATTTGGAGATGGAGAGTTGAATATAAAAAACTTCTTAAATCAGGAATGTTTTTTGAATTTCATCCAGAACTAACTGGCGATTGGAAACAAGATAAAGAACAATGGCTAAAGATAAAAAGATCGATGTAATCATACCTCTTGGTACCGGATGTGATTGGAAGGAGCATAATGAACTTAAATATTGCCTCAGATCTATTGAGAAAAATTTAGTTGACCTTGGAAAAGTTTATGTAGTAGGTCATAAACCAAGCTGGCTAACAAATGTCATCCACATTCCTGCCGAAGATACACTAACAAGAAACAAGGACGGTAATATCATTAATAAAACCCTACTTGCCTGCAAACATCCACAATGCTCACAACAATTCATGAGAATATCAGATGATCAGATATTACTACAACCTTGCACAATTGAACATCTACAACCAGGACATAGTGGAGATTTAAAACTATATGGCAAATGGAGAAATCAAAAATGGCTCAATAGATTAAAAAGAACCTATGAATATCTCAGAGATAATAATCATACAACATTCAATTATGATATTCATATTCCTTTTGTAACCAATAAGGATTTATTCATACAAACATGGCAGAATATTGATTTTGAAAGCGACATAGGGTATTGTATCAATACTATGTTTTTTAATGTAAATTTTTCTACTTTCAAAAATAATGAGTATATTTGGCAACAAAAATGTACAATTGAGAAACCAATTCATTGTCAAGATATCATTATAGATAACTTAAAGGACAAAAGGTTTCTTGGATATGGCCCACGTGGACTTAATGATCATTTGAAAATTGTCATAAAGAATCTCTTTCCTTGTAAGTCAAAATATGAACTCTAATCTCAGCCTTTCACTTGATGCTTTTAAATATTCCAACATAGAAAAAGCTTTTCAATCTGATATTCAAAAAACCAAAGCAGATGTTCCAAAAGAACATCTCAAAGAAATGATCAAAGAACATGAACGTCTTGTAGATGTACTTGATAGTCCATCTCATGAAGATGACAAAAAAGAAAGCAAAAAGCAAAAGAAAGAACTTAAAGAATATAAGCAGGAACTAAAGAAAGCATTTGAAACATTAGGTGTAAAATCTGATTTTGAATATTTAAACGATATCATTAAAAGTGATGTAAGTGCAGCATTTGGTTATGGAGAGGGTGCAGAAGCTATAAAAATCTCAAAGAAAGGTAGTGAGATAAAATCAATGGCTCAATCTAAGAAAGCTGTTTATGATAACAAATATCAATCATTAATGTCTCAGAAGAATGAAATAAAGCAGCAACTTACTCAACAAGGATTTGAATTTGAACAAAAAGAATATGGAGAAAGAGTTGCTGGATATAATTATGAATCAATACCTCAAGATATAAGAGATCAAATCTATAAATTTGAAGATCTTGTATATCAATGTCAGGAAATAAATAAAGATATCAAAACATTACAGGTTCTCATTGAAAATATTCAGGATAACAAAAATTACAATCTAACTGTAAATCAATTAAGTGTATTGAAAATAGATTAAAATATTTAGAGGAAAATAAAAATTTCCTCTTTTTTTATTTGTAAGTTTAAACAATTATGTTTATATTTGATATATAATTAGATGTTTAACTATTAAAATTTAAAGAGATGACAATTATTGATTTTTCACATGACATTAAAGAGATTCTTAATTTCGATGAATTGCCAATTGATGTTCAAAAGGCCATTAAGGAAGCTGAAGTAATTGAGTCAAGAGGATTTCAGGAATTAATTGGATTGCAAGGCAGAAAGTTAATATTTTCTGCTGGTGGTCATTGGTTATATCACGATGAAGCTATGGAACACCCTAAAGGATTTGTAATTGACAGCATTGGTGCTAAGTATTACAAAGACCTTACTGGCGGTGGGAATATTTCTTTTGTTGAATTACAATGGTCAGATAAATAAATAAAAGATGAAAATGACACCAGAAAAATATAATGCACAATTGGCCATTTATGATCAAGTGCTTAATAATGCAGATCAAAAATTAAAGAAGGTTATATCTGGCAATAGAAATGAATTTGGATTAGTTAATGATGAAACTAAAAATTCATTTGAGTATAAGGCTGCCAAATCAGAATATGATAAAGCATTTTTTCTATATAGAGCATTTGCCTCTTCTGTGCCAAATAAAATTAAAAGAGAGGCAGCAATGATTCGTAGAAAAGAAAAATAATTTATGTGGTAAACTTTAAAAATAATCGCTGCAAATTTGGATAATTAAACATTTTAGTTTATATTTACATAAATGTTTAACTAAAAAAGATAAGAAAATGAAAGCTACTATTTATTTAACCGAAGATCTTTTAGGAAGTGTTGTAAAAATTGAAGGTACTATTTTGAATTATGGAACAAGAAAATATGCCCAATATAATAACGCTCCCTATATTGATTATATTCCACAAGGTAAAAGGAAAGCCAGAAGGATAATGAAATCATACAATCCATACATTGTTGTACTGGCTGGCATCAATCATATTGACCCTATGGATGCTTTTGTTAAAGTAGATGAAAAATGCTCCAAAAGTCGATATCTTTCTTTTGACAAAAGATATAAAACAGATTTTGATTTTGCATTAGATAAGTATATCAATGAAAATAATATCAATGTGATTGTGGATTATAGGCACACTAAGGGATTCTCAAGTTATTAGAAAATAAAGTGCAATAAATTTTGCACTTTAAACTTTTTTGTTTATCTTTATAGTGTTGAAAAGATGTTTAATTGAAAAAGAAAGAAAATGAAAAATTTAGAAAGACAAGCTTCAAACATTGAGTATTTCAAGAAAAGGCTAAATGCTTCTTATGTTAAAGAAGAGGAAAATTTAAAAATTTTAGTTGGTGATAATGTTGGAGCGAGAAAAGATTCTTATCCAATTCATTTATTGATTTGGCAAGGAAGTCAAAAAGACCCCTATGTCAATTATATTTATCCTAATTGGGATAAAGCTCAAGAGAGGATAAATTTATCAATAGAAAGAAACAAAGCCATAAGGGAAGCTAAAGAAAAGCAAAGAGCAGAAAAATTAGCTTTTGTGCCTAAATTTGAAGTTGGGGATATATTTGTTGCTTCATGGGGATATGAGCAAATCAATATTGATTGTTATCAGGTAGTAGAAAAGATATCCACTCATTATGCAATTCTTCGTAAAATAGGTTATGAAAGAGTTGAGGGATCAGAAGGTCATGATTGTGAATATGTTGTTCCCATTAAGGATTCTTTTGTAGGCGATGAGACTTATAGAAGAAAAGTGACCAAATGGGGTATTAAAATAAGTGAAGTGAGATTTGCTTGTAAGCATTCAGAAGGAGAAACTCATTATAGAAGTTGGTATTATTAATTATGAATAGAGAACAAAAAATTAAAAAAATCCTCAATGATCCCCGATTAAACTTATCGGGGCTTTGTTTGGGTATTAAAACAAAAGGATTAACAAGGTCATCAATAATGAATAAAATGAATTCTAATCATGTACATAAATTCAAGGATTCAGATTTTGATGTTATAGAGGGTGAATTGCAAAAATTTGCCAATGAAATTTTATCATTTATTAATAAATAAGTATATTTACAAAATAAAAACAATGTCTAAGAAAATAAATATTACCGATAAAGAACTTGATAGGGATATCGTAAATTTAAATTTGCCAGAGGTTGATTTAATTTCTGAGAAGAATTTGGATTTTTATGATGATGAAATGAAGGAGTGGCTAAATGATGATGATAATATAGAAGAAAATAATAGTGCCGAAGAGTAGCAATTTAATTCCAATAAAGAAATTAGTAAACAGAAGTGGCAAAAGTTATGTTACGACTGTTTATGTATCTCTACAAGAATACAAGGAGCATCTTAGGGGAAATTCTGATTCTTCTAAAAAAAGACACATTAATGAATCGGGTCATTATAATCCTGAAAGAGTAAAGCTTCATAAAAAAATCATTACTAATATAGTATCATCTTGTCCTAAGCCATTGCCACGAGAAAAACCAACTGCAATTTTATTATTAGGAGGTGCAGCATCAGGCAAATCTACTGTTGTAAATAAATTTATAAAACCTAAGTATGGTGTAAATTTTGGTACTTTAAATGTAGATGATATAAAAGAATCAATACCTGAATATAAAAATTTCATTCACACTGACGTTATTCTTGCTGCCAATAGGGTTCATGAAGAATCTTCTGATATAGGATATGTAGCGAAAGACAAAATAATTAATCAAGGAAGAAATTTTATATTTGATGCTGTTCTTGGTAATAAAGAGAAAGCTAAAGAATTAATTGATACTCTCAAAAAGAAAGGATATAATATAAAATTAGTTGGTGTTAATGTTAATGCTGAAGATGCATTAAATAGGGCCAAGCTAAGAGCATTAGGCAATGGAGACGGGAAGGGGGGAAGTGGCAGATATGTCCCCGATGAGATATTAGTTAAGGGACATAGAGGTAGCACAGAAACATTTGAAGAAATTAAAGATTTAGTTGATGATTATGAGCTTTATGATAATAATGTTGAATTAGGCAATGATCCTATAAAAGTTCTTGATAGCAGTGAAGTATATAGAGAAGATCTTTATATTGAATTTAAAAATAAGAAAAATATAATAGTGGAAGATATTATAAAGAAACAATCTGTTTTACAGAAAGCTATAAATTCACTCAGACAACTTTTCTCAAAATCAATAAATCCTATTAGTGAAGATACTGGTCAAGAATTAACTGATATAGATATCTCACGAATCAGATTAAAAACCAAAAGCGATATTATTGCGGATTTATTGCAAAAAGGACAATCATTGCAGGAAAATTACAATGAAGCATTAGTGCAATACAATGATCTAACCAAAGGCAATACAAATGAAGCTATTTTAAAGCGCTTAAACACTCGAATAGATCAAATTGAACAATCATATCTCCAAGACAAATATAATCAAGTACAGCAGCTAAAAAAGGCTGAGAATGATCTCTATTCTTGTATTGAAGATCATTGTCAATTACTAAAGGCAATTGATACATCACAAACAGGAGATTTCAAATATAAAAAATACCTCCTAAATACTCTTAATAGAACAAGAGATACAATGCCTCAAATAGATAGCGATAACATCGATGATGTAATTCTTCATTTTCAGGGCAAAAGTCCAGACAGCAAAGTAACAAAAGAAAATATAAGTCTCAGTGATCTTAAATTTGCTCAAAATGAAATCAATGAAGATAAGGTACTCGAAATACTTGAAAACATTGATCCCGACAAACTAACTCGCTTCCTTGTAAGTAAAGATAACTATATCATTGACGGAAATCACAGAATTTGTGCCCTCTGTGAGATCGACGAAGAAATGGAAGTTCCTTGTTACAAAATCCATTTGGATGCAAAAGAAGCCATCAGGAGATTGAATTTAATGAAAATAACAAGAAATGATGATATCACTAAAAGCGAAGAAGATGAATCTTTCGAAACTATTCAAAAAGCTTTCAATGATGACCTCATAACTCCTGAACAATACTATCAAGCAAAACAACAATATAATATTATTAAAGCTCGAAGTGGAGTATATGCAGACACAGCACAAAATAGAAAACTAAAACGAGTAGGTTAAAAATATGGTAGTAATGGACAGCAAGATCAATCAAATGCAAAACAAGGGCAAAATAACGATTCTAAGCAACCAAAATCATATTCTGATACAGAGTTACAAGATTATGCTAAAAATGCTTCACGACAAGATTTAGAGCGTCAAATAAAAGAATCCAGTGATCCTAAAATTAGAGAGTATGCACATAAAGAATTAGATAGGAGAAATAAAGAAGAAGCCGTTAATGAAAATAAGGGGCAAGAACAAAAACAACAAGACAATCTCAATGAACGATTTGAAAGAATCAGAACTGTTCATGAAGATATAGATCGATCAATGGGAGTTATCAATATAGCTCGCAAAAAGAAAGACTACGACAGATTCCCTTTGTTAAAAAGAGAAGATATATCAGATGAGCATGCAGCGACTTTATTTAATTATACTGGAGGTGGATATATGCCGGTTAATCAGGGATTGATGAAGAAAAATCCAAGCGAAGAAATAAAAGAATATGCAAGTATGCTTAATGAAGTACTTGATAAATTAGACAATCATGAGGGCGAAGTATATAGATCAACTCAATCTTGGAAAGATATTAATGAAATCTATGAAGAATATACTAATGCCAAAAAAGATGGAAATATTCAAATGGATGCTTTCTTGTCAACAAGTCAAGATAATTCAATAGCAAGTAATAATTTTCCAGGTGATATAAAATATAAAGTTATTTCAAAAACTGGCAAAGATGTATCTGGCTTATCTGATTTTCCAGGAGAAAAGGAAATATTATTCAAATCCGGAACTCAATTTAAAATCAAGAAAATAAAAGCTGAAAAAGGTAAATCAGGAGCAATCAAGGGACAAATATTAGCACTTGAAATTGAACTTGAAGAAGTGAGTGAACAAATTTCAAAAAGCGAACACGATATTATTGCACTATCAGGAGAGCCATACATTTCAAAATCACAACTAATCGACCTTTTTGTAAGAAATATTAATGAAAATGATCTACAAAAATATAGTGATTTGCTTGCAATTGATAAATAAAAGAGCTATATTTAAGTATCAATTAGATGTTTAACTAAATGTAAAGAAAAATGGAAACTTACAGATTATTCACAGTCACAACGAATTCTTTCAATACTTTCGATGTGATTAGCACCAAATCACAAGACGAATTAGAATTTGATTATAAAGGGGTGATTGATAAGGGTGCGGTTACGAATGTGACAACATCCATGCAATCTGGAAATGTGTTATTTAAGCATAATGGGTGGATGAAGAAATTATCTTACGATAGAAAAATAGATTAATCATGACAGATAAAGAAAAATCAAATTTGGCTAAAAAGATGCAATCATCAGAGCCAGTAAAAATAAAAACCGTAAAACAGAAAGATGAAAAGAAATCTAAAGAATAAAGCAACCGATGCTCTTTTAGGATTTATAGTAGGGGACATTTATGGTGTCCCCTACGAGTTTATACCGCCCGAAAGAATAAAGCGCCCAATACAACTAACTTCTGGTGGTTCGCATAATCAACCATTAGGATCTTGGTCAGATGACACCTCACTTGTTTTAGCCACCATAGATTCAATTAATGAACAAAATGGCATTAATCCATTAGACATTAAGAAAAAGTTCTGCCAGTGGCTTAATAATGCCAAATATACATCAGATAATGTAGTATTCGATATAGGAAACACAACCTTACAAGCATTAAGAGATAATAGGCCAGGAACTGACATTAATAGCAATGGCAATGGATCACTAATGCGAATGCTTCCAATTGCCCTATATACTTATAGAATGGATTCATTTTTACTACATTCTGTAATAATGAAACTTTCTTCAATAACCCATGATCACACAATATCAATAAGTACTTGTTTTGAGTATGTTGATTATTTTCATTTACTTATGAGTGGATTAGGCAAATGGGATGCGTTAATTCGATTAGATTCTTGTTTGTTTCAGAAAATAAACCAATTGAAAGAAAGTGATCTCGATACACAAGGATTTGTAAAAACTACTTTAGAAGCTGCATTGTGGTGTTTTCTCAATACTAATAATTACAAAGACTCAATCATTAAAGCAATATCATTAGGCTATGACACAGATACAGTAGCAGCAATCACAGGTTCGTTGTCGGGATTTTATTATGGAGATGTATGTGATATTGATAAGATTCTCAATGGACAATATGCAAAAAAAATAATAAAAAAGTTTGTTGATAGCTTGCACATCTAAAATATAAGTTGTATATTTATACTATCAATTAGATGTTTAACCTAAACGCTTAGGAAATGAAAACAAGAATTGAAGTCCTTACAAATGATTCACACGAAATCATCTTAGAAAGATGCGGATATACCAAAAAAGAATTGGTCTATTCAAAAGATGGACTAACATTCAAAATAGGATGGTTACATAAAAATAGTTGGGGACAATTAAGTTATATTGATTTAATTCCTATTTGTATTAATTAATAACATTTCTAAATGCAGCCCTGCGATAACCCCAAAGGGTCTTTAATCGAATAATTAGAACGAAAACTTAAACGCTTAGAGATATGGAAGATTTAGAAAACAGAATTGAAGAATTAAAAGCATTGGTAAGAAACGATGATGAAAAAGTAAGGCACAATGCCCTTAATGAACTTTCTGAGTTGATGACCCATGAAGATTTTATGAGATATGCGCCATTTACCGCAATGGCAATACTTACAAATAATAGAATCGAACCTAAATAATTTTCTAAGCGTACCCGGCGATCACCTCAAAGGGCTACGCTTTAAATCGTACCAGAAGGAATTAAGAACTTTTAAACTTAAAATCATGAATTTAGCAGTTAATTTGAAAAATCAATACTTGCAATGTCAAAATCCGTTGCCGTTGCTCAGAAAAGTGACCGGCAAAAATGTAGTTTTTACATATGCCGGATGGGGAGAACACACGTTTTTCATGAATTATGACGTCAATATCTCTGACAATTGCGGACATAAAGATGCTGTTACAGTGTGTCTTGATGAAGACAACAATATAGTTACCCTTTATGATTCAGTTGAACGCACATGGTACGATTCGCAAGGATATAGGGGTAATTTTTAAACTAAAATCACTTCGCAAGATTTCAAAAACGAAAAAAGGGGCTACGCTTTAAATACATCATCCCATCAATAAAATGATGGGATATTTTTTTTGTTATATAAAAAAATAACTATCTTTACAAAATAAAAGCACAAATTGTTTTGCAAAACATATTTTTATGACTCTTAGTGAATCAAGTTCAATCTCAAGATAAATTTCGTTTCTTTCTTCCTGTACATATAGAAAAGGGAAAAGATGGCAAAATAAAAGAAGTAATAGTTGAAGGAAAAGCTTCAAGTCCTGATTTAGATTCTCAAGAAGAAATGCTTGATCCCCAAGGAGCAGATTTAAGTTCCTTCCTTATTATTAATGATAATCACATCAAGGGCTCTGCTGGCATATTAGGAGAGATAACAGAAAGTGCCGCTAAAAAAGATGGCATATATCTCAAAGGTAGATTATATCCAGAATTAGAAAGTGTTCAAAAATTTGTTCAGTTAGAAGATGCTATTAAGAAAAACAATGGCAGACTTCGCCTTGCTATGTCAATAGAAGGTAGAGCACTTGAAAGAGATGGACTTGATCCTCGTAAAATCAAAAGAAGTAAGCTTACTGGCGTTGCGCTCACGTATCAGCCCGTGAATGGTAATACTTGGGCCAATCTAATAACAAAAGGTGCAACTTATCAAGATGACGAAGAACTGCAATATGACACTATAATAGAGCAACCACAACCAGATGTATCCAAATCCCATTCTGCCAATGGTGGCAACCCTCAATACATTCTTGATATCACAGATGAAAATGGAAATAGAATAACAGTATCCAAAGACTTTGAAATAAAAATAGATAAAGCAATGGATACTACAAGTGCAGCACCTTTGAGAAAAGAATCTCTCGAAAGTGATGTGATTGAATTAGAAAAGCAAAAAAAATCAAAGAAAAATTTTTTTATTAAAAATAAAAGTGATAAATTTAACCAAAATTTAAGCAAGTCCGAAGTTTACGACTATATTTTTGACAATATAGACCATGTAACAATAGACTCAGCAAAGCAATTGTACACTTACATCGAATACTTTCAGAAAAGTCAAAATGATACAATGGCTGAACTCACTGAGGAAAAATTACAAAAAGCTTTCAATACATTAGAAATCCTTTCTCAACAATCTACAGAAAATTTACAAAAAGGTGGTATGCCTTCACTTGATCAAAAAACTCAAGGTGGAGCAGAACAAGTGCTTGAAAAAATGGCATCTACTATGAAAAGTTATATGGAGAAAGGTATGACTAAAGAAGATATCTTCAAAGCAATGAAAGAAAGCGATGACTATAAGGATTCAAAAGATGAAGATATGGAAAAGGCTTACGGCATGTGTGGAGAAGTAAAAAAGTCTGAGGATGTTGTTAATGAGAATAAAGAAGGTGGGGGCGAAATTGAAAAGTCAGAAGAAGTAACTGAAAACATAGATGATGAAATTTTAAAAGCCGAACAATCTCTTGCTGATCTTAAAGCTAAGAAAGAAGCTCAGATCAAACCACAGGCAACAATTGAAAAATCACAAGAAATTACTGCTCCTATTGTAGACTTTAGTGGTATTGAAACTCTCATCAAAGGAATGCAAGATCAATTTAATGAAAAGTTCAGCGCAATAGGAGAGATCAATAAGGCAATCTTGGAACAGAATGAAGATTTAAAAAATAAGCTGTTTAAATCTGAACAAGAAAAACAAGAGCTTGAAAATAAATCTCAAGGTAGAAAATCAATTATTACAAAAAGTTTCATTGAAAAGGGACAAGAAGATGAATTAAATAAAGGAACCTCCTTGTCAGTAACTCAGCATAAAGCACAGATTCTTTCAAAAGCTGATTCAATGATTGATTGGAATAGCGATGATATAAGAAAGGGGTATGGCAACGAATTTGCGTTTGCTAATGAAATAGCAACTTATGAATCAACCGGACAAGTGGGGCAGGGTATGATTAATAAGTTCAAAGAAAAAGGAATAACATTGGTTCAGTAATAAAAACAACACACACATGAGTAAATTACAACCAGGTCAAGTTGATGTATTATGGTCTAAGTTTTTAAATTGGGTCAATTCAAAGAAAGTATTAGGAATATTAATTTCCACCTTTGTTTTTATTGCTCCTGAATTAGGAATTGATGTTGATGTTATAAATGATATAATTAATTCTACTACCGGAACTGCAAGTGAATTTTATGATGAATCAATTGCACTTGTAGCTGCTGCTGTAGCATTTTGGCAAGCAACAAAAGAAAAGATCTCAAAAGTAGTTACAAAAGAGTAATTGCTATTAAAATATTTAAAAATCGTAAAGATGAGCTAAACTCATCAATAATTGTTGGTAATATGTTTTATGTAAACAATTTATTAAATGAGTTTAGGAATTTCTTTAGGAGATTATGCAGACTTCTCACACGGCTCTCAAGGGTTTGGTGAAGATGCATTAAATCAAACTCCACAAACAGCTGAAGCACTTGCAGAATTAAACAAGGCTTTGTCTGCTGGATCTATTACTGGTGGTGCATCAGTAAATAGTGCAATACCTGGACAGGGTGCTGCTTTAAAACCTGAAAGTCTTGAGAGGACTTTAAAACTTTTAACTTTCCGCGACAGTGATATTCGTTTATGGAGAGCTTTCCCTAAATCTGCTGCATTCAATACAGTAGAAGAATTCAATCAACTTTCCAGCTATGGTGTTGAAAGAGGTGGATCTTATTTAGAAGGTGAATTGCCGGAAGAAGAAGATTCGACTTACATCAGACGTGCTGAGAAAGTGAAGTACTATGGTGTAACCAGGGCCGTAACGCACCCTATGACCTTAGTACGATCAGCACATGGTGATGTAATTCAGAGGGAAATCAACAATGGCACAATGTGGTTGCTTAGAAAAGCAAACAGGGCATTGGCATTTGGAGATGAAAATATCATCTCAACTGAAATCAATGGTGTATACAAACAACATCAATTAGGAATCAACACCAACCTTACTTCTTATTATAATGATGAAGTAGTAGTTGACCTTAAAGGAGCATCTCTAACTCAAGAAGTTATTGAAGATGCTGGACGAGTTATTCTTGAAAACTTTGGACAAGCAACTCATTTATTTGCCCCTCCTGTTGTTCTTAGTGATTTTGGTAAAGACTACTATCAAAAACAAAGAATTATCTTAGGTGGCAATAATGGTGGATACAATGTTGAAACAAACATTAGCTATCCTAAGCATGTAACAATGTCTTTTGGAGATGTTGATTTAATGCATGACATTTTCTTGCAAGAATCTAAAGGTGTAGCATACAATGAAGGTGCAAATAGTCTCAAAGCTCCTGCTGCTCCTGTAGCTGGTAGCGTTCCTGCTGCTGCAAGTGATAGTGCTGCAAGTGAATTTGCAGCTGGTGATGCTGGTGCATATTGGTATGGAGTGAGGGCAATCAATAGATATGGCGAAAGTGCAATGACTATATTGGATACTTCTTCTATATCACCAACTGCTGGCCAGTCTGTAGATTTAACTTTTACTTCTGGTGGTGGAGCAAATCCTGCAACTGGATATGTAATTTATAGGACTGAAAAGGACGCTTCTGCTTATACCACTGCTAAATTCTATCCTATCTTCAAGGTATCTACTACTGAGGTAACGAATGGATTTGATGGTGGCGCTGCTGGCAAAGTAAGAGATAGAAATCACTTTATTGCTAACACTCAACAGGCATTTATTAGTGATACTCCTAATACGTTTGAAATTAAGCAACTTGCGCCATTACTTAAATTGGACTTGGCGATAGTTTCACCTGCGTATAGGTTTATGATCCTTCTTTATTTCACTCATTGGCTTACAAGCCCAAGAAAGGTAGTAAGGTTCAGGAATATTGGTAGATGGACGGCGCCTTCTTAATAAATAATATTTAATCTAATAAGGGGTATAACCTACCCCTTATTTTTTGTTTTATTGATATTTTTGCTTTATTTTGTACTAATGGGTGGAATATATTGTATAGAAAATAAGATCAATAAAAAGTTTTATATAGGATCAACTAATGATTTTAGTGATAGATTTGGTCAACATAGGACTGCATTAGAAAGAAATGATCATGTTAATAGATATCTTCAAAATGCTTGGAATAAATATGGTGCAGATAATTTTGAATTTAATATTCTTGAAATTATTGATGATGAATTTCAGTTAATAATAAGAGAGCAATCTTATCTTGATGATATAGCTGATGCACAAATATATATACAAACAGGTAGGGGTAGATTTGTAACCGAATGTTATAATTTGTCGCCAACTGCTGGCAGAACTATAGGATGGAAAGCCAATGAGGAACAAATAGAAAGAAATAGACAAAATGTATTAAAATTATGGCAAGATTCTGATTATATTGAGAAACAAATGAAGATTAGGAAATCCAAAGAGTGGTTAGAAAATGCATCAAATAGACACAGAGAACTTTGGAAAACACAAGAATTTAGAAATAAGATTTCTTCTATTGTAAAAGAAAGATTTTCTGATTCAGAATATAAAAAATGGTGGAATAAGAATGTTGCCAATGATCCTGAAAGATTAAAGAAATGTTCAGAATGGATGAAGAAAAGATGGCAAGATCCTGAGTTTAGAGATAAAATGAGGCAACATAATGAAGATAGAAAGAAAGATCAAGCAAAGGTAATGAATAATTTATGGAATGATCCAGAATGGAGACAGATGCAAATAGAGGTTAGAAATTCTCCCCAAACCAAACAAAGGAAAAGTAATTCGAGATATAAATGGTTAGAAAAAATAGGTGATAATAATCCAAATCATAAGAGGGTAGGTGCATTTAATCCAGACACAAATGAATTGATTCATGAATGGATTTCTTTAAAGCAAGCCAAAGAACAATTTGGTAAAAAGTGTATAAAGCATTATATTACTAATTATCCAAAAGTTTTTCATGGTCTTGTTTGGAAATACCTTACCTAACATTTCTTATTCTCAATAATAATCCTTATATTTACACAAATAAATAAAAATTGCAAACTATGGCTATAGTGATTAAAACAAACAAAAATCATTACAAAGGACAAACGACTACAACAAGTGCTGGAACTATTTCATTTGATAAAGATGGAGTAGCGCAAATCACAGATGAGCAATATCAAATATTATCCCATCCCCGTTTTGAATTTATGGGCCTCTATAAGACAGAACAAGAGGTAAAAGTTTACACTGAACCCATTACTGCTAATCAAAATGATGAAATCAAAAAGATTGAACAGAAGGATGAAGAGCTTGAAACAGTAACCAGTGGCCTTGCACAAGTTGAAGATGAAAACAACAAAGAAGTATTGCAATCAGAAACGGTTGCTTCTGAAACATTCGAGCAACAAGTAGACAATGAACTAATTGAAGAAATAAAAGGCATGAGATTTAAATCTCTTCAAAAAGTAGCCAAAGAACTTGATCTTCCTGAGACAGAATGGGAAGCAATCAGAGTAACAGAAGATCTAAGACAATATGTGTTGAAAAATATATCTGAGTAATGAAAATTCAAATAGATACTGACAATAAGGTAATTAAAATAGAAGGAGTCTATAAGATTACCGATATAATGAAAGTAATTAAACAATTGCTCCCCAATGATTGGAAGAAATATTCACTTGAAACAAATACAATTATTTACAATTGGACTTCCCCTATTGTTATAAATAAAAACGATTATTGGCCTAATAGACCATATTATGTTGGAGATGTATATTGTGGATCATCTATTACTACAAATAGAGAAATAATGTTTGATTCAAAATCATCTGTTATTAATTATGAAATGCAAATTTAATTGATAACCTATGCTAAGATATGGCAATTCTTTAAAGATGTTTTGTTTATCTTAGCATGGTTCATAGTATTAATAAGTTTATTCTACTCACTCCCATTGTTCATAATCGTAACTGCTATGTTTGCTCTGCTTTCTTTTAAATAAATGCCAACTTTTAGTTACTCACTTCCTTATAAAATAAACACCGATCTTGTATTAAGTCCACAAGAATTGGATCAGAAATATTTTTTTGGTGTAAACATTCAAAATGGAGCAGGTGGGCAAATAGATAATTCCATAAAAGAATACTACATAAGAAATGCCCAAAAGGAGATAGAGAACTTCCTTGAGATTAAATTAACACCTCAGATCATTGAAGAAAAACTTGACTACAGAATAGATGACTTTAAGAATTGGAGCTATCTGAGAGTGTCATATCCTGTAAAAAAAGCATTTTCATTAAAAGGATTTATTAATACAATACAACAAATAGAATATCCTCAAGAATGGCTAAGTGTAAGACAAACAAATGATGAGATAGGATTAAGTAGACATATATATTTAGTTCCAGGTGGTACAAGTTCAATTCAAAGCAATGCGGTAGTATTTAATGGCATAACCCCACATGCAGGTTGGTTCGGTAACAGACAGGTGCCTTTTTATTGGAACGTGAATTATTGTACTGGATTTACTAAGGTGCCAGAAGATATATTGGCAGCAATAGGGTACTTCGCAGCGATACCTTTGTTTGCAATAGCTGGGGACTTAATAATTGGCTCTGGTATTGCTAGCCTTAGTTTAGGATTAGATGGATTAAGTCAAAGTATCAGCTCGACCAGTAGCGCAACTAATTCTGGTTATGGTGCCCGTATTGTTGAGTACAGAAATATTTTAAAACCATTACTTCAAAATTTAAGGAGTAGATATAAAGGAATAACATTCTCAGCAATTTAATGTCAAGAAATAAACTTATAACACGTCAACAAGCACCTAATCTTTTTAGTCAACCTCAAGTTGATTTCAGAAAGAATGACTTTGATGCAGCAGTTGAACAAAAGGGATATAGGGTTTATCATGAGCAAAACATCAATTGTCCATGTGGAGATGACACTAATGGCAATCAACCTCTTTCCTCTTGTCAAAATTGCGGTGGTAGTGGTCATGTGTTCATAAATAAGACAGAAACGCGAATGATCATTACCTCCATGAATGTTGACACTCAACATAAAGAATGGAGTAAAGAAAGAATAGGTACAGCCTCAGTGACAGCAAGAGATGTAGATCGATTATCATATATGGATCGCATTACCTTGATTGATGGACAAAGTGAATTTAGTCAAATACTACACCCGACCATTATAGAAGTAAATACCTTCGATAAACTTGTTGCATTTACTTTTTACGATATAGAGAATATAGATGCTGTCTTTTTATTTGAGGGTGCTACAAATAAGCTCAAATTGCTTGAGAACATCACTGATTATACATATCAGTATAACAGAATAGTACTTGATGACCAATACAATTCGCTTGTTAATCCAACAATTTCAGTAAGATATAAACACAAACCTCAATTTCTTGTAATTGATATTCCACGTGATATAATGAATAGTCCAGTTGTAAATAAGACAACTGGACAGATAGAAGAATTAACATTTCCTATTCATGCAATAGCGCGTAGATCGCATTATGTATTAGATCAGGAAAACTATGTAGGCAATAGAGTTTTTGATAATAGTTTCCAATCTGCTTGTACAATAAATGAACTAACAAAATTTGAGAAAATTATCAAAAATAGTGAAATAAGTGCTATCTTTGACACATTAACTCAAACTCAACTAGAGGAACTATTCAAATTGTTATTTGTAGAAGATTCACTATACGCGATTACTGCCAATAGTAGCGTATATAACTAACGACATAAGATCAATTGCAATCGATAGGTAAAAACATTAGAGTTCAACATTTAGTTTTAACTCAACCAAGTCAGGTACCTACAATCCCCTCTCCTGTAACTATTGATCCATCTGATGATAGATGGAAATCAACTGATATAATGAAAGGAGAGTGGGCGCATAATGTTGCAGATGATGTCTGGTTCTATCGAAGAGATAATAATACTATTGCAACAATAAATCTTAATGCAATTGGTGAAGGAGGTGGAGGTTTAGAAAATCGTTATGATACAGTAGCACTAATGATTGCTGAACAGGGCAATCAAACTGATAAGGGGCTACAATTCGTTAGTGATGCAAGTGGAGATAGCACAATAACAAGTGGCTATGCTTATTACGAATATCTTGGAACCACAAATGGAGACCTTACAGATTATCGTGTTGTAACTAAACAAGAAATATTAAGTGGCACCTCAATAATTGCATTAATAGATGCTGAAATTGGAACTGATTGGAAAACATCAGGAACTTCAATCGGCTTAGGCAAAAGAACATTTGAAATAGAAACTACTGCCCCTCCTACAGCTAATTGTGCGCGGTTGAATAATGCTACTCACGAATCCGCTACGAAGTTATTTCTATCTAATACCGACACTGACGGGGCAGACAGAAGTAACGCTATAGATGAATTAGAGAGCAATTCTTTGATAAGAATAATCAAAGACCAGGATAACTTTTTGGTGTTCAAATGTACGGGCAAAACAGCGGAAACCGGGTATTTCGATATTGACTTAACTTGCTTAGAGAAAAAAGGAACTATCGCGGATGACGACGAGGTAAGTGTAGAGATTGATTTGAGGGTTGACGTGAGCGGGAAGTCGGATAATTCAATTGCGTTAGGAACATTCAACCCTGCCGCTATAGTAGTTGATCAAAACGGGTATTATACTGCTTATAACCCATCTGGGGATGTGACTTTAACTTTTTCAGGAACTCCTAAAAACGGAGTTTGGCAGGTAGTTGAAATCACACTTGAAGCAGGGGAGACAATAACCATCCCTGAAAATGGAATAATATATGAAGATTCTTTTACTGATGGAGTTGCCCCTGGCGCGGGAACATATAAACTATGGATAGGATATGAAGCGGAGGAATATCAATTCATTTTATCATCTTTCACTAGAAAAATAACTGTTGTTCCTTCAGCGACTTCTCTATCGATAACCGGAACACAAGAAGTAGGCGAAACCTTGACATTAAACTACACCTACAACGCAAACGATGGAGGGACTGAATCAGGATCTACTTTCAAGTGGTACCGATCAGATGATTCAGGGGGAACAAACGAAGCTGAAATAAGCGGAGCAACTTCAAGTACTTATGTTCTTCAAAGTTCTGACAATGGCAAGTACATACGAGCGAGCGTAACGCCTTCAGATGGAACTTTAACAGGTGTAGAGACATTTTCGGATCGCGTGGGAGCCATCGATTTACCAACCTTGTCTACACCTACGGTTACCCTTACGCCGGGGGATACAGAGCTTGATTACGAAATATCAAATGAAGATGTCGCCGCAACAGGCGGAATATTAACTTATGATACTAATTCTGATTTCTCAACTGAAATTCCAGTTACTGGATATGATTTCGCAACAAAAACCGGAACAATAACCGGATTGACGAATGGAGTAACTTACTATGTCAGATTGATAAACACGGCTTTGGGGTATAACAACTCGCTTCCTGGAAGTGATAGCGCGACACCAACTTCTGGCAGTATAATTTTGGTGAGTGACAATTTTAATGATAATTCTATAGATGCATTAATATGGGATCAATCAACAGATGCAAATGTAGTAATAGCCGAAACAGGACAACGGTTAGAAGTTTATTCGACAGGAGCTTCTTCGACTGAAAAAGGTCTACTTTTAAAAAATGCTCAATCTTCCGCAAATGATTTAATCGTTGTCCAGGCTAAAACAACGCAGCCCGAAACTGATTTTATCAGTATGTTGTTTGGGATCAGCTCTATGCCATATGATACGAATGAAAGGTGTATGATTGGGAGGGATACGGTTACAAAAGGTGCTTATAGATGCTTAATAAGAGATGCTGGAGTTAACGAAATTGATGTAAATACCGGGGTGTCCAGTGGCAAAGACACAAGAATAAAATATATTCCTTCGACAGGTGTGGTAACTTTTGAATACTGGAATGGATCAGCATGGACAGAGTTTACTTCTACAGCCGGAAATGTTGATTTAGGATCATCTATAGTTGCATTTTTGTACATAGGAGGGACTACTACCGACACGTCTGCAACAAAAGCTCTGTTTGACGATTTCTTTGTAAGTAATAATGATTATTCAACCCAATATCCGGTATAATGAGCATCCCAGCAGTGATATTGATAAGTAAAAAAGCTATTCGTATAGCAAGTCAAAATGATTTAGATAATATTGTTTTCCAGCCAAATAAGACATATTTATTTAAATCAGGACAACAATTTTCATTTAATGAAACACTTAATATTTCTAATTTAGAATTAGGTATATATGGGGGAACTGATTATGCTATTTTCGATGGATCAACAGACATCTCAACAGCGACTTGGACAGATGAAGGAGATGGAATTTATTCAACGCCATTCGCATCTAAACCAAAATGGATATTAATTAACGACGTACTTGCAAAACAGGCCGAGACATCGTGGATAGGAGTCACGGACAAACCGTCTGGTAATCAATTATCGTTTAACTCTAGTGCAATTTCTCAATATTCATCGATAATAGGCGCGTCCCTTGTTGCTGAAGATCGTCCATTTTCATATTCATTAGAACACATTGTAATTAATTACAGTTCTGGAACATTAACATTAGATTCTGACATAACATACAGTGAATCAGGTAGATTTAAATTGTTTGGGCTACTTGAATTTATAGCCTCAAACAATGAATGGGCATACGAAGACGGTAGGCTATACGTAAAAACACCGTCAAATCCTTCGGGGCTAAACATCAGGAAAATTGATTACGACATTGGATTGAATAATTCTGGTAATGGATTTCAAATTGATGGAATTCACTTCCAAAATTACTATCAGCATGGGATAAAAAACACAGGGAATAATTTTTTATTGCAAAATTTCAAAACAAACAACATTAGAGATTCTGCAATTTTCATCCCTAATCAAAAAACAGGGGTGACTATTAGAAACGGGATTATTGAAGATGTTGGAAATAATGGTATTCAGCTTAGCTCCCCAATTAATTGCTTGATACAAAACATCGAAATAAACAGAATTGGTAAGGGCGAAAATATAGGGTGGCAGACGTATCCTGTATTGTTTAACGGATCCAACACATCCACAGGAGAAGGTTGTGGTATTAGATTTCAGTTGGATTTTGATGATGATAGTTTGTATGGGCAAAATATAACTATTAGCAATAATAGAATTAGCAACACGGCGTATAATGGAATTTCCGTAAATGTTGGGGACAGCGTTTTAATTGAGAAAAATATTGTTTCTGATTTTTGTGAATTACTCAGTGATGGAGGTGGGATATACGTTTTCAGGGCAAGAAATCAAAACGATGGTATAATAGCTGAAATTCGTAACAACATAGTATATAACACAAACAGTAAGACAGGACTAGTCATGTCGTGCTACTTAGACAATCGCAGCTATCAGTGTCACGTTCATCACAATGTGTTTTTTAATTCTTTTGGGTTTGCAGAAATATTTATTAATAATGATACCAGAGAACATATTATTGAGGATAATATAGTTTGCTCGAATGATGGACAGGCTATACTTTATAATGAATTTGGACCTTCTGCAATATATTCTCAGGGCGATAATACTAACAGAAGAAACGTATATTCTGTGAAAAAATCAAACATTTTTTGTCACGATAATGATTTAGGAACGGGCATTTTCACACAAAATGATTTTAATTATTACATATCTCCATACTCTGCAAATGTCGCCAGAAGATCAGGAACACCTTTAACTTTTGCCCAACTTCAAGCAGAATATTCAGATGATACAAACAGTGTGTCTAAATCAAACTGGCTAACATACGTGAATCAATCAGTAGCCGAAGAGCATGTCAAATTATATACAAACGAAACAGGAAATGAAACAACTATAATAGCACCTTCTGGATATGAGGATATTAATGGGAATGATGTAAGTGGGCAACAATTGACAGTCCCTGCTTATTATGGATTATTATTGTTGAAAAGTGCAGATTAATTAAGTAGATAAAAAACATTAAAGACCAGTACATGAGAAAGGGGGCCGGGTAGTAGTCGAAGGAAGTAGATAAAAATTCAAATTAAAATAAAATGTTTTATCCCATAGTTATAGACACAAGTGAATTAAGTCAAGAGTTCAATCTTAATAAATCACAGATTGAACGATTGCTCGATAACACCATTAAGGCTATAACTTACGAAGCATATCGAAACTGGCATAATGAAGCTGCCAAAACATTAAAACAAACTCGCAATAGATACCTTCAAAATCTCATTGTAGTTGATGAAGGATTAGCTAAGGGAGCAGTAGTATTACGATATGACGATCCTCTTGTAAGAATGATTGAGGAGGGTGCGCCACCACGCGATATGAAAGAGGCTTTTGAGAAAAGCGATAAGGCCAAAAAGAAAAAAAATGGAGGTTGGTATCTTACAGTTCCTTTTAGATTTGGCGCACCAACTTCATTAGGAGAATCAGAAGTATTCAGTGGAATATTGCCTCAAGAAGTTCATGCTAAAATTAAATCCTTTGAAGCAAATATCCCAATAGGTGGAGGAATGCGATCAAGAGGATTAAAGTTAGATGAAATACCACAACAATTTCAGGAGAAAACAATTCGCAAAGAAATACCAGAAACTCCCACATCTCGCTTGTTCAGGGAATATGTATCAAAAACAAGTAAATACGAAGGTGTAGTAAAGATCAAAGATTTATCAACCAATCAAACACGAGGTTATATGAGTTTCAGACGTGTGAGTGATAAGAGTGATCCTGATAGCTGGATTCATCCTGGAATGGAGGAGGGCAATTTCTTTGGCAAGGGATTAACTAAGACAGAACAATTTCTTCCTGATGTTATAGATGCTCAGATAGAAAATTTTTTAAATTCATTATAAACTTTTTCCTCAAAATGTTGCACATCTAAAATATAATTCTTATATTTATACTATCAATTAGATGTTTAACTAAAAGATAAAGAGATGAAAACAGAAATAAAATCAGGTTTGAAGTTTAAAACGGATTATGGAACAATCAATACAGTTGTTCAAGTGACTGAGACAAGAGTAATTTATACAGATGGGAAAACTACTTCAAGAGGTTTACTAAATAGAAGACAATCAACTTGGTGGATGTCAATAAAGGGATTTCACAAAGGAGTTAATGAAGGTAAATATATCTTAATATAAACTTCCATCATATTTTCACCAAAGCCTCAATTAATTTTGAGGCTTTTTTTATTTTCTCCCAATATTTAGCTATATTTACATTGATTTTATAAATAATATCAATGCCTCTAATAATTCCAGAAGTAACCTTACAGAACTCAATAGAAGCGATTCTAAGCTTTATTAGGACGAATTGGAGTAACAATACCGACAAGACCAAAACAATGCTATATAAGCTCTGGAATGGTGTTACATACGGTCGTTATGATATGTATACACAAGCTCAGACAGTATTTCTCAAAACAGATGATGATCCACGCAAACTAAGGATAAGACCTTCGTTTGATAATGAACTTGCAGGGATACCTTCAATCTTTATTAATCTTCCAAGTGAAGAATCAGGTTATGCAGATGGATTAGGAATAGATGAGGGTGAAGCAGATTATACTTATGATGATGATAATCTCGAATATACTAAAAATTATGGTCGTGGATTTTCAAGCAATTACAATATAGTAATCTCAAGTGATAACAGAAATGAAGTAATTCTCATATATCACACACTAAGAGCACTTCTAATTCCCTTGTTTAATCATGTGATGTTTGAGGGACTTGAAAATCCTAAAATATCAGGCAGAGACTTACAAATACACAGCGATATAGTACCAAAACATATATTCATGAGAGCAATAACATTTACATCATCTTATAGAGTAAATGTAGATGATTTTACAGCAAACCAAATGTTCCAAAGTATCACATTTCAAGGTACACCAACATTGAGTGATGAAATTAATTTAAATTATGACCAAAGTGAAAGTATCTCAATCCCTTAGTGCACAACAGGCATTAAAAACATTAGCAAGATCAAAAAGACTCATAACCTATGTTGAGAAAAAGTTTTCAGATCAAAAAAAATCCCTTAAACAGTGGGAAAAGATATTCAATGATGAAAAAATCTATTAATTTTTTTTATTCATAAATAAATTTGTATATTTACACAATTGAAAATTGTATATGCTTAAAATCGTTAACATAGAAATCCACATGCATATACCACATTGGCTCAAAAATTAATTTTCGATAATAAGTCTACAGTTCTACCAGGGGTATACACTTCTTTTACATCTGGAATCACTAACCCACCTATTTCAGCTACATTTGGTAATGTTCTAATCATAGACACTGGCAAAGGTGCTGGCTATGCAGGTGGTTCAGGTATAGCGGGAACTTTAAAATCAGGCAAAGATGCAATATATAGCTTCCAAAGACTTCAAGATTATAGAAATCATGTAAAAGGAAGTCTTTTATGGTTACTTGGAGAACCATTATTTCAACCTCAAGGCGCAGGCAATGCGCCAGGAGTTCCCATGATTCATTTTGTTAAAGCTGCCGCAACTACTCCTGCTGAAATTTCATTTACATTTACAGGAGGTGGCGCAAATGGTGGTACTTTTGTATCTCAAGTAAGAGATGAAGGAACCTGTGGAAATGGTGTTGAAGATGCAAACAATAACCTTACAAGGGGATATGCAGGAGTAATGAGAGCATCAACTCTTGATCCCACTCAATTTGTTATTGATTTTTATGTAGGAACATATAAAGGAGCAGATTCAGAAGGTGATCCTTGGGATTTCGTTGCCGATACTGCAACTGAACCAAGACTGCTTGTAAGCTCTCCTCAATTCACAAACATATCAACCCTCATAGCATGGGCTAAAAGTGATTTCACTTACAATCAATATTTCAAATACGATGCAGTAGATAGTAGTGTATCTGGAACAGGATTAGTTAATAGTGCTGATCTTACATCTAATGCAGGCAATACACTCGCAACAGGTGGCACAGAAACTTACTCAACAACCCATCTCGATACAGTACTTGATAACATTAGTGAATTAGACTACACCTTTGTACTTGCTACTGATTATGCAGGTGATGCGATCTCAAGTGATAACAGCAAAATACTTTCTCATATAGTCAATGAGGCCAAATACAGAAAATTCATGTTCGTAGGAGGTGGCAATGACGAAACTGCATTTGAAGATGGAGATTTATCAAGTGGTGGTGCTGGTAGTTCAATAGAGACAGCACAATTCTATGGTAGCGAAAGAGTAATAGTAGTTCACGCCGGATGTAAATTGAGACGAAGAGGAGCTACTGGTTTTAAAGACAGAGATTCAATTTACAAAGCTGCTCTTGTGCTTGGAAGAATAGCAGGCAATGCACCACAAGTTCCTGTGACATTCAAGTCATTGAGAATGGATGGAGACAGACATTTACTTAACACAATAGATCAAACAAAAGCACAGAACAGTGGTGTTCTTTGTACTATCTATGATACTGATTTTGGAGCATGGACTGTATTGCAAGGAATCAATACATTACAAGATAATGAGTTCTTCATTACTGATACAGGAAGAAGTTATGAAATTTCTATAGAATCTATAAAAAGTGCTTTATCTAAAGGTTTAGAAATTAATGCTAAGAGAACCTTGCTTGGACAAAGTAATGGAGTTAACAGGAATACTTTGTCAATTGAAGATGCAATTAATTTTACAGATACTTATCTGTCAACATTGACAGCTAGTGAAACAACTGATAATTTAATTTTAAGTTATAGAAATATAACTGCTCAATATGTGGGAGATTCCATACGCATTTCATTTCAATTCGAGCCGAATTATCCGTTGTCGAAGATAGTATTCAATGGAGTTATAATCGATACATCATTAGAATTATAAAATAAAGTAGCATAATGGCAAAAAAAGTAATGACCGCACCTTTGGCGGTAGTCAAAAAGAATGGTGTAGCTGTAGCAAAAATAAGATCTCTGAGATTAAATGAATCTATTCAACGTGGAGAAGTTCAGGGATTAGGTAATCTTACCTTAGATGAAGTTCCTGCAACTCGTATACGATGTAGTTTGTCGTTCAGCTTTTATAATGTCTCTTTTAGAGATAGTGCAGTTCCACAAGGTATAGATAGAGTATTTGATACTTTGAAAGATTTTGCAGATAATATTCTTTTAAAAGATGGAATACAAATTGACATTTATAAAAAGGTAGAGGATACAGTAACTGAAAATGGTATTAAAACTGCGAAATTAGAACCATTTGCTACAATAAGAGATTTACATATAGATAATGATTCTTTTGACCTTACAGAAGGTAACGTAAGCACCAGAGATCAGAGTTTTCAATACCTTACTCCTGTTTTATTTAAAGACGTTTCGTAACAAAAGACATAGTTTAATACTTTTCTTTTCTTTCATTCAGGTTTTTCATGGGTTTTGGGAGGCAAGTTAATAGCTTGCCTCTTTTTTGTTAATATGAATAATATTATCTATATTTACACAAATAAAACGTAAAACAAATTTATGTCTCAGAAAACAAACCTTCCATCAGATAAACTTGCAATAACCATCTTAGGTAACATTTATGAAACAAATGCCTCTATAGGTAAGTTTATTGATTTTTCAAAGAATCAAGCCTTCTATTCATCTGGAATGTACAGTTCAATAACCGACTCAACCACTCTTGATGTCATAGATATAATGAGTGCTCTTTATGCATTCTTTCCTGAGATAAAGAAAGACACAAGGGTAAGTAATCTACTTGATCTAAAGCCCAATGAATTTAGTGCTGTTATTGAAGAAATGGATAGTAAGTTTTTCCCCTGGTATAGTGAATGGAAAAAGCAATTTCAGAGTGCCAAGAAAGTAGAAAAGAAAGAAACGAAAACAGAGGGTGAATAATGTATCCCAAAGATTCGCAAAATGCGATTCGCGAATTTATGATATGGTGGAATGCAAATTTCCCCATAGACTATTGGTATAGACAGAAATTCAATATAAGATTCAATAGTGAATCTCACAGAGAACTTTCCTTGTTTGACATTCTTTGTGAATGGGAAGAGCAAAATTTAACAATTGAATTGCATAATGAAATATTTGATGAAAAGCAATTTGAAGAATACAAAAAAACAGGTATTTGGTTAAGAGGTAGAGATGAAGAAACTAAAGATGAGGATTGGGATAGATTTTTTGAAGATGATAATTTTGAATTATTCGATGATAAACAGTAATATGTACATAGATATCATAATAAATTAGTGGCCGAAAGACGAATTTCTTTTTCTGCTGTAGATAACGGAGTTTCTACCACTCTTGATAAACTAAGACGTTCCTCTCAGGAAATATCAAGAGGTATGATTGAGGAAGCTCGTAAATATTCTCAATCAGGTAAGCAACAAATAGAATTCATTGAACAGCAAATCAAAGCTATAGAACGAAGAAACCGTCTTGAAAGAGAAGGTCGTGAAATGTCTGCAAGAGAAACATTTCAGGCAGGAGGAAGTAAAGCAGATTTTGCAAAAACAATGGGTACTCTTCGTATTGAATCTGAACAAGATGAAATGCAAATTAAGTTACTTAGAGAACTCATTGAAACTATTCGTTTAACATCCAAAGAGGAAATTGCAGAAGATAAGAAATCAGTTATTGATCGAATACAAGAGCAAAAGAGAGGTTTCTTATCATCTATGCTATTTGGTAAAACTGCATTAAGTCCAGAAGATCAACTAAAAACATCATTACAAGAAGAAATATTAGGAGACAAAGGTAAGGCAGGTGGCAGAGGTGGAGTGATGGGAGATGTATTTGCAGGTACTTTTCTTGCAAATATGTTACAAAGAGGTTTGGGTATGTTGAATGCCTTACCTGGAGCAAGAAATGAAGAAGCTGCCTTGTCTCAAATATTAGGTGGTGTTCCTGTTTTAGGTGGTGCTTATGGTAGATCATCGGAGGAACAATTATCTGCTGAAATTGGACGAACAAGATTGAGAGGATTGGGAGTAAGAAGAAGGTTTGGATTTAGTCAGTTTGGCTTTGATATGGGCGAATCTGCTCAACAGGCTGAATCTGCAATGACTGCCGCAGGAACTTCAAATGTCAATGTTGGCAATTTTGTAGCTTTACAAAGAGCTTTCTCACTTGATCCAGGATTATTGCAAGAAAGATTAAAAGTTGGAAGATTTTCAGGAGGACAAGATCAACTTCTTAGTGAAATAACTAAATTACTTGCTGCAAGTGGATTGCAAGAAGATAGGGTTTTATTTGCTGAGTTATTAAGAAATCAAACACAGCTTGTACAGGAATTTGGAATGACTGCTGAAACAGTTAATCAGGGAATAGCCACAGGAGTTATTACAATGTTTAATAATGTTGGTGGTGGATTTTCAATGAGAGACCCAAGATCAATGCAGAGAATTAGTCAAATCAATCAAGGACTTTCACGACCTGGAAATGATATAATGAGGGCAGAGAATTTTAGTGTATTGAGGCGAATGAATCCTAATGCTGGAATATTTGACATTATGCAGATGCAGGAGCAAGGATTACAAACTCCTGGTTTTTTGCAGGGTGTTTTGGGTAATATAAGTAATCGTTTTGGTGGAGATGATCAAATGGCTATGATGGCACTTCAACAACGCTTAGGATTGAGTTTTGCAGCCACCAGGCAACTTTATCAAAATCGACAAGCTATAATGTCAGGAGGTGGTCAGGATATCATTGAAGGAATAATGAAAGATAGCGATGTAGATAAAATGGCACGAGAAAACACTGCTGCCCTTGTAAGAAGTCAGGCTGAAATTGCAAATGCTTTTGTAGATGGTCTGCTTCCTGGTATGCTTGATGTTGGACAAAAAGTTGGGGTCAAGATAGCAGAAGAAATAGATAAAGTTACAAAGGGTATAAAAATATTTGATTGGATTAAGAATCAAGGTAATATTTTTGCAACTCCTAAAGTATCACCATAAATGGCCCAATTGCAAAAACCTTATATTTCACTAACTCACGATGATCCAGAATTAGTTACTGTAGCTGATTTTGTAGATAATAATGGAACCTCTATTGCATTCAATTATATCAATAGAGAAACCGATTTACTCAATTATCAAGATGAAAATGGATTTTCAAACAGACAAAGAATATTTCTTTTATATACAGAAGAAGAATGGGATCAATATGCAGTTGAGGGTGCAACAATAGATCAATTAAGAGTTAATGAAGATTTCATAAAAGGTGATGATAGAGATTTATTAATTAAAGTAGGTACTGAAATTCTCATTCCCAAAGATCAAATAAAGCTCGACAATGCTTTTGCAGTTTCACTTGAACCCAGTGATACTAACAAATTTACTACCTTTGTAAGTGAAAACCTTAAAGCACTACTTAATGATCCCGATTATAAAACAACTTATGATAAAAATAAATTAAGCAGAGCAGTTGATTTTTATCCTCAAATAACAGTTTGGGTATGGAGTAGAATAATAGATGGATTCATTGATGTCTCCCCCTTTGTACAGCAAGTTACTACCAATAGTTACAGAGATGGAGCAACATTTAGTCTTACATTAGCTCCTATTGCTGGACAAAAAGATAGTACAGGTAAATGGTTTCCAAAGAGAGGATCAATAACTGGATACAATAGCAATAGTCTTAAAAATCATTATTCAGCACAATCTAAACTTTATAAGGTCAATAATGATAATGGAGAACTTACACAGGAGCAATATTATTTTCACAACATTATAAATAGCAATGATCTTGTATTTATTCGTTTTGAGACGCTTGATTTAGAGAGACAAGATAGGAATGATAATGAAGCCAGATTTAGTGTATCTGAGAATGACATTCCCAATAAAGTATATGACCTCATTGGCTTTGTGGATAGTAATGTTATTCAAATAAATCCTCAAAGTGCTGAAATAGGAATTAATATAACCGGAAGAGATTTATCAAAAACAATTCTTGATGATGGAAGTTATTTCTATATTCAGGAATTTATGAGTGCAATATTTCCAGAAAGAGCAGATACATTAAAATTCCGCAATCGCATTTATGGAAGATTGCAAACATTCACAACTCAAGCTTATAGATCAATAAGAGAATCAATTAATCTTGTTATCAATCAGCTCTCATCAACTGGATATGTGCCTAATGATGTATTTAGAGGATATGGGAATCGAAGAAATAGGATAATCAAAAGTGAAGAAAGTGAAGCTCAAAAGATTACTAAAGATGTCATAAGTGGATCGCAAGAAAGAGCTAAACAATTTATTAAACAATCCAGGATTGAATACAATATACAAAATGCCAAAGACCAAGGTCAGATTAATATTACCTTCAATGCTATTGTTTCATGGATTGAGTTTCTTGTCAATCAAAATTTAATTAAAACACCTGGATTCATTGAGGATGGATGGTTTGCTTACACTTATAATGGAGTCGGTTATATTGATAGTGAAATCCCAAATGAATTAGAGGGAACACTTATTAATCCATCTATTGGAATAATAGCATCTCAAAGTCAATCTTCCATATTGAGATTTATTAATGCACCTGCATCTCAAGCAATAGCTTCTTGTTATTCATATGTGTTAAATAAACAAAGAAAGGTTAGTCCAGACATTACAGATCAACTAAAAGAAGGTGTTTGGCAAATAATTGATGTAGAAGTAGATCCATCTGTAACCAATGTCAGAATTGCAAATACAAGCATAGCAGAAGCAAATGGTAGTATATCTGAAACAATTAGGCAATTTTGTGATGAACCATTTATTGAATTCTTCACAGATACATATCAGGATCGTTTTAAATTCATTGCTCGCAGACCCCCATTTAATTATGAAGCATGGAGAGAATTAGTTGACCTTGCAATTGATATTGAGAACGAAAACCTAATAAGTTATAATCTTGGCTTTGATGATAATGATGTATTCACTTATTACATGCTCAGACCGCAAGCTTTTTTGTATGGTGCAGATACTACATTTTCACTTGACTTTCTTCCTGCTGTAGTGTTTCCTCAATATGTTGACATTTGGGGTAGTAGACCTTATGAGAAGGTAACTAATTATCAGCCATACATTCCCAAGAATAATGATAAAATGATTAACTTTGACCAAAGACAAATCATTAGAGATTTAAAATTTATGATTGATATTAATGCCTATCTGCCATTTACTCGCAAAGGTTTGATTACTATCAATGGAGATCGTAGAATCAAGAAAAACACTTGCATAAGATTAAAGCAAACAGGAGAGATTTGTTATGTAACCAATGTAGAGAATAATTACATTAAATCAGATAGTATTGATAGAACAACCACTCTTGTCGTTGAGAGATGCATGGTAGAGAAATACATAATTCCACGAACAATTGAGGGAGTAGAAAATAAAGTATCATATTTCAATATAGTTAATACTGATTTTGACGAGAAGCTGTTTATAAGAAAAGATAATCAAGATAACAATAAGTTGACAGCAGATATTATAAAAAATTGGGAGGTAAGAAAAGATAGCAACAATAAACCAGATGTGTTTAATTTCTTCCTTCATAAACGACAATTTGATTAATGTCATTTAGTAGACAAATAGGGCCAAATAGCGTAGGAGGTGATAGATATATCACTGGACTTGCCTATGTCATAATTCCAAGTGATGTAGATCGAAATATCTATGTAAGAGAATGTCTAAAGACTGGTTTCCTGTCCATAATAGGCGAGGAAAATAATATCATACCACGTGTGAAGTGTGATAAATCAATTCTTCAAACAATAGACTTTCCAGCACAAACAGGAGTTTTAGGTAGCCAGGTTGCTTATGTTGTAATTCCAAAATACAAAGTTCCTATTGTTGTAGCTAATATCAATAAGCTGACAGAATTTAATGACATTAAGGAAAATCAATTTAAATTTAATCGCAAAACAGATTTTGGTTTTGTAGATATCACAGGAGATGGTAATGGTAATCTTAGTATTTCAGTATCTTCAAATCAACCCAAGAAAGGCAAGATTAATATAAATCTTACCAATAAAGACAATACAAGCGAATTTAATTTAAACACAAGAGGAACGTTCAATATCAATGTCAGTGGCAAAACTACAATAAAGAGTGAGGAGGAGATAAACGTAATTGCTCCTGTAATAAATCACAATGAAGGAAGTGAAGCAATGGTGTTAGGCGATACACTTGCCCAACTTCTAAAAGACTTAATTCAGGAAATTTCTATATCTACAAACAATGGAGGGCCACTATTTAATTCATCTAAGATTGCAGCATATTTGGAGCAGGTAGATAGTATTTTAAGTGAAAAATCAAACTTAGATTAATGGCAGTAATCAAGCAAACAATAAAGACACAAATAAGAGCTATCATTGAGGAAATGAATAGCGGTGATGTTACTAAAAAAGATCCAGAAGTATTATTGGATCAATTTTGCGATAAGCTTGCTGATGTAATCAGAGATGCAATATTGAGTGCAGATGTTCAGGCTGGTATTCCCGTATCGACAGCAGGATCGGCAACCTCACAAACAGGTGCAACAACTGGATTAGGTTCTTTGTTGTAAAAATATTTCTCCTCAAAAGTTGCATATCTAAAATATAAGTCTTATATTTATATAACAATTAGATGTTTAACTAAAATTTAAGACGATGAAAAATAGCAAATACATACAAAGTTTCAACGAACATCAAGAATCTGATGTTAGGTGTAGTTTTTCTGTTGAGGAAACTAAAGCATTATACATTAAGGCTTTCAAAACAGCATGGGATGTTATGGCAGGTAGTGAAAATATGAAGGGAATGACAAGTCAAAAACTTGGTAAAGACTTAGACGAGGATATTGATAACTTTTGGTGGCGTGATACTGGGCTTGAATAAAATTACGCCTAACTAAAAGATAAAGAGATGATAACTTATAACACTAAACAGCAATCTAATTAAGATAGGAAGCCTCAAAATAATTGAGGCTTTTTTTATTTTCTCCCAATATTTAGCTATATTTACACAAATATTAATCCTATGACTTACGATCAAGTAAAAGAATTATACAAGCAAAATGGCTATAAATTCTACGATAGTGGCAAGCATAATGTCAATCTTTTTGGTATCAGAAATGGATATGATACAGTAGATGAATTTAATGATGTTCTTGGAATAGCCTATCGTGACGATAATAATAAGCCAGTTGTTATAGAACATAAAGGCACTACTAAGCCAGGGCTTTATTATCTTAAAAATAAATTAGGCAATAAAAATGGTACTGCAATATTGATTCCCGGATATTATCCTAAATGCTGGACTATTGGAAAGCATAGTGGTAAATATGAAGCATTAGTACAAAATGGCAATGTATTTAACGTTTGGAGAGATAATGATAGTGATGGAAAATTTGACATTGGAGGTAGAATTTATACAGATGTTGGGGGATTAAATATGCATACAACTTCTTTTGTAAATTATAATGCAAAAGTTGGTGCATATAGTGCAGGATGTCAAGTAAGACAATATAGCAAACAACATCTTGAAGTAATGGAAATCATTAAGAAAAGTGCTCAATTGTATGGAAATGTTTTTTCTTATGCGTTATTTGAAGCTTAATGCCAACAGTACCAAATACTAATCAATCATCACTTCAATATCAACAACTACTTTCAACAGTAGGTAAAGCAGGACTTCATGCTTTATTTCCAAAAGATTTTGAAGCTTATTTTATTTCATTTGAATTAACTGATTCAAGAGGTAGGGTAATTGACTTCTTAACCTTTCCTGTAGCGCCAGAGCAAGTAAGCGAATCACAACCTAAAATCACTAACATAAAAAAAACAGCAGGTGGAGTAACAGCAATAAGCAGTGAGACATTTGTTCCTACTCAGATTCAAATTCAAGGAACATTTGGCAGACGTTTGAGATTTATGATAGGACAAACTCAAATAGATGCAGCCGCACTTGCTTTTTCAACTCAGGGAGGTAAATTCAACAAGGAAGGATTATTTCAAAATGGATTATCGGTTGCTTTTCCTAATTTCAGCGTACAAGTAAAAACAGGTTATGGAGTAATAAAAATACTTGAAGCTATGATAATGAAGAGCGATTCATTAGATAGCGACAACAATCCACATCGCTTGTTTTTTTATAACTCAATATTAGGTAACAATTACCTTGTAAAAGTAAATAATTTCACTCATAGCCAAACTCAGGATCAAAACATGATCCCGCGCTATAATTTACAAATGACCTCCATTGCACCATTGGAATATGTCAGAGATAATCCGCAGAAAGCACTTACAAAAACTATGACATTTGGAGTACTTAATAAAGCAATGGATAATGTTGCAAAGAATGTTAAATCAGTAATAGTATAATGTACAATTCTAATACAATAGATCGTTTTTCTCATATTTCAGGAGTGCAAGTTGATACTCTACTATCTGATTTTGTAGATTTCAATGAGAACGATAAACAAACTATTATTGATTACTACAGTGGTACAACATCAACACCAGATGCACAAGCCTTTACTAATCTCAGCGATCTTCAATATAGACTAAATTCTTTAATAGAAATTTTAATGCTCAATAAACGATCATTTCCATATCATGAAGATTGGGAACTATTGATGGAGTTAGAGGATATAAAAACCAAACTTCAAACAATAAGTAATAGCAGTAAATTTCTACGATCAGCAATTGAGAAAAACAATTTCAATCCCAATCCTCTTGTAGAAATTACTCTAAAACAAAATCACACATTAGAACAACTTGCCAAGGAACTAAACAGTAGTGATCCACAAAACGAATGGACTAAAATATTCCTCAATAATCAGCTTATAGAAGAAGATTATACACCAAATGGAGGAGTACTATTAAAAGTAACATTTCAAGGTGCTGACAGCCTTTATTTGACCTCTGTAGTAGACAATATCAATACAGCCGAAAAGACTTATGGATTAGATATATTACGAAGGCTTACATTTGAAAACAATGACCTCAAAGTCCTAACATATCAAGAAACGCTACTACAATCACTCACAATCCTATCTCAATTGCGAAGAGGTGATAATCCAGAATATCCAGACGATGGAATTGACCCATCTCTTATAGTTGGTAATACATTGGGTGCAGTATCGTTTCCCTCTCTATTCAGGCAGTTATACAATACATTTGCAACAGATGATAGCCTTAAAAATTTCATCCTTAGAGATGTATCAATCCAGGGTGATTCAGTTCGATTAGATTATGAAATCACAACCAGGGTAGGAGAAATCCAGCAGGGAAGCTTAATTATTTAAAATATTTCTCCTCAAAAGTTGCATATCTAAAATATAAGTTGTATATTTATATAACAATTAGATGTTTAATTAAAAGATAAGAAAATGAAAGCTAAATACATAAATAATAGACCTGTAAGTTTTGGAAATCCAGAACATATTAATGTTGGCGATATTATTGAACAAAATAATCCACCAAGAGGTGTTAATTTTTGGGAAGTTTTGGAAATTAATAAAACAAATAATAAAATTGAATATATTATAAAAATGTTGAATGGATCAGCTTTTACTGGCTCCATTTACAAAAGATCATATATTTTTAAATATCCAGAGAAAAAATTACCTACCCATTGGTTTTTTGATAAAATGGTTTCGGTAAATTATCAATCTTAATTAAACATATAAAACACTCTCTCACCAAAGCCTCAAAATAATTGAGGCTTTTTTTATTTTCTCCCAACTTTTCCCTATCTTTACAAAACTAAAAATTGTAATTCCTTTCTATATGTATATATTAAAATTTGGCAAAGATAACACGTCTAACTGATATAGAAGAGTTAAGAGATATCGTGGTTGAGACTTTTATGAACAAAAGTTCCAAGATCACAAAAGTCTCCAACAACTCTGTTTTGTCAGGTATTTCTTTCGGAATTGCTAAAGTGGGCCAAAAGGCATTGACTGAAATAAGTGCCGTTGAGGCCGGACTTTTCCCTGACACAGCCACAGGAAACAAATTAGACTTCATTGCTTCAAATTTTGGAATAGCTCCACGATATACTGAAAGTGAATCAAGTACATACATTAGAGTAACCGGAACATCTGGAACTATTTACACAGCCGGAGTACAAACAGTACAAGGAAGTCAGGGAATAGTATTTGATCTTGAAGAAGATTTAACTTTAGATGATCAAGGATTTGGCTACATAAAAGTAAGAAGTCAAGAAGCTGGCAGTGAAACAAACGTTCCTCCCTTGTCGCTCAATACAATCAATCCTATTCCATCAGGGCATACTAATGTAATCAACGAATACGCAGCCACAGGAGGAAGAGACAATGAAGATGACGATTCATTCCGAAAAAGAATAAAAGAAGGTGTAAATATCCTTGCCAAAGGCACAATCTCAATGCTTGAACAGGCATTTATAAAAATCAACAACAATGTATTGAAAATATTCTATCAGGGACTCAATAGTGATGGCAATGTTCAGTTAGCAATTGCAACTCAAAATGGAATAGCCCTAACAACTGAGGAACTTGGAGAACTTTTAGAAAAAGGCGAATCAATGTTCTCTCTTGCTGATCTCAGACCTCATGGAGTTCAAAGTTACGGAATAGAACTTATCAATATTGAATTTGAACCCATAGATATTAACTATAGAGTACAATTACTTGATTCTGTCAATCCAGATGATTATAGAAAAGCAGTACAAGTACGAATGAGCAAAGCACTTGATTTCAGAACTTTTGAATCAGGAGTTGATTTTGTAGAATGGGATGATCTATTGTCAATAGCTAAAAACACAAGAGGTGCTAAATATGTACCTGATCAATTTTTCTTCATTAATGGAGGAAGAAATGATGTAGCAATTGATCCAAATAAATTACCACGAGTGCGATCTTTTGTATTATTTGATTTACAAGGAAATATTATAGTAGATTTACAAGGCAATCTTTCTCCTGTATTCTTTCCAAATCAAGTATTATTAAATCAACAATTAACGGCATTAAGAACAATTAGCTAATGATTAAATCTCATTCTATAAAATTATATCCAACAAAAAAGCAAGAAAGATTTTTTATTAAATCTTGTGGGGTGGCTCGTTTTGCTTATAATTGGGCATTAAATAAATGGATTGAGAATCATAAAAATGGAATAAATTCAAATAAATTTTCTTTAAATAAGGAGCTAAATTCAATAAAAAGAGATCAATTTCCTTGGATGCTTGAAGTAGGCAAGTGTGCTCCACAATATAGCATATATAATCTTCAAAAAGCCTTTGATAATTTTTTTAAAAAACAAGCTAATTACCCAAAGTTTAAAAAGAAAGGAGTTAAGGATTCATTTATTGCTATAGAAAATCAACAATCTTTTGGTCACCATAAACATAAAAAGATAAAAATACCAAGATTGGGGTATGTTAAATGCGCAGAGAATATTAGATTTGAAGGAAAAGTAAATAATGTAGTAATTAAACGAGTTGCAGACATGTGGTTTGCGGTCGTGAATATAGAAACAGTACCCAATGAAACCCCTGCTTTAAGCGAAAACCAAGTTGTAGTTGGGATTGATTTGGGTACTAAGGATTTAGCAATATGTTCGGATGGACGCGTTTTTAAGAATCCAAAAGCACTCAAATCTAAATTAAAATCACTAAAACACCAGCAAAGAAAGCTTTCTCGAAAAGTTAAGGGCAGCAACAATAAGTATAAACAAAGAATGAAGGTTGCTAAACTACATTACAAAGTTTCTTGCTTGAGAAAAAATGCCTTACATCAAGCCACAAGTCAAATAGTAAATAGTGCAGATGTGATTGTTTTGGAAGATTTGAATGTAAGTGGAATGGTTAAAAACCACAAACTTGCTCAAGCTTTATCGGATGTTTCATTGAGTGAATTTAGGAGACAGATTGAGTATAAAGCTAAATGGCAAAATAAGCAAGTTGTTATTGCTAACAAATGGTTTCCATCAAGTAAAGTTTGTTCATGTTGTGGTAATATAAAAAAAGAGCTTTCGTTAAAAGAAAGAAAATATGTGTGTTTTGAATGTGGTTTTGAAATAGACCGCGATCTTAATGCAGCAATAAATTTGGCTAATTACAGCCCTACCGAAAAAGTTTCGGGAAGTAACGCCTTTGGAGACGATAAGGTTCATGATGAAAATCAGATGGTCGTCAATGAAGAAGGAAATGGATTGTATTTTAAAAATAAAATCTCATAACTTTGCCAGAGACCAAAGTTATAACATCCTCAACTGTAACTTCCATTGTAGGAAGTGATATAAGCATTATAACAAGCTATCGTGAAGCAACTGATACAAATATACTTCCAGATACAATAAGTGCTTTTATAGGCGATAAAGTAGCTACATTCGATGGTACAAATTATAAAGAAGGAGAATTAATAATACAAATGAAAAACAATCCTACACAAATAGATTATTCAATAGATGCAAATGGCAATCTCATTGTATTTTCTAATCAAGGAGATGAAAATAAATATTCAATTGATAATAATACAGGACAATTAAGATATAATGATTAATGGCTAAGAATTTAGGTCAAGTTAAAGCAATTCATGTTGGCACAACTGCACCAACTAATACCAATATGCTTTGGAGAGATACAAGTATAACTCCTAAAACATATAAAGAATATATAGATTCAAGTGGCACATGGGAACCATTAGTTTCAGCAACCCACAAATACAAAAACATTACACCCGCTGCGGGAATAGCCGCTATCGACTGCGAGAGCCTGGAAACTGTCATAGCTACCATTGATACGGTAATGACCGCGAACCACAACATCACGAAAAGCAACGATACAAACCTGAAGCATTGCTTTATCGACGGGGAGTGCATCGGAACCGTGGTACTGGATTTCTCTGCATTTTCCGGGGTAGTATGCGCGGAAGCGTCTGGGAATTTGTGGACGTGGGATAACACGAATAAGGAAATTACCTTCGATGCGGCTACGGCAACGCCTTTCGAGGCGAGTATTAAGAAAGCAAAAACTGGTTGGATTTTGAGGTTTTCAGCAATAGTACCGGTATGATGAGTTTGAGACATAGGGCGATGATAGGGAAAAGGAAAAAGTTTCTTGATGATATAGTTTTCTGGTTGAAAGCAAACGAGCCATCTACGATTGAATTGGATTCAGAATCGAGAGTTAACAGAATTTATGATTACTTAGGCAGTGGTAAATCGTATATCAAAGCTGGATCTTTAGGGCCGCAATTTTCATCTGATGGGTTAATTTTCAATTATGCGCTTAATCGCAATCTGATTGCAAACGAACCGGAATCATCTTTTAGATTCTATTCGGGAACTGCAAAAACTATAATTTTTCGAGGTAGTTTAACTGCTCCTGATCAAAACAATAAAGGAATAATTGGCAGTGATTCAAAATCTATTCTTGATCAATACACATTAACTCGTGTCCGTTTTTTTGAAAATACATCTCTTCTATACACATTAATGGATTTAAACCCAAATTTCTTCATAGCGATGTCGATAGGTGATGTTGGTAATAATGTAGATAGACCCGCGAAAATATATGTAAATAACACCTTTATTAATGTATTGGTTGACACAACAACCGACTTCAACTTCAACAGAATCGGCAAAGGACCTCTCGGTGATTTTCACGGGGAAATGAAAGATTTTATTCACTACAACAGACAGTTAAGTGAGGCAGAAATATTAAGATGGAAGACAAATTTAGGTTAACATGGCAGCAATAGACAATTATTAAATTGTACAAAGTGGAAACTTTAAATAATCATTTGCTTTTAATTTGGATATCAAATAAATATTAACTTATTTCTTCACATTTATTATAAATGGCAATCACAAAAAACATATCGGATGAATTTGGAGATGTTCTAATAATTAGAGCCAATGTTCCCATAATCGGCCTTATAGCCCTTACTGATTATATTGACGACACGACTGAGCAGGGCAATAATAGATTCTATAAGGAATTTCGATATACCATAGATGGAATTAATTACAGTAACTGGCAAGAACTTACAGCCGATAATCTTAATGCCGTTGTAATAGATTCTCGTGATACTTTTATTATAGAATATCGCTATACTCATATTAATGATGAATCAGCATCTTTCTCAATATCAGGATCACTTGATCTTGCATGGAATAGCACTCAATTAGATGGTCAGTTTTTAGAAGTTCCATGTGGCAAAACTTATGAACAATCTATATTTGCAGATTTCTTTTCTTGTCATGCTACAGAAGTACTTGCATGGTGTGTTAATGTAACTGAGAAACTATATAAACAAGGGATAGTCCCAAAATTTGTAACAAGAGGTGATGAAAGTAATATAAATGGAATAGATAGAGATTACATTGACTTTTGGAGAGCAGTTGCATGTTTCTTTGCCTATATAGTAGTATTTGCACGTCAATTTGAGAAATTCAGAGAGAATGATCAATTGCTTTCTCAATTCCTTGAACAACGCGGAGTTTTCTTTTGTGATGATGCAAGTAGTGCAGATAAGAACTATCTTGTTGAATATTATTTTGATGAAATAAGACAAAGAGGAACTTCTCAAATTTATAAAACAAAAGATCAGCGAAATAGTGAAGTAGATGGAGAATTATTGAGACTTCTTTGTTACAATAAAGAAGTTGATGAATTTATATTTAATGTTCATTTACCTCATACAATAGGATGGTCAGTTGAAAATAGCTCACCTTTATATACTGGATTATCAAGACAAACGGGAGCAATTAAAGGATATGAGTTTACTAAAGACTTCGTTGATCTTGCTAAATATCCAATATTTGGCAATGGTGTAATTGAGATTATTGAAGATAATGGAGATCAAGTTCTATCAATCAAAGATGTACCAATCGGTGAAATCAGTGGCATAGGTGAAAATAATCTCAACTATAAAATAGTAGTTGACGATGATATGAGCTATGAAATAACCTTTTTTGTACGTCAGGTAGATGCAGGTGAAAATTTAACATTTGGAGTAAGAACTTATGATATTGCAAGCAACTCCATTTCTCCTGTAAGAATTGATACAGATGTAAATCAATCTTTTTTCTTTGAGAAAATTCAACTTAATAAAACTGACAAATATTATTTTATACGAGGTATAATTTATTCAAAAGATATTAATGCAAGTGATGTTGAAAACAATTTAGCAATAGGTCAAGGAAAACATCTTAAATTTGCAAGTGGTACCTATGGATTAATTCCTTATATTGCAGTTGATAAAGATGATGATCAAAGTATATCGATATCTCAGGCTGTAGGATGGAATCAATTAAATGCTAATATTATTACAGATGGAGATAACGGTACATTTGAAGCTGAAAAAGAAACTTATCAATTGCTTAACGCTAATATATTTACAGATGCTACCAATGGTACATTTGAAGACATAGAGGCCAATTGGATATCTCCTAAAGATGACGGTGTTCATTGGGTTGAAAGATCTTCTACTTATGCCTATGCTGGCAGTTTCTCTTGTAGAGCTTCTGGTTTTTTTTATGAAAGTGCTACTGTTTCTGTTGTAGATAGTTTTAATAAAGAATTTACTGCCTTAAATTTATCTTTTAAACCTTCTTTAGTTTCGGGCAGAAGATATATATTAAAGGCCAGAATAAGGACTGAACAAAATGCATGGCCCAATAGGAATGGTGAAACTTTGTATTTTAATTTTTATACAGGAGCAGGCAGCTATCCAATTACCAATGTAGTTAGACAGTACCGAACGCATGATCAAATTGAAGATTCTTGGCAAGAAATAAGTTTGCAATTTACTGCAACTGCAACAGATAGTACAAGATCCTTTCCCATAAAGGCATTTTGGAACTCTGTAACAGGAGAAAATTTACTTAAAGATGGTGAAATTTACGTTGATAATGTTGTAATAGAAGAATATGAACCGTCAAATAATTGGGGAGATATTAAGGAGTATGGTGTTCCAACTTATGCTTCTTTAGAAAGATCAAGTAATTTTCAATATCAGGGAAGTTATAGTTGCAGGGCTTATAATTTTAATGATGGACACAGTAGTGGTAGTATTTTAGGAGGCCTATATAATGGCGTTGACATTTTATTTAAATTTTTTAATTTATCTGTAGTGTCTGGTAGAAGATATATAATTACAGCACAAATAAGAACAGATGGAGATAGTTGGCCCAATAGGGCAGGTGGGCAAATAGATATTGGCATAGGAGTTAATGGCTTAACTGCTTATCCAGATGAATCGAGGATTTTTAAAAGCAATTTTGAGATTAATGGTCAATGGCAGCAAATAAGATATGATTTTGTTGCAAATACTACAGGCAATCTTTTGGGTACAATATATGCTTTTATGAATGCAAGTACAAATATTGCAGAAGATGGTGAAATTTATATAGATCAATTGCAATGTGCAGAGCTTGAATTTTTAGGTGATGAAAGTCAAACAATAAGTACAGGTAATGAAGTTAGAATATGGGACCTTAAAATAAGACCACTTAATGCACCTTATTCAACTGGATTTATACTTCCAAAGAATTTCATTTCAATTTGGGCAAAGAAAAGAAATGGACAATTAAGTGAAAGACAGATTGAACAAAGATTGAGGAAATACTTACTGCCTTACAATAGTACATTCAAAGTTAATTATCTTGAGGTTGAAAGCGGAGATGCACTCGGTGACTACTCGGCAAATGACTACAGTGATGATTATCATATTTAAATTAAATAAATTGTGAAAATAATACTATTTACATATACCAAATGTCAAATTTAAAGAAGTCAGCATTTAAATCAGATATTGATACCAAAATTAAGGCCAATGGAACCCGTGCCATAACGGGGACAGTGCATAACAGTGTACTTACTAATATTAAGGATTCATTTTTATTTTACGTCCCACTTACTGATACTGCCGAAAGAGATGCACTTGTTTCTGCTGACAAATATGCTGGAATGATCGTATGGGTGAACGATGACGAAAGACCTTATTTTGTAGAATCTGATTTATCTACGTGGCATAAAATACTTAATCAAGGTGATATTCAATCTCTTATAGATACTTCTGTAACTGGAATCACTGGAAGAATTTTTTCTCCTGTAGCCGATCTTACAGCACTTAAAGCACTTGATACAACAAGTTCATCAACATGGCCTGATAATGGAATTATAGTAGTTAAATCGCTTGGAACTTATCGTTTGGACAGATCAAGCGTATCGGCAGGAGACGATAATAGAGTAGTGCAGCCAACTACTGGTGTGGGAAGGTGGTTAAAAATAGCTTCAACAACATTTGATCATAATAATCTTTTTAATGCTCAAGGTGGAACAACAAATGAATATTATCATTTAACTGCTGCACAACATACTTTAATTCAAGATACCCTCGATAAAAGGCATACTCAAAACACTGATACTATTCTTGATGAAGGTGGAGCAAATGAAACTACTGTTATTGAATTAAGAGATGCAATTGATAATGATATTCCAGAATTGCAAGGATGGGTAACTCGTTTATTCCAAATTAAAACAGTTAGCATTGATTATCAGATTACACTTAACGACAGAACTATCCTTGTAGATTGTTCAACTGGCAATAGGGAAATAACTCTCCCTAATGTCATTAATGCAGATGGATATGATTTTATCATTAAAAAAATAGATTCAACAGCCAATACAGTAACAATTGTACCATTTGAATCAAATGCAAGCTATAGTATAACGGAAGATCCAGAATTTGTAATGGTAGAATTTGACGGGGAGATAGTATTAAACATTCAAGGTGAAGTAGCTAATTTACAAAGCGATGGAGAAGATTGGTACCTTTGGGCTTAATAATGTGAAAAATTTTAATTATCTTTACAAACAATATGAGCAGAATAAAATACAGCAATAATCTTTTCCTTGGTCGATTTGAACTTCAACGCACTAAAGAATTTTTTGATGATGATGGATTTAGAAAATTCATTCTCAACAATGCCATTGAATTTGGCCTTATAAATAATTCAACAGATGGCAATTTTACTAATGGTAAAGTAAGTAAAGATATCAATGATAATACTATTAAGTACGAAGCAATTGAAGCTATCGATAGTTTAGGAAATTTTATAGTTAAATCTGCAACTACAAATATTTCTGTCCCCACAAATGGTAATTGGTATTGGGTAAAAGTTAAGTTTGCTGAATCTAATCTTGAACAAGGAACCATTACTATCTCAACAGATGGAACCATTACAGGAGTTGGTACTGAATTTCTCAAAACATTAAGGGGTGTAAGAACCGACTTTCCTGCTCGTATTAGTTTCCCTAATTCTGTAAATAATACAGGTCAATATGATGTATTAGAGATAATCAGCGACACATCTGCTGTATTGCAGGGCATTACGGAGCCTGTAAGGACATTTACTGCCGAATCTAACCTTACATATCAAATTGTAGGAACTTTCGCTCCTGGTAGTGTTCCAGATGGCGCAGATGAGAATATTTTTGTATATGATAGTGCGCTTGTTACGTTAGTTCAAGAAACAACACTTAATACCCCTCCCACCCTAATAGATGGTCAAGAATTTTTACTTGCAAGAGTGCGAAGTGTAGGAACTGATGTTGAGATACAAGATAAAAGAAATTCAATATTCAAGACTACTTCAAATTACTTTGTAAAAAATCTTGATAAAGCAGCTAACCCTTTAATTGGTGTAGAGAGCGTTAAGTGGGATAGTACCTTATCTACTCGTGATAAAAACATCATTGAGGTAGCATGGGGAATGAGATCATCAAACTGGACTATTGACAGTTCGTTAAATAGAGTAACTATCATAGGTGGTCAGGGTGGTAAATTTAAATCAACTGGTGATTTTACTACTGGTGATTTTGATGGATGGAGAATTTATACTAAAGATGGTAGCTATTCAATAATTAAACAATCCACATTAAGCGCAACGCAAATAAATCTTACACTTGATGTTCTTGATCCTGATAAATACAGTGATACAACACAACAACTTCTCATTGTACCTAACGTTAGTGAGGTAAGCATTATAATTAAAGCTGACAGTGGAGATAGTACAACTTTACCAAATAATAAATTCTCCTATCCGGTTAATACTGATGTAGCTAAGATTCATGCACTTGTTTATAAATCTCCTTCTTGTAATTATGTTGTTCAATATCAATATAAACACATAAAGGATTATAGTGCAATCCTTACTATTCCAAGCGATAACGAAAGTGGCTATTTGACAGAAACATCTTTCAATTCAGATGGCAGCCTGAAGCCAATTGAAGATCAAGTAAGAAATACATATACATCATCGGCAACTGTGGGATTTATTACTATTGTACTTGCAAGTAATGCTTATAGCAATAGAATAGCAAGCATTGAAACAGGCGATTTATTTGGATTTGAAGATCACGATTTAGATAATGCCAATCCTGTTATTTCTCTTGAGGTAGGTACTAACCCACTTAATCAGAGAATTAATCCCACAATAATTACTTTTACCACAGAACATTATATTAACCTTAAAACAATTAGTGCAGGTGCAGGTAATAAGTTTTGGATTGAGATTCAAGCTGATATTACATTAAGTGGTCAAACTTATAAAGTTGTACAAGACTATGTTAATGCAGGCAATCCAGGAACTGAATTACTTGATATTGATCAATTTCTTATAGATCAAGCAGCAGATGAGAATTTATTGCTTAAATGTACATTTGATGGTACAAATTGGGAAGTATTTCCTCATGTATCATATTTACAAACCATTAAATCACTTATAGAAGCCAATACTACTGCTATAGAAGCATTAAAGCCTAAATTTTATCAATTAACATCTTTGTCTGGACTCACAATTACCAGTTCTTATTTTACAGTTCCAACATCTGGTTATTATAGAATAGATATTAATGCAGAACTTGAAACAGAAGCTTATGGATTAGTGCGCATTAACTTGTTTAGAAATGATGTTGAAGTTACTGTTGAAAATCCCTTTACACATGCATTTACATCAGATAATGTTGGAGCATCAGATAGGAGTTCTATAGGAAGCTTGTCATTAATAAGTTTTATGAATTCTGGAGCCAATTATAATTTCAAATTAACAGCACTAAGTGGATATAGTGGCTCAAATCCGTGGCAATTTTGTAGATTTTCAGTAACAAGATTATATGAATAATTATGCAACTATACTATACTAACAGTCAAAAAGCAGGAGGAGAGCAAACTAATCCTTTATTATCATTGGGAGGATATATCTCAAGCTCTTCTGTACCAAACGATTATTTAGGCAATGTTATAAGTGATATAAGTAGGCTTGCTATTGATAATAAGTCCAGAGAAACAATTATTCTTGCCTTAAAGAATACATTAGTTAATGATGTTGATAATGTTAAGATATGGTTTGAATATCCAACTGATGATGAGGACAATAATATCTCTCACATAAAATTAGAACTTGCAATAGTTGATCCAACAGTTGATGACTGTGGAGATTTTAAATTTGAACGAATCAATTCAATCTCAGCATCCCCCTTGTATGCTACATTCATAGAAGCTAATGGAAATGATAACGCTATCGATGTAGGTGAAATATTATCTGGCAGAAGTGTTGGTATATGGTTTCGTAAGACTATCAATCAAACCAACGCAGCACCCCTATCTTGTGATGATCTATATGATAATTTTACCAATAACATTTCACTTGATACTCAGCAAGTTATAAATTTATTTATTCATTATAATGAAGAAAATAGCATTTCGCTTTCAATTACAGTATAAAACACCTATATTTACATAAATAAAAATCGTAAACATAAATGAAAGGTTACTACAAACTCACTGAGGATATCTTAAATAAGGTTCCTCAATCTCGCGATGATGATCAAATACTATATGCTCACATCCTTGCACAATTAAATTTCAATATCTTCAAACAACCTGCAACAAACCTCATAAAGCAGGTATCAGATAAGAAACTTCCCTCTCTTGATAGTATAACTCGAATCAGAAGAATGATCCAAAGACAAAATGCATTCCTCAGAGGTTCTCTGTATGATAAAAGACATGGGATAAAACAAGAGAAAGCCAAAAGTGATTTAGGTTATCCAAATTTATTACAGAGAAATTTGCAATATGCATGACCTCATTGGAAAACTTTTCAACACATGTTATAACGCATTTTACAACGATTGTAAGACATTTTGTGATGTTAATAGTGTAACTAATCGAAAGACAGTAGATAACTTCTTAAAACGTCTAAAAAAGGCTTATAATATCAATAGTATAGGTGAACAATGGTTGAGGCATTATTTCAGATTTCAATTTGCTTACTGGCTCGATAAAGAAAATGTTAAGCGTAAAATATCACTTCAATGGATATTAGGAAAGAAAGCATTTGATCGTTATCAGAAATACATGACTGGCGACAATGTAGACAAAATCAATTATTACATTGAAAAGAACACTTCTTTTATTATCTTTGATGACGAAAAATCTACTGAAAATAATGATTATGAAGATCAACATAGAGCTAAGTATTTAAATAAAGATATTGGTCTATTGTGGTGTATTCATCATACTTCTCTTTATAAGAAGAGTCCTATATGTTTTCGATGTAAATTCAGAAACGAATGTAAAGAGCTTCTTAAAATAAATTATCCTTTACTTTACAAAAAACGATGTTTGCAATAATAAAAATAAGAACCCATCATGACACTGGAGCAAGTATAACATCAGGGTGTTTTGAATTTTATAAAGGAGGTTTTATAACAAAGAAACAAGCCAAATGGCACAAGAAAAGACTTAAAAATCCTGGCAATTATATTATTATAAAGTATTGGAAATAAAATACTAAGTATTTGTTTAATTAAAATAAATAGATAATGAAAGTGAAAAAATTTATTGAATTAAATCGTGATGATTTAACAAAATTTAACAAGCTTCTACCAATAGATAAAGTTACATTTTATGATTTTAAAAGTAGCGTGATAGCAAGAGAAGAAATTAATAGGGCTGAAATAATCATTTTTAAAGATGATGACAATAAGATAAAAGAGTTAAAAAATAGATATAGGGTGTGATAATGAAGCTTTATAGAAATAATCAAAATAGTAAATTATATACCATTGAACATTTAATTTTGGATATAAAATTTACTAATCGAAATGAAAATACTGGAATATATGCATATCCTTTTAATTTTAATGGAGATGTAATTAAATTTTTGAACAGAGATCATAATAAATGCAATCAATTTGTTGTAGATAATTTTACACAAGTTTGTGAATTATAGTGTATGACAGAGAAACTCTCACCTGACTTCTTAAATGAGTTATTCAAGACTTGTTTAAGAAGCAAAACTGTACTTGAAATAGCAATAAATCATGTACAATATCATTTTTTACCTACAGAAGAATATAAAGAATTATGGAAAGCAATATCAAATCATTTTCGTACACTTGAACAAATACCCTCAATTGGTTCACTTGCTGAACAATTCAAATTAAAACCTAAAGTAATTGAACAACTAAGGCATATTAAAGAAGCAGATGTACCAGCTAAAGAATTAATACTTACTCAACTTGAGATTTTTGTAAAGAAAGCAATGTTTCTTGAGCTTCATAGCGATATGAAAGAAACATACGAGAGGGGACAATATGAAAAGGCAATTGAGATACTTACAAAGAAATCTGAAAACATTGCCAATTTTTCTTTAAAAGCAAAGGCATTTGAATCTATTTTTTCAGGATTTGAGAATAGATATAATACCAGAATGATTAACAATTCATTGAGCCAAGGTCAATTCTTAAACAAAGCTTCATTTGGAATAGATTCCCTTGATAGCAGAACTTATGGTGGATTAGATAGGGGCAAAACTTGCCTAATTACTGCGCGATCTGGAATAGGCAAGTCTTTCTTGCTTAGATGGATTGGGTATTATAATGCCAGAATGGGTAAAAAAGTTTTGCACTTTCAATTTGAGGGAAGTAAAAAAGAGTGTACAAATGCTTATGATGCATTAATGGCTGGCTCAAATTATCACGACATGAATCTCACCTGTTTATCTCAAGATGTAGTAAATAAGGTAATTGAAAATTCAAAGAAGATTACAGGAGACATTAAGGTAATTGCTTATGAACAATTTGATGCAGCAACTATGGTTGATGTTCGTAATTCTGTAATTGATCATTTTAAATCTTATGGCGATGCAGATGTTATATTAGTAGATTATCTCGATGAGGTGCAGCCAGGAGATGGAATAAGATATAGTGCATCTGCTGAGGGTGAAAAGGCAAGAAAAAGAAAGATTGCCAAATTATTTACAAATCTTTGTGTTGAGTTTAATATGAGTGGATTTATTCCTACTCAGGCATCAGATGTTCCTGTTGAAATATGGAATAATCCAAACAAAGTAATGACAAGATCGAACATAAAAGGTGATAAAAACTTAATTGATCCCTTTAGTATTCATATAACTATGAATCAAACTATGGATGAATATAAAAGTGGAGTAATGAGATTATATGAAGACAAATTCAGAGATCATCCGAGTGGCAAAACTCATTACATTTGCACCGCCTATAAACATAGCAGATTTTATGATAGAAAACGTACACTAAATACTTTTGGAGATGAAAAATAAAGCAATATTTAAATTCAATGGCGGCAATTTAGCATTACTTTGTTCTAATTGCAGAGAAATCATTAAAATAGGAAATCAATTTTCATCAAAAGAATTGCTTGCTTATGGTAATAAATTAAATTTAGAACCTCAATATTGTCAAAAGTGCAAAAATGAAGCTTGATAAAGATAAACTATTCAATCTTCTTTCTTCATTAAAACCTTGGGACAACAAGAGAGGCAACTTTGTTATCAATTGCCCCAAGTGTGATCATCGTGAAGCATCCATTTCATATAATAAAGAAAATCATCCAGTAGGCTGTTTTAGAAAGGCCAAATGTGGTTATGTTGGCAATATATATGATTTACTAAAAATTTTAGGAATAAAAGCTCAATTTACTAAAGATGTTAATGTATTAGATGATAAACTTGAAAATATTTTTCTAACTTCTTTAGTAGAACAACAAAAATTACTATCTTTACCAAACAAACAATTGCCATTGGGGTATAGAAGAGTTTATCAAAACGACTATCTCGATAGCAGGGGTTTTGTAGAAAAAGATTATCAATATTGGGAAGTAGGCAAAACGAGCTTACTTAGTTCTTTGAAAAAATACTGTATATTTCCTATTTATCTGGAAGGTCAAGTTAAGGCTTATGTCAGCAGGAGAGAAGTTGAAGGAGATCCAAAATATAATAATTCAATCTCTGATTTCTCTTGTTTACTTGGAGGTTTTGACAAAGTAACCGATCAGACACATACTGTAATATTGTGTGAAGGAAAATTGGATATTATAAATGTAAATAGGCTTTTAGACCTTTATGATTGTGACCAAATTAAACCATTATGCACTTTTGGTGCAAAACTTTCCCACAATCAGCTTGAATTATTAAGATCCAAGCCCAACATTAAGAATACCATCTTACTTTTTGATAACGATGTAGTCAGTAAGATAAAGCCAATTTCCTTTGAATTAGATTTATACTTCAATACCAACATAACCACTATTGCAGGAAATAATGATCCAGGCGATTGCAGTTATGATCAATTAGAGAAAGCACTAAATAATATTAAATCTCCTTTTGATTTTTTCATTGATAATCTTTAAAAAAATTGTACAATTCTTATGGCAAAGAATATAACTGTAGTATGGAAACGAATTGTTTCATTTTTAATGTCCAGCGAAAATAAAGTAGAAAAAACCAGAGACTTACCAATCTTAGAATTTTTAGAGATTTTGCAAATTGAATATATATCTGCTGAATTGAGATCTAAGATATACCCTAATGTCAACGATAAGAAATATTACAAAGAAAGGGTAATGTTTCATAAGAAAAATAAGATTCAAGACATATGTAGTCGAAATCCTGCATTACCTAATATCTTTATTGATAGTAAGGAAAAACAAAGGGTTGCATCTAAGATATATAGAGATGGATGGGGCTTTCCTGATTTTCATTATAAAGATGAGCAACATAGGGAATCATTTGCATCTCAGGATTTTTATAATTACTTTATGAAAGATACTGACATAAGAATCAAGCAGGAAGATGATAGTGCCATTGTGGGAGTTCTTGTAAATGTTGATAGAAAAAATAATATAGCAGTAATAAAAGCCAAAGGCGAAGAGAAATGTAGAAAAGTTTCTCTTGATCATATTGCAAGAATTTTATAACTTTAAATAAAAATTGTAAAACCCATGAAAAGATTAATTAAAAAATTTGCTTATTGGTTATTGAGAATATCCAATATCACTAATACTTTCACTGAAATAGACAAAAGATTGTCTAAATTGGCAAATGGAAGGTATTATTCATTTCGAGTAGAAAAAATAGTACATTCAAAAGAAACAGGATCTGAATATTATATAGAATATTCTCTTTATGTTGACGGCCTTAATTGGTTTAAAAGTAGAAATTTAGATAAAGCTTTCAAAGAATTAGAAAACAAAATCAACGATACCAACTCCATTGAGCAAGATGAAGATTTTATTTTCGATTTGCCATTTTAAATTGCAACCCATGAAAATCGTAGACTGGCTTGAGGAAAATTCTCTCAACTATTCCTTTGTAGAAGAATTTCCTGACAAAATATTTGAAATCAAAGATGTAGGTTATTTCCTTATAATTGAACCAAAGCAAGTTCAAATTGAACAAGAAATACAATCCCATCTATTCGACCAATCATTTCATCTTATCTTAGATGACATGGAGCAAACATTAGCTGATATAGTTCAGTTCTTTGCTTTTAAATTCGGAGGCAATTGGTACTTCTACAACAAAGATCAAGAACCTCAATTAAACCCATTAAAATATTTAGGAAAGGCCAAAAGTCAATTGTGATGAGAGAAATGTTTAAAAAATTACCAATAGGTTGGTCTGCCATACGTTTATTAAATGGCAAATTGGAAGTAAATGTATGGTATAATGAATATTTTATAAAAAATACCATTACTTATCCTAAAAATCTTATTAATTCAGACTATATTATTAATAAAGAATTGCATACTGGATTAGGAAGAATAAATAGCAAAATTCATCCTAAAAAATTATCTCGACTAAAAGCTTTGAATCACCTTCCATTTGATTGCTTTACTAACGAATATATCTATCATTATAAGACAATTCATAATACGATTGAGGCAAAGAGTGGAATTTTAAAACAATTAAGTTCAAGTTGGATTGATGGTGAGGGTGGATCTATTAAAATAGTTAGTAGCTTATTTCCCAATATTGTTAATTTGAATAATAAAGAAATTAACACTTCTGATATAATTTTTATTGAAAAGATAAATTCATGAACTACTCTCACCTTGCTATTCATTCTAAATACGAAATATGTTCAGGAACAAGAGAACATAAAGATTACATAAAGAAAGCTAAATTCTTAGGAATAGATCATCTTGGAATATGTGATCATAATACATTAGGAGGAACATTATCATTCCAGGAAGCTTGCAAGAAAGCACAAATAGGTTATTCATTAGGAATGACAGCCACAGTACAGAGCAAAGCAACTTACCTTGTAAAACTATATGTAAAGAATAAAACAGGATGGCAAAACCTTTTAAGGATCAATAAAGCAATTAAAGTAGATAATGATGGATTTATTGTTGAAAAAGAACTACTCGAAAGATCATCTGGTCTCATCCTTGTGATTCCTCCCGATAGCATAAATTATTTTAATAAAGCAGTATTCTACAAATTTAGTAAACAATTCAAAGACATATATTTTCAATTCGATCCAGTTGAATATAAATCCAATGAGCGAGATAAAGAGCACTTGCTAAACCTTAAACAATATCTTCATGAACTTTATCCTATCTGTCCTCCTGTATTAATGAGTGACAGTTACTATCTTGATAAATCTCATGCTCATATAAAACCAAAACTTGCAAAGATCGGCAAAGTACCATTTAGCTACGCAAGCGACGACCAACATTTCAAGAGCATTGATGAACTGTTTTTTAGCCTCTCTAAGCTATTTAAAGGTGAAGATGATAGATTATATGACATATTCGCTCAAAGTGCTGAGAACAGCGTTAAAATAGCTGATAAGTGCAAGTTTGAAATAGAAACCGGAAAACTTCATCTGCCTAAGTATATTATGACAGATGAAGAGAAAGAACAATATGGAACTACAAATAATATGTTCGACAATCTTATCATGAAAGGATTGATAAGAATAGGCAAGGAGAATGATCAAAAATATTTAGACCGCATTGAATATGAAACAAGTGTAATTGATTTAGGAGGATATAGAGAATACTTTCTTATTACCTATGATATTTGTAGAGAGGCAGATAAGAGAGGCATAATGAGAAATTTAGGTCGTGGTTCTGCTGCATCATCTCTTTGTCTTTACTTGATGAATGTTACAATGATTGATCCACTTGAATATAACTTACCTTTTGATAGGTTTCTTAATAGTGCAAGGGTAACTAAGGGATTGCCTGATGTGGATATAGATTTTTCCAGTGAGGGACGAGAAAAAATTAAACAATATATAGTTCAGAAATATGGATACAATCATACTGCTTATGTTGGCACATGGGGATTATTAAAAATAAAAAGTGCATTAAAGGAACTTGCTAAAGAAAATGGTACTGATTTTCAGACTATCAATTATATTACAGGAACATTCCCAAAGAAAGTTGCCGATGAACCACAAAATATTACTGAATTGTTTAAATATTCACAGGAGGTTACAGTTCTTAAAAAGTTCATAAAAGAAAATATTGAAGTTGTAAATGATCTTCCATTAGTTAACAATGTAATTCGTAATAAATCAATTCATGCTTCTGCTATTATAATTTTCCCACATGTAGATGAAGAGGGTAATGAAATTGAAGTATGGGATTGGATACCTGTAAGAAAAGAGGATGGAATTATAGTAAGTGAATATAGTGGGACTGTATTAGATAAACTTGGATTTCTGAAAGAAGATATACTTGGACTTTCTCAACTTGATAAAGTTGGAGATATATTTAAAATAGTTAAAGAAAAATATGGTAAGGAATATAATTTTCAAAATATTCCACTTGATGATAAGAAAGTATTCTGGATGTTTAATGATGGGTACACTGCTGATGTGTTTCAATTCAGTGGCGGTGGCATGACTGGTTTTCTTATGGATATGAGGCCTGATAAGTTAAATGATCTTATTGCCGCCAATGCTCTTTATCGTCCAGGCGCAATGGGTACGGGGTCACATATTGATTATATAAAAATAAAAAATGGTGAAAGATTACCTGAATATCTTTGGGGACTTGAGGAAATCACAAAAGAAACTTATGGAATTTTAGCATACCAGGAGCAAGTGATGAGGGCTTGCGTTGATCTTGCGGGATTTTCCCTTGCTGATTCCGATATGATTCGTAAGGGTATAGGTAAGAAAGATCAGGAACTTTTAAATTCATACAAGCCACAATTTATTGAAGGTGCAATAAAAAATGGTTGCCCGAAAGAAGAAGCTGAACATATATGGAATATGTTTGAAAGCTTTGGTCAGTATTCATTCAATTACTCCCATGCTGCTTGTTATACGATTTTAGGATATACCACAATGTACCTAAAGGCTCATTACCCTGTGGCATTCTATAATGTAGCCCTGCAATATGCTGATGATTCCACTAAGCCTCAAATTATAGCCGAAATGAATCGATTGGGAGAGGTAATGGTATCTCAGCCAGATATCAATCATTCGGGAGAATATTTTAAACCAGACTTTGACAAGAAAAAAATATATTGGTCACTTGTTTCTGTTAAATGGGTAGGTGAAAAAGCAGTTGAGAAGATCATAGAAGAAAGAAACAATAAAGGTAATTTCTTCTCTGTAAAAGACTTATTTGATCGCGTAGATAAGCGAACAGTAAATAAACGAGCAATTACTAATCTCATTCTTGCAGGTGCTTTTGATGAGCTTTATAATGTCAAACAAGAATCTGACAGAATTAAGATATTGAGGGAATATTATGAGGAAATTATAAAAGAAGATTTACCAGAAGAATTTAATGATTTCAATAATATTTGGAAAAATCATTGGTGGATATTGAAAAGTCTTGAATTGACAGGATTGGGGTATATTAACTATAAAGAACTCATTCAGTCATCTTCTTTTGCAAGTGAATCAAATTCCCTCATAGATCTTTTAAGATTTAATCAGGAGGAAAGCATAGGGCAGGAAATAGTAGTTAGTGGAGTAATTGAAAAGATCATTGAAAGAAAATCCAAACGTGGCAAATTTGTCCAGATAGATATCAATGTAAATAGTGAAATGATTCATTTTACATTATGGAATGAAGAATATGAAAAGTATAAAAAAGTCTTGAAAAATGCAGAAAAAAGCATTATCTTTATAAAAGGAATTATCAAACATGATGGATGGAAGAAATGTAACGTTCTTCATTCCAATGAGAATACTAAAGTAGAAATCATTTAAACCCATGAAAGTAAAATTTAAAAAGCTACACCCATTAGCCAAAGAACCTTATCAAAAATATCCAACAGATGCATGTTTTGATGTATATGCTACTTCAATGGATGATTTGGGCAATGGAATTATAAGATATGGAATAGGATTGTCTTTTGAGATACCAGAGGGAACAAGATTAGATTTAAGACCTCGATCATCAATTTATAAAACAGGACTTATTTTATCTAATTCAACAGCAACGGGAGATTATGGATATACAGGAGAATATTTATTTCATTTCTATAATATAATCCCATCTTTGCCAAATTATAAAGTAGGCGATCGTATAGGTCAAATTCATGTTGAAAATGTTAATGTTATTGAATTTATTGAGGTAAAAGAGCTTAATGAATCAGAACGTGGAGAAAATGGATTTGGATCAACTGGTAAATAATGAAAAGAATTTGGCACCCCTACCATCTTTGGGAAGATTTTCATAATAATTTTTATGGCAATTGTTCTGGAATAAAAAAAGAACAAAAAATACAGTATTCAATTAAAATGTTCAATAACGAACATTTAACAAAAGAAATGATGTCTTTTGTTGTTGAGAACTGGAAATATTCTTGTGAGCATAATTTATCAAATACAAGTCTTAATAGAATAGCGTGGTTGGGTCAGGCAGCATGTGCGGCTTATCAAAAAATACCTCATGTAATAACAATGGAAGCTTGGAATTTACTTTCTAAAGAAGTCCAAGACAGATCTGATAAAATAGCACAAGAATTAATTTATAAATGGGAATTGCATAATAAAGATTTAATATGCCTAAATATAGATTAGATATTAATGTTTATGAAGCTGCGAAGCAAAGAATAAAATGGACTTTTGATTCATTTGATAAAATTTATTTATGTTTTAGTGCTGGCAAAGATTCAACAGTAATGCTTCATCTCGCTATGGATGAAGCAAAAAGAAGAAATAAAAAAATAGGTGTATTAGTAATAGATTTAGAAGCTCAATATAAATTAACTATAGATCATTTAAAAAATTGTATTGAAGAATACAGAGATTATATAGATTTATATTGGATTGCTCTTCCATTAAAATTAAGAAATGCCGTTAGTGTATATGAACCTTCATGGATATGTTGGGATAAAGATCGAAAAAATGATTGGGTTAGGGATTTGCCAGAAAAATCTATAAGTGATGAAAATTATTTTTCCTTTTTCAATAAAGGAATGGAGTTTGAAGAATTTATGTTTGAATTTGGGAAATGGTATTCTGATAATAAAAAAACTGCCTGTTTAGTTGGAATTAGAACAAATGAGAGTTTAAATAGGTTTAGGGCTATTTATAATCTCAATAAAAAAACATTAGATTCAAACTTATTTACTACTCAAATTTCAGAAAATTTATTTAATGTTTATCCGATTTATGATTGGGAAACAGAAGATATTTGGATTTATCATTGTAATAATCCAGAAAAGAAATATAATGAATTGTATGAATTAATGCATAAGGCAGGTGTTCCATTAAGGCATCAAAGAATATGTCAGCCCTATGGTGATGAGCAAAAAATAGGATTATGGTTATTTCATATTGTAGAACCGGAAACTTGGTCAAAGGTTGTAAATAGAGTTAGTGGAGTTAATAGCGGAGCTTTATATATAAAGGAAAATAATTATAATAATATACAAAAGCCTAAAAATACAACATGGCGGGAAATTTCCAATTTATTATTAAATTCAATTCCTGATAAAACCAAAAATCATTACAATAATATAATTGATTCTTATGTTAAATTATGGAAAGATAGAGGGTATCCAAAAGGAATACCGGATGAAGTTCCAGGCTGTCTTGAAAAAACTGGTAAGGTTCCAAGTTGGAGATTAATTACTAAATGTATTTTAAAAAATGATTATTACATGAAGGGATTGGGTAAATCACAACCTAAAACTGAAATGTATGGATTAGTATTAAAAATGAGAAAAAACAAAAACCATGAAAGTATCTAAAAATTATCATTCTGCACTTACGGATGAAATTCAAAATTTAAAAGAATTAGATTATTATAAATATAATAATTCTCATGTCATAGCTCATAATTTAATAGATGGCGTTTTGCCATTGTTTTATGAAGCTGATGTGATTTATTCTGAGCCAGCATGGAGAAGTGGATATAAAACTTTTATTGATCGTACGGATTGTAAAAATGATGATTTTAATTTATATTTGTTCTCTATTCAGAGAATAATAAATGAATTAAAAAAACCCACTTTTATCATTACAGGCAAACATGCCATTAATAAATTAAATCCAGATTATATTACTGAAATACAATTACACGGATACTCTTCTTTGTTGGCTATATGGAATCATGATAAGGTTGAATTTAAAGATAATTGGGAAGCAATAGATAAGCTTTCTGAAAAATTTAATACAGTATTGGATTTTAATTGTGGATATGGCAATGTGGCTTCTAAATTTAAAAATTTTATATGTTCTGATTTAAATAAAAAGTGTGTATATTACATAGCTAAAAAATATATGGGTTATGATTCCTAAAATACAATTTCTTAAAGATTTAAAAACTGTAAAATTACCGGAATTACCAGAAGATACATGGGTAATTTACAAAGAAGGATATGATATACCAGATATACCAGGAATAAGGGGCAATATAGAATTCCAAGAATACAAAACCATTTATCACAATATACATGCTAATTTGTTAATATTTTTTGGTCTAAATAAAATTATGACCCCAAGTAATAGAACTGATTTTGTGCTTGAGCATCTTTTTACTATAACAAGGGATATTCCTAAAATGAGCATAGATCATTTACCATTTATTGGGGAACCTTGGCGTTTTTGGTTTCATTATGGACTTTGTGGCACTGGTAAATTTGCTATTCCTTATAGTTATACTATTGAAACAGAATGGAAACATTGGTTTCTTAGGGACAAAAATAATTGTCGTTTAGATTCTGACAATATTGGATTTTGTATTACAGATACATATTCCGATATAGATATGCTTTCATACAAGGCAGATTTTTATGATCTTAATGATGTTGATTTGCAATGGTATGATGAAGCTAAAGAATTTGTTTTTAATAAATATACTTCCCCTAAGCTTTGGATTAATAATTTATTAAAGATGTGTAATAATAAGTTTGGTATTAATTATTCAATAGATTCTTATAAAGAAAATGAAGTTTACTTATTGCCAGAATTGGGAGTTTATAAATTTCTTCATGAAGAAAATATAAGAAGGCTAAATACATTTAATAAAATTATTCAAGTTACAAAGAATGAAAATATATAATCCAGATAAAAATGTTCTTGAAGCTGCAAGAGAAAGGATGTCTTTTCTTTTCGATACTTTTGAAACTATTCATGTATCAATATCAAGTGGTAAAGATAGTACAGTACTTTATCATTTAGCACTTCAAGAAGCAATCAAAAGAAATCGAAAAATACATGTTTTTTTCCTTGATCAGGAGGCAGAATATGCAGCATCAATAGAAATTATAAGGGAACAAATGAAGCACCCTAATGTAATTCCCTTATGGTATCAGGTTCCTGTTTATATGACTAATGCCACAAGTTATTCGGATTATTTTCTTTATGCATGGGGGGAGGGTGAGCAATGGATGAGAGATAAAGAACCTAATTCAATACATTCAATAGATGAAGAATATCCAAGAAGATTTTATGAAATATTCCCTTACCTTGAGGGGAAAGATAAAGATGCTATTTATCTTGTTGGGATAAGGGCAGAAGAAGGTGTAATAAGGTTTAGGGCAGTTACTAAATATGTTGGTTGGGAAAATATCAGATGGAGTACTGTACAAAATGGAATAAAGAAATTTTATCCGATTTACGACTGGACTGTATATGATGTATGGAAATATATTTATGATTATAATATACCATATAATAAAATATATGATCTTCAATTTATGGATAATGTTTCTATTTATAATAAAATGAGGGTTTCTAATCTTATTCATGAGAAAGCATGGAAATCATTAATTACTTTACCCAAATATGAACCCGAAACATACGATAAGCTTTGTAAGCGAATAGGCGGTATTTCAACCGCTATGAGATATGGAACTGAGAAACTTATTTTTTCTAATAAAATACTCCCAACTCATTATAAGAGTTGGGAGGAGTATAGAGATTTCTTATTAGAAAATATTCCAGAAAATCAACATAGAGAGAAATTTAAGGCAAGATTTAGCAAACAACCAAAAAAAGAAGAGGTTTATCAAGCTCAAGTAGGGCAGTTATTAATAAATGACTATGAGAATAGTAAAGCTTTTAACACCAAAAGAGATGAACAATTAGAGAAATTGAGAGAAAAATGGATGCAAATAATATAATACACGATAGTTGTGAAAATGTACTTGATAAAATGGAAGATAATTTTATCACTACTATTATTACTGACCCACCTTATGGTTTAAAATTTAAAGGTAATAAATGGGATTATTCAATCCCATCAATAGAAGCTTTTCAAAAAATGTTTAGGGTATTAAAGCCAGGAGGAACGATGCTTTGTTTTGGTGGCAGTAGAACGTTTCATAGACTTGCTGTAAACATAGAGGAAGCAGGATTTCATATAATGGATACAATTATGTGGCTTTATGGTAGTGGTTTCCCCAAAAGTGTTGATATTGCTTATGTCATTGATAAGAATCGAAATAGACTTGGAGATATACAGCAAGAATTAATAGTAAATAAAAATCCAATGGGTGGCAAACATAATGAACAAAAAGTTATCAAAATAAATAAGCCTAATTCAAATGAAGCTGAGGAATGGAATGGTTGGGGAACTGCATTAAAGCCTTCATTTGAACCTATTCTTGTATGTAGAAAACCAATTGAGGGCAATTATGATGATAATGCTTTAAATTGGGGAGTTTCTGGATATTGGATTGATGGAGCAAGAATTAATACTGACGGGAAACATTTTGGTATTAAAAGAACAAAAGAAGGTCGTTGGCCTGCTAATGTTATTATTAATGAAGAGATTAAAGATGAATTAGAAAATCAAAAATTTGGAGCTTCTAATTTCTTCTATTGTGCTAAACCTACGAAAGAAGAAAAAGGATTAAACAATACTCATGATACTGTTAAGCCTTTGGCTTTAATTAAGTATCTTTGTACCTTAACTAAAATGCCACAGGGTGGGATAGTTTTAGATCCTTACGCAGGGAGTGGAACAACTGGTATTGCTTGTGAGGAAATCAATAGACCATATATTTTAATTGAAAAAGAAAAGGAAAATATAGATATCATTCATGAAAGAATCAGTAAATACAAAACTCTATAATATGAAAGAAATAAAAATGAAAGCCACTGAGGCAATTGAAGTTAATATTGATCAATTATTTGCCAATGATTACAATCCAAATCGAATGCCAGATACTGAAATGAGCTTGTTAGCAGATTGTATTCAAAAATATGGTTTCTTGTTTCCTATAATTGCAACTTACAATAAAGCTAAAAGCGAAGAGGTTGGTAGGCCTATGTATAGAATCATTGATGGTTATCATAGATTTGAAACTCTTAAAAGAATAGGGTCAAAAAAAGCTTGCATAGTTGATTTACAGTTGACTCATGAAGATGCAGTACAATTAACTGTCCTTATGAATAGAATTAAAGGTATGCATCAAGTTGAATTAATGAGTGAATTAGTTGTTAAGTTACATGATCTTGGACTTGAGGATGAAGAAATCATAGGCAATCTCGGTATGGAAACAGAAGAATATATTCGTCTCAAACAACAGCTTGGAATTGCTCATACATTCAGAAAACATCAATATATGAATAGTTGGACTATAGATAAAGATTCTTATGGACTTAAAAATGAGCAATGAAATATGGAAAGACATTCCTGGATATGAAAAATATCAGGTTTCTAATTTAGGTAGAATTAAGAGCTTTAATAAAGGAATTAGGATTTTAAAATACCAAATTAAAAATGGTTATTGTACTACATTTAAAGATTTATATATCCATCGCCTCGTTGCTTTAGCTTTTATTCCAAATCCAGAAAATAAACCTATAGTAAATCATAAAGATGGAAATAAAAAAAACAACCATATTGATAATTTAGAATGGGTTAATAATAGTGAAAATGTTCAGCATGCATGGGAAATTGGATTATCTAATGATAACACAAGGAATAAATTAAGTAACAAAGCTAAATTAAGAGTTGGAAATAAAAATAGTTGTTGGCGTGGATATGTAGATATTTTCGATATAGATAATAATTTTATTTGTCAAAGGGAAACACTTAAAGAAGCAGAATTTTTTATTAAAGAAAATACTAAATATAAAAATGCCGATAAGGGCAATATTAGTTTGGTTTGCAATGGAAAATTAAAACAAGTTTACGGATATAAATTTATATATAATAAAAATGCAAGAAAAAATTGAATCATTACTTTTTGAACTTTGGGAAAATTTAGAGAAATTAGAATTTGAAGAAAAAGTAAATCAACTCAATAATATTAAGTCTTTTCTGCATTCCATTTCTCCATTTGAAAATGAACCTGTGGATTGTGTATTGTGGATTAAGGGTGATAAAATTCATGCCAATAGTTATAATCCCAATAATGTTGCAATACCTGAATTTAAACTTTTAGAACACTCTATTGAATGTGATGGTTATACTCAGCCTATTGTTTCAATGCTTGAAGAAAATGGTAACAGGGAGGTTATAGATGGATTTCATCGTAATAAAATAGGTAAAGAATCTTCCAATATAAGAAACAGAATAAGGGGATATTTACCCGTTGTAACTATTAATAAAAACCGTGAAGGAATTAATGATAGGATAGCCTCAACCATTAGACATAATAGAGCACGTGGAAAACATAATGTTGATCTTATGTCAAAAATAGTAATGGATTTAAAAAGAAGAAATTGGACTACTAATAAAATATCTAAAGAATTAGGCATGGATGCAGATGAAGTGTTAAGATTATCTCAAATATCAAGTTTATTAGAGATGTTTAAGGATAAAGAATTTTCAATGACATGGGAAGCAACTGATGATAATATAACTTAAATGACCCCACGCCACTATCAATACTGCAACAAATGCAAGACTGAAACTCCACACATATTAGATAGTAATAAATCAATTATTATTTGTAAAGTATGTGGTTATCGCAAAGATGTAAAAACCAAATAATTCGTCAATTTTAATTTAATTTTATTTCATTGATAATTTCCAGAAGGGGCTTGATTTGTGTAAATTTGAAGCCCTTTTGTTTTATAAATCGTTTACTTATTATTCAATCATAAACTAATAATTTTCATGAGTCAGAAATATTTCAGAAGTAAATTCTCCGAAGACATTTTTAATCACAAATATGCACACAAAGATTGTGAAACGTGGGATAAATTAAGTAAAACACTAATAAATGATGTTTGTGGAGATTTGCTTACTAAAGATGAAATACGACAATTAATTCAAATTCATACTGATATGCAAGCAATTGCGGGAGGTAGATATTTATATTATGCTGGTAGAGAAAATAAATTTTTTAACAATTGCTTTGCGGGAGAAACTAAGGTCTTAACTGATTTTGGATTAAAAGATTTAAAATCTAATGTAGGAAAAACTTTAATGTTAAAATCTCCTATTGATGGTAAATATTATCCTTCTGAGATAATTTATCATGGGAAACAAGATGTGCAAGAAATTATATTTAAACCAATTAGGGGCAATTCCAACATATCTTATAAAATAAAATCTACAAGAACTCATCATTGGCCTTTAATAAATGGTAAAGATACTTATGATTTGCGAATCGGTGATGTAGTTCCTGCTGGAAAATTTTCTAATTTTAGTAAAAGGGGATGGATTCATGGTTTAATATTTGGCGATGGAAATCTTGAAAGAATAAGAAACAAAGATCAAAAATATACACATAAGATTCGTTTATGTGGAGAAAAGAATATGTCTTATTTAAATAAAGTAGAAGATTATTTAAAAGAACTTAATATTGAATATAATATCAAGTTTCCAAAAACTTATAATGGAGATGCTGTTATTAGAATTTGGAATGATATAAATTTTAAAGAGTTACCAAGTAAAAATGAAACTACTGACTATATAAGTGGATTTATATTAGGGTGGATTAAAGCAGATGCTTGCGAGAAAGTAGGAAAAAAAATAAATTCTGTAACAGAATCTCATATAGATTATTTTATAGATAATGCTATATGTGCTGGATTAGTTATAAGTGGAGAAAAAAGATTTCAGGATAGAGAGACGGCATATAAAAAACATTCTAGAATTTATACTATTAATTATAATTATGGCGAAAGGTGGGAGGGGTTTAAGGTTGATTCTATCAGATCATTAGGAAAAGAGGATGTTTATTGTCCTTATGAACCTGTGTATAATAGATTTATACTTGAAAATAATATTGATACATTTAATTGTTTCTTGTTAAAAGCTGAAAGCGATACACGTGAAGAATGGGCTAATTTATCTTGGAGAGCACAATCTTGTCTTATGACAGGTGGAGGAATAGGGATTGATTATAGTGTTTATAGGCCACGTGGCAGTAAATTGTCAAAAACTGGTGGTGTAGCTTCTGGTGCAGTCAGTGCAATGAGGATTATTAATGAAATTGGTAGAGAAGTAATGCAAGGTGGCTCAAGGCGTTCAGCTATTTATGCTTCTCTCAATTGGCAACATGGAGATATACCTGAATTTCTTAAAGCTAAAGATTGGCATTCTCAAAAGATAGCCAATACTAATGTCGGTACATTAAAAGAGAAAGATTTTAATTTCCCTGCTCCATTAGATATGACAAACATAAGTCTTAATTATGACAATGATTTTCTTGAGCAAGTTTATCAATTACCAATTGATCAAATTAAAGCTAAGTATTTAGCAGGCGAACAATTAGAAATAAAACATATTCCTCCAACATTTCTTACAAATTGTAGACAAGCTTGTCAAACTGGTGAACCTGGTTTTAGCTTTAATTTCTTTGAAAAAGTAAATCAAACTCTAAGAAATGCTTGCACAGAAGTGGTGAGTGAAGATGATAGCGATGTTTGTAACCTTGCGTCTCTTAATATGTCCAGAATTGATGATATAGAGACATTCAGAATGGTTGTTCGTTTAATGAGTAAATTCCTTGTGTGTGGAACCTTAAAGGCTGATTTGCCTTATGATAAAGTTTATGAGGTAAGAAAGAAAAATAGAAGATTGGGACTTGGCCTTATGGGTGTTCATGAATGGTTATTGAAAAGAGATTATAATTATGAAATGAATGATGAATTAAGGCAGTGGTTGCAAGTCTATAAAGATGAATCAGAAAATGCAGCTAATGAATTATGTGATCAATTAAGCATATCAAGACCTGCTGCGTATAGGGCAATTGCACCTACTGGCAGCATTGGGATTTTGTCAGGAACTTCAACTGGAATTGAACCTATTTTTGCAGTTGCTTACAAAAGAAGATATCTAAAAAGCGATAAAGATTGGCATTATCAATATGTAGTTGATGGAACTGCCGAAATATTAATTAATCAATTTGGAATTAATCCAGACAAAATTGAAAGTGCAATTGATCTTGCAAAAGATTATGAAAGAAGGATAAGATTTCAAGCTGATGTGCAAGATTATGTTGATATGAGTATTTCGTCAACAATTAATTTTCCCAAGTGGGGATCTAAATACAACAATGAATCTCTTGTTGATCATTTTGCTCATACATTACTTAAATATGCTCACAGATTGAGAGGTTTCACTTGTTATCCAGATTCTGCCAGAGGTGGACAGCCATTAACAATTGTACCATATCATGAAGCTATTGATAAGGTTGGTGAGGAATTTAAAGAAGAATTTCATGATGTTTGTGAACTTACTGGTGGTGGAACTTGTGGAGTATAATTCTCCACACTTTTCTTGCATCTAATAGATAAAACGTTTATATTTGTATGGTTGTTGTGCAATCGTTTTAATGCACCACAACGGTAAAGTATATGAAGCGGTGGCGATTAATAGCTGTAAGATTGCTAACCGCACAAAACTAAATTAACAGCAAAGGTGGTTCAAAATAGACGTACAACGCCACTGATTTATATACAATGTTGTGCGCTGTAATATTATGATTTCAAAGCAAGAACAAGATGTAAGAAAAGAATTAATTGATGCAATTGATAAGGTATTTGAATTACCTGTATTACAAGACTTTTGTTGGTACGGGAAAAATCAAGTCGAAAGAATGGCTGATGCCGCATTAGCTGTATTGATGGCTACAAAAGAAGCACAAGAATTAATGAAAGATGAAGGTGTTCAGCCATTATAGCGCACAACGTATAATGATAAAAACAGTAATGCGATGAAGAAAGTAATAAACATCCTTATAAAACGAAAGTCTGAAATAGATAAAAAGTTTCAGAAAATGCCAAAAGAAGTAGATCAGTATATAGCTGAAATAGCGTCTGAATTACAAGAAGAAGAACGGCAGATAGACCAAGCATTATTGGTTTTATCTAATGTTGTAGGGCAAAGCGAACAGTTAGTTTGCCCGAATTGTGAAGGCGAAGGTTTTAGTGGTAAAGGTACTAATGAAATATTGCCCTGTCTTACTTGTTTTGGAAGTGGTGAAAGGGCAGACTAATTGCCTACAACGAATTTGAATAAAATGTCGGTGGGATAGATAAGCCTGAGCTGTCCGACTGACCGAAACTAACAGACAGGCAAGCAGTGTAAATAAGACGTACAACCCACTGCATTTTATTTTGTGTTGTGCGCAGTACGAATATGAAATTTAGAAAGAAACCTGTTGTAATTGAAGCTGCTCAATGGGATGGCACAGATGAAAGCTGGCAGCACATTATGAATATGGGATTAACCAAGTGGAAGCCCGGAGAAATGGGAACGCAAACATTTTACATTGAAACTCTTGAAGGCGACCACTTAGCCCGTAAAGGCGATTGGATTATAAAGGGCGTACACGGTGAATTTTACCCCTGCAAGCCTGATATATTTGTGAAAACGTATGAGCCAGCGGAGTAGTATTGCGCACAACGGTTTAGTGTATGAGCAGTAGCCGAACACAAAACTTGACTAGAAGAATAAAAATTATTATTAACAACTGCAATAGTTTAAAACGTCTAACGGCTATTGCTTATACACTTTGTTAGGCACTTTTAAAATTATGGACTATAAACTGACAATTAATGAAATACCAAAACTAGGAAATGAAGTTTGGGAAATTGCAGAATGCGATAAAAGAGAAGGAAGTGTTGAAGAAAAAAGAGAAAGTGATTATGTTTTGGTGTTTTATGATGATATATGGACTCCAGCAAAATTACAGTTGATAAAAAGAACTGGTAGTCCCAAACACGAATATAATTGGTTTATTTTAGGTGCTGGTAGTTGGTACACTGATTTTACAGACGTTAAATATTGGAGATATATGTTAGATACACCAGAGGAATAATTTTTATTGTGCCTAACTATTATATATAAGATTTAACTTGTAAACTATTGATTATGAATAAGAAAAAAGAAGATATTTTAAAGATTTGCGAACGAAAGCTTAAATATCTTAATTACTCAGAAAGAACGATAAGTATCTATATTCACTATATAGATAAGTTTATTCAAAGTACAGGTAAGTATTATCAACATTTAGTTGCAAGCGATTTCCAATCCTATCTTGATCAATACAATTTCTCCTCTATTTCTCAACAAAATCAAGTCATAAATGCCATTAGGTTTTTATATAAGTTTGGCTTAAACAAAAAGTATGATAAGGTTTCATTTACCAGACCAAAGAAAGAGAAAAAATTACCTCAAATAATCGATCAAAAATATCTTTTAGATAAGATTCCCAAGATTGAAAACATTAAACATAAAGCAATTATTTCGCTTGCATATTCTGTAGGACTTAGGGTATCTGAGGTAATCAATCTTAAAATTAAGGATATTGACAGTAAGCGAATGATAATTAATATCAAAAATGCCAAGGGTAGAAAAGATAGAGTTGTCCCATTAAGTGAAAATATTCTTAAATTACTTAGAGACTATTATAAACAATATAAACCAAAAGAATATTTATTTAATGGTCAAAATTGTCTTCAATATTCATCCACTTCTTGTAATCAAATTATAAAGAAATATTTGGGCAATCAATATCATTTTCATCAATTAAGACATTCAAGTGCAACTTCATTGTTAGAGAATGGAACTGATATAAGGATAATTCAGAAGTTATTAGGACACAATTCAAGTAAGACTACAGAAATATACACCCATGTAAGTACTAATTTGCTCAATAAAATTCCATTACCAATATGAACCTTGATATCCTTATAGACTGGTCTAATCCTCATCACAGAGATAAAGTACTCAAACATCTTGAAACACTTGAAGATATTGCTTACTGGTTTTCTATAAAGAAGTATCGAAGAAATAGATCAAGGGAACAGAACAGTTACTATTTTGCAGTGGTAGTTAAAATCCTTAGTGATTATTTTGGATATAATACAGATGAGATGCATGAGATTCTCAAACTACAATTCAATAGCAGAAAGATTGAAATAAAAACCGAATACTTTGAGGTTTATGATGATAGTATATTTGAATTTGAAAAACCTGCACAATATCTCGAAGAAAAAGATATCAATGATATGCTAATCAGTTCCAATAAGCTCCCTTTGTTACCAAAATATACAGTGATTGATATTGACAATTGGCCTAAGTATGGTAAGTTTATTACAATCACTCAAACTCGAAATATTCCATTAACAACCACTGACAAAGACACTTATGAATTTAGTCAATATATTGAATCAATAAGAGATTGGGCTGCAATAGAGCACAATGTGTATATTCCATCGCCAAATGAAGCAGGTTATGAAATTAAAAATTAATATTTTGCTTGTGTTTTAAATCACGATCTATTATTTTTATCAAAATTTTTCAAACTAATAAGGCTATTATGGAAATTGTAAACAAAACTGTTAAAATTAAGGTTTTTTGTATTAATGATGATTTCTCTCATCAATTAGATAAACGAATCATCAAGGCATTAAAACCAGACCTCCCACGATTATTCAACAATTACACAATCAAAAGACAGCATGTCATTAATGGAATCCTTCACTTTGAATTTGAAGAGATTCAGTCGATCTTCATCAAAGACAAGCCCATCACATTCAATGCAAATCAATTCGTTGTAATCAATAATAATTAAGAACTTATTCAATCAATAAGGTATATATAAACAAAGCAAAAACAATTAAATTAAACAATGGCAAAATTTGATCGGTCAAAATTTCAGGCAGCTAAAGTAGCTGACCTACAAAAACAAAAACAAGAAGCAGAAGCTCTTAGACCTAAAAACAACAACACTCGTCCAGGATATATCAATCTTGAGAAGGGAGATAATGTTGTAAGGTGGTATCCACCACACCCCAATACTCTGAGCTATATTTATCAAAAATGTATCAGTTGGTTGCCTTTTAATATAGAAACAACTGACGATAAGGGTAAGAAAAAGGTTGAATTAAAAAAGCGACCTGTGTTTAATGCTCGTATTCATGCTGGCACACCTAAAGATATTGTTGAGGAATATATAGCAGCAGCAAAAAGAATCATTCAAAGAGATGAAACAGATGCGTCTGAAATCAAGAAAAAGATTGATTCGTTGTACCACTGGAAAACAGGAATTAATCCTGTGTACTCTTGGGTAGGATATGCTAATGTTAAAAACTCCAAAGGAACTTCTTTTGGTCGTTTAGAAGTAAAACCCTCTATCAAATACAAACAAGATGAATTGGGTATGAGTGAAGATTCAGATCAACCTATGCAAGTTGATCCGTTCACTGATCCAGATACAGGACGTTTGGTAAAGATTGTATATAACACTGGCGATGATGTAAAGCCTCAAGATGTATATAAGGTTAGTTTCGTTACTAAAGATTTTGTTCCAATTTCAGCACCTCTTTCAGATAGCGATCTTGAAAAGTTTGCCGAAATGGATTCTTTAGAATCCTTATTTGTTAATTCTTATACTTCTAAAGATTTTGAGAAAGCAATTGAGGGACTTGAACTATACGATCAACAAAATGCACTTGGAGTATTTGCAGATGATGATTTCCTAAATGTATGCGAAGAACTTGCTGCCTTGTATCCTGATGCTCCTGAATCAAAAGATAGCGATGATACTGATGATAATGGCTTGCCATTTGAAAAAGGTGGTCAACCTAAAGCTGATCATCCTGTAAATCAATCTAATGGTAAGGATGATAGGTGGATCAAAGAAATGCAGCAGGATGAATCTGAGCCAGAAGTTGAAAAGGTTGCTGTCGAAGCTGATCCTGTGCAGAATTATCCATCAAAAAATCTTTCTCCTGACGAAATGAAGCAAAAATTAGCTGCATTAAAAGCTAAGATGAATAAAGGTAAATAGTTGTTGTTTAGGTTATATGGTTGTTAGAGATGGGGGAGAATATTTCTCCCCCATTTTTATATGACGGAGCGTAAAACCAAACCATCTTTAGTGGTTTGGATGTAAGCGACAAAAAATACAAAATAATTTGGTAGATTAAAATATTTGTTATATATTTGCATTGTCAGTATAAGACATTAAAACCTCGTAAGGGACTTGCGAGTACACGAGTGGAGCAAAAATAAGACTCCTAACTTCTTCGGAAGCAGTAAGCACAAGCTATGAAACTCGAAGCACATTCATCACGAAGTGTGGATGTGTAGTTCACTGACTTTGCGAAATATAATCCTTACATTTACATCATAAATCGTAAACAAAAATTGTAACATGACTCGCATCAATATAGGCATCCTGCCTCATGATCTCACAGATCAACATCTTCTTGCAGAATTTCGTGAATTACCTCGCATTCCCAATAGAGTAAAGAAGTTTGTCAATTCTTAATTACTGTGCTATGAAAGACACCGATATAATGCCATTTGGTAAACATAAGGGAACTGAAATGATTTACGTTCCTGCGCATCATTTACTGTGGCTTAAAGAAAACATAAGCCCTAAATCTTACACTTATAAAACTTACCGAGAAGTGTTTGAATACATAGAAGATAATTTACAAGCAATCAAAAGAGAACATGAAGAAACCCATAGCACTCATACTAACAGATACACACCTAAAGCCTGACAATATTTCTCTTGTAGAAAACATCTTTGATCAGGCTATTGCTAAATGCAAGGAATTGAAAATAGACACAATCCTTCATGGTGGGGATTGGTTTAATTCACGTACTGGACAGCCATTATCTGTATTAAAGGCTACTCAGAGGATAATTGATAAGTTCAAAGATAATAAGATCATGGTGGCCATCATAGCCGGTAATCACGATCGAACAGATTATGATAGTGAGGATAGCTTTCTTGATGTATTCAATTCAACTATCTTTGTAGTTATACGAGATTATTCAAATGTACATTTTGGCAACATTAATGTACATTTTCTGCCATTCTTCAAAGAATCTGGAAGTTATATGCAAAGATTGCAAGATATCAATATTGATACTAAAGAAACAAACATCCTCCTAACCCATGTTGCAATCAACGGGGTAAATAATAATGATGGATCAGTGCAACAAGATGTAGTGCCAGCAAATGCATTTGCACAATTTGATAAAACTTTAGTAGGTCATTTCCATAATAGACAGAGTTTTGATCAATTCCCAATTCATTATATCGGAAGTACATATCAGGCCAACTTTGGAGAGGATGATCAAAAGGGTTTTACAATTCTTTATAATGATGGATCAATTGAATTTATTCAATCTCACTTTCCTTTGTACATCAAATATGAAATCAATGTTGAACAACTTACCTCAAAAGAAATCCTACAACTTCAACAAGAAAAACAAAGTGGCAATAATATCCGAATCAAAATCAAGGGTGATCAAGCCAAAGTCAAGTCATTTGACACTTCCTTGTTAACTCAAGCTGGTATCTCCTTTGATTTAAGCCATAATACCGTCGATAAGCCATTATCTGATAAGGAAATGAGTAAGAACATCACCCATAATAAAAAATCGATTGTAGACGCTTTTAAATCGTTCTGTAGCGATAATAAAATTACTGATAATAAATATGGACTTGAAAAATTGAAAGAGATATGATGACTGAATTGCAAATGATTGAAAAATTAGAATCTCATCCTGTCATTAAACAGTTTATGGAGATTATTGCTAAAGCAAATGAAAATAAAAAATATAGCTATATTGAAGCTCACCTAATTGGTGGTGCAGTTGTTGATATATTAGATGATAGAGATCCTAAAGATTATGATTTTGAAACAACTGATTTAAGTTTCAGCAATTTCATAAACGATAATAAAGATTTTGTTTTTATGTATGAAACTAAAACAGCTAAGACTTATAATTTTAACGGAATTATTATTCAATTGCTTAAAGTTCCCACAACTCAATTTGAATTTAAAATAAGCCAATCTAAATTTATAATACAAAATGGAAAGATTGGATACAAAAAAGAATTGGAAGCAAATACAATTCACATTGATAGAGTAAGTTTTGATCAACAACAATTAATACCTACTTCATTTGATGATCTAAGAGTTGTTAGAGATTGTTTAATGAGAATACCACATTGGCACCGAAAAGGATATCATATTAGAGATGAAACATATCTTAGTCTTGTAAGGGCAGCATTTAGTCTTAAATCCAATAAATCATAATGTACACACCTCATAAAATCGTACTTACTAATTTCGGTTCCCATAAAAACACCGAATACACATTCCCCACCAACCAAACTTCCTTGCTTTGTGGAATTAATGAAACTGATGATGGGCAGAAAAGCAATGGAAGTGGTAAAAGCTGGATCATTGAGGCTTTATATTTCCTTACTACAGATTCATACCTACGAAAGATCAATAAAGCCAATGCAATATTTTATGGTGAAAAATTCTTTATAGTTGAGGGTTGGTTTAGAAGCGAAGTACTCAATCAAACTCTATATATCAGAAAGAAAGTATTTGCCAATACTACTCCATCTGAATATTGGGTTGAAATTAATGACAAAGTTCCTGAACACTTGCTTGTAAACGATCAGGAAAAGAAAAGACTTGATGTTAATCAATGCAAATCGTTTGTATTGGAAACATTTGGACTTTCAAGTGATCATATCTCTGATTACTTCATTATCAGTAAAGAAAAATATACCTCATTCTTTAATAGTTCCGATACTGCCAAGAAAGATCTTATTAATAGGTTCTCTAAGGCATATATAATTGATCCTATCGATGATTCTATTAAAGACGACATCAATACTTATTCAGATAAAAAGAATGCCTTAGAGCGAAGGATTCACGCTAATGAAAGTAAGATTGAGGCTTACATTGAAAGTATTGATCAAGATAGCAATGATAATGGTGAACTGATTAAGCAATATCAAGATAAAATTACTGTCAATATTGAACAAATTGAAGTCAAGAAACAATTAATTGAAAGTAATCAATCTTACCTTGAAGATCATAAATTATTGCTTGCTGATTACACTAAATCAATCAGTGAATTTGATCCACAATTAAAAGAACTTAAAACTACTGAAAAAGAATATGAAACTGTATTAAGGGATATTGAAAAACATTTGGGCGATGAAGTACAGTGTCCAAATTGCAATCATAAATTCTCATTCAAAGATAAATCAATTCCCCTTGTAGAATTAAGAGAGAATCTTCCTATCATCCAGGAATCTCTTAAAGACGTTCTATTCCAGCAACAGATTATTAATACTCAACTGGAACAGCTACAAAAGGATAAAAAATACAGTCAATCTCAATATGATGAATTACAATTTGATATCACTAAATACACTCGTGAAATCAATATGCTCAATAATGAAAACAAATCATTTGAAAGCACTATTAAAGACCTCAGTAAAATAGAAAATTCAAAAGATGCAGAGACTTTACAAAAGATTGAAACTTTACAATCTGAGAATGAACAATATCAAAAACAATTAGAAGATACAAATCAACAATTGTCTAAATGTGAAGAATGGCTGATCAATTTCAAAAGGTTCAAAGGTTATCTTGCCAATCAATCATTATGTGCAATTGAGAGCTATGCTAATTTTTATCTTGAGCAATTAAAATCTAATATCAGAATCAAAATTGAGGGATATAAAGAAGTCAATAAGGGTAAAGATATCAGAGAAAAGATCAATGTCATTGTATTAAAGAATGGAATTGATGTTGGTTCATTCTATGGTCTATCAGGTGGTGAGAAAGCACGTATTGAAATATCTGTCATCCTTGCTATGCAGAAGCTCATTAATATCTCAACTGATGGCAGAGGGCTTAACTTCATTGTCCTGGATGAGATATTGGAATCACTTGATTCATTAGGTATTGAAATTCTTGTTAAATCTCTCAATGATATCAATATCAATATCTTATTAATTAGTCAACTTGTTAATGTTGAGAAAGATGATAGTAATAATTATATTGCAAATATCAATTATGAGAATATCATCATTGTTAAGAAAATCAACGCAATAAGCGAAATTGTGCATTTAAATTAGTAAATTTACCTATTATGCATTTCTTAAAAACATACTTCTCTCCATTTAAGCCATTGAAATTGGATTTTTATATAGGCAGAATAGCTATAGGTACTCCATATTACTATCCTCGCAAAATTGTTAAGAATAAGGCAGGAGTACGTAAATTTGTTGATAAGAAAATAGGATTTGACTTCGTTGATTTAGGATGGAAAACCAAATGGAATGATGCTGATTATAGATTTGAATGGAGCCCCATTTGGTCATTTGTATTTTTTAAATGGCAGATAGCAATTACATTCGTTGCACCTCATTTAGATCATTATTGGGAATGCTGGTTGCATTATACAAGAAATACAGATAAATCAAAAACTACTAAGCAAAGAATCAAGCAAGCAAGAAAGCATTTTCCTTGTGTTTGGCATAGTTATCGTAATGGACAAGAGGAAAAAATATGTTATTGGGATTTAATTTTAAAGAAAAAATATATATAATAGACTAAATATGAAATATATTGGAATTGACCCTGGAGCTAAGGGCGGTATAGTAATTATTGAAGATAATGAATTAACACTTCATGTAATTCCTACAATTAAGAATGAGATAGATGATGATCTGCTAGATAAAATATTGTTTGAATTAAGATATGGCGACGATGGTGAAGTATATGATTGTATGTGTGTTCTGGAAGATGTTCATGCAGTTCCTAAAAGTGGTGCCGCTGCCAATTTCAAATTTGGTCTTATTAATGGCATTTTGAGGGGATTACTTACTGCCAATCGAATCCCCTTTATTAAAGTAGCTCCTAAAGAATGGCAAAAAGAAGCTTGGAGAGGCGTATCTCCTATTAAGATCAATACTGGAAAGAAACTCAAATCCGGCGAACCTAAATATAAAATAGACACTAAGGCAACATCTCTTATTGCAGCCAAGAGATTGTTCCCTAATGAAACTTTCCTTGCTACTGAACGAAGCAAAGTGCCTCATGATGGCCTTGTTGATGCTGCACTAATGGCTTTTTATTGTAAAATGAAATATTAAACTTATGATTATTAATTTAATTTCATTCGTTTTAGCTTTATTTGTCGCGTTTAAACTTATATATAAAATTATGCTTTTTAAAAACAAATAAATATGCCCACATACAATTATTACTGTATCAACTGCGATGAATATAAAGAAATCACTCACTCTATGAGCGAATGTGATCAACCAAGTGAAGCTACTATTGCTCAATGTACTTGCTATTGTGGAAGAAAGATGAAACGCCAACTTTCAATCCCTTCTTTGCTAACTTTCGGAAGAGGTACTTATGATAAAGGAGGATTAAAAAGTAAAGATGAACGTCAACAAGCTTTCAGTAAACGATCAAAGCAGGATAGTATTAAAAACGGAGTTCAGGAGAAAAGTAAAGAAATGGATAAAAAAATCAGAGAACAATTTAAAAAATGAAATCCCCCCAAATCAAAATCTTATCTAAAGGAGAGCTAAAATCAAAGCTCTCTTTTCTTGTTTTACACCATAATCCCGAAATAGTTATTCAGGAAAGTGAATGGAAGGATGTTTATAATTTTTATTTAGGCTATGTAACATGCTTCAAAGCAGTACTTAGTTATCCATTTGATGATAGCTATGCGCATAATTTTATTCTTGAAGAATGCTTTAATTTTCTCATTTCTACGCATTTATAAAAATATTTTTATTTTTTTTCTTGTTTGATATAACAAATATGAAATATTAATGTTATATTTACAGTTCAATAATTAACAACCAAATTATAATTGTATTATGAAAACTGTAGAAAAACAACAAACAAGAAAAGAAAATTCTAATCTTAATTACACTCCTAAAAAGGATGAATTACAAATTAAATCTACTAAGAACTATGCTTTGTTCAATTATTATAGAACAAATCGCAGAATCAACTGGAAACATGTTGATGAATTAGTAGAGAGCATTAAGCAAAAAAACCTCCTTCACGATTACCCAATGACAGTGAATCGCGAATTATGGATCTTAGATGGACAGCATCGTTTTGAGGCCGCTAAGAAGCTTGGAGTAGCTATCTATTATAAGATCAGCGAAAGATTCGATGAAGGCGACATAGCTCGTATAAATAGCTCTGCCGACGATTGGAAACTCAATGACTATCTTGATTTTTATGTCAGTAAAAATTTTGAAGATTATAAAATTGTCAGAGATTTTGCACAACATAATGATATCAGCATCTATGCCGCCATTGGAGTACTTAATGGCGGCTCAACTCAACCATCATCAAAATTGATCAAACAATTTGAGAAAGGAGAATTTAAAGTTAAATCTCTCGGTCAGGCTCAGGAAATTATTTCTGCAATCAATGATTACGGTCAATATTTTCCACATTATAAAAGTAAGTCATTCATGAATGCAATCAGCAGACTGATGAAGAATGAGGATTATGACCATGAGAAAATGCTTCATAAAGTTTCAATGCAGCATGGTAAACTGATTAAATGCACTGACGTTAAACAATATCTGTCCTTGTTTGAAGAAATCTTCAATTACAAATCTAAAGCTGACTTCGTTCACTTTCGACATCTTAATTAATTCTCTGTTAATCATCTATATTTGCGTAAGGTGTGGTATTAATTTATCACACCTTATTTTTTATATAAACATTTGCATATATTAAATATAAATCTTATATTTACATAGATGTTTAACCTAAAGAATAAAGAAATGACAAGAATAGAAAGATTTAAAAAAAGATTAGAACAAGCAAATGGCAATAAAACCAATATGATGAATGTAATATCAGATATTAAAATGGCACTAGCTTCTCATATTTTAGGTAGAAAATTTGGAGAAGATCCAGAAGAATTTTTAAATAGAAAACCTGAATTAAAAGCCTTCAAGGAATGGACAAAATCCATAGAGCTTGATAAAAACTATAATCTTATTAAATATTAACAACCCATACAACAATGATTGACTCAACTAAAACTATCTGGTACTTCACAACGCCAGATGAATTAAGACAAATCGCTGATAAAATGGAAGCTATTTGTAGCAAAGCAACTATCCTTGATAGCCTAACAATCAAAACAATTGAAATTGAGCCAAATATTCAATTAAGAATAGTTGCTGACTACAATAAATGTACTAAACTAGGAATACTTAAAAGAACAGTCTAATGTCAACTCATAGAAAAATAGCAATTGTCATCCTTGTGATAATTCTTACCTACCTATCCCTCACCTCTTGTACTCATAACTTAAATGCTACTGTATCAAATAAGCATGAGATTAATAAACTTGAATACATAGGAGGTAAGGTGGTGCCAGTAACAGAATATTATGTAACTAAAACTAAGTGAAAATGAAAACATTAGAGCAAAACGATATACTTGAGGGCAATAAATTAATTGCCGAATTTATGGGAATTTTATATGGATTAAGAAAAAATGGTATTGTTGAACAAAATTCTAAAGTTCGCATTCATCAATATCAAGATTTTGAAGAAACAGAGGGGTTGCATGTAAATCATTTAAAATTTCATTCCTCATGGGATTGGCTCATGCCTGTTTATAGAAAAATAAAAGACTATCTGGATCGAATTGAAAGACCAAGTAAAAACCATTGCTGCTATGGTGATTCATTAGAAGTAGATATACATTGTGCTGTTACTGAAATACATATTGAAGGAGCGCACAAATCAATTGTTGAGTTTATCAAATGGTATAATAGTAAACCATTATAATAATGAACTACCAAGGTAAACGAAAAGATCAAGTGCAAGTCAGCATTTCAACCTTTATTTGGTGTATGATCATTGCTGCCTTAATCTTTCTTGTCAAGATTTTGTTTTAAGGCTATTTTCCCTTGATCTGAGACACTTTCTCATTGTGAGTAGTGTCATCTATCCAGAAAGTAATTAAATTGATTATAAACGTTTAAAATAAGTAAAATGGAAAAATTAAAAGTAATAAAAGTAAATTCTGAATATATTGAATTTGAAAATGAAATAAAGTTATATTCAGAACATATATCAGATTGTTGCGAAAATCATTATTTATTACTCGATGATTTAGAATTAAGTGATTTTGAAGGATTAGAATTTAATTTAACAAATGATTTTTTCTTTAAAAAAATAGAAGATTATGGAATAGAGTTAATTCCAATTAATGGACATTCTATTAAAATTCCAGGATATGGATATAATAATGGTTATTATTCCACACAATTGACGCTAGTATTGTCTGGAAGAGGATTTTATAAAACCTTTGATATTACTGAATGTCAAAAAATAGAAAATTAAAAAATAATTACCTAAAAACTTGCATCTTAATTTCAATTATATTAATTTCACACAAAATTCAATTAATTTTTTAGTTCGCAGGATTATGGATGATTAATTGAATTAAGTTTTTTAATCCAATAATCAAAAAGGCCAGATAATCCTGCAATAGTCTGGTCTTTTTCTTTTATATATAGTTGAGATCCAATCCCATTAAATATCTCGAAGGAACTATTGAGAAAGCTTCCAAAGCAGGCTTAAAGCATGACTATCTTTTTTTCATGCAATTAAAATCTTTCTGTGATTCTGGATACTTCTATAAAAAAAACTACCTAAAACAAATCTCCTGCCATCTTAATATCAATAAGGCTACCATTAGAGAACGATTTAAATCAATGGTAGATAATGAAATAGCCATTATTGTGTATGATAAAAACAATAAACACGTTGGCTATCAATTGCTTTCCTATGATAAACTATGGCAAAAATTAGGATTCGAACCTAAGAGAAGTGGAAGGGGATATAAAAATGCAAATGAAATAATAAAAATACCTCATGACTTAATTAATAGCAAAAACAAATTACTTGAAGTCATATATCATTTTGATCAATATCGATTAGAACAGAGGCTTTTTTACATTGATAAACGAGATAACAAACCTTGCAGGGCTTATTCAGAGGGCGGTTATCAAATTTCTCAACGTGCTATGGCTAATCGATTAGGATTGAAAACGAGAATGGCAGCTTGTAAAATTCAATCAAAACTAAGAAAGCAAGGTTTAATGTCTGTGCAAAATAATAGCATCATGGTAGATAAAATGCATATCACTACCTACCTTAATGATAATGTTAGCAGACTTAATCCCAAAACTTTCTATATATTTGATAAAAAAAAGAAAGGTATGGTAAATATTCACATGCGTTTATGCAATACACTACTAACCTCTCCTTTGTCTTTTTTCAACGACAATAAACTTAACCACATAAATGGCAAATCCCACAAAGTGTGATCAGACCTTTATTTGTATGTTTTGCTTTGCCTTGCAAACCATACAGGTCAAGTTTATATATAACTTAAAAAAGGATATTATTTATATATAATATATTAAATACAAAGGGAAAAGAAGTATATTATATTAAATATTATATAAAATATATATAATAATAGTTGCAACTTATAAATACAATGATTATATTTACAGAGTAATAAATGTTTAACTAAAAGTTATAGAGATGAAAGAGCAATTCATAATCGGAGAATTATCCACTGAATGTATTTTTGATTCTGGAATAGAGCAGATGATGATCGAAGTATTCAAACAATGGGAAGTCAAAGACACCTACGAAGAGGCTGTTGAATATATCAGAGATTACTTCGATAAGCCAGGGAAAGATAGTACAAGGTTGCACATTAAAAAAGTATTTGTAAAATCATGACCTCACAATCAACCATTCAACTCATAAACCGAATTGAATTAGCAATGCAACGACAATTGCAACTTAAGCGAGAGCAGATAGCTATTCTCAATACCTTTCCTTTGTATGTTGATAACCTTAAAGCAATAAATAAACGAATTATTGATAAAACTTATTTGAAAAAATGATGAAAATCATCAAATCAATATCAAATAAAGAAAAGAGAATCAGATTATTCATTGACTTTATGACCTATAGTGATAATATAGTTTACACTTGGTATATAAAAGTCAATATTAATAATAAAATTTTTAACTTAAATTTACAGTAATGACACAAGTAATCTTATCATTCGCAGGAGCAATAATTATCTTTGCATTAGTCGGATTATACGAATGGTTCAAAAGCAAAAAATAATCTTCTGGTTTCACATATTTAAAGAATCAATCCATTTGTCAATTTTGTTCTTTTGGATTTCTTTAAAGAAAGTTATTGGGTTTATATTAATAAGAGTATTAATGTTAATTTGTGGAAGATGATCTACATCTACACAGACGGTGGCTGCTCCAATAACCCAAAATCAAAGCATCATAAATATGGTGCATGGGCCTTCGTTGTAATTAAAGATGATGACCTTATTCATTTCGATCATGGAGATGCACACAACGTCACATCAAACATCATGGAATTAACAGCTATTACAAAGGGTTTACAGTGGCTCAGAGACAATAACATCACTGATAAGGTGATTGTATTAAGTGATAGTAAATATTGTATCACAGGGCTTAATTTATGGCTCAAACAATGGATTGATCAGAAATGGTACAGTACATCAGGAAAACCAATAGCAAACCAACAATTGTGGCAGTATCTCAATTCTCTCAAATTGTCCTTGCCAAACGTTACCTTCAAGTGGGTTCGTGGTCATGCAGGAAATCAATGGAATGAGATGGTAGATCAGTTATGTTGGGATGCGAGAGGGAAATAACGGTTCGCAAATATAACGTGCCGCGACTAAACCAGTGCGAATTTGAAAACGAAAATTATGACTATAGTAAATGGATTTGATATTGATACTTCCGAAGGAGCTACAGCCTATCTTGAAAGCGAAGGTATTGATGTAGAGAAATATGTAAGAAGGGGAATTGATGAATTGAAACGAAACAAAGCATTGGATTTAGCCGATGTTAGCGGTTCGTTGCCTGAAGGCTATTGTAAATATTGTGGCAAAACTCCCTGTGAAAGAAAAGGCGTGTCTATTTATCCTGAAGATGATGAGTAATGACTACTAACGATGTAGCTAAACGCCTGTACTTGTATGGCGTTTTAGCGTGTGTTGTAGGTATGTAAGCCTACGGATTTGAAAACGAAAACTTGATAACATGGCAAAGAAATTAATTAAAGAGATAAAAGAAAGTTACACAAAAGGTAAGGTGTACAATCTGGCTGACGGAGATGATTTAATCCCAAAGTTACTGTATACTAATTATTTTGAGAATACAGATGAAAGCTATTTAACTGAGGATGGAGAATGGATGGCTGAGGACAGGTGTAAGAAATCTGTAACTTTTGTGTTACGAGTATATGAGTAGGTTTATTACCTACAACGTAAAAGCTATGGTGCGTGGCTTTCAACAACGCACCCAAACAGTAAATAAACTTTAAATTATGGATACAATATCAGAAAAAAACGAACAGCCATGCACTATAGCGGGTGTTAGTTGCCGTTTTTTAGAAATTGGTGACGTGGTTTTTGTTCGTAAATATCATGGTGTACTAAATCATAATTACAGGATGGAAGCTGTGAAAGTTGTAGATGTGTCTAAGACATTGGCATATTTAAGTAACGGACAAAAGGCTTATAGAAAACCACGTAAACACACGATGAATGATGGATGGCACTGGTCTTTAAAAGATGGTAATGCTGCTTATCCAAATGGAAACTAACGTTTTGCGTGTATAAGAAGTGGCGGATTAGAACTCCAAAACTTTCAGAAAACGCAGAACTTAATTAGAATTATAAAACTTTAAATTAACCGAGAACCCGCCATTTTTTATACACGCTGTTATAAGCTGGTGCGGTATTATAGCACAGAACTTGAATCGAAAGACTAACCTTTTTCTTTTCTTTTCTTTTTTGTGCGGTGGTAAAAAACAAAAATTGAATAATGAAACGAAATATAATTTATAACGAAGATTGTAAGATTACCTTGAAAAGACTTTATGATAAATCTATTGATGGGATAATTACATCACCACCATATAACATTAATACAGAAAGAAGTGATTGTTATTACAATAATGGATATTCTGAATTAGATGGTTTGAGTGAGAATGATTATCTTGAAGTTAGAACAAATGAATTTAAAGAATTTTCAAGAGTAATAAATGATACTGGTGTAATTTGCTACAACATATCTTATGCAAAAGAAAATCCTATTCTACCAACATTATTGGTTGCTAAAATTCACAATGAAACTGATTTAACTATTGCTGATATTATTTGTTGGAAGAAACCAAACGCAATACCATTTCAGACTTCTCCAACCAAATTAAGTAGGATTACTGAATTGATTTATGTTTTTGTAAAAAAAGAACATTTACATACATTCAAGACCAATAAGGAAGTGAGTAAAGTAAATGAGAAAACAGGACAAAAGTTTTACAAAAACTATGTGAATTATATTGAAGCAAGAAATAATGATGGATACCAATGTCAATTAAAAGCATCATTTTCACAAGATTTGGTAAATCAACTGATAAATATTTACTTTCCAAAAGGTAGTTTGATTTATGAACCTTTTACTGGAATAGGAACTACACAATTAAGTTGTATTGAAAATGAATGTGATTACATTGGTAGTGAATTAGTAAAAGACCATTATGAAATTGCTTTAAAAAGGGTGGGAGAAAAAAGAAAAGAAAAAGATTTACAAGCAGGAACGCTCTTTGGAAACGAAAGGTAGCACTTGCTTATAACGTTTTGCAAATAAATACAGTAGCGACATGAAAGAACAAATTTACAAAATATGCACACAGCTAAATGATGGGCAGATAACTGTTACGGAAGCATCCGAACAGCTATTGGATTTATTTGCCGTTAGCGGTGCGGAGCGAAAGTTAGTTTGCCCACATTGCAAATCAGGCGAAGAAAACTTCACAAGAAATGGAAATCATGTTTGGTGTAGAAAATGTGATTATGAGTTTAATGTGGGCTAACTAATTACCGATAACTACTATATATAAACAACCGTTTTTAAATATTTGATTTTCAATACTTTATATTTAAGTTTTAATTAAATATTTAAGGATTTGCAAATACAACTTAAATAAACATTTGCATATATCAAATATAAGTTGTATATTTATAGTGTAAACTAAAATAAAAAAGATGAAAACTTTATTCACTACCACACTAATCTTAATCTCCCTTGCTGTATTTGCACAGGACGATCAACTCAAAGACTTAGGTTTCACAGTATCAAGTGAAACAAAAACCCACATTGTCTATGATAAAGAAATAGACAGCGTTCTTGTCCAGGTTTACCAAAACAAAAAGACAAGTAAGTACGATGTGTACATATTCAGTGCAGATGATAACAAGATATATCAAGTAACTCATTCAAAAGAGTTCGATCAAATCAAAAAAATTGTCGCTAAGAGTCGAAATAAAAAAGACAAAGAACTTGCAAAGCATTGATAAAAGAGTTATATTTACATAGATGTTTAACTAAAAGATAAAGAAATGGAAAAGCAAAATTATGATTTAAACTTTTATCAAGCACTTGAAGTAGTGATGAATGGTGGAGCTGTAAAGGGAGATAACTTTGTTGATGGAGTATTTTTGAAACTCAATTCACAAGGTCAGTTAGTGACTGTTGATGCACGTAGATTATACATTGAGGAAACTAATGTGTTTATCAAAGGTATGGTTAGGCAGAAATTCAGAAGCTTAACTGTTATGACAATGAGAGAATTGAGTTATTAATTTTTATTTAAAGAACAAAACAATGAAAGTTCCTACTTTTAAAACTAAACAAGCAGAAACCAATTTTTACAACTTCATAAACCAATTCAGAGGAATACCTAAACCATCATTACAGGTAGCTCATACTTTCAGTGATGGCAGGGTAGTGTATAAGGGAGGTGCAAAATGGAACAAATAGCAATATTATTCATTTCCTTTGTATTAGCTTCTATGTCATTAACATCAATAGGTATAGTACTTAAAAATCGTAATTATGACAACAGCAAATCAAAGAAAAATATTTATTCCTGATCCATTGCAACAGTTAATAGACAGGATCGCAGGAAGAATAATAAAGTCGTTTCCTCAAGACAAAACATTTCATTTTGAGGTTATGGATAAGCCAACAAATGCATACTTCACTATATCATTTAAAGCAGAGAATCAATCTCAAGCTTGGAGAATGGCATTAGAGATGTGTGAAAGAAAAGATTTTGATAGCAGAACGTTAACTAAAATACCGGTGTGATGGAAGAGCGAAAACTATCTTATTATCCAGATGGTAGATTACATATGGATAATTGTGTGATAAAAGGAACAAATAAGTTGACAGGAACTTCCTATGAATATCATCAAAATGGAAGGGTTAAAACAATAACAAACATAATAGAGAATGGCAATAAATGTAGTCATTTTGAATGTCAATTGTATAACGAAAATGGCTTTTTTATAAAGCATTTTATTACTAAGTTTGATAAATTTTTTGATTTATATTATAATTAAAATTATTATGGAAGTCTCAAACAAAACTAACACAATGCAGCCCTATATGAATAAGGGCGATGTTAAGATCACTGAAAATTGGAATTTTAGAGAAGAAAGTAAAAGAATAACTCATCCATATATGAAGCTTGATCATGAAGAAATAGACTTTTCTTTTCTTGAATCAAACAAAAAAGGATTTGATTTATTATCTCATTATCCAAATGGTAAAAAATTTCAATCATGATAACCGTAGTAATATTTTTAATTATAATAGGCATATTGTTTCTTATAGCAATATTTAAAGGTATGGGTGCAATTGCAAAAGATGCTCAGGATGAACTTGATTTTGATCATTATGAAAATAATTCAAGGTATACGGTAGATGATGAAGATATTAAATCATGGTTTGAATGATTAGTCATGAAAGTTATAAGAAAGATAATCAAAGCTTTATTGCCTAATGACTATCATGAGATAGACATAGAGTTAAGAATAAAAGCTTGTGTAAACATAGAAGATTTATTTGATCTATGGAGAGAATATAAGGACAATAAAGATCAATATCATCTTAAAGAACAGAATAAAATCATAAATTTATTTGCATTAAAGATGCAAACCATTTAAAACCCACAAATGATTCCTTCAAAATATCAGTCAGACATCTTTGATGCATTTGATAAAACAAATCGTAATCTATGTATTGAGGCAGGGCCAGGATCTGGAAAATCAACTATCCTAAAAGAACTTGCCAAAAGAATACCACGATACAAGAAAGCTATTGTTGTTGCTTTCAATAAATCGATTGTGGAAGATATCAAATCTAAGCTACCATTTCATGTAGAATGTCAAACATTACATAGCTATGGATTTGGAGCTATTAGGAACGCCATAGGAGGACAATTTAAGCTCAATCAATATAAGACACTACAATTGAGTGATAATGTCGTAAAACCGCTTAAATTGCCCAAGAAGGAAGAGTTCATTTATAAGCTCACTATTCAATCAATCATTGACTTTGCAAGGATCACTCATGTATCAGATGAATCTGGATTTAAAAAAGTAGTTGATAATTACGATATCGTTTGTAAAAATGGCGAATTATCACATTCATTGGAAGTATTTGATGATCTTAATAAATACAATAGAGGCAGACATAAGCAATTCATTATTGATTTTGTAGATATGCTTTATTTTCCTGTATTCTTAAATCTACAAGTACCTCAGTATGATGTAGTTCTAATCGACGAGCTTCAAGATATGTCACCCATACAGCATTTATTATTATATAAAATGATTCGCCCTGGGGGTAGAATAGTTGGTGTGGGCGACGATTTTCAAAGTATTTACAATTTTATTGGCGCTGATACTCAGTCGATTACAAAATTCAAAAACAAATTCGATACCCTTAATCTTCCCCTGTCAATCTCTTATAGACTTCCAAAGTCAGGAGTAAAACATGCTCAAGAAATCAATGAAAAGTTAGAATCAAATCCAGCAAACATTGAGGGCATAATGCGAAAGGGAACCATTGAAGAAATTGAGGAGAAAGATTATGTTGTTTGTCGTAACACAAGACCATTGGTAGATTTATACTTTCATTTACTCGAAATGGAAAAGAAAGCTACAATAGTTGGTAAAGATACTGAGAAAGGACTTCTTACCATTGTAAATAAGCTTGAGGATTTAAACAAACAAGAGGCTTTATTTGCATTAGAACAAGAAAAAACGTATATTTACGACAAATTAAAGCAGGAGGGTGTTGAAAATCCCAAAAATCATTATAAGTATATAGTATTTGAAGAAAAAGCAGACATTATTGCATTGTTTATTAGAAAATATGATCACATATCTGTTGTTAAACAAAAGCTTCATGAAATATTTGATGAAAATAGACCAGGAGTTAAACTAATGACAATCCATAGGGCAAAAGGACTTGAGAATGATATTGTTTTTTATCTCACTCATTATGATGGTAAGAAGCTTATTCCCTCAAAATATGCAACCACAAAAGAACAACTTATACAAGAACGAAATCTTGACTATGTTGCCAGAACTCGTCATAAACAACAATTAATATATATTACAATTTAAGTTTATGAAAGCAAACGATAAACAAAAGCAAACAATTCAAGCCATTGGTGATTTAATAAAAGGATGGCAAACCACAAATGATATTCATTCACCCTCTCATTATACAATTATTGAAGAGGCAATTTATGATATGGATCTAAAAATAAATACAAGTGATTTAATAACAGATCATATAGAGAGATTGTATGATATCATAAAGCATATTAAATGAGCTATAAATGGTTAAATCCAAATCATCATAGTAACGGTGTAAGTAAGCGGTCGTTTTAATGCCGCTTACTGTGTGTTGTACCCCGTTTTTATTCTTTGCGTTCTTAAATGGGGTACAAATGGGAAAGACAATCGCCTAAACAACTGTTAGTTGAATCATAATTTTTTAAAGGTTGAAATACAAAGAATTAATACTCAAATACCTCAAGCAATATCCTAATGCTACTTTTACACACATAGCAACAATGATAATTGAGGAAAATGATACTGATAGCAGATCAGTTGAAAAGATGCGAAGGCATGTGGCTAAAGTTGCAAAATTAGATAATCCCCATAAGATAGAAGATCAATCAGATGAGCAGAAAAGAAGTGAATTTAGTGGCAATAAAGCTAATTTTGAATACAAAGGAAGAAAAAGCTTAACATCTCTTGAACAAGCCATTGAATATTTTGAAATAGACACTGAACAATGGGAAGTAGAAAAATTCACAGCCAACAGTTGGGATGTTACTAATAAACACGGTATCACATATACAAATTATCAAATTAAACTTTTCCTTGTAAAAAAAACAATTCAAACCGATCCTAATTTATTTCTCACCTTTGTGAGTGAACAGCTTTTTAAACAAGCTCCCAAATTCCCAACTATCAATTTTAAATTTACTGAAAATGATAAAATGCTTGAAGTAGGCATTCATGATTTTCATTTAGGTAAACATGCCTGGGCTAAAGAAGTAGGAGAAGATTATGATTTAAAGATAGCTGAGGAACTCTATAATAATACCATTGATACTATTGTTCAAAGAACAAATCATTATTCATATGATAAAATATTATATGTCGTAGGTAGTGATTTCTTTAATGTGGACAATCTTGACAATACAACAACTAAAGGAACTCCACAAGATGAAGATACCAGATGGCAAAAGACTTTTTCGAAAGGAGTTCAAATAGCAAGAGATCAAGCACTAAAATTATCTCAAATTGCACCTGTTGAAATTATTGTAATACCGGGGAATCACGATGCAACAAGATCCTTTTATATGGGAAGTACTCTTGAAGCATATTTCTATAATAATACCAATATAACAGTTAATAACAGTCCTATGAAGCGCAAATACATTCAATATGGACAATGTGCAATAGGATTTGCTCATGGCGATAAGGTACCAGAGAAAGCATGGAATGAAATATTTGCAGCAGAACAACCTCAATTATGGGGAGCTACAAAATACAGAGAAATGCATACAGGAGACAAACATCACCTTGTAAAGAAAAGTAATTCAATTATAGTCAATGAAAACAATACTGTAAAAGAATATAAAGGATGTACATTCAGAATAACGCGATCAATAGCATCTTTGGATGACTATCATTACAGCAATGGATATGTAGGTACTATTAGAGGAACAGAGGCTTTTGTATGGGATAAGGATGCAGGATTGATAAATATTATCAATGCTAATTTATGATGTAAATAAAAATTTTTGTATCTTTACATAGATGAACAGTGAAATAGATCATAATAATTTCATACCAAATCCAGGAGATAAATTCTGGTATATTAAGGAGGCATTAGAAAACAACCTACCTACTCTTAAAATAGTATGGAGTAAATTTGATCCTAATGATAATAAGCATAAAAACCTTGTTAAATCAAATAATTGTTATCAAAGCAAACAACAAGCAATACAATCATTATTATGATACAACCTCAAGTAAAAACGGCTTTAGTAGCAATTAATGATAAAGGGGGAAAGTTCCGAATAAGTGTTGATCTTCAAAACTATGAAATAGAAGAGTGTGAAGATGGAACTTGCATTATATATCACATGTGGGATGACAATAAGATTTATTGCGTAGATATGTCATATGAAAAACTTCATATGCTTGTTAATGGTTTTAATCTTAATCTTTTAAATTGATGTGGCAAGAAAAAGAAAGACAAAACCAAAAAATACAAAGGAAGTAAGATTCAATGATATAGAGGTAGCCAAAAGGGTTAGTGAAATAGCTCAATTACGTCTACAAGGAAAATCATATAGTGATGTAAAAAAATATATGATGACTACTTATGAACTCACTGAGAATAGATACAATCAATATGCTCAGAGAGCTAAAGACAAAGTAAGACAGTTATTAAATGATGATTTAATTCACATAAGGGTAATCCATGCAGACAGATATGAATGGTTCTATCAAACATTCCTTAAAATGGACTGCGATAGATACGCAATGGATGCTCTTGGTTGTATTGAAAGATTATTAGGACTTCATAGTAACACAATAGGAGTAAGCATTCATAATCTAATTGAAAAGAAACAGCAACCAAATCTATATGATTACACAAAGCTAACTGAGCAAGAATTAAAAAGATTAAAACAATTAGTAGATAAATGTAAAAAGTAGTGCATAATTGATAAAAGTTTTGTAAATTTGTTCTTTCATCTTTTTTATTTAAGTTAAACATCGCAGGTAGCCACTAAAACGTGGCTATCTGTTTTTAAACCGTAATGAAAATACTCACAGTCATGACATTGTGAAATTAGGGCAGGAATTTGAACTCGAATTACAGAGAGACATTTACAGGGAAAGCTATTATGAGTTTTTAAAGGAAGCTGTTACCAAAATTGAGCCGGATAACGTCTGGAGCTGGAATTGGCATATAGAGGAAGCATGTAATATTTTCCAGGAAGCAGTTGAGAGAGTAGTAAAAAAAGAACCCAAACCTTACGATTTATCTTTTAACCTTCCTCCTTCCAGTAGTAAATCAATGATCTTTTCTGTTTGCAGTATTGCATGGATATGGTCATTTGCACCTCATGTTAGATTAGCTACAGATTCATATAAGAGAGCACTATCTACCGATCATTGTCGTAAGGCTGCAAGATTAATTAATACAGACTGGTATCAAAAACTTTGGGGTAATAAATATAAACTCACTAAATCTACAGAAGAAAGAATTGAAAATAATCATGGTGGAGTTCGTGTTGCTTATGTTGATACAGGATTTCACTATGATATAATAATTGGCGATGACTTGTTGAATGCACAAGATGGGGCCAGTGAGGCAGAAGTGAAGGCAGCAGATGAATTTTGGTTTAAAACTGTTCCCTCTCGTTTCAGATCTCAAATCTACGGATTGAAGGTTCTTGTAATGCAAAGACTTGCCCAAAACGATCCATGCGGTATAGTAAAAGAAAGAAATCTCAATTATAGACATTTTATTGTTCCTGCAATTCTTACAAAAGATTTGACACCCTATGATCAATTTGTTGATAAATATGGTGAAGATGGCAAAGGAACATTTTGGCAAGAAAGATTTCCGATTCATGTAATTAATGAGAAACAGAAGGAAATGAGTGAATCTGACTTTGCTTCTCAGTATCTACAAAGTCCATCTCCACCAGAGGGAGGTATGGTTAAATATGAATGGATTGAAAAAGTAAGTGCTCATAGTATCATTAGAAATCCAGTAGATGAACCAATATATTTCTTTTTAGATACATCATATACAGATAAACATGAGAACGACCCCAATGCATACCTTGCTTGTTTTAAACGAAAGGGAGATCTATATGTAATTAATGTTCATGAAGAATGGCTTACTATTACTCAAAACATTCCCTATATACAACAATATGTCCAAGCAAATCATTACAGTAATGGGTCATTGATTTATATAGAACCCAAAGCAAGTGGTCAGGATATAGTTGATATTTTAAGGAAACAAACCCAATTAAAAGTAGTAGAGGCAAAAAATCCAATTAAAGACAAAAAAATGAGACTAAATGCTGTTGTTCCATTTATTAAATCTGGAAGAGTAAAATTTATTGAAGGTGCTTATTTAGGTCCATTTTTGTCACAATTATGCATGCAGCCCTTTGCATCACGATGGGATATGACTGATGTTTTAACTATGGCAGTAGATGAATTATTAATGGGTAGTGATTTCGACTTCTTATTAATGTAGATAAAATATTTTTCCCGACATTTGCACATATCAAATATAATCCTTATATTTACATAACAATAAGACATTCAACAAAGCTGATACTTTTAAAAGAAAAGAAATCACTGCAACTATCAGTTGAATAGCGATTAATGCAGCTAAAAGAAAAGGTTGAAAATCCAAGAGATTGTAATGTTGAAATAAGTACCCCGGAAAAGTAGCAATGTGAACTTAACACTATACTACTCATTCAATCTCTAAAATGACTACAATAGACAAACCTTCACGTGGTGTAGTTGTTTAAACTAATTGTCTAATTAAATAAGTAATAACAAAAGAAAGTTATGGATGACGATCAAATATTAAATAGAGGAGGTTCTGAAGAAGATATTGAAAAATATGCTTCAAAGAATGGTGCTGATTTAACCAAAGAAGATTTTAAAGACAGTTGGAGTAGAAAAGAGATAATAGAAATACTTTATAAATATGAACAAGACACTTTACATTATGGTAGAGATCCATATTATAAAGATATAGATAAAGTTAATGAATGGGCTGAAGATAATTTATAACAATAAAACAACATGCTATCACTAATCACATTCATTCTTGCAATAATATGTTACTCAATAATAGAAACACTCATACATCATTTTAGTATTTCTATATTCAGTAAATTAGATCCCAAATGGTGGAATCCTACCTATAGCTGGAAAAGAAAATACGAAATGAAACCAACACTATTTAATAAATATATTAGTGTAATATGGTCAGATGCCTATCACCTATTTAAATTCATTTTTCTTATACTAACTATTGCATCAATAGTAACCTATCAAACATTAACTACATTTTACATAGATTTAGTAATTTATTGGATAGTTTATTCAATAGTGTTTAATTTGTTCTATGGTAAATTATTATTAAGAGTATGATGGCAGACATCTTCCTTGTTATCATTCTGATTCTTTGTATATTAGAGATAATTTACAAACCAAACATCCAGGTAACAAAATACAAAGATGTAGTGCTATTCTATGGAAAGAACAAAAGAAAGTATATTAAACTATTTAAATTGTAAATGTCTAAACAAGTAACCCATTTACGAAGCACCTTAGATAAAGATCAAGTACTACTTGATATTAAACAATACCTCAATGAAGGTAAATTAAATACTGATATCTATAAGGATATAATGGAAAAATATCCTTCCATTAAGTCAGAACAGAAGGTGCAACATCTTATAGTTGAGGCCAGACAGATAATCCAGAATGAACTTGATTTCAATATTGAAGATGTAATGATCAATCATGCATCGAAATATGATATCATCTACGAAAAGAACCGAAACCCTATAACAACCAATGGAGCGAAAGTTACAGATAGAAATAGATTAATACATCATTACCTCACTGCGATGGAAGCACTGAAGAGAAAAGAAAAACTATTGGGAGTAGTGCAGAAGAACCAATTAGAGGTAGAACTAAAGAACGATATAGTAGAACAAGCTCAGCAAGATGAAGAATTATTGCCATCAAGTAATCTTGATTTATCAAAACTTTCAATAGATGAAAAGAAAGAAATCCTTTTATTATTAAAGAAAGCCAAAGGTGAACTTGAGGAACAAACTCAAATTAAAACTACAGTAATGGTAACTAATCAAATTGAGCAAAAACAAGATAAACCCAAATATGAAAATGTTGTTGATCAGTTTGAGGTTGAAGATGTGGGCTATGAAGATGTAACCAATGAGGGTAAAGATATCCCGCAAGTTCATGAAGTAGTTAAAGATATGAAGTTAGAAGAAGCACGACAAATTGAAAAGCGAATAAAGAAACAAAAACTATTAGAAAAACTCAAAAATAAATCGATATGAAAAAACTATTTCAAATACTTAAAATAAATTCATAATAATGGAGCGTGAAACCCATTCATCACCGATAGGTGTGGATGGGAGGTAAGCGACACGCTAACGCTTTTAAAGTTAAACAAATTTAAAATTATTTTCTGATATTGCATTGTTTGGGTATTTTTTTGTACCCTTGTAAAAAAAGAAACCATGTATAATTGGACAAAAGAACAAACAGAATTATTAAAGGAAATTAAAACATCTGACGATTTTGATAGGATTGCATTACTTGTAAATAAAACAAGAAGTGCAGTAAAAACCAAAGCAAACAGAATGGGGATACATGCGTATCCTGAATTGTCCGAATACCATAAGCAAATACCTGAAAATATTAAAGCATATCTATCTGGACACTTCGATGGTGAAGGGTGTATTAGAATGTCTTTAAAAGACTCTGGTAAACTAAAACAGCGATTAGTTGTAATTGTATCTATTTCTAATAAACAAACATTAGAATTGTATGCTAAATATTTTAATGGAGTTATTAGAACCAAAAAACATTTTACAAACAAACCGTTATATTCTTGGACGATTGTTAAAAATGATGATTTATTTAATTTCATAGAAGCTATCATCCGTTTTAGTATAGAGAAAAAGCCACAATTAGAATTAGCTAAAGAGTGGTTGCTGAAAAGAGCCGAAGAAAGAAAAACAGTTGCTTTATCAAATGAATTTATAGAGTATTCAAATGACGTTGCAGAGCGGTTAAAGCAACTTAAAAAGTTGTAAACCATCCTGAAAAGCCGAGTATGTTGTACTGTCAAGTGCATTCGTTCTTAGGTTTAAAGCCCAACCCATCGCTATGCGTGGGTGGGTAGTTTACTTGGTGATTTCTGGTTACCACTTGTACTATCGTTTGGAATTATAATATGGGTAGCGGGAGAATATTGGGATTTCGTTTCTCAATATTCAATATTATCAATTATAGCCTCATGGATTGCTGCATGGATAGTATTGTTTAATTTAGTTGCACTAATGATATCAAAAGTTAAAACATTAATTAGCAGAAGAAGATTTTGAAGATCGAAATATCTATTTGTAAAAAGTGTAACAATTCAAAACCTATAATTAATCGCACTCATTGGCTTTGTCATGACTGCAATCAAGTACGATTAAATGGTGACAATTGGAAACAAGGCAAAATAAAGCGTTATAAGCCATTAAAGCAGTCAAATGGAGTCAGTATATTAACTAAGCAAAGAAAATCGATTGTAGCGGCTAAAAATAAGCCAAAACAAGCTATAGCATATTTTTGTAGTGATGGAACTAAGGTAACTCAAAGCCAGATAGATTCAAGACGATCTAAAGCCTATAGAGAAACCTATCCAAGTCAAATACAAATATGTCGTGGATGTGGAGATCAAGCACAAGGCAGTGCTCATATAATTCCTCAATCAAGATGTAAACAAATACACAAGAGTGAATTGATATGGAGCAATGAAAATTTCTTCCCTGGTTGTCACAAATGCAATGCAGCTATTGAGAACCCCAAAGGTCAGGAATGGAAGAATCTTAATAATATCAATGAATGCCTTGAAGTAATGAAGAAATACGATATTGAGCTTTATAATAAATTCATAAATAATCAATAAAACATTTGCATCTTAAATATAAAGATGCTATATTTACAATCTGATCATAAGATAATATATGCAGCACAAAGACGAATTCAAGGGCAATTAAACTTGATGCTGTGCCGGAGTAGCGATTCCGTTATTATCTTAAAAGAGGTTGTTTAACTCAAGAACTTCAAAGAGATACTCAACACTTGATACTATCTACTATGTAAATGGAAAGTACATGATTGAAATATCAATCAGAGAAGATTTAGAGTTTGATCATTTGAAAGTATACAAAAAGAAATAAAACTTAATAAAACACGTAAACAATCTGATGATGACTATTAATCGGAGTAAAATACCAGAGTGTATAATACCTCTTGGGTTGGTTGAAAATCCATCATACAATTAATAGTGACTTAAACGTGTATAAATAAAAGTTGAAACAGTTTCTTGTGATAAGGTGCAGATATAACAACTGTTAAATGCGGAATAAAACAGCAGCCATTATTACAAGTTGTAGTATGAGAAAATCTACTATGTAAAACTGTCATTGTACAATAAAATCCTATACCACATAGAAGTATAGGTTGCCACAGGATAGGGATGAAAGCCTGAGTAATGGTAATAAAATCATATTCCAGTAACAAAATTGTAACTTGCTATTCAAATAGTACTTAATGAATAGTTAATACACTGTTGGCTACGTTGGTAACGTTACAACCAATATTTAACCCATTTTAAATCTGATGACTGCGTACCACGCGGGAGGAATAGATTTAGAACGGATATAAGCAGGCATGGCGGAAGCGTAGAGCAAAAGCTTTCTAAACTTTAAAGCTCTTCGAAAAGTAGACGCTGATCCGGTCTAACGCAACACCGGGCATTTTCTTATTGAAGTGTTGTAAGCGATTTGCAGGTATCGAATCCTGCTGCCTGCTTATTTTTATTTTTAAACTAAAAATTGTAAACTCATGAAAACATTTACAAAAAAAGATAAAGTAATAATAAGAAGAGCATTAAATAGTTTCATAGCACAAATGATCTATTGTTCTTTGTTAGCATTATCATGCTTTGGAATATTCATTTTTATCCTCTTATATGGAGGTAAGTTATTAATATCATGAATCAACAAGAAATTACTGAAAGCTATATCAATAGCTATCATACTATAAATAGGCTGTACTATGCAGCCTTTACTTATCAAAATTGTGATTTTTACCAATACATTTACGTAGGCTCATGAGCAAAACAATTGAATTAATTGAAGGAAAACATTTCACAGTACCAGGGTTGCTAAGATATCTCAATGAAAATTTTAGTAAACTAATCTCTACAAAGAAAAAGCATAGCTTTAACATTAATGATGTACATCAATACATCAGAAAGGGAAAGCTGCCAAGCTATTGTGGTCAAATCTCCCTTATAGAACATAACAATCAAGCAATAGGATTGATATATATCGAATTAGTAAAATAATGGCTATTGATATTGATAAATTAGCACAAAATTATTACAACAACAAAGAAGTAATGACTGTGCAGGATATAAGAGCATTATTGAGGGATGTATATAATGAAGGAATTCTTTATGCTAATGGTTATTGGTTAAAATATCAACAAGAACAATTGATTATGGATCAAAAAGATGGATTATATGATCAACCTGAAATAGATGGAGAGGAAGAGGAACAAACTATCAATACCAAACCTTATTATAAAGGAAAAGACAGCCTTTATAAATTTGCACAAGAATGGCAACTCAATGCTTATGAATTTGATATCATAAAAAGAATCATACGTTGCAGACATAAAGGTCAATTCAAGGAAGATTTACAAAAAACCAAAGATTTAATAGATATCTATGCCAAAGAACACAACGCAAACGATTAAGCCAGTTAATTCATATATCATCTTTGATTGGGAAACGGGTGGATTAGATGCTACTAAAGTTGCAGTAACAGAACTTGCAATGATATCTATTAGAGGAGATAATTTTGAAGAAATTGATCGAATAAGTACATATATAAAACCCTATGGTAATTACACTTATGATCAAAAGGCACTTGACATTACTGGAATAAGTCATGATGATATCAATAGTGGAATAAGTGTAAAAGAACTTGTATCACAAATTATACAATTATTTCAAAATGCATCTTTTACTAAAAGAAAAGATGCAAGACCTATAATTGTAGCTCACAATGTTTTGTTTGATATAAGTTTTCTTCAACAAGTATTTGCTTTTTGTAAAGTTAATCTAAGTGACTATATACAAGGTAAAGAGGACTTTTATGGAAACTTCATACCTCAATATGTTGATACAGTAGAGGAAAGTAAAAGAAAGTGGAATAGAGAAGCAGGAGAAATCAAAGATTACAAACTCCCTACTTGTTGTCAAAAAGCTGGTATTGATCTCATAGATGGTCATAAGGCAATAAATGACACAATAGCACTTAAAGAGCTATTTATTTACCTCACAAAGAGCTTACGATCTCAAGGAGGTGAGCTATCATCAGTACAGGAATTTCGATACAGAGATACATTTGAATTTTAAAAATATGGGCACAGAATATGAATTATTAAAAGCCGAATACAAACAATTACTTGAAGAAAAAGAGCAATTGGAAAATAAAGTCAGTCAGCTTGAAGAAGAGGCTGACAATATGGTAGAGAAAATTAATGATTTATCGGTGTCGAATAATGATTTAGCAGAAGAGATAGAGAGATTATCAGAAGAAAACGATGATTTATGTAGAGATATAGATAGAATTGAATGGGAAAGATTAGATAAAGTTGAATTAATTGAAAATCTATTTGAAGGTATGGATTTAAACAATCTTGATACCAGAATGAAAATAGAATCATTTGTGCAGCATTGTAAAGATATGCCATCATGGATGTTTGACCAAATGATTGAAAGTCATTCAGAAGCTTTAATTTTAAAGAAAAAATAAAATGAATCAAGACAACAGTATACTTGAATATTTAGAAAAAGAAGAAACGCGACAGGCAGCCTTCAATCTCTCTTTGCAATTTTATCAAATATCAAAGAACTGGTTCTCAGCTAAGCAAATAGCCAAAAAAGTCAAGGGAGAAAGTGAACAAGATATCTATGTCAAATTACTTGCCCTTCAAACTTTAGGCATGAGTCAAAAGAAAATTGACGATAAGGGAGTAGAGAAATTCAAAATCGTTCTCCAATATAAAGATAAAATTCATTACCTAGAACAAAGGGTACACGATCTTGAACAAGAAAAGCAATTTACATTATTAGAAATAGAAAAACTCAAAAAGCAAATCAAATAAATTCCTCAATTATTTTTTTATAATTTTCAATTTGCGTATATTTACAATTGTTTAAACAAATTGTATTTATGCGCATTTATATTTTTACAAAGACATGTCATTACAATCAGCACAGGCAAGTATAATCCACAACAACCTTAAAGCAAACGTAACTAATTACAAAGAACTCACTCTACCTAAATACACTGAGAAACAAATAGAGCAAATCAAGAAAGGTGGAGAGTATGAAGTGTTCTCAGCAGCTTCATTTGACAAATACACATCTGACATTAAAGATAAACTTGAAAAAGGATACCTAACTGAGATAGAGTCAAAAAACTACGTAGAGGATACCAAAAATATTGAGAAAGCCATCAAGGTAGATGAAAAAGGCAATGAAGAGCCTATTTATTTCTACTCCCTTGTAGAAAAAGTAGATTCAATCACAAAAAGCGAATCAGGCGAAGAAACTACAATTCAAAAATCTCAATACAAAGACAATCCTCTCAATAGAAAATTCGACAGAGTAGGAAAAGAATTGCCAGTACAGCAATAATCGTAATTCACATACTTGAATATCTAACTGTTCAATGAGTGAATTGACAGATAAAATAAAATCATTAGAGCTTCAAAAACAAAGATTAGTTGCTGAGGAATCTATCATTATGCGCAAAGCATTTGAAAGTGATGATCCAGACGCACTAATCAAAGCTCAATCATTCTTACACGAGATCTATAGAAGAGACAACAAAACAAAGTCTTTCTTTATAGATCCATCTAATTTTACAGCAAGGGGTGGTTATTTAACTGAACCCAACAAAATAACCCATACTACTCTTAGGAGGATGGCCAATGCCCCTATTATCAAAGCTGTAATAGAAACACGAGTAGAACAAGTAAGTGCATTTCTTGAACCACAAACAGACAAATATAGCACCGGCTTCATAATCAAAAAGAAAAGCCAATACTTCAATCAGGACAACGAAGAGAAGGCTACTAAGCAAGATCAACGAACAATTGAGCTATTAACTGAGTTCTTGTTAAACTGTGGCAGCGATAGTAATAAATGGACAGGGGATGACTTTGAAAGTTGGGGAAGAAAAACAGTAAAAGATAGTCTCATCCTTGATCAAATTTCAAGCGAGATAATCCGAAACAACAAAGGATTACCAGTTGAATTTGTTGCAGTAGATGCAGCCACTATTCGTCTTGCAGACCACAGATCAGACGAAATAAAAAACCTAAGAAAAATATATGGCGAACTACCAAGCCATGTACAAATATATCAAGATCAAATATTAGCAGAATTCTATCCTTGGGAAATGATGTGGGGAATAAGAAACCCACAATCAGCTATCTACACTAATGGATATGGCGAAAGTGAATTGGAAACACTAATCTCCACTGTAACAGCGATGTTACAAGGAGATGCATATAACGCTAATGTATTCAAAGTAGGAAGTGTACCAAGTGGTATATTCCGAATAGGTGGTAACATTAATGAAGCGAGACTTCATGAGTTCAGGCAGCAATGGAGTGCGACAATGGCTGGGTTCCAAAACGCACATAAGATGGGCTTTATAGAAGCTGATAAGATGGAATTTGTTGATCTATCTAAATCCAATAGAGACATGGAATACAGCAAATATCAGGAATATCTAATAAAACTCGCTTGTGCTATATATAAAATCAGTCCAGAAGAAATAGGATTCAGTATTCAACAATCTCCTGACAGCAATTCAATGTTTGAATCCAACAATGAATCAAAACTAAAATACAGCAGAGATAAGGGATTAAAACCATTACTTAAATTCTTACAAAAAAGAATCAACAAATATATCATCACTCCTATTGCTCCTGAATATGAATTTGCTTTTGTAGGATTAGAAGCAGAAACAGAAGAGAAAGAACTTGAAATGGCAATAAAGAAAGCAAGCTCATTTAAGGGACTTAAAGAAGTACGAAGAGAAAGAGGATTGCCAGATACAATAGACGAAGATGATGTTATTTTGAATCCTGTATATATGCAGTGGCTTCAAATGAAACAAATGGGCAATCAGGAAAGCAACCAATTTATAGACGAAAACTACCAACAAGATGATAATCCATTCGCAAAATCGTTTAATGAATTCGTAGACAGAGAATTGATAGTAAAATAATTTTTTATGTTTAAACAAGTGATAGCAGACAACAGAGATCTTTTGATTAAATTCGTAGGAATAGTGAGTGGATCTATAATATCCAATCTTGAAGTGGTAGAGATGGGATTAAGAATCTTATCGGGTGCAGCAGCATTTGTTGTGGGTATTCTTACAATAATCAAATTAATTCGCGATTTAAGTAAGAAAAATGCCAAAAAATAAAATATATATATGGTAGCACAAATAATAGCATACTGCTTCTTTTGTTTTATTGTACTATTTTTTATATATTTGGTAAAAATTAATGGCAAAGATTTCTATGAAGCCATTAAGGGAACTGATGGAAAACTTCAAATACCTGAGATAGTAACAATAGTGTGGCTAATACTTTTTATCACAATAGTGCTCAGTGAAGTATTCCTTGAAAAAACAATCCAGGACAACATATGGTACTCAATGGATGTCATAATGTTATTCATCTTAGGAGGTAAGGCAACACTTCAATATGTTGATAAGAATAAAAGTAACTAATTGAAAATCAAATCGTAATGAAACTCTCCATTCAAACAATACTCCTTATTCTTTGTATATTTGTAATAGTATTTCTTGCAACAGACAAATACTACAATCACAAGCAAATCAATCAACTACAAAGAAATAATGAAATACTTGCAAACAACTATCAATTCACAGTAAGCAAGAAAGATAGCCAAATAGTATACCAGGAGCAGATAATAGTTGATAAAAACAGCAAATTAGCCAAATTAGGTGATTCCCTACAACACATAAAGAACATCAAATCTCAAGTAAGAATAGTCACAGTAACCAAATACGATGTCGATACAGTCAAAATACCCAATGACAACATTGCCACAATAGATACGACTAATTACCTAAAGCTGCCTTATACTCTCAGTAAATCAACAAAATGGTACAATTACAAATTCACGTTCACACATAATGGTGAAATAATCAGAGATTCACTTTCGTTTGTAAGTGATTTTATTGTATTATCTGGCTATGAGAAGAAATTCAATCTCAATCCCTTCAATAAAAACAAACCTATTGTATATTTCAGAGACAAAAACCCATACACAAAGGTAACTCAAATGCAAAACGTCATTGTGAGCGATTTTAAGCCGCGTAGAACAACGATTGGCATTCAAGTGGGGTATGGAGTCACAAAACAACAAATAACTCCTTATATCGGCTTAGGAATAGGTTATACACTATTACAATTTTAGAGATGAATCCGAAAACAATAATACATTATAGTTACCTTACTTATCAAAATGGTATAGTGAGAGAAAAAGAAGGCAAAGCTGTTGTAATTAATGAAAAAGATAATTCAATAATAGCTGAGGTAATTAATCCAATAACAGGAGAGAAAGAAATTAGAGCATTTAATGAAGGTGAATATTATTAATTATGAACTGGAAAGAATTAAAAGAGTTTTGTAATTCATTAGATGAGAATCAACTCGAAAATAAAGTTATTCTTTGGCGTGAAGATGAAGCTATAAATAATATTGAAGTAGAGAAACTGCAAGAAGATCATTATATCAATAAAGATGAGCCAGACTATGGATGCTTCCCTGTTTCTGAAGCAGGATATTTAGATACTAAAACCAAAATTAAAAAGGTTTACAACAAAGGGTTCCCAATTTTGTGGGAAAAGTTTTGATGAATAAATTATCAAATTGGCAACATCAGTGAATCATAGATCCGGGCATAGACAAGCATTTATTCAAAAGTATTAACAAATTTACAATAAATTAAGCAAATTGTTATGAAAATCATATATAGTGGATGCATCAAGATGTAAAATAATCGAAGAATGAATAAATATACAGAACAAGAAATACAAGAGCTATTCAATGATATCTATGATCAGCAATCTATTCCATTAAGCATAAGATTGCACATTAATCTATCAATGAATGACACTGAAAACTGGAAAGATGGAGATTATCTTGGAGATAGAGGAGGCGATGAAGAAATCAAAGTAATTATCGATACTGTTAAGGAATGGATCAAAGATGGAGATTTAAATAATTTTTAACAATGGGAAAATCAACTAAAAAACCTATCATAAAAGATAGCAACAAAGGTATGAAATCCTTATCTCATCGTAAATTCAGAAATAAAACAAAACAACTGATCAATCAAGGTAAATTCGATGAGCTACCAGACGATCAGAGACAATTGACTAATCCTTATGATATTTGCGATTGGGTTTATGTAATGGATAAAAATGCAGAGAATAGAATGAGAGAAAGGGGCCATCTAACCGATGAGGAAATCGAAAATGAAATGAATAAAGCTAAAAGAAAATAGTATTCTTTGAATAATACAAAGATTTAAAATATTTCACCGCAATTTCAGTTAACCAACATTAAAATAATACAATAACCTATGTGCTCCTCTTGTAATAAATTAGACCTCAACGGTCAAGTATTTGAACAAAACGAAAAAGGCGAATGGATCTATAAAGCAGAAGATTCAAAGTTTAAAACTCAAAAAGGAACTCTCAAGGCTCAATATAAAGACCTTCCTCGTTATAAACTAATCTACAACTACGAAGATCACTTCAGAGCACAATTTGATAATACATTAAGGCAAATCCAAAAAGACATTAAAAAAAAGATGGAAATGTTTGTAGGTTAATTGAATTTGCATATCTCAGATATAATTTATATATTTACATTTCAAATCTGATAAAGCAAAAATATAAACCCATGACAGGAAAAGTCTTAATCTGCAAGCTCAAGAATATACAGGAAATTCCAGGAGCAGATCAAATAGTACAAGCTAATCTATTTGGTGAAACTGTAATCATCTCAAAAGATCACAAAGAAGGAGAACTTGGCCTTTTGTTCGACTGTGAAACTCAACTAAGTCCAGAATTTTGTTACAATAACAATCTATATAGACATAGTGACCTCAATAAAGACAAATCCAAAACAGGATACATTGAGGATAATAGAAGAGTGCGTCCAATTCGATTGAGAGGTGTGAGATGTTCAGGATTATGGATGCCTCTTGAATCATTGTTGTTTATTCATAGTGGTTATTTTAGCAAAGAAGAAATAAGAGAGGGAGTTGAATTAGATCAATTGGGAGGAGTTGCTATTTGTAATAAATACATCACTCAAAAAACCAAACAGGGGAGAGAAAATAAACAAGGTAAAGCAAGAGTAAATCTATGTCCTACTTTTAAAGAGCATATTGATACTGACCAGCTAATGAGAAATCTTCATAACATTCATGAGGGAGATTTAATAACGATTACTGAGAAGCTCCACGGTACATCTTGTAGATGTGGCAATCTTCCTGTATTACGTCAAAAGAACGTATTTGAGAGAGTTTTAAATAAAATTGGTCTCAATACACCAGACACACAATATAAATTCGTTGTAGGCTCTCGTAGAGTGGTTAAATCAATTGGAGACACTGAACACACCGGCCCTGGATTCTACGAAAGCGATCTATGGACTAAAGCAGCTAAGGAAAACTTTGAAGGTAAATTAAGAAAAGGAGAATCTATTTACTTTGAAATCGTTGGCTACACACCAGAAGGTACTCCAATAATGGGATCTCATAGCAATGAGAAGCTAAAGAAATTCATGGATAAAGTGGAATATGGGCAATTTGTTGAAAGATATGGAGAACAGACTGTATTTAGTTATGGATGTACTCCATTTGCTTTGCAAAATCAACCTCAATACGACATCTATGTATATCGTATCACAATGACTAACGAAGATGGAGAATCAATTGATTACTCATGGAACCAAGTAAAAACAAGATGCGAACAATTGGGAGTAAAGCATGTGCCAGATATTGAGCAATTCGTAGTTATGAATTGGCAATTAACTATGGCATCAGAAGGTCAGTTGATTGATTTTAGTTTAGAAACTCATTTGCAAAAGTTAACTGATCAAGATTCTGAAATTTTCAAACAACATCTTAAAGAAGGTATAGTTGTTAGAGTAGACAATGGAGGATCAATTCCTTTGTTTTACAAGAACAAAGCTTATCTCTTCAAAGTGCTCGAAGGGATTATAAAAGATACTGATGTAGTAGATTTAGAAGAAGTACAATCATGATAGATAATTTCGATCAAATAAGAAGATTACTTGATTTCAGATCAAAAGATGATTTTTACTTTGTACAAATACTACAAAGAAAGAAAGATCATATTATTGGTAAAGTAAATGGATGCAATAATAACAGTAGGCTCATTAAAGCTTATTATATTCGATCATTAGAGTATTTTGATTTTATAAAGCCAGAGATTATTGAATTGTGTAAGTTATTTCAGGCACGTGCTGGTATTAATTTAAATCGAAGATCATTTAAGAATATGGCCCTACAGAATCTTAGAAAAATTACTGATCAAATCCTTAATGAAGATTACATACACGCCCCTAAAGCTTATAGTAGCGTATGTGGGATGTATAGTAATGAAAGTGATAAAACTTGGATTATTGATATTGATGATAAGGAATATGTAAGCTATGAACTTAAATCATATATTGATACATTGAGACCGGAGGGGGATAAATTCATAACAGAAATTCCTTCTAAAAATGGCTATCACATCATAACAAGACCATTTGATTTACAGGCATTCAAAAAACAATATCCAGATATCGAAATCCATAAAAACAATCCAACAAATCTATTTATACCATGAACAACGTATATTTTACAATCGGGATTAGTGCATCAGGAAAAACCACGTGGGCTAAAAATTCCTGCAAAGAGACAAATGCAGTAAGAATAAACAGAGATGACCTAAGAGGTTCATTATTTGGATTATCATTGCAGGAATACTTTGACACTTACAATGATCATAAAGATAAAGAGAAAATCATCTCCTCTCTTGTATTTAAAATGGCCAATGAAGCATTAAAGCAAGGTAAGGATGTAGTTCTTGATAATACCCATCTATCAATTAAGTACATCAAAGAAATATTAAATAACATTGAGGGCAATGTAGTATTCCGAGATATATGGTTTCTTGAAAATCCTCAAACATGCATTGAACGTGATCAATTAAGAGAAGTATCTGTAGGAGCAGATGTAATCAATAAACAATCTCAACAATTCAACGATCTATGGCAGCAAGAAAAGCAAGTTATTAAGTTGATTGAAGATAGACAGAAATTAAATTTTACTCCTGTAGTGCAAGATAGTAGTTTACCAAAAGCTGTAATTTTTGATATAGATGGCACACTTGCAAAAATGAATAATCGAAGCCCCTACGATTGGGATCGTGTTGATGAGGATAGTTTAAATGAATCTGTAAATTGGATGTTTACTTTTGTTCAAAATTATAGATTTGCTGAACACATAAGGGATTTAAATGACTCAAAAGTTCATGTTGTCATTTGTACTGGAAGAGATGGTAAGGCTGAAGTTAAAACAAAACAGTGGTTAAGAAAACATTCAATCTCATATAGTGATTTCTATATAAGAAAAGAAAACGATAATCGAAAAGATAGTATTATTAAACATGAATTTCTTCAAGACATTATAAAGAAATATCATATCATAGCAGTTTTCGATGATAGAGATCAAGTGGTACGAATGTGGCGCGACTGTGGAATAACATGCTTTCAAGTAGATTATGGAGATTTTTAAGTCTCCATTTTCTTTTTATATTCACTTATATTTGTTAACTTTATACAATGTTCACTCCTAATCAAATACAGCAAATAAACAACATCATAGAAAGTAGAATAACTTTCTTTATGGCTAATTATATCTCTCCCGATCTACTTTCCAGTGAACAAAAACAAATGCTAAAACAAGCAGGAGTAGATGTAATAAAAATAAACGCCAAAGACACACTCATATATCAAGCATTTGCATTAGGAATGATGTCAGGGGCAATACCTCAATCAGTACTAAATAAAACCTCATATAATCAATTTAAGAAATATCTCAATAGTGATAAATTCATTCCCCTAAATACTTATGAGAAAGCAGTCATAACATCTATCCAAACTCAATCACTGTCAGATATAAAAGGATTATCTAACCGCCTTGAGAAATTTGTCAATGATACAATAGCGCAACAACAGAGACAACACTTTGAATCCACTATTCGCCAAGAAATAGAAACAGGCACATCTCAAAAGAAATCATTAAGAGTAATCAGCAATGAGATAAGTAAGAAGCTTGGAGATTTCAGTAGGGACTTTGATAGGATTGTACAATATGTAAGTCATCAGGCATTTGATGAAGGTCGTGCAGCTATGATTGAAAAGAATTATGGTGAGGATGCACTCGTTTATAAATCCCCATTTCCAGGTGCGTGTAAGTGGTGTATAAAGCTATATTTAACCAATGGTTTAGGCAGCAAACCCATTGTATATAAATTAAGCCAACTAAAGGCAAATGGTTCAAATATAGGAAGAAAACCCAATGAATGGTTACCTGTAGTAGGAAATGTCCATCCGTATGACCGTTGTCAGCTTGAATATCTTCCAGATGGTTATGTATGGAGTGATGAAGAGAAACAATTTGTTCCTGGGAGGGTAGAAAACAAATCGGGTAGAAAATCAAAAGTGAGGGTAGAGTTCAATGGAAAACAATACGAAGTCTAATGTAGTTGAAATATTCTATTTCGCAGCATATAGAGATGATCTTGGTCTTCTTGTAATATATCTTAGAGGCACCAATAAAGATCATGGTAAATTAATTGATATACTTATAGATGAGAAATTTGAACTAAGACCTATAACTTTTGAAGATTGGGTAAATTTTCAATCTAAGCAACATGAAAGACTTAAATGTTTTATGATAAGCGATATGGAAGAATTGCAATTTTTCATGAAACATTTCTCAAAATAATTGATCTAAGTGTTGGATATTAAATATAAAAGTTGTATCTTTGGTATGTCAAATTTAAAACGCTTAGAAATGAAAAAAATGGTTAAAATATTTGCGGTAATGAGGGTATCAGGCTCAAAAATGGTTGAGGTTTATAGGAGTGAGTCAAAAAAAGATTGTTTGAATTTCAAAAAGGAAAATAGACGTTTAGGCAAACTTGGCATTATGTACATAGATAACAAATTAGTGTCTTTGTAAATAATTTAACAAAAAATCATGGTTAATTTAAATAAACAAGTTCCAAGTCACATTATAGAAAAATTTAAATCAAAGGAAAGCGCACAAAAAAGGATTGGTGAACTCGAGAAACAAAAAAGGCAAATATTAAACGGTTATCAGAATACATTTACTAAGGAATGGGTTATACATTATATATAATTTCAACTACCACTTGAACCTAAAATGGCTTAAATATAAAATCATGAAAAACGCATTTATTCAACAGACAGCGGAAGACTACGACATGAAGTATGAGGATGTTAAATACATCTACGACCTATGGAAAGATAAAGGCAGATTTTACGAAAAACTAGAGGAATACATAAAAGAAAGGTCACGATGAACAAATTTGACATAGTAACCTCTAAACAGATAGCCTCAAAATAATTGAGGCTTTTTTTGTTATTAAAATCAATATTTATTATCTTTACACATTCTTTAAAGAACATTGTTTATTGCGCAATTAACAAATTATTAACAATCAAATGAATAGTTACATTTTTGAAGACAGAGATGGCGAGGTACATGTAGAGTACTTTGTAGATGCTATCTCACCAGACTTTGGTAAATTTCAAGTATATCAAACAAGAGGAGTATCAGATGCCGAAATTAGGGCGGGTATTCAATTCAGAGAACTTCCTTACGGCAAAGATGAGTTTGTAGAATTTGCAGACACTTATGATCTAAGATTGACCTTCCGTGATTCAAGAACTCAGGAAGACACAGTAGTTCGTGATTGGGGTGATTTCTCATTCTCTATTAGCTTAACAGATTCTTACTTGTAATATTTATAGTATAAGTGAAAGTCTGTTATACTGCAATAATAGGAAAATACGATCACTTAAAAGAACCAACAGTAATAACCCCTAATTGGGATTATATCTGTTTCACAGATCAATCAAATTTAACCTCAAAAACATGGAGGATTGTTAAAATAGACAATCCTCTAAATCTTGAAAACACACGGTTAGCAAGACAAATCAAGATACTTGGCCATCAATCCATAAAGCACTATGAAATGTCAATATGGGTTGATGCCAGTGTTGAGATTACAACCAACCTTGACAATTTCCTTGTCAAATACCAATTTAATGATAACGATATGATGTTATCATGGCATGCTGGAAGAGATTGTATATATGCAGAAGCACAAGCTTGCATTCAACTATTAAAAGATGACGAGAATGTAATCAAAAATCAGATGCAGCGATATAAGGAACAACACTTTCCTAAGCACTATGGCCTTGTACAAACAGGAATAATAGTAAGAAGAAATAATCCAGCCACTGAAACATTTTGTCAACAATGGTGGAATGAATTAGCAAGAGGAAGCAGAAGAGATCAACTAAGCTTTAATTACATAGTTTGGAAATTACATAGGTCAATAAAACTCAAAACAATCACACCTAAAATATTCTATAGTGATTTCCAGTTATACAATCATACTCCAAACAAAGAGAGATTAAGACAAAAGAGAAAAATAAAAAGACAGAAATTAAATAAAACATTAGCAAATCGTAGAACATTATTATGATTGATTGTATCATTTTTTCAAAAAATCGTGCAGCACAATTACAACTCCTCATTGAATCCATAGAGCGATTCGCACCAAGATTATATAATAACATTTATGTAATCTATAAAGCTACAACTAAAGACCATGAGACTACATACAATTATGTAGCTTCAAAATATTATCATATAACTTTCATTGAGGAAGAAAATTTAGTTGACAATCAATTTGAGAAGATCACAAAATCAATAATAAACCATATCAACTCCTACAATACTCCACTACTAACTTTCCTTGTAGATGATGATATATTCTTTAGACCTCCAAGAATAAAATCAGAACAAATTCATGAAATCATATATCACACCAAAAGGGTGTTCAGTTTACGATTAGGGAAACGATATAAATACTTAAAGGACTTTATGGTTCACAAGAACTACATAACAATTCCACGAGATATTAATGTTAAATGTGCTGCCTATCCTTTGTCTGTAGATGGAAATATATTTGATACAAAATTCATCACAAAGCTAATAGACAAGATAAGCTTCATTAATCCAAATAAACTTGAAAGCAGGTTACAGAAGTTCACACCACAATGCAGCAATATGTTCAGTGTGATAGAGCAATGCTTAGTAGGTGTACCGATCAATAGGGTAAGTGATACCTCTCATTGTACTTTTGGAGAGAATCATTATCTTAATGAAGATGAAATATGCAAACAATTTCTTGAAGGTAAAAGATTCAATCTTGATGATATAAGCTTCAAGGGAATAAATAATACCCATGTTGAATTAAAAATGGAAATGAAATGAAAAAGATTGAAATAGGAGACAATTTGGCAATGATTTTATGGGCTACAATAGTATTAGGTTTTATGTTGTTGCTGATATATTCAGATAAATTATGAAATTTATTGCAAAACGATTCACTCTAATAGTGATATCGGTTATAGTAATAACTGAACTCATAGTAAATAACACACATGATTCAGCTATTCTTTTTGTATTTTATGGATTGTATAAAATAATATCATTAAAATGAAAGATTTTGATTTAAAAGAACAAGAAGAAAAAGATCGCCTAATGATTCATTTAATAATGGCTGGATTAGTAGTAGTCATTTTTAGTTTGGCAATATATATAGCATCATAATGCTTCTATCACTTCCCGATCTTGTACGAAAATATAACCTTAACATTAAAGGTATAATTCATTGTGGAGCGCACACAGGAGAGGAATATCCTATATATCAAAAATTAGGCATTGACAATGTATTATGGATAGAAGCAAACAGGCACCTAATCCCACAACTCGAAAAAAGAATTAAGAACGATAATCATCTAATTCTTAATGCAGTAATATCAGATGAGCCGTGGAAGAAAGTAGATTTCATATATACCAATCAAACGCAATCATCTTCTTTGTATCACCTTGGATTAAATAAACAACAAAGGCAAGGATTACAGGAACAAACAATTGAGCAAGTAGAGACTATTTCATTAGATCATCTGTTTAAACATCATATAGACCTCGACATTAAACGATATAACCTAATTAATCTCGACATACGGGGAGGAGAATTAAATGCCCTGAGAGGGTTTAAAAATTGCTTAAAACACATCGATTATATTTATTGCGAAGCTCATATTAAAGAAACCTACAAAAATGTTCCTCAATTAGATGATTTATTAAATTTGCTCAATCCACTTGGATTTAAACTAAAGGATTCTTATTTTTACAAAAACAAAGGTTGGGGAGATATATTTTTAATTCGCGAGATATGATCAAAACTCAATTCACATATCAACAATTTCTTAATTGCATAGATCAACAAATACCCTTTTCATTTGCTCGTTATGGTGATGGAGAATGGAATGCAATATTTGGCCCCAAGAAACCTCACAAAAATACCAATTGTGACGGACACCAATATTTTCCCGAAATGGGACAAGAATTGAGGGATATTATCAAAAATGAACCCAAATACACACTAGGCATTCAATCTCTTGCTATGAGATTAAGAGGTGAAGAAATACAACAATTCACAAAAGACCTTAATATTTCATGGTGCGATGCAGATATATTACATAAAGCATCAATCAAAGGAAACTTAGATAAACTATTTGCTGTACTCAATCAAACACCTGAAAAGATAGTAATAGTTGGCCCCGAATATCTCAGAGCAATAAGAAGTAAAATAAAATATGGAACTTTCATATCAATACCTTCAAAAGACTGTTATCTTGTGACAAATCAGGTAGTAAATGAATGTGCTAAAATTATGGTTTCACACAGAGGAATGATTTTCCTATTTAGCGCATCAATGTCAACTAATGTATGGATTGATAAATTATATACTCACTTCGGGCAAGACAATACCTTACTGGATTGTGGTAGTGTTTTTGATCCCTACATAGGAGTGAATAAAAGGAGTTATCATAAAGATATAATAAGTAGAGAAAAAATATAAAAGAAACCTCCATGCCGGGTGGCATGGTTGTATTTTGTTAATCATAGCTGTTTTCAAACCTTATTAACAAAATTTCATAGGTAGGCAAAAATGGGAGTGTGGCGGTACCCGCTCCCATTTTTAAAATTCAAATTTATGAAACACATTTTCTTATTGACATTATTATTATTTACACTATCAGTTATAGTAAATATATTATTAATTGATTCTATAAATGTTTATAAACATCAAAATAAAGAATTAAACATATACAAGCATAGGTTTTTAAAAGAGGCAGAATTAAGAAAATGTAAAGTAAATAAAAAAACAGTTGAACTTTCATTTGGAAAATTAGCTTATGTGATTGTGGGCAAAGATACATTATACAGAAAGGCTACATCAGTAGTAAGATGGCCATTTTTTTTAAAGAATGAAATTATAGTTGATATTGACTGGTATAGGAAAAGTACAGAGTTTGAAAGAGAACAAACTCTATTTCACGAATTAGGACATATATATTTAAATAGAAAACATTACAATGCTCATTTATACAAAGACAGAGTTTTTATTCCAATATCAATAATGAATAGAATTAACACACAACATTATGAACAAAATAAAGAATATTACCTCAACGAATTATTTAGAAAAACCAAAGATTAAAAAACTTTCTAAACGAAATCAAAGAATATTTACTAACTTGCAAATTATAAAAATAATTAAAATTTGTAATCAAGAACAAATACTTAAATATTTATCATTATGAAACACACATTGATTTTAATTTGTCTATTTTTAACATTTCTTGCACAATCTAATGCACAAGAGAGAGCTTGGATAAGCAATAAATCGTCAATCATATTAAGAGATGATATGAGAGGATTTAATAAAATTAATGACTCTACTTATCAAATGATAGGAATTAATGAACCATGCATTGAATCAGATTCAAGTAAATCCATAATTATTGATGGAGTTGGAACTTTTTCAAGTATGCCTTGCTTTAGAGATTATTTACTAAAACAACCAAATAAAATTATTGTTTGGGGTAAATTAAGTATTGCAGGCGATATAGATACCACAACTGTATATAACTGGCAAAATGATGTTCTTGAATATTCTGGTTCAAGGTGGTCGGGCGCATTTTCTAAATTACCTCCTTATACCGGTTGCAAGTGTTCATTTTCAAATGGAGTAGGCGACAGCGTAAAATTAAATTTTTACGGTAATGGTATTAAAATTTGGGGAGAGCTTAATTCACATTTAAATACAGCAGATGTTTATATTGATGGAATTAAAGTGGGACAAATTGATGAATATGATTCAGTTGGATTTGGGAATGACCAGTTTATTATGTATGAAAATATGAATTTATCTGACGGCAATCATGTATTAAAAATAGTTGTTACAGGAGAAAATGAGCAATCAAGTGGCAAATATTTTGTTTTACATAAAATAGAAGTGTTTAATGAAGATAAAGCCATAAGTCCTATTGTTAATAATGTTGATACAGTATATATTCATACAACAGACACAGTTTTTCTTCCATCAGATACAGTAGTTAAGCGATTGTATTACATGCCTACAGCCATAGAAAACGAAGGTCAAATACAATGGGATTGGCAAATAATAGAAAAATAATATGACAGTTGAAAAGATTCTCAGTAAATTCAGAGACAACACAATGTCTTTTGATAGTGCATTTCAAGCACTTAGTGAAATAGGATATTGCCCTAATCTATTAAACGATGATAATGGATATTGGGCAGTAACATTTGATGGAATGCAAAATATTAGGCAAACAGATGATGAAGATTACACTGGTTCTTTTTATATAGAAGCTAAATATTGGAAAGAAACAATTAGGGAAGCATTAATAGTAGCACTTGAAGAAGAAGAATAATGAAAATAAAGTTAATATTTGCATGGTATGACTTTTGGGTTGGTATTTTTTATGATAAGAAAAAGAATTGGATATATTTCTTTCCAATACCAACGTTTGGATTGATAATTAAATTAAATACATGAACTACATCATCTCATATCCACGTTCTGGCAATACTTGGTTAAGGTATATAATAGAATATCTAAGCAATCAATCAACTAATGGATTAATAGATGTACCAAATAAACACGACAAACTTCAAAAGCCCCTTCTAAAGTCAGGAAACAATTTTATAGCACATAAGCTTCATTCATTTGATGAAAAAATAACTGACAATGATAAGGTAATCATTATCATAAGAAACTATAAAGAGTGCATCATAAGGCACAACAAAGACAAGCGTGGATATGACTTTGAATTATTTGAGAAACAAAATCAAGGTAAAAGAGATGATTATATAGGAATAATCAAGCATTTTGATCAATTTAACGGAAAAAAATTGTATCTTTACTACGAAGATTTAATTAACGATTCATACATACCTAAGATATGTTATCAATTATGTCAATTCTTACAAATTGAAAATAGTAGGATAAATTCATTTTTAGACAATCTGCAATCAATTAAATCTCAATCTCTTTGTTTATATCCAAAGAGCAAAACTAAAGGTAAAAGCGAAATACATCATTCACAATTATTAACATGGGATGATAGGTTAAGGTGGGATTTTTACCTTGCTTTTTATTATAGAGATTTATACCTGGATTATTTAACAAGATATGAAGAGCAATAAAGAAAAAGAAGAGATATTAAAGATTGCACAAGTTCAAGCTCAATTAATTGAAAATATCAAATGGAGAGTTCCTAATAGAGGCTCTGGTGGACAAGTAGTTGGATTATGTAGATCAGATGTAACTTTAGTAAGCGAAGAAGTAAATTTTGAAATTACTATTGGATATTATAGAAGCCAGATTAAAAACAAAGAATTGGCTTTAACTTTATTTAGATTGTACTTAGATGAAATAATAAAATGACCAGAACCCAAATAATTAATTCAATAGCTAAAAAAATCAATGCTCAATCTTACCTCGAAATAGGAACCAGAGAGGGCAAAAACTTTGATGCTATCAATATCGAATATAAAGTAGGAGTTGATCCTGATGAAAATTCAAAAGCAAATTTTCGTTGTACAAGTGATGAGTTTTTTGCCTATTATAATGATCTAAAATTTGATATTATTTTTATTGATGGTCTCCATGAACATGAGCAGGTAAGTAGAGATATATTAAATTCACTTGATTGCCTCATTGATGGAGGTTATATTATTTGTCACGATATGAATCCAACAAGTGAATTAATGCAAAGAGTACCTCGTGAATCGAAATGTTGGACAGGAGACTGCTGGAAGGCATGGGCTGATCTGAGACTATTTAGAGACGATCTAAGCATGTTTGTTGTCGATTGCGACTATGGAGTAGGAGTTATCACAAAAGGTCATCAGAAGTGCTTAGAAAGACCTCACAACATACAATGGGATTATAACAAGCATCTAGCAGTAGATAGAGAAGAAATTTTAAACTTAATAAATGTAAATCAATTCAAACAATGGTTGAATCAATAAAAACAAAAACACGTCATTTCGGAGGTAAATTAGATAATTTCACTTCTAAAGAAGAAAGAACCCACGAACAAAAGCATCTTAAAGCTTATCTCAGAGGAAATAAGAGATTTCAAAATGGATATCATACTAATAAAGCTGGCCTAAGAGAGCCATCATGGTTTGACGTTAAAGAAGAGTGGAAATAATTAATGAACATCTATTATTCCTCTCCATATTCAAGTGATAAATTACTAGGTCGTG